>ERZ891134.41-NODE-41-length-111491-cov-9.114056_pt1 | contig 111491 bp, 110 predicted proteins | sample MGYA00520888_ERZ891134 | MGnify/ENA primary metagenome ERZ891134 (study PRJEB32303, sample SAMEA104408692) | aquatic metagenome | biome: Brackish water; feature: Coastal; material: water | place: Baltic Sea | collected 2014-10-23 | depth 10 m ... | reverse complement strand
GTGGGGCTACCTGGAATCGAACCAGGGACCTCATCCTTATCAGGGATGCGCTCTAACCGACTGAGCTATAGCCCCAGCGAGTACGAGATGTTATCGGCGGCCATCCGAAACGACCACAGAGGAATCCCCAGTCGTTCGGGTGGAGTCAGCGTTCGATGTCGCCCGTGTCGTCGATGACGGCCTCGCGAATCAGCGGGCCAGACGCATCGGACAGTGTGACCGGAATCTCTGGTTCGGGACGACGCACCACAAACCGGCGCATTGGTGAAGTTCGTGACTCGACGACTTCTTCTTCGAGCACGGTAAAACGGGCGCCTCCAACGAGATCCGTGATCAGGTTGAACAGTGTGGCGAGCAACACCCAGAGGCCAGTCAAGCCGAGCACCGCGAACAGGCCAGCAATCCACGCACTGTGATAGAGCTCGCCTCCGTTGAACTCGAAGGACTGCCAGCCGAACGACTCGAAGAAGCGCTCGACATTCTCGACGGTGCCTGTGGCATAGGCGACGTTCCAAAGCAAGACGCCAGCAGTCAGGACGATCACGTACAACACCAGGTTGGTGAGCAGAGCAATCTTGAACACCGACCACGGGTCGACGTGCCGAACGACGCGGGTGACCTTGCGGACTCGTGGCTTGCGACCCAGGATGCGAGGCACCTTGAGCGGAACAGGTACTGGTGCTGGGTCGTAGTCGACCGGGCGCTTTGGGCGACGTCGCGACGACGTCGTGTCATCCTGTGGAGCGTGGTCGACGACCGGGCCGTCGATATCGGCACGGCGCAACTCTTCAAGGATCCCGGTGGGGACCTCACCAGCGTCAACCACCTCAGCCGTGTCAAGCGTGGCATCCTCGTTGGCCTCAGCATCCGTTTCAACATCAGCCTTATCAGCCTCAGCCGCTGCGGGATGATCAGGCTCACTGGATGCGTACTCCTCGATCGATTCGACCAGAGATTCATCGAGCGCATCGAGCTCCCCCGTACTCGGGCCGTCAGCGTCACCGGTGTGATCGGCGGTGAGCGCGTAGACAGCATCGCTCGCCAGCGACGCTTGGAGATCCTCTTCGATCTTGCTCACAAGGTCGAGTGTACGCAACCCGTTACTGATGATCCTGTCAAGCAATGATCTGACCCGGGTACACACCTGCTCGAGTTCACGGTGCGTTCGATGCCCTGGCGGTCGCTGTGCTGTGCCCAAGGCGGACCAGGACCGTCACCTCGTCATCTCCCGGACCGAGCGACTACGTGACCACCGTTGCCCCATGGCGAGCAGCGAGTTCGTATGCGGCGGCTGCACCACCGTCCAATCAAGCCAGCGCAGGAGCATCAGCAGTCTGCGCCCGCGCCCGATCCTGTGTCACACCCCCGAAGTCGACCAGCGCGGTCAGCAGCGCAACACCCAGTAGCAACGCCACGACCAACACCAGCACGGCGGACTAGCTACGACCTTGTTGACATCTCATGCGAACTCCCGTCACTCATTTGAGTTGGGCTGCTTCGCAGCAAAGAGGCGCTTGGGCCGATGGTGTCGCCGTCGGCCGTTGAGGATCAGTCTTCTTCGTCGACGGCGATGATCGGTGCGACCGATCCAACGGTGTCACCGTCGTCCATGTTCATGACTCGAACGCCGGTGGCATCTCGACCCTGGGAAGAGATCTCACGGACTTCCATGCGGATGGTGATCCCACCCGTTGACACCGCAACAATCTCGTCGTCGATACCGACCATGAACGCTGCGACCACTTCGCCCTTCTTACCCGTGAGCTTCATACCCCGCACGCCCTGTCCGCCGCGGCCCTGAACATTGAATTTGTCCAGTTGTGTCCGCTTGCCGTAGCCGGCTTCGGTCACGATCAAGATCGCGGTGTCATCACGAGCCACGTCGACAGACACGACTCGATCTGCAGCGTTCTTTAGTTTCATTCCGCGCACACCTGCAGCGGTGCGGCCCATTGAGCGGACGTCATTTTCGTTGAATCGAATGGTCATACCGCCGCCCGACACCATGAAGATGTCGTCGTCACCGTTGGTCTCGATGACCTTGACCAACTCGTCACCATCCTTCAAGTTGATGGCAATCAGCCCGTCGCGACGGCTCTTGTCATACTCGGTGAAGGTGGTCTTCTTGACGACACCGTTCTTGGTCGCAAAGAAGAGGTACCGATCGACACCGAACTCGCGAGTGTCGATGATCGCCTCTACACGCTCGCCGGGAATGAGCGGAAGCAAGTTGACGATTGGCATGCCCTTGGCTGTGCGCTCACGCTCGGGAATCTCGAGGGCGCGGAGGCGGTACACCTTGCCCAGGTTCGAAAAGAACAGGAGGTGCGCGTGCGCGGTAGTGAAGATGACGTGACGCACGATGTCGTCAAGTTTGAGTTTGCCGCCTGATACGCCACGGCCGCCGCGACCCTGGGTTTTGAACGAGCCGGCCGGCACCGCCTTGACGTACTGGGCCTCAGTCATCACGATGACGAGTTCCTTGTCGTCGGTGAGGTCCTCAATCGACATGTCGCCGTCGTCATACGTCAATTCACACACGCGATCGGTCGCGAACTTGTCGCGGATCACGGTGATCTCGTCCTTGATGACAGAGTTGAGCCGATCAGGATCGTCCAGGATCCCTTGCAGGTCGATGATCTTGAGCCGCAGCTCGTCGAGTTCGGTCTGCAGGTCAATCCTCGACAGCCGGGTCAGCTGACGAAGCTGCATGTCCAAGATGTCGTTCGCCTGAATCTCGGAGAATTCAAAGGGTGCCGACATTAAGCCGTCACGAGCGATGGCGACGTCGTCGCTGGCCCGGATCAGCTTGATGATTTCGTCGATGACATCGAGGGCCTTGATTCGCCCCTCCAGGATGTGTTCGCGATGCCGGGCTTTCTTCAGCCGGTTTTCGGTGCGCCGGGTGATGACCTCAACTTGGTGCTCCAAGTAGGCAACAAGTGCGTCGCGGAGGTTGATCTGGCGCGGCACTCCCCTAACCAGGGCGACCATGTTGATCGAGAACGTCGACTGCAGCTGCGTCAGCTTGAACAGGTTGTTCATCACGACGTTGGCGTTGCCATCGCGCTTGAGCGTGATGATCAGCTCAGTCTTGCCACCGTTCGAGCCATCGTTGACATCGGCAATTCCGTCGAGGTCACCGTTGTCGACCAGCTGCTGGATACGAGCAGCGATGGCTGAGCATGAGGTCTGGTACGGCAGCTCGGTGACGACGATCTCGTACCGACCGTTTTTGCCCTCTTCGATCGAGGCCTTGGCACGGGTCTTCACCGAGCCGCGACCTGTGCGATAGGCGTCCAGGATTCCGGCCTTGCCGAGAATCTGACCGCCGGTCGGGAAGTCGGGCCCCTTGACGAACTCCATGAGATCGTCGGACGTGGATTCGGGGTTGTCGATGAGGTGCACGACTGCGTCGATGACCTCGCCGAGGTTGTGTGGCGGGATGTTCGTCGCCATACCGACCGCAATGCCCTGGCTGCCGTTGACCAGCAGGTTGGGGAACCGCGCCGGGAGCACGAGGGGCTCCTCGGTGGTGCCGTCGTAGTTCGGGATCATGTCGACGGTGTCTTCGTCGATGCCTGCGAGCAACTCCATCGCCAACGGATCAAGGCGACACTCGGTGTAGCGCGAGGCGGCGGGACCGAAGTCGGGAGAGCCGTAGTTGCCGTGGAAGTCGATCAGCGGATGACGCAACGAGAACGGCTGGGCCATCCGCACGAGCGCGGCATAGATGGCAGAGTCACCGTGCGGGTGGAACCGCGCCATCGTGTCGCCGGCAACGCGAGCGCATTTGACGTGGCCGCGGTCGGGGCGGAAGCCCTGCTCTTCCATGTCCCAGATGATTCGGCGGTGCACTGGCTTGAGGCCGTCGCGCACGTCCGGCAGAGCGCGCGACATGATGACCGACATCGCGTACTCGAGGAACGAGTTCTCCATCTCGTCGTTGAGCGCGATCGGTTGGATCGAACCGCCGGGTGTGGTGTCGTCAGTGGTGTCAGTCATGTGTCAATCGTTTCAGAATCAGAAGTCAAGGTTCTGGACGTCGCGGGCGTTGGTAACGATGAAGTCGCGACGGCTGGCAACGTCATCGCCCATCAGCACCGACGTGATGTGGTCGGCCTCGGCGGCCTCTTCGACCGTGACCTGCAGCAGCGTGCGGGTGCTTGCATCCATGGTGGTGGCGCGGAGCTCTTCCCAGTCCATTTCGCCCAGACCCTTCAGACGCTGGAACTGCTTCTTGTGGTTCGGACGCTCGGCCATGAACGCATCCTTGGCCAGGTCGTCCTTGAGGTAGACCTTTTCCTTGCCGATCTCCGTCGAGTACAGCGGCGGCTGTGCGATGTAGCAGTAGCCGGCTTCGACCATCTCGCGCATCTGGCGGAAGAAGAACGTGAGTAACAAGGTACGGATGTGGCTGCCGTCGACGTCGGCGTCAGCCAAGCAGATCACCTTGTGGTAGCGACACTTCTCCACGTCGAACTCGTCACCAACGCCCGCACCGATTGCGGTGATCAGTGCCTGGATCTCGTTGTTCTTCAACATCTTGTCGATGCGAGCCCGCTCGACGTTGAGAATCTTGCCGCGGATGGGGAGAATGGCCTGCGTACGCGGGTCGCGTGCATCGACCGCTGTGCCCCCCGCAGAGTCGCCCTCGACGATCATGATCTCGGACTCGTCGGCATTCTTCGACGAGCAGTCTTTCAATTTGTCGGGCATACCCGCCCCGGACAACGCTGTCTTGCGGCGGATGGCGTTACGCGCGTTCTTCGCGGCGGCTCGAGCCTGAGCGGCTGAGAGGCCCTTCTTGACCATCCTGTTGGCTTCGGCGGGGTTCTCGTCCATCCACTCGACGAGGCGGGCGTAGGTGGCCTTTTGGACGAACGAGCGGGCCGGCACGTTGCCAAGCTTGGCTTTGGTCTGGCCTTCGAACTGTGGTTCGCGCAGCTTGACCGACACGATGGCAGTGATGCCCTCACGGACATCGTCACCGCTCAGGTTCGGATCCTTGTCCTTGATGAGGTTCTTCTCTTTGCCGTACTTGTTGACCGCAGAAGTGAGGGCCGTCTTGAAACCTTCGACGTGCATCCCACCCTCGGTGGTGGAGATGTTGTTCGCATAGCCGTGGACACCTTCGTGATACCCGGTGTTCCACTGCATAGCGATGTCGAGTGTCATTCCCTCCGCTTCGTCTTCGTCTTCGAATTGACAGACCTTGGAGAACAGTGGCTCCTTGGATGCGTTGAGGTGCTTGACAAAATCGACGAGGCCACCCTTGTACTGGTACGAGATTTCTTGCTCGCGCTCGGCGCGCTCGTCTTTGAACTCGATGATGAGGCCCTTGTTCAAGAACGCCATGGTCTGCAAGCGCTCGAGCACAGTTCGGGCAACAAACTCGACGCCCTCGGCCTGGAAGATGGTGGGGTCGGGATAGAACGTGACCGACGTACCAGTCTCACGACCCCGCTTCGGCGTGTCGCCGACGATGGTCATCTTGCCCTGAGGCTTGCCACCATCGAGGTAGGTCTGCTCGTGTCGCTTGCCGGCTCGGTCAATCTGCATGACGAGCCTGGTCGACAATGCATTAACGACCGAGACACCCACGCCATGCAGGCCGCCAGAGACCTTGTAGCCCTCGCCACCGAACTTGCCGCCGGCATGCAACACAGTGAGTACCACCTCAGCTGCACTCTTGCCTTTGTGTTCGCCAGACGGATAGGGATCGACGGGAACGCCGCGCCCGTCGTCGTCGACACGGCAGCCACCATCGGCGAGCAGGGTGATGGTGATTTTGTCGCAATGCCCGGCCATGGCTTCGTCGACGGAATTGTCGACGACTTCCCAGATCAGGTGATGGAGACCCTGGAGGCCGGTTGAGCCGATGTACATGCCCGGCCGCTTGCGAACCGGGTCGAGACCCTCGAGCACTTGGATCTGAGCGGCGTTGTAGTCACCGGGCTTGCTCGATGACTTCTTCTTAGCGGGGGCCTTCGCAGGTTGTTCGGGAACCTGTTCGGCGGCTGTTTCAGCGGTGTCGTTGGACACTCGTACCTCGATGTTGTCGTCGTTGTGGACACAGCGCGCGGCGCCGTGCGTTTCGGGGCGATCGGGTCGTCAGGCGTGATACATCAGATCAGCCGCAAACCCCTTTCGCGAACGGGTTTCAGTGTACCGGAAGGGTGTCGCAGAGTTGGGGATCAGCGGGAGCAAATTACAGAGCTGTCAGAACACACGTTCCCACGACATATGATCCCAATTTCAAGGTCGAACGAGCGCGCTGCATCGACGCTGACGTTCCACTCAGCTCATGAGCATCGCGACCACAAACGTGACGGTTTGAAGTGAAACTCAGCGCGTCCGCGCGACGCGCACGTCGATACGGCTGACCTGCACGTTCGCGACCTCGGCAAGACGTGCTGTGATCGTTCCGGACAGGAACTTCACCTGTGTTGCCCAGGCCGAATCGTCGGCCTCAACGGTCAGAACACCCTGGTCCAATCTGACCGGCCGGACATGAGCAGCGACGTTCTCGCCGACAGCGTCAGGCCATTTGCCGAACACCCCACCGATTTGTATCCGATCGGTGCCGCGCAGCGACTTCATAATCCCGTCAAGCGACGCAGTGATCGGAACCGGTTCGGCCATTGCTGGACACAGTACTCGGCCACGCTTGCAGCACGATCTTCAGACGAGTTCCGGCGTGCGCTCTCCGATGACCTCCGGTGTCACGTCGGCGTCGTCATCGTTCTTGCGGCGATCGAGCAACAGCGCTGTCACGGCAAGTCCCACGAGGACTACACCCGGAATCACGAAGAACCAGGTGAACATCCGGAAGTCCGGAAGGCTGGCGACCCTGTCGTAGTTCGAGACTTCTGCCTGCATCGTTGTCCCGAGTAGCTCGTAGTGATCGAGCCCCGCAGGCACTTGCTCGAAAATGACAACGTTGTCACCCATCAGGCCGAGCAGCGCAGTGAAATCAGTCTGCATCGCCGGCAAGGTCTGCAACATGCGGGTCATCGCGGGGAGCTGCTCCCCCCATGAAGGCCGGCACGTTCTCTTCCGGCATCTGCATGGCGGCGGCCAAGGCCGGCACCATGTTCTCAGCGTAGAAACCAAGTGCGGTGAAGCCGTCGAGGTAGCCGTTGAACTTGTCGATGTTCTCCTGGGTCATCGTGGGCACGACGTCACCAAGTGGAACAAACACTTCGTAGTAGTAGGTCGCGGTGATGTCGACGTTGTCCTGATCCATGATCGGCCCGAAGGCATCGATCATGTTCTGGCCACCGTCGGCCTTGTCGGGAAACCCGATTGCGAAAGGGGCGGCGATCAGCATCACCCCGCCGAGAAGAACCGCCCACATCAGTTTGTGAGCCATGGCACACACTCCTTTCGGGAGCCAAACCATCGCAACTCCCAACTCCCATTTTGAGCTCCGGCTCGCGCTCGCGATAAGGGCTTTTGTCCTGACGTGCACGTCGTCGCCCCGGCACGCGATGGAATGTGGTCGCGACGCGCAACGCCGCTATATCAGTGGCTCAGCCCCCGGGGCCAGACCTCAACCCTCAGAGACCTTGCCGGCTTCGACACGCAGGATCCGGTCCGCCTTGGCTGCAGATGGAAGTTCCGTGGCGGTCGTGATAATCACCTGCCCGGGTGGGATGTGTTCGAGCAGTGCCGTGGCACGTCCGTCATCGAGTTCGGACAGCACATCGTCTAGTACCAGCACCGGAGCGGTCCCCGTTCGTTCAGTGACCAGTTGATGGGCTGCGAGTCGCAAGGCCAGCGCAAGGGTCCGTTGTTCGCCCTGTGAGGCGTGTGTCCGGCTCGGTAGCCCATTGATACTGAAACTCAGCTCGTCACGGTGCGGACCCACCGTCGAGACGCCCCGTCGGACGTCGGTCTCACGAACTGCCTGCAGGGCGGCCACCAAGCCGACCTGACGCCAACCTGGTTCGTACGTCAACTCGATTGGCGTCGCGGTCCCGGCGAGATGCTCATAGGCGTCGTGCACCATGGGAGTGATGCGCGCAACCAGCGTTGCTCGCGCGTAGCCAAACTGGTCGGCAATTTCAGCAAACTTTTGATCCCAGACATCAAGGGTCGCTTCAATCTCGTCGGTCAACCGGCCTGCAGCTTGTTTGAGCAACGTGTTTCGCTGCTTCACGATGCGGTCAATCTCGAGGCGAACCGCGTCGTACTTCGTGGCGAGCGCGACGAGAGTGTCGTCCAAGTATCGCCGTCGATCGCCTGGCCCGCCTTTGACCAAGATCAGGTCGTCTGGCGAAAAGACAGTGACTCGCACCGATCCAAGCAGATCGCGGACCCGCACAAGCTTTTGCCTGTTGACCTGCACGCGATTACGTCCAGCAGCCACAAGCTCGGCCTCAATCAGCGTTTCACGACCGTCATCGTGTCGAACGGTCGCACGAATGACTGCTTGTTCAGCACCCGCTCTGACCAGGGCATCGTTGGGTGCCCCGCGAAAACTTGAGAGCGTCGCGAGGTACGCGAGTGACTCGGCGAGATTGGTCTTGCCATGCCCATTACCCCCAATGATGGCGGTCGTCCCCGACGTCAGATCAAACGACCCCGACACATAGTTGCGAAAGTTGATCAACTCCAACTGTTCGACGATCACGCTGCAGAGAGTACGCCGCAATCACGCTCAGCGATGAGACTTTGACCGCGCCGCACCGCCGGTCAGGGAACGCGGACAGGCATCAGGAGGTATAGATAATCATCCTGGCCGGCGCCGCGCAGAACAGCGGGCTTCATTGGATCCATCGTTGCCAACGTGACGTCATCGGCATCTATGGCGTCGATGCCAGCAAGCAAATAGTCCGGGTTAAATGCCACGGTCATCTCGGCGCCCTCGTACTGCGCATCGATCTCCTCGACAGCGTTGCCGACGTCTTGAGTGATCGCCTCGAGTTGCACCGTGTCGCCACCGAGCGTCATTCGCACCGGAGTCGAATCCTGCGCAAGAATCTTCACACGCCGAATCGCTTCAATGATTGCCGGCTTGCTGATCGTCAACAGGTTCGGGTAACTCGATGGAAGCAGATTGCGATAGTTAGGGAACTCGCCCTCGATGAGACGTGTGCTCAAGCGGGTCGATCCAGCTTCAAAGGTGGCTTCACGTTCTCCAAGGCGCACCATGAGACTCTCTTCGTTGCCCATCAGTCGCTGCAGCTCCGAAAGTGCCCGGCCGGGAATCAACACTTTCTGACCAGAACCCAGCATCGAGGACTCCGGGAGATCGCGGACAGCCAGTCGATACGAATCGGTTGCGACCATCCGCAGCCCGTCGTCCTCGGCAGCGAGCAGCACACCGGTCAGTACGGCTCGGGCATCGTCGGTCGACGCCGCACGCACAACCTGGCGGAGCGCATCGGCCATGGCAGCTGCGGGCAGGGTCACCGCATCAGCGGCCGGCTCCGATTGAGCCGGATAATCGTCGATTGAGAGTGGGCGCACAGAAAATTGTGACCGACCAGCACTGATCGACATTTCAGAACTGCCATCACCTGCCGCCGAGTCCGCGAGATCAACCTCAACAGCACCTGCGGGCAGCGCTTTGACAATGTCGCCGACGAGGCGAGCAGGAACCACCGTGGCTCCATCACGTTCGCCACCAACTTCGATGGTCAGCCGAATGGTGAGCTCAAGGTCGGTTCCGGTAATGGTCAGCGTGTCGCCAACCACTTCCATTCGGACGCCCGCGAGAACCGGAAGGGTGCCGGTGCGGTTGGTGGCTGCACGACCAGCCGAGCCAAGAGCATCGGCAAGGACGTCACGTTCGCAACGAAACTTCACAGTGGGCACTTCTCCTCATGCAGGGATGTTTCACAGAATAATGTCAGTAGTAGGTGCTGTGGATTGGGGACAACAGCGTGTTGTTGCAGCGTAGAGGGCGTTCGCGCGCACACAGGTGATGGCCCCGTGATGCACAGGCTGCTGCTTACACGCGTGTTGTCCAGTGGACAACGCCGCGTTGTCCCCTTTTCTCGTGGAACTTGCTCGGTGGTGTGTCCCATGAGAACTGAGAGTTGTCCACCGATATTCGCGCGGAGATGCAATGTCTTCGCGCGGTCGGTGACCGTCAGGCAGGCATGACGATGTGGAGACTGGGCCATCAGGTCATGCTTTCAATTGTTGTTGGAGGTCGGTGACCTGATCGTAGATCTGCTTGCGCTCGCTCATCAGCCGCTGGATTTTTTCGTTGGCGTGAATCACCGTGGTGTGGTCGCGACCACCGAAGAGCCGAGCGATCGCGGGATAACTGAGATCGGTCATTTCCCGGAACACGTACATCGCAATCTGTCTCGCGGTCACGAGTGGACGCTGCCGGCTCTTTCCTTTGAGTGCTTCGACCTCGAACTTGAGGATGCCGGCGATCTCAGCCAGAAGCTCTTCGTCGGTGCGGTGCTTGGGTTTGGTGTCGACCATGAGGTCAGCGAGCTGCGCCTGTGCGAGTTCCGTCGTAATTGGCCGGCCACTTAAACTTGCGTAGGCGGTGACCCGAATGAGGGCACCTTCAAGTTCGCGAATATTGGTCGCGATGTTCGTTGCGATGAAGTCGAGTGTTTCGTTGGGGACCTCGACGCGGTCTCGTTCTGCCTTGTTGCGCAGAATCGCGGTACGTGTCTCAAGGTCCGGCAACTGAATGTCGGTGAGGAGACCCCATTTGAAGCGACCTCGGAGTCGTTCTTCGAGTGTGGGGATGGCATCGGGCATGCGATCAGAACTGATGACGATCTGCTTGTTTGCGCCGTGTAGAGAGTTGAACGTGTGGAAGAACTCTTCCTGGAGACCTTCTTTGCCGGCAATGAACTGAATGTCGTCGATGAGGAGCACATCGATGTCGCGGTAACGACGTCGAAGCGCATTTGTAGTGTTCTGTCGAATGGCTTCGACGTACTCGTTCATGAACGTCTCAGTCGACACATAGCGCACTTCGTGGTGCTGGTAGTTGTCGTGGACGTAGTGGCCGATGGCGTGCAGTAGGTGGGTTTTACCCAGACCAGCAGAACCGTAGATGAACAGCGGATTGTATGATCTACCAGGTGTTTCTGCGACTCGCAGTGCTGCGGCCAACGCGAATTGGTTGGATGCGCCCTTCACGAAATCATCGAAGGTGTAACGAGGGTTGAGGCCGGCTTCGTCGACGCGGTCGCCATTTGTCGACGAGCCATTCATACGTGTTGATTCGGTTGACCCGGGACGCAGCGGTGCTGAGGGCGATTCATGTCTAGCTGATGCAGTATCGATCAGCGGATCTACTCCGATGACATCTGGGACTTCGTCGACGGCATCGCTCGTCGCGACGTCGATGTCGATAGTGCGATGTCCTTGATTGGCCTCGTCGAGCGCATCGGTCACGAGTGGGAGGTAGCGAGTCAAAATTCGGTCCCGAACGTACGCGCTCGGGGCGAGGAGCCGCAACGTTTCAGGGCCGGACTCGAGTGGTATCAAGTCCTGAAACGTCGAGAACCAGACCGATTCCGCAAGTTGCGAACGCAGAAACAACGTGACTTGCGTCCAGACGTCATCGGCGTCGCTCACCTGATATCACTCATTAGAAATTCCTGACCGGTGTTCGGTTGTGGTGAATTGTCCACACAGTTATCCCCATGATGTGGAAAGGTGGCTGATTGGGGACAAGCGGATGACCATAGCACCTCAGACACAACACAGAACAATCTGAGAAATATCGCTGTGAGCAGGTGTTTTGCGTATCAGCGGGACCTGTGGACAAATGACAATGATGTCGTTTAACTGCGATTCGTCATCGAAACGCGAAGTAACCTGTCAAATCAAGGCTACGCAAATGGATTGATCAGCCAGTGGTATCGAAAGCCCCCGATGACCGTCACCGCGCGAGATGGTTGACTCGGTGGTTGGGAGACGCGCCTATTGGGTCGTAGCATTGTCGGGTCAGTCCGCGACTCGACATGGCCACCGCGTTTGGTGGGCTCGTTAAAGTCACCTTGCGGAACTTGGCTCGAAACGTCCGAAAGAGATTGTCGTGAAGCGCACATTCCAACCTAACAACCGCCGCAGGAACCGTAAACACGGCTTTCGCGCCCGCATGAGCACCCGCGCCGGCCGCGCTGTGCTCAAGTCCCGTCGCGACAAGGGCCGGGCCCGTCTGTCCGCCTGATCGATCAGCTTGATCGATCGCATCCGTGACCGTGACGCATTTGTCCGCCTTCGGCGCGATGGCGTCCGCGTCCGGAGTGCACCCATGTGGTGCTCTTTTGTCGCGGACCCAACCGTCGTGCCGCCGCAGGTGGCCTTTGTGGTCAGCCGCGCACTGGGGAATGCGGTGACCCGCAATCGCCTCCGGCGCCGCTTGCGCGTCATTCTCTCGAACGCTGACGTACCGAATGGGCTCCTGCTCTTCGGTGGTCGCCCTCCACTCGCCGAACTGACGTTCGCTGAGCTGGAGATCCGTGTCGCTGCTCTTCTCGCCGCAGCTCAGCACACCAGAGCACACCCATGACCGCCACGCAGACCGCCGCACTCGATGCGTCGGATCTGCCGGACGTCGATGCGGACTGTGCTGATTGCGTCCCGTGCGAGCGTGACCACCGACACGGGCGCCAAGACGCCATGGGTTCTCGGTTACAGCGTTGCGTCGCGTCGTCCATCTTGTTCTACCAACGAGCGCGCGAGGGCAAGCTGTCACCCTGTCGCTTCTTCCCGTCATGTTCGGCATATGCCCTCGAGGCTGTGGAACTCCACGGTTCGTGGCGTGGCGGTTGGCTCACCGTGCGGCGCTTGTTGCGTTGCCGGCCGCTCGGACCATCAGGCTTCGACCCGGTTCCTGAACATCGCGCACTGACGTCATCAGACTCTCTCCCAACGACTCACGTACAGAAAGGCGGATGACATGTTTGAAATTCCCGCTGGTTTGCTCGCCTGGTTCTACAGCCTCACAAACGACTACACGTTCGCGATCGCGCTGATCGCTGTCGTGGTTATGGCGATCACGACGCCTCTAACGTTGAAGAGCACGAAGGGCATGCTTGAGATGCAGAGGCTTGCGCCTGAGATGCGCAAACTGCAGAACGAGCATCGGAACGACCGCCAGAAGCTCAACGAAGAGATGATGAAGCTCTACCAGGAGCACAAGGTCAACCCGGCGGCTTCCTGTTTGCCAATCGTGGCGCAGATGCCGATCTTCCTCATCATGTTCCGCATCTTGCGCGGCCTCGTGTATCGCCCTTCCGAAGCAAATGGTTCCGGGCCGATCGCCGAGGCAACGTTGCGGGCAATCGATGGCTCAAGCGACGCAAATCCCGGCTTCATTCCTCGCTTTTTGGCGATCGACTCCGATTTGTACCAGTCGTTGTACGACCAAGTAGAAATGCCGTCGTTCGGCCTTGATCTTTCCAAGTCTGCTGCCACGGCGATTGGTGAGGGTCTTGGTGAGGGCCTCATTTACGCCCTGCTGGTGGTCGGGCTTGGCGCGTTGTACTTCGGCCAACAGAAGATGGTGGCTGCTCGGGCGACGATTAGCCCGTCGATGTCACCAACACAGCAGAAGTTGATGCAGTACCTGCCCGTCTTCTTCGCTGTCTTCCAGATCTTCTTCCTGTCGGCGCTGGTCGTCTACTACATCTTCCAGACACTGCTCCGCATCTTGCAGCAGTACTACATCACCAAGAAGTTCTACGGCGGCGACGATTCGCTGGGGCGTCAGGCCCAACGTGCTGGTGAGGCGGCCAAGGAAGAAGCAAAGAAGAGCGGTGAACCCACCGGGATGCTTGCGCAAGCAAAGCGTGACCTTGGAGGAGCCAGGGCCACCGAGAAGGAAAAGAGCGAGAAGAACGCCGGCAAGAAAGCCAAGGACGACGCGGCGAAGCCGTCGCCAGTGACCAACAAGCGGGTGACTCCTTCAAAGAGTCGGCCGACGCCCTCGGGCGACGGCAAGGGTCGGCCGACGCCGACGCGTAAGGAAGCCGAGGCGGCTCGGTCAGCGCGTCCCAAGTCGTCGAACAAGAAGAAGCGTTGACCCAGCAGTCATGCTGGTCGAAAACACTACCGATCAGAAAAACAGTCGTGTGCCAACCGCATGAAGCGGTGGCCTGTCGAAGAAAGAAGAAATACTGATGGAATGGGTGGAAACCACCGGAAAGACCCTGGAAGAGGCACGCGAAGCGGCACTCGACCAATTGGGTGTAGGTGCCGATGAGGCTGAGTTCGATGTGGTCGAGGAACCGAAGGCTGGTCTGTTTGGCCGCACTCGAGGCCAGGCCCGACTTCGTGCTCGCATCAAGCCGACACCAGCACGTCCGAAGCAAGAGCGGAAGCGTCGATCGAAAAGCGACAAGTCCGGCAGCGACAAGCCAAAAGCAAAGGCAAGTCAGGCCAAGCCGGACAGCGGAGCCAACCAAGAGGCTTCCGCTGAGGAGACCACCGGTAGCGCCGATGGCGACGCCACTGAATCTCGTCAGCGATCCTCCCGTGGCCGCGGTGGCCAGCGGGGCGGAGGCCGCAACGGAACGAACAACAACAGCCAGGAGAAAAAGATGAGCAACGAAGAACGTCCACAGTCCGACGTGACTCCCAAAGAAGTGGGCGACGCTGCGGTCTCATTCATGAACGACCTGGTCACGGCGTTCGGTGCGGACGGCGAGTCCGAACTCACCGTCGACGGCACTGAGCTGGACGTGCAGGTGCGCGGGGATGACCTTGGCCTTCTCGTTGGCCCCGGTGGACGAACACTGAACGCTGTTCAGGACCTCGTGCGCGTTGCTGCTCAGCGTCGCCTTGGCGACCATGAGACTCGGCTGCGGATCGACGTCGCTGGCTACCGCGAGCGCCGTTCGATCGCCCTCGGGAAGTTTGCTGCCGATGTTGCTGCACAGGTCCGCGATAGCGGTGCGGCGCGCTCACTTGAGCCGATGACGTCGGCTGACCGCAAGGTCATCCATGATGCGCTCAATGATGAAGAGGGTGTCGCGAGTTCGTCGTCTGGTGAGGATCCGTATCGCCGGGTCATCGTCGAACCCGCCTGATTGGGTCGTACTACCTGACATACTCGGCGCCGTGAGTCATTCAACTCAAGGCGATGAGGTCGAAAAGAATTTGCACGAGGCGCTGGGACGATCCCAGCGCCTCGGTTTTTTGGGGGATTGGCCGATCCCTGAGGTTGTTGAGCATGCTCGGGTATTCGTCGCTGCTCTCGATGGTGTCACTGGTGCAGTGATCGATTTGGGTGCCGGGGGCGGTGTTCCCGGGTTGGTGGTCGCCACCGATCGACCAGATCTGCAGTTGACTCTGCTTGATCGAAGGACCAAACGCACGGACTTTTTGGCACAAATGGTCCGACGCCTGGATCTCGACGGGCACACCAAGGTGCTGGCCGCAGATGTGGACGATGCGATTCAGGCAGGCCACGTCGGTTTTGATGCGGCCATCGCTCGAGGCTTCGGACCTCCTGAATTCACCTTACGGTCAGCGGTGGCGTGTGTCCGTCCCGGCGGTGTGATCGTCATCAGTGAGCCGCCGCGCGGTGATCGGTGGGACCCAGAATTGCTCCGTGAGCTCGACGTGGTCAGAACACCGTCCAACGACCGCGTTGTGCGCTTTGTTGTTGGCTCGAGGGCTGAGTGACTCGTCCTGCGGACCGAGTCTTCGAGACAGCTGTTCAGAGTCTCGACGTTGACACACACCGCTTCCCGGCACTCTGACCAGGGGTGATGCAGCAAGCCTCGACCCAACTTCCATCGTTGTCAGTTGAGTTGAGGGATGTTTCACGTGGAACACCGCGCGTGACGCGGAGGTTGAGGCTCGCGTCATGCCTGGGGTGGTTGTACGTGAATGTTCCACGTGAAACATCGATGACTGGATCCCTGGGAGCCGAAGATTTCAACGAAGAGATCCCGGTGAAATGCTTGTATCGCGAGCGGGGATCGTGCACAGTATGCTGGTCCTGCGAGCGCGTCACCTGATGCCCGCCATCGACGTCTGGAGCATGTGTGTCGGACACCGGGGATTTCCCCACAGAATCGAATGCGCCATCAGTTGAGTCTGTTGGTTCTCTCGCGTCCGAGGCGACGCCAACACCGCCTGAAGCGACACCGTTGGCGTCGGGCAAGAAGCTGCCGCGCATCATGGCGGTGGCGAACCAGAAGGGCGGCGTCGGGAAGACCACGACCGCCGTGAATCTTGGAGCGGCGCTTGCGGACATGGGTTTACGCACCCTCTTGATTGACCTCGATCCTCAGGGCAACGCCTCCACCGGACTCGGGATCGAGAATCGTGGTCTTGAACTATCGATGTACCACGTCCTCATGCACGAGGAATCACTCGATAATGTCGTGGAGCCGACCGATGTCAAAGGCCTCTTCGTGGCGCCAGCGTCACTCGACTTGGCTGGCGCAGAGATTGAGTTGGTTCCAGCGTTTAGTCGTGAGCAGCGACTGAAGCGAGCGATTGAAGCCGTGATCGATGATTACGACTACGTGTTGATCGACTGTCCCCCATCGCTGGGCCTCCTCACGGTGAACGGTCTGTCTGCTGCCAACGAGGTCCTCGTGCCGATCCAGTGTGAGTACTACGCGCTCGAAGGCCTTGGACAGTTGCTCCGCAACGTCGACTTGGTGAAACGCAACTTGAATCCGACGCTCGATCTGAGCACGATTCTCTGCGTCATGTATGACGCTCGAACAAAGCTGGCGGGACAAGTCGTCACAGAGGTACGAGAGCACTTCGGCGAAAAGGTACTCCGCAGTGTGATTCCACGGAGCGTGCGCCTGTCTGAGGCACCATCGTTCGGTCAGCCGATTACCACATTCGATTCCCGCTCACGTGGTGCGATCGCTTACCGCGATGCCGCCAAGGAGGTGCACGCCAATGTCACGCCGTAGTGGTCTTGGAAAGGGTCTCGGGTCGCTGATCCCGGCAAATGAAGTTGCTGATGGGGGTGCTGGTGCTTCCTTGGCGGAGGTCCCGACCGCGTCGGTGTCGCCGAACCCAAATCAGCCTCGCGTGCACTTCGCTGAAGAGGGCTTGGTGGAACTCGCCGCCTCGATCTCAGAAATGGGGGTGCTGCAGCCCATCCTTGTGCGACCTCAAGGCGATGGTGAGTATGAGCTGATTGCTGGCGAACGGCGTTGGCGTGCAGCGCAGCGGGCAGGTCTCACGACCGTGCCTGCGATCATTCGGACCACCGATGACCTGAGTTCAGTTGAGCAAGCATTGGTGGAGAACCTCCATCGTCAGGATCTCACACCGTTGGAAGAGGCCGCCGCGTTCCAGCAGTTGATCGAAGACTTTGGGATGACTCATGACCAAGTCGCGACACGCGTGGGGAAGAGCCGCTCAGCGATCACGAACACGATTCGTTTGCTCGGGTTGCCCCCGGCAGTACAAAGTCTGCTCGCGGACGGGCAGCTCTCCGCCGGTCACGCTCGTGCGCTCCTCGGTACACCGGATCGTGCCCGCCAGGAGGTGCTTGCTCAGGCTGCAGTGGCCGAAGGGTGGACCGTACGCGCCACGGAGCAGGCCGTCCGTGGCGGTGATGTACCCGTCGCCGATGCGCCGGGTGCGACGCCCGCTCCGAGCGGTGGCGGCGCGACGATTGACGGCGCTGGGTTGACCCCGGCAACGCAACTCCGTCCGCCTGGCCTTCTTGAACTTGAGGAGCTCTTGGCGGATCGTCTTGACACTCGTGTCTCCGTGTCGATGGGTCCCAAGCGGGGTCGTGTCACGATCGATTTTGCCGATTTGGAAGATCTGGAGCGGATATATCGCCTGATGACGGGTTGAGCGGGTTCCAACTCTCAACCCTCAATTCAAATCCCATCACTGTTATTTATTCACAGTTCGTCCCCAGGTTGAGGATGAAGTTGATGGTTGTGAGCCGAAACGTGGTCGAACACCACGCAAATCGGTCAATTTGGTCTCGATAGTGACATTCCGTGGCCAAGTAATGAGGTTCGAGTCGAGGGATACTCACACAGTGTGTGGAAACCTGTGGATAAACACTCACGCGTGAGCGCGATGTTGTGATCGACGTTCAGTCAGAAGGAACAGGTAGCGGCGCGTCGCCCCACATGCGTGCTGCATCGACGACGGCGGTGGTCAACGCACCGGTGGCGTCGACGACGTCGCGGACTGGACCGACCGAACACAGAACCGCCGGCATCCGCGTTTCGCGTAGAACAGGCAGCCGCATCCCGCGTAGCGTGGGCGCAATTGGCAAGACGCCGTCGAGTTGGCGTACGAGGTGTGCGCCGAGCGACCGTCCACCGACTGACTCGAACGAAGGTACGGCAAAATAGGACACGTCAGCACAAACATTCGGGCTGGCTTCGAAACCGATGTAAATCGTTGCACCGAATCGGTTTGCTGCGGCTGCTTGGGCGGTCGCGTCGTACTCATCGGTCGACATCACCGTGGCGCCTTGCTGACGCAACGCTCGAGCGACTGAGCGTCCAATGGAGCTGAGTCCTCCGAACTGACCAACGACGATCCGCAGTGTGTGGAGCGAGGTGGTGTGGCGGACCGACTCGAGTTCTCGGACCGATGCGACCCCAGGACCCGAACCGCTCTGCCGGCGCAGTACATCAAGCATGTGCACGGTCTTGCGCCCGCAGATGCCGTCGGCATTTAGCCCGCAGTTGCGTTGAAAGTCCGTGAGCGCGCGAATGGTTGCCGGTCCCAGAATGCCGTCTGGCCGACCGCAATCGAATCCAACATGGTTGAGGGCGCGTTGGAGACTCTCAATGTCGTCACCCCTGAGCTGGGGCGCACTGAGAACAAGGAGTCGGTCGCCGAGTTTCCAGCCTGCTTCAACCAGGGCCAACCACGATTGCTCGTCGCAGACACCGCTGGCGTGCAGGCCACGCGCTTCTTGGAATTGCTGGAGGGCTGTCTCGGTGGACGAACAAAATGAGCCCGCCTCAGCACCAACCGGGTTGTGCCCGGCGGCACCGAGGCGGCGCTGCAAGTCTCGAATCGGTTCACCGTGTTGGCCCCGCTGGAGCGGGAACGGCGTCACTTCGCGGGAAGAAATTCCTCGAGCTCCTGGAGAAGGGCGCCCTTGCTCTTGGCGCCGACGAGACGCTTTTCAACCTCGCCACCCTTGAACACGAGCAGCGTCGGAATGCTCATGACGTTGTACTTCATGGCGAGATCGGGGTTGTCGTCCACATTCAATTTGGTGATCGCGATGTTATCACCGTGTTCCGCGCTGATCTCTTCGAGAATCGGCGCGATCTGCTTGCACGGGCCGCACCATTCTGCCCAGAAGTCGACGACAACGGGGACCTCGAAAGCTCCGACGGTCTCGTCGAAGGTGCTGGTGGAGAGATTGGTGATTCCGTTTGCCATGATGGGCATCCTTTCAAACTGCGGGTCATGCCCGAATTGCTGGACGTTTGCACGACATACGGCCGTGCGTGTCCAATGATTGTCAACCTGACAGTGTGGCCGGATATTCCAGCCTGTCAGTCGTGAGTTGCTTCGAGCCAACGTTCGGCGTCGATGGCGGCCATGCAGCCCGAGCCTGCGGCAGTGATGGCCTGGCGGTAGATCGAATCTTGCACATCACCACAGGCGAACACGCCGTCGACGTCGGTATAGGTCGAATCGGGCTTGGTGTGTAGGTATCCGGTCGATTCATCCATGTCGAGCTTGCCACGGAAAATGTCGGTATTCGGCTTGTGGCCGATGGCGATGAACAGCCCGGTCACCGGCAATTCGCTCTTTTCGCCGGTCTGGGAGTGAGTGATCTCGACACCGGACACCTTGTCGTCTCCGCGAATCGCGCTGACCTGAGCGTTCCACAGGAACTCGATCTTGGGGTTGGCGTGAGCTCGGTCTTGCATGATTTTCGAGGCGCGGAGCTCGTCACGGCGGACGATGAGGGTGACCTTGTCGGCGAACTTCGTGAGGAAGGTGGCTTCCTCAAGTGCAGAGTCACCGCCGCCGACGACGGCGATATCGTGCCCGCGGAAGAAAAAGCCGTCGCACGTCGCGCATGTCGAAAGGCCGTACCCAATGAGACGCTCCTCTTCGGGGAGGCCGAGCATGAGAGATTGTGCGCCGGTGCTGACGATGATCGAGTTGGCGTAGTAATCCTGGTCGCGCACGCTCACCTTGAACGGGCGGACGCCGAAGTCGATGTCGGTCGCCTTGTCGGTGATGATTTCGGTGCCGAAACGCTCGGCTTGGGCACGCATTTCGGCCATCAAGTCGGGGCCCATGATGCCGTCACGAAAGCCGGGAAAGTTCTCGACCTCAGTCGTGAGCATCAACTGTCCACCCGGCTGATCGCTGGTGCTCGACGGCTCGCCTTCGATCATCAGCGGCGCCAGCGACGCTCGAGCGGTGTAGATGGCAGCGGTCAGCCCAGCGGGGCCGGAGCCGATGATGATGACGTCGCGGATATCAGACGGTACGGGCGTGGACATGACGTCCTCCGGGGGAGTGATCGAGGATTGGATTCAGGAAGCGTTGGCGTTGCGCTTCCGGAACAACCACAACCCGATGAGGCTCAGGATTGTTCCCACTGCGAGATAACTCACGTAGACCGATCGCTCGTGATCGAACCAGTTGCTGAGGGCCTCGTGCGCACCGCGGGTGACCATGACGAGCGCGATGATGACCGCGAAGACGCCGAGCAACACGGCGATGATGCCGAAGACCAAGCCACGTGCGGCATACACCAGCGGTGTGGTGGTCTTGTCGCGGATGTTGCCCACGAGTCGGACAACGGTGTCAGTGGTCTCGTCGGCCCAGTTCGGATCGGTCAGCGGATTGGCTGGCATAGTGCGATCAGACTAGCCGCGAGCACCGAGAGAGTCCTCACGAACCTTGCGCGGCGGTTGGAATGAGGGCTGGAATTTCTTTGCGGATGCTGCTCAGGGGGAGGGCAGCGGCGTGCGCGCAATGACGGCACAGTTGTTGTCGCTGTAGGCGACTGCTTCAGCACGGGAGTTGTTGATGCCCACGGCAATGGGGCCGTCGACTTCGCCCGGCGGTTCCCAGAGAGCGAATCCCACGAATTCGTCGATCAGGCCACACAGGTCGACTGGTGGAGGCAGCGTCGTGTCGGGGGCAGCGTCCGCAGTTGATTCGGCGTCCGTCAGGTCGGATCCCGCATCGGCCACATCGGGTTGCACTTCCTCTCCGGCCAAGGTGCGCGAGATGACCTTGGCGTTGGCGAAGTCGGCAAGTTCGGCATCACTGCTCAGAACCTCAAGGTCGTTGTCAGCCGGTGCCTCCTCGGGGCCACCCTGGATCGCATCGGATGCGGGTGCCGGGACAGATGCGACAGCGATGTCGTCGGTGGCTTCGCCGTCCTGGTCAAACGTTTCCGCAGCCGCCGCTTCCGGCCCACTCTCGAATTCCGCGGACACTGGTGCATCCAAGCTGTCGCCGGTGTCTGCGCTTTCGCTGGCCGAGCTGTCATTTGCCCCGCCTGTGTCAAGCGCATCGCGCATGACAAGGCCGGCGCCAGCGAGGACGACGACGGCAGCAGCGACGGTGAGCACGCGCGTGCTCACCGGCTGGCGTTGTGCACGTCGATCGCGAAGCGACGTCGGGGCAGTGATTGATGCACCGCCCGCAGCGCCAGCGGCATCAGTGCCGACCGGTGTCGCGTCGCCCATCTTCTCAGCAACGGGCAATCGGTCCCACGCCTCGAGTGCCCCCGCCAGGTGCCGTTCGCGGACCGAGATCGGGGCGGCCTCCGTGTCACCGAGGACGGTGCGAACCTGACGAAGATGCTCGACTTGGGCGAGCAATTCAGGGTCAGCCTCGACCTGCGCGCGTTCAGCTGCATTGGTGTCGCCGTCGAGATACGCGCTCGCCAGGGTGATCAGGTCGTCGGTCATGTTGAATCAGTTGGACGTTCAGCGATGTGGCGCTGGTTCCCAGGATCGGAAAATTCTTCTGGCTCTGCCGATTCGCCACGCGAGCCGGTGAGGAGGTCATCGAGACGCAGGCTGTTGGCGAGTGCGGACCGTCCTCGAGCGATTCGTGACTTTACCGTGCCGACGGGGATGTCGAGGACGTCCGCAATCTCGTCGTAGTCAAGGTCAGCGACATCACGAAGCACAACGACTGCCTTGAAGTCGTCGCTGAGGTCGCCGAGCGCGGCGTCGATGGCAAGGCGGTCCGCGATTGCATCGACGCGCTTTGCTGCCATTGGGTCGACCTGTTCTGGCTCGCCGTTTTCTTCTCCAGCGCGAACTGAGTGCAGCGACGGGCGCCGCTTACGCTTGCGGAGTTCGTCCAACGAGGCATTGGTGGCAATCCGGTATGCCCAGGTGCTGAACGCGGCGCGGCCATCGAAACGGGGCAGGCTGCGCGAGATCTTGATCAATGCCTCTTGGCACGCGTCGTCGGCATCACTCGTCCCGCCCGTGACGCGGCGACATACGGCGTAAATCCGGTCGTAGTGGCGGCGCAGCAGTTGATCGAGCGCGTTGCGATCGCCGCCCTGCGCCGCGGCGACGAGTTCGTCGTCGGACAGCGGTGCCATCAGACGAGCGCGATCTCGCCCAGGCGCCCGCGGAATGGGCGAGCTTCGCTGCAGTTGTCGCTGTTGCCGAGCTGGCGGAGGAGAACGAGCACATGTTGTACTGGGGTCTCGGGGATGTCGGAGATGACGGTCCCCGGCTCAGCGCTGAATTTCTGTGCGCCCAGCTGGCGATCCCAACCATCGAACGACGTGGGAACGCTGTCGTTGGCCGAGGTGTAGAACTCGATGATGTACGGTCCAGTGAGCGCGTCGACGGTGATTGCTCGTTGCGCTGGAGCGTCGAAGTTCACGACCAGTCCGACGCCGTATTTGCCACCCATGAACTCTCCGTCATAGCAGGAGGTCCGCCAGAACGTGGAGGAGTCACCGTCAGCGAGGGCGAGGACTGCTTCGTCATCGTTCTCCTCGCCATCGTCGCCGTCGGGGTCATAGGCCTCGACCGATGCGATGCTGCCGCTCGCATTTGCTTCGCCGGTGGCGAGGCCAGGGACTTGTTCGGTGACACCGTCTCTCGCTGCGTTGCCGTCGTCGGCCACCGCTTCCTGGTCGCTCGGTGCAGGCTCTGCGCCGGCGGGAAGCACGGAGGTCGGTGCGCTGCCGGCACCGTCGTCGCTGCCGAATTGCACACTCACCCAAAGCAGTATCGCGACGACCGCGGCGAGCAACAACAGTCCACCGATCACGGTGAGGGACGGCGCTTTGCTCTGCGCCATTCCCTTTGCCGGCTTGCCGCGCTGCGCTCCACCGGCGTTTGGCGTGCGGTCACCCTGTTGCGTGGGAATGACGGCGCTGGCGTTCGGAGCCGCCTGCACAGGAACAGAACCGGTGATGCGTTGAGGTTCGCCGGGGATTCGGCGCTGCGGAGGCAGTGGTGCCGGAGCTGCATTGCGGGAACTGATCGGTGCCTTGCCTGCTGCGCGCGCGTTGCCCGGCGTGGGGTCACGACGGGTGCCACTTGGCGGAGATGGTGCTCGTGTGGCACGCCGTCGGTCATCGGCGCGTCCGTCGAGGTCCGACGGAGCGCGACGGAGTCGGCCCGCGGAGAACGGTGCGACCGGCGAATGCTCGTGCGGTGTGTCATCGATCTCAGGGGGACCCTCGGCTGCTGCTGCCTCGAGTGCAGCGACGAGGTCAGCGCCTGTCGCAGGCCGATGCACAGGGTTGCGGGCCAACAGTTGGTGGATGATGGTGACCAAGCTGGTCGGCAGCGTCGCGCGGAGGCGATTGAGGTCGGTCGGGTCACGTTGCAGCCGAGCCAGCGCGGTGTCGGCGTCGGTTTCACCGAGGAACGGCACACGACCAGCAAGGCATTCATAGAGCACGAGGCCGAGAGAGTAGAGGTCGGCACGACCGTCGAGCTTCTTGCCCCGGACCTGCTCGGGTGACAGGTACTTGGCGGTGCCCATCATGATGTTCTCGCTGGTGAGGTCGTCGCCGCCTGCAAGCGCCTTCGCAATGCCGAAATCAGTCAATAAGACGCGCCCATCGGGGGTGATCATGATGTTGCCGGGTTTGACGTCGCGGTGCACGAAGTTGTTCTCATGCGCGTGGTGCAGCGCTGCCGCGGTGCACGCACCGATGTGCCCGGTGAGCTCCGGTGACAAGCGCTTCTGTGTGTCAAGCAACTGACGGAGACTCTTGCCATCGACGAGTTGCATCACCACTGCTTGGCGTCCGTCGTGTTCGAACACGTCGTGCACGGCGACGATGTTCGGGTGGTTCAGGCTTGCTGCCGCGATCGCCTCACGTCGGAACCGTTCGGCCACCACTTCGTCAGAGGCGAGCATCGGTTTGAGCCATTTGACGGCGACCTTGCGGTCAAGGGTGAGATCAACCGCCAACCAGACTTCGGCCATCCCGCCTTGGGCTAGCCGTCGCTTGAGCTGATAGCGCTCCGCTATCAGCGTTTCGGCAGGAGGCAGGGCAGACATGATCGCTTGGAACGCTAGTGCTCCTAGCCGGACTCTTCAGGGCAATGATTTGTGACGTGACCAGGCGGGCGCAATGTCAGGAGACTTCGTGGAATGCCACGCCGATCGTCCCTCGCCCACCGTGGGTGCCGATGACCGGACCGATTTCACCGACGACGATCTCGCCGTCGTAGTACGGACGGAGCATGTCGACGAACGCGTCAACGTCGCTGCAGTCAGCGTGCATGACTGCCAAGTTCTCGCAGCGCCCTTCGAAGCTTTTCACTTTGTTGACGAGATAGGCCAGCGCCTTGGATCGTGTGCGCTGTTTGCTTTCCTGCTCAACGACACCGTCGGCGACTTCGATGATCGGCTTGATCGACAATGCGGTGCCGAGCAAAGCGCGGGCGTTGCCGATACGGCCGCCCTTCTTGAGGTTGTCGAGGGTGTCCAACGCACCAAAGACGCGAGTGCGTTGTGCAAGCGAGGTAGCAAGGGCTTCGACGTCGTCAATTGAGGCACCGTCGTGCCCTGCTCGAGCACACGCCAGGGCGATCGTGCCAAGCCCCATGGTTACCGTTCGGCTATCGACGATCCGAACATCAAGGTCGAGCGATTCGTCGGATGCAATCGAGCGAGCAGCGAGCTCCGCGCTCTGCATGGTTGCCGACAGTGCGCCCGACAGAGAGACGACGACGACGCCGGCTGCACCTTCGGCGGCGAGTTCGCGGTACACGGTTTCGAATTGGCCAGGAGCCGGTGCGGCGGTCTCTGGCAGGGTGTCGGAACTGACGACGCGCGTCCAGAACTCCGCAACGGTGAGCTGCTCGCGGTCGATGAACTCCTCGTCGCCGAACCGAATGCTCAGCGGGACGATGATGATGCCGAGTGCAGCGGCGACCTCCGCTGGCAGGTCACAGGAGCTGTCGGTGACGATACGAACGACCCCGGACGAGGGGCTCGAGGCGGGCGTGCTGGACGGTGCTTCACTCACGGGTGAGAAAGGTTACTGCGATCACGGCGCAGTGGCGTCGGCCGGCTCCGGGTCTGCTCGGCGCTTCCGCCAGCTTGCGAACCACCAGGCGCCGAGCATCAAGAGAAGGCCACCGGTGAGTACCTGTCCGAGCCCAGTGAGGCTGTTGACGCGCGCAGTCAGTGAAACAGGATCACCCAGCGGTTCACCGGCAGGAGTGAGGAGTTGAATAGACACGGGCGACGCGCCGTTCGAGCGCGCCCGCACCGGCACCTGAATGTCGGTGCTGTCGTTGGCCCGAAGCGAAATGATTCGATTGTTCTCCGGAAAGGTGAGCTTGGCGGATGTGAGCTGCACCATCACATTGAGACGCTCGTCGCTGTTGTTCGTGAGGCGGAGCGGGATGTTGTCCGAGCGGCCCGTCAGTGTGAACGTGAATGGATCGGGCAGAGTCAACGCTGACCTGATGTTGCTGGCCTCAGCAGCGACTCCCTCGATGACTGCTGTGGCCGTGGCGTCACTCACGCCGTTTGAGAGCAGGACATCGAGTTGCTCGAGCCAGATCCGGAGGGGCTCATTACCGTCGTCGAACATCGACGCGGTACTGATGAGGCTGAGCGTGGTTGCCTCGATGGTCGCCAGGCGCGCGGTGAGGTCGGGGCCGGCGACATCGGGCAGCACAAGTGGAGTTCCACCGGGCGCGCGCTGCGTGTCGGTGGTGCCAACGAGCGCGGTGGGCGCAACGACGTCAATGTCAGGCGTGGTTGTGGCCATCGCGACGAATGCATTGATCAATCGCGGGTCGGGCGGAGCGAAGTCGTCGAGGCCAATCAGCTTGCTGCGCCGAACGGTGCGACCTTGGCTTCGATGATCGAGAATGACGGCAGCGACGGTCCTGATTGCCCACTCGGTCTCGGTCGATGTGGCCAGAATCGCGTCAGCCTGCTTCGGCGCGAATTCTTGGCTGATCGGGTCGGTGAGCAGAATCGGCAACGTGCCGCCGTCGGGGAGCTCGACGTCGACGAATCGGTCCGTCTCGGGGCGCTCGCCTCCCACGAAGTCGTCGTAGCGGTTCGGCGTCATCACGAGATAGCGCACGCCGAGGGTGCGTAGCAGTTGTGCTCCCGGCGCGCTGAGGGCAGTATCGACGACGCGTACGACTCGGGTCGGGGGTCGAGACAGCGTGGCGGTGATGCTGTCCTCGCCGCGTTCAAGGGCCTGGGTGTACCGGTCACCAATTCCCGCCGCGACGGCGGAGGACACATCAAGATTGATGTCGCTCAGGGCCACGAACTCGTCGTCCATGACTGTCTCGGTGATGTCATCGCCAGCGGCACCATCCAACGCGGCGGTGAGCATCCCGGGTGGAATAGATGCCAGCAGCGGAGGATCGATCTGAGCGGCTGCAGCAAGGATGTCGTCGGCGCGCTGGGCGGCAGCGGCATCGCCGTTGCCACCGGTCCCTGGCGGGCGTTCGGCTGCGGTCACGATGGCGAACTGCACAGGTTCCGCGGGGCGGTTGATTTCGCCCACCCCTGCGCGGCGCTCGACGAGCGTGCCGTGAGTGCCGATGAGTTCATCGCCGATCAGGAGTTGCATGCGCAGGGGGTATACGCCAGGAGTCGGGAATTTCAGGCTGTCGGGGCCACTCAGTTCCGAGTCACCGCCGACGTCGGTCGGCAACGTCACCGTCAGGAGTGCAGTGTTGGCATCGACCATCTCGACCGCAGCTCGGACGTCGGGAATTCGGACGCCGTCGATGTTGTCTCGAAACGCGCCGGGAGCGGCCCGATCGCCGAGCAATCTGTTGGCGTCATTGATGTCAGTGATTGTGGCGAAGTTCGCGACGTCGACCGTCAACGTTCGTAGCGGCGGCACCGTCGTGGTCGGCGCTGGGGCGGCGGTGGTGACTGAGGGGAGCGGAGCCGTGGTGGGTGCGATCGGGGCGCCCGGATCCGTCGGAGGAACTGTCGTGGTCGTCGTGGTGGCGGTTGTCGTTGTGGTCGCGGGGGCGATGTCGACGCTGGCGTCGAGTGTTCCGCTCAGCCGGTAGACGAGGCGGAGCTCGTCGCCGGCCCCGAGGGTGAACTCTTGCTCGATCAGCTCGATCGCCACTCCGCTGGACTGGCGCACTGCACTTGGCGCCGCGGACGCTGATGATGCGATCGGGTCACTGAGCGCAGTGATGGTTCCCGCACCGAGCGACAACGCACCAATGGCCAACCCAATCATCGATCGGCGGATCCGAGCGGTCGTCGTGTCGGGCTGGTTCATCGAGCACCACCGTGCCGGTGAAGGTCGTCGCCCGTCAACTCCAGGATGGTGAGCATTTCGGAACGGCGCCGAAATCCGAGGTTTGCATACAAGGCGAGCGCAGCCTCATTGTCCAGCGGGGTGTTCACCATCGCGGTCGTCGCGCCTCGGCGCTGCATCCAGCGCATCGAGTCGGCGACGAGTCGGCGAGCAATGCCCCGACGACGAAGTTGTGGATCCACCGCTAGTCGCTGGAGGTAACCGAAGACTCCCGATTGCCCGGTGAGCGCAAATCCGCCGATGTGTGGAACGCCGTTGACGTCGTTCACAGTCACAACCCGTGCTCGATGGCGTGGGGTGGCGTCCCTGATGTCGTTAAGCGACTGGACGTCGTTGCCCCATGGGTCGCCGAACGCGCGGCGGTCGAGCGCAGCGACGTCTGGCAGGTGTGCGGCACGGAGCCGTTGTGTTTCGGACCGTTGACGGCGCGGGGAGCGAGTCGACGTGGGAGTCAGCGGTGCCTCGAGCAGGGCAAGGGTGTCGATCGGCCGGAAGCCCACTTCGGTGAACGAGGCGGTTGCCGTGGGGAACATCGCGCCGGTTCGAATAGCTCGGACATTGGGGTCATTGGTGATCGCGTTGGCTGTCCAGGCACCAATCGACTCTGGGGTCGGGACCATGTCGTGGTCGAGCAATATGACCTGGGTGACGTCAGGTTCGTACGGCCAGCGAGCAAACCTCGCGCGCACGTGATCGTGGAGCCCCAGCCCCTCGGTCGTGTCGGTCACGAGACCGACGCTACTGCGGCGATGGCCTGTCCAGGAGTCGCAGAACTGTTCTGGTGCTACGCGGGTGCGGGTGCGGTTCGACGACCATCAGCGCGCGTGCGCGACGAATCGCCATATCGTCTGGTCCTGTGGTTCCCGATCGTTTCGCACCCGTGCTGCGCGAGCTCGCACCGCTGACTGAGCGGTTTCGCGCTGCCGGTCATCGCTTGTACCTCGTTGGCGGAACCGTGCGGGACCTGCTGGTCGACTCCGGTCGAGCCGATTTTGATCTCGACCTGACGACTGATGCGCGTCCCGATCAGATCAAGGCATGCCTGGACGGCTGGGCTGACGCAGTCTGGAATCAGGGCGAGAAGTTCGGTACGATTGGTGCCCACAAGCTCAACGCTGAGACAGGTGAACAGCGGCCGTACGAAATCACCACATTCCGAGCTGAGGCTTACACCGACCTTTCCCGCAAGCCTCATGTTGTCTTCGCCGATGAGATCGAGACCGACCTTTCGCGTCGCGACTTCACGGTCAACGCGATGGCCCTCGAACTCACCGGCGACAGTGCGTCGGGCGGGGGAGCACCGGTCTTGGTCGACCCGTTCGATGGTGCCGTCGACTTGGCAACTCGGACACTACGGACGCCGATGGGACCGGATATCAGTTTCAGCGACGACCCGCTGCGGATGTTGCGGGCGGCACGTTTCATCGCTCGATACCAACTCCAGCCGTCTGATGAACTTGTCGCTGCGGTGAAGGCAATGGCTGATCGGCTTGAGATCGTGTCGGCTGAACGAATCCGCGACGAGCTCGACAAATTGATGGTGGTTGGTCACCCATCGCCAGGGCTCTGGTTCCTCATCGAAACGGGATTGGCCGACCAGTTCTTTCCCGAGCTGCCGGCGATGCGCCTTGAACACGACCCGATTCACCGCCACAAGGACGTACTGACGCATTCGCTTGCAGTGGTGGAGAACGTGCGGCCACTCAACGAGAACCCCGCGATCGTCTCGGGCGAGCGACCTGAGTTCGATTTCCGCCTCACCCGGTTGGCCGCGCTCTTCCACGACATCGGCAAGCCGCGCACACGCGGCTATCTCGAAGGCAAGGGCACTACGTTTCACCATCACGATGCTGTGGGTGCGCGAATGACGAAGAAGCGGCTGTCGGCGCTGCGGTATTCGAACGACGATGTGGCGGCAGTGACCGAACTGGTTGCGCTGCACTTGCGCTTCCACACCTATTCCATGGGATGGTCCGATTCAGCAGTACGCCGCTACGTGCGTGACGCTGGTCCACTCCTCCAGGAACTGAATGTGTTGACTCGCTGCGATTGCACCACACGCAACGCCAAGAAGGCGGCACGGCTGTCGCTACGAATGGACGAACTCGAGGCGCGGATCGATGAGTTGGCTGCGCAAGAAGAGCTTGCGGCGTTGCGGCCCGAGATGGATGGCAACGAGGTGATCACTCATCTGGGCATCACGCCGGGCCGTGATGTCGGCGAGGCGATGAAGTTCTTGATGGAAGTTCGTCTCGAAGACGGCCTCATCGGCGATCGTGCCGTCCGAGCGCGCCTCGACGCGTGGTGGCGAGAGCGTCACGCCGACTCCTGACGTCAAGAAGTCGAGGCGAGGGAGATATGGGCATCCTCGAACGAGGCGATGCCACGTCGTACTTTGTGCACGTGCGGATGGGCGAGGCGAGACGGCGGACGGTGCGTGCCTCGTGGCTGTTGCTGCCCCTCGTGATGGTCTCTGTCGGTTTGATCTCGCTGGCAGCATTGGTCGCGGCGAATGAACCGGCGGCCAAGACGACGCTGGTCGTTGCCGCTGTCGGCGTGGTGTCGATCGTTGCGGTGGTGGTGACGTGGGTCGAGGCGCGACATTTTGGGCGTCGGTTACGGACGACGATCGACGAGCTTTCTGTCACTCAGTCGGACTTGCGCCAGTTGCTCGACGACTTGCCAGATGCAGTGATCGGCCTCGATGAACGCGGCAAGATCAGCTCTGCCAATGGCAAGGCAGCCGCCCTGACGGGTCGGTCGGTCGACGACCTCATCGGACGAGGATTCCTTTCGATGATCGGTGAGGCTGACAGAAAGTCGGTGTCGGAGCGGTGGCAGCGCGTCGACCTTGGCAATCGTGTGCCTGCTGTGCATGCCGGCGTGCGCAGCCCTGGTGATCTGGCGGTGTTTGAACTCGTCGATGTCAATGGTGAGCCACACTTGGTCGAGGCGTCGTTGCATGTGTCGCAGAGCGATCACGGCAACGTGGTGTTGCTTCGCGATGTGAGCGATCGCAAGCGGACCACAGCAGCTCTGGAGCAGGCGCGCCGCCGGTTCCAGCAGGCGTTCCACTCAGCCCCGACCGGGATGGCGCTGGTGCGTCTTGACGACGGCCGCATTGTCGACGCCAACCAGCCATTGGCCCAGATGCTGGGTCGACCGCTCGACGACATGCTCGGGCAGCCGATTCGCACGATCACCCACCCAGAAGATCTTGCGTCGGCAGCACGTCAACGGGCGCAGCTTGAACTGGGTATCGCTGACTCATACGCACTCGAACAGCGGTACTTGCGGGCTGACGGCGAGTATGTCTGGGCGCGGACGCGAGTCTCGGTGACCGAGGACGAGGGTGTCGCATTGGCAATTACGCACATTGAAGACATCACCGAGCAGCGACGCAATGCCGAACTCCTCACTCACGCTGCAACACACGACGACCTCACCGATCTGCCGAATCGCACGACACTCGTCGGACGGCTTGACGCGTTGCTTGCGGTGGCCCAGCCGGGGCAAGTAGCGGTGCTGTTTATCGACCTCGACAATTTCAAGATGGTCAACGACAGCCTTGGACACGGGGTCGGCGATCAACTCTTGCGCGAGGTTGCCCGACGATTCCGTGGCGTGATGCGTGACAGCGACCGATTGGCACGTTTTGGTGGCGACGAGTTCGTGGTCTTTGTTGAGCGCGTGGCCATCGGTGGAGAGGACACTCCGAGTGGCGCGTTCGTCGACCCGGCCGCGGTGGCTGATCGACTCCGCCGATCAGTCATGGAGCCGATCACGATCGACGGGCACGAGCTGATCGTCACCGCCAGCATCGGTTTTGCCGTCAACGCTGCAACCGATCTCACCGCCGATGACCTGCTGCGCGATGCCGACGCAGCGATGTATCGGGCCAAGGCTGCTGGTCGCGATCGGGTCGAAGCATTCACTGCGGCCACGCGCAAGGCGTCTGTGGGAGCGCTCCAGCTGGCATCTGAACTGCGCCGGGCCATCGAGCGCCACGAGATCGTTCCGTACTTCCAACCGATCGTCGATCTGAGTTCTGGAGAGGTCGTCAGCTTCGAAGTCTTGGCGCGTTGGCTGCATCCCGATCGGGGTCTGCTGATGCCAGCCGAGTTCCTTCCAGCCGTCGAGGCGGGCGGCCTCCTCGTTGACTTCGGCGCGATGATGTTGCGCGACTCGCTGGCACAACTTGCGCACTGGCGCGCTGCGGGCACCAGATTCCGGCGATGCGGTCTGTCGGTCAACGTGGCAACACAGCAGTTGGCTGACAGCAACTTTATCGATGTGGTGCAGACAGCGCTCGGTGAGACTGGCATCGATGCTGACTCGCTGTGGCTTGAGATCACCGAGACCACATTGATGGAAGACTCCGTTGCGGCAGGTTCGGCGTTGCGTGAGCTACGCGGCCTCGGCCTCCACATCGCCGTCGATGACTTCGGAACCGGATACTCGTCACTCACCTACTTGAAGCGCTTCCCGGTCGAGACGATCAAGATCGATCGGTCGTTCGTGTCGGGCTTGGGTCTCGAAGCTGACGACACATCGATTGTCGAAGCTGTCGTGCGACTTGGTCACTCGCTTGGTCTAAGTGTCGTTGCCGAGGGTGTCGAGACACCGCTCCAGCTCACCCGATTGCGTGAATTGCAGTGCGACAACAGCCAGGGCTACCTTTTCGGCCGTCCCCGCCCCGCTGCGTTGGTCGAATACGAACGGGTTTGACGCGATCTTTTTCATGCTGCGCTGAACATGGTTCCGGATGTCAGGTCGCGGGGCTCGGTTCGGAGCGTTTCGACTTGCGTGTCGGCAGTGTGATGCGGTCGGCGTACTTCGCAGCGAATGGCGCTGCAATCGCCGTGATGAGCACGTATCCGGCCACCAGTGCCCCGAGTTCAGGACCGTCAGCCAGGCTCGCTCCTAACGCGGCGATCACAATCGAGAACTCGCCGCGAGCAATCAACGTGGCACCAGCACGCATGCGACCCTTTCCGGCTGCCCCGACACGCTTGGCTGCGTACCAGCCGGCGGCGAACTTGGTGATCGACGTGACGACTGCGAGCGCGATTGCCGGGAGCAGCGAATCGAGGAGCTGTGACGGATCGACCTGGAACGAGAAGAAGAGGAAGAAGATCGCAGCGAACAGGTCGCGGAGCGGCGAAATGAGGTTCATCGCTCGGACTTCAGCTTGACCCGAGAGCGCGAGTCCGACGAGGAAGGCGCCGACCGCGCCAGACACTTCGAGGCGTTGTGCAATGCCGGCGACGAGCAGCGTGACGCCGAAGACGCCGAGCAGCAGGGCCTCGTCGGAACCACCGATCAGCGCGTCGCTGAGGCGACGACCCCACAACAGTGCCACCAGTAGAATGACGACCACGACCGTCAGTGCGATCGCGACACTGGTCAACGTGGCGACCAAGGTGCCGCCGACGATCACCGCAGCGATCACCGGGAGGTAGATCGCCATCGCCAGGTCTTCGATCACCAAGAGATTCAAGATGGCGGGCGTTTCGCGGAAGCCCAGGCGTTGCAGATCACTCAGGATCTTCGACACGACACCCGACGAAGAAATCCAGGTTGCTCCACCAAGCAGTACCGCAGCCAACGGTGACCAACCGAGGAGCAGACCTGCTGCCACCCCAGGCAGTGCGCTGAGCAACATGTCGATCACGCCGACCAAGGTCCCAGTGCGCAGACCGTTGCGAAGCTCCACGTCGGAGTACTCCAAGCCAAGCGTGAACAGCAGGAGGAGCACACCGATCTCAGCGATGATCGAAATGAAGTCCTCGGTGACGTCGAGCTGCACGAGGCCGCCTTCGCCGAGCATGAGTCCCGCGAGCAAGTAGAGCGGTACCGCGGTGATGCCCAAGCGGCCGGCGACCCGTGCCAGGACGGCGAGTCCGAGTACGACCGCGCCGATCTCGATAAATGCAAGCGCGGTTTCGGTGCTCCCAGCAGCGATGAGCGCGAGCGTCATGGAGGTGTGTTGGCGAGTTGGCTCAGTTGGTGAGCTGGCCGCGCAGCAATGCGAGACCTTCCGTGGTTCCGACCGCGACAGCGGTGTCGCCGATCTGAAAATCGAACTCGGGGTCGGGTGCCGGCACCGACTGATCACCACGGATGACTGCGACGATTGAGGCACCTGTGCGTGTTCGGTACTCGCCCTCGCGAATTGTCGCGCCGACTGCCGGCGACGAATCGGTCAGCGCAATCCACTCGATGGCAAGGCCGTCGATGTTCTGCTGCACTGCGGCGACTGCCTCGGTGACCTGGCTGGCGCCGAGCAACTCAGCCATCGTGCGCGTGTCTGACGCCGACAGAACGACCATTGTTGAGCAAGCGTCTCGATCGTTGCGGTCGTAGACGACCATTTCGCGTCTGCCATCGCGATGGACGATGACGCCAACACGTTCACCGGTGTCGGTATCGAACTCGTGGCGTACTCCGACGCCGGGAAGCTTGGTCTCCTGGACTTCGGCCATCCACCTATTCTCGCACGTTTCCGGTCGTTTCGGTCACGCCGTCGGCGCGGTCCGTTTCCCGGCGGTTGACCGAGTAGAGCTGGTGTCAGCTGCCTTCCTTGCGAGCCCGCATGATGAGCGTGCTGGGTACGTTTCCGGACGATCCGACTTCATCGACCCGGTCGACTCGGAAGTTCGATCGGCCCAGAGAGGTGAACCAGTCGCTGATCGAGCGGGCGGTCACGCCGTAGGGCGTGGCGTCGCTGACGACGGAGAACGGGTGAGTGACCGAGATGACGAACGGCATGCTCGGAATGAGGATGCGGTGGACCTGACGGAGCAGGCGGCTGAGATCGTCGACCTTTTCGATGGTGTGCGCGGCGACGACGACGCTCACCGTGCCGGAGGTGATCTCGCCGAGATCGGCCAAGTCGGTGGCGTGACATTGCACGCTGATCTCTGCCGCCTCAGCGCGCGCACGCATGTCGGCGATCTTGTCGGCGTCCGAGTCGACCGCAATGGCTTTGGCCCCTGACTGCGCGAACTCGACAGCATTGAACCAGTCGGAGATACCGAGTTCGACGGCGCGCTGACCGCCGCTCACGTCGCCACTCAGACGCAGCTCGGCGTCTGTCGGAATGCCGTCTCCGTACCTGATGTTTGCAACCACACCCCCAGTGTGCCCGCTCCGGGCGGCACGTGTGCGCATTGGGCTCTATCCTCAACTTTTATGTCCTTCTCGGTTGGCACGATTCGTGGCACCGATGGTGGGGCGCGGGGCATTGTCGATCATCGACTCGCCCGCCGCATGCTGATCAATGAGGTCAAACGAGGGCGGCTCCGCGAGGAGGCGGTGTGCGATGCGCATCCGGAATTGATCCGAGCCGCCCGCAATGTCGGCACCCAAACGTCCACGGTGTGCCCGATCTGTGAAGAAACCGAACTCAAGTTAGTCACCTACGTGTTCGGGCACGGACTCCAGGCGCAAGGACATTGCGTGTCGACTGCTGAGCAGATGCGTCGGATTGAAGCCCGGTCGACGGAGGCGAGTGCCTACGTGGTCGAAGCGTGCGTCGAATGCCGCTGGAATCACCTGCTCCGCATCCTTCCCGTCGGCGGAACGTGAAGCGTCACGCGTTCGCGGCGCTGACTGCGGCCGCTTTCATAGTTGCAGCGTGCTCGAGTGATTCTGACGTTGCCGCGCCAGATTCTGGCGTGGTGGTTGCATCGACCGTGGTTGCATCGACCCAGGTTGCACCGACGGTTGCGACAGGAGCGCTTGCTGACATCGAGGCGGGCACAACCGTGCGCGACATGGACGTGCAGCCCGCTGGGTTCACGACTGCGATGATCGAAGTCACCAAGGTCGACGGCACGGTGTGTCAGCTGTGCATGTGGTTGGCGGACACCGGTGATGAGCGGGGGCAGGGCTTGAAGGGCGTCACCTCGCTGGGCACACCGGAGGGCATGGCGTTTGTCTGGAACGAGCCAACGACCGGTTCGTTCTTCATGTTTCAGACCGTCACGCCGTTGTCGATCGCCTGGTTCGATGCGCCTGTCGCTCGTGCTGGCGGTGCGCTGGTGTCCACTGCGGACATGGAGCCGTGTGTGTCGAAAAATTCAACTGAGTGTGAACGCTTTTCCGCAGAAGGTGACTACGTGCTGGCGATTGAGGTCTTTCAAGGCGATCTCGCGTCGATCGGCATCACCGCTGGGTCGACCGCTCGGCTGCTCCCAGGAACAGAATCCACCAACTGTCCGCTCGGCTGAGGCCAACCATCTCTGTGAGCGCGCATCCCTACGGTGGGTTGCGTGCAGTCGAACCGAAACGAAGCCTGGCGCGCGACGCAGAGCCTCCCGGTAGCATTGCGCGGTCCACTACATACCCTGCCCCTCTGCCCAACCCCTCGTGAGTTGGAGTCCGGGGCTCCCCATCTCTTCACACTTGGACACCGTGAACGTGGGATCCGAAGGGAGAACAACACCGCATGAATCGTGCGTACGAAATGATGGTCATCATCGACGGCGACGTCGATGATCCCAAGGCACAGTCTTGGATGAAGACGATCACCGATGGAGTCGAGAGTGTCGGCGGTCAGCTGCACGAGAAGATCGACTGGTGGGGCAAGCGTCAGTTTGCCTACCCGATCAACAAGAAGCCGTCTGGCTACTACCTCGTTGCTCAGATCGTCGCCGCGCCCGGCGCGCTTGACGAATTGGAGCGCCAGCTCCGTCTTGCGGACGACATCGTCCGCCACAAGCTCATCCGTCTGCCCGAGGAAGAAGCAGCACGCCGCGGCATCACCGTGGAAGCTGCCTGATCCGGCTCGGCAATCGCCAAAGGGGAATCACATGGCACAGGACAACACCGTCACACTCACCGGGAACCTCACTAAGGATCCCGAGCTTCGTTACACCACAGGGGGCCGTGGTGTCGCCAGCTTCGGCCTCGCCGTCAATCGCCGCTATCAGGTGAATGGCGAGTGGCAGGAGCAGGTCTCATTTTTCAACGTGGTTGCTTGGGCAGACCTCGGTGAGAATGCTGCGGCCAGCCTGCACAAGGGCAACCGCATCGTTGTTACCGGTCGACTCGAGCAGCGCTCGTATGAGACTCGCGAAGGCGAAAAGCGCAATGTCACCGAAGTGATCGCCGACGACCTCGGTCCCAGCCTCCGCTGGGCCCAGGCACAAGTCGAGCGCATCTCTCGCGATTCTGCCGATGGTGGCGGATTCAGCGGCGGTGGCAGCGGCAGTGGCGGCGGCGCACCGAAGCCTGCATCTGATCCCATCTACGGCGACGAAGAACCGTTCTGAGCAGCACTCGCTGCTGATACCTCTCGTCGACGCACAGCTCGACGTCATCCATTTCGAAATTCAGTCGAACATCATTTTCCAGTCAGGAATATCTCACTATGGCCAGCAAGAAGAACAAGGCCCGGTCGGCGCGTGACGCCAACCCCCGCAAGTTCAAGAAGAAGACCAGCGTCCTCATCATCGACAAAGTCGAGTACATCGACTACAAGGACGTTGATCTGCTCCGTCGCTTCATGAGCGACCGCTCCAAGATCAAGAACCGCCGTGTGGCAGGCAACGACCTGCAGCAGCAACGCGAGGTCGCGAATGCGATCAAGATCTCTCGCGAAATGGCACTCCTGCCGTACGCCACCCGTGTTGCCTCAACCCGCACCGGCGGCCGTCGCGATCGCGACGACCGTAGCCGCGGCCGCGACGAAGGTCGCGATGAGAACTCGGAGAACACCGGTGACGAGTCCGTCGAGTCAACCGATACCTCCATCGACGCGACGACAGTTGTCGAGTCAACCGAGACCACAGAAGTGGAGGCCTGAGCAACATGAACGTCATTCTCCGCAGCAAGGTCGAGGGTCTCGGCCAGCGCGGCGACATCGTCGATGTCGCCCAGGGCTACGCCCGCAACTTCCTGTTCCCGAAGGGTCACGCCATCAAGGCGTCAGCCGGTGCACTCGAACAGGCAGCCAAGATGCGTGCGTCTCGCGATTCAAAAGACCAGAGCGCTCGCGAGGCCGCAACGGCCATCGCCAGCACGCTGGTCCCGAAGACGATCACCGTGTCGGCCAAGGCATCTGCCGAAGGCAAGCTCTTCGGTTCGATTCACGCCGCCGAGATCGCTGATGCGATCAAAGAGCAGACCGACATCGATATCGACCGCAAGTCGATCGAGGCCGATCACAACATCAAGACCATCGGTCAGCACACGGTCACAGCGTCGCTGCACCACGACGTGTCGTTCCCGATCACCCTCGAGGTGGTTGCGGCCGACTGAACCCTGCCACGGGTTTTCTGTGTGGTTGCTGACGCAATCGCATGATCGACATGCCGAGGGCGTGTCCTGCCGATGCGGCAGGGCGCGCCCTTTGCTTTTCCACAGGCCGTCCACAGCCACTCATCCACAGGCGTGAGTTATTTGTCCACAGGCAAGTCCCAGGGTTGTTCCCCTATCGCCGCACAGGAAAGTCCAGCAAGAATGGGGTCCTCATGAGCAACGACGTCGAGTATGGCCAATTCGGGGGTAGCGCGCCATCCCGCCCGGCCGGAGGCTCGGGGCGCGTTCCTCCTCACAACCTCCAGGCTGAAGAATCGGTACTGGGAGCGTTGCTGTTATCGCGCGACGCGATTGGTGTCGTCGGCGAGGCCGGGCTGAACGTTCGCGACTTCTACAGCCCTGCTCACCAGCACATCTTTGACGCTGTCCGCTCGTTGTACTCATCGTCGGGCCCGGTCGATGTCGTCACCGTTGCTGACGAGCTTCGACGCCACAACCTGCTTGATGAACTCGGTGGCATGGAACGCCTGAATGAGCTGCAGAACGCGACGCCGTCGGTGTCGGGTGCCGAGCACTACGCCAAGATCGTGATGGACACGGCTCTGCTCCGGCGCCTCATCCATACCGCTGGTGAGATCACCGACCTTGCTTTCAGCGAGCCTGATGACGTCACGAAGGCTGTCGACTTGGCCGAGTCCAAGATGTTCGAAGTCGCCGAAGACAAGGTGGTCGACTCGACTCGTGAAATCGGCGACCTGCTCAACGCCACCATGGACGAGCTCGAAGCCAACTTCGAGCGCGGCGACACCATCACCGGCGCCGCGACCGGCTACGACGACCTCGACGAACTGCTGTCTGGCCTGCAACCGAGCACCCTCAATATTGTCGGTGCCCGTCCGGCGATGGGAAAGACCGCGTTCGGATTGGGCTTAGCCACCCACATTGCGAAGAACGAGTCGAAGCCGGCGCTGGTGTTCTCACTCGAGATGGGGCATTCAGAACTCACCCAGAGAATCCTGTCGAGTGAAGCGAAGGTCGACTCGACCAAGCTGCGCACAGGCAAGTTGACCGAGAGTGACTGGTCGAAGATCGGCCTCGCCGTTGGCCGACTCGAAGTGCCGCTGTTCCTCGACGACAACCCGCAGGTCACCGTCATGGAGATCAGAGCCAAGGCGCGACGCATCAAGGCCCAACATGGTGGCCTGTCGCTGATTCTCATCGACTACTTGCAGCTCATGTCAGGTTCCGGCCGATCGGAGAACCGTCAGCTTGAGGTGTCCGAGATCAGCCGAAACCTCAAGGTGTTGGCCCGTGAGCTCGAAGTGCCGATCGTTGCGCTGTCTCAGCTCAGTCGAAACTTGGAAGCTCGTTCGGACAAGCGACCGATGCTTGCTGACCTTCGTGAGTCCGGCTCTTTGGAGCAGGATGCCGACGTGGTGATGTTCCTGTACCGCGACGAGGTGTACAACCCCGAGTCGCCCGACAAAGGCTCCGCCGAGGTCATCGTCTCCAAGCACCGCGCTGGACCGATCGGCACGAAGCGCCTTGTCTTCCTTGGCCAGTACACGCGCTTCGACAACGCGGCACGTTCGATGTAGTTGAACCTGGCGACCCAGATCGGTCGCCATCTACGCTGTGGCTATGAGTGACTCGGCAGCCCTGACTGCCCGAGCAGGGGTTGCCGGCCATGACCTGGTCGGTTGGATGATGTGGGACCCGAGAGCCATCGCTGGCTATCAGGCGCTTGGCGTTTCTGATGGCATCGGCTGGATCGTGGCATGGCGGCTCGCATCGCTCGGCGATGTGAACCCGGGGGTCGCAGCGGCGGCTGCGTATTCGATCAACCCCAGCGTGATCAGAAACGTTATGAAGCTCTACCAAGACGCCACCGATGTCGACTCAATCCTGGGTGTCCGCGATGCTGCGGTCCAACCGGGACTCGATGAAATTGCGCCCGGTCTCTCCGGTGGTCTCGCCGAGCTTGCAGCACCGCTGTGGCGCGGCGTGGATGCTGTGCACTTCGGCGCCCGGCCGATGTTTGCTGCGCATCGCGAGTTGCCGCGTCCAGAGGAGACGTACTCCGCGTTGTCGGCATGGCTTGCGGCGAACTGTCTGCGCGAGTTGCGCGGTGACAACCACTGGGCCCTGTGCGCGAGCGAGGATCTCGATGACGTCGAGGTCGGGCTTCTTCACTCGGTCATGGTTGACATCGAGGAGTACGGCAGCGAAGAGTGGATTGCTCGAAGCCGCGGCAATGACGACGAGGCGATTGCAGCTGCGTGGGCGCGACTCGAAGTCAAAGGTCTGGCATCGGGCGGTGCGGTCAGCGACGAAGGCCGCAGATTCCGACTCGACCTCGAAGCCCGCACCGACGCACTCACCGCCCCCGCTTGGGACGCGGTTGGCGCCGAAGCGACACGCGCCTTCTGCGAGCTGATCGAACCGCACCACGACGCGTTCGTGGCCCGAATCGATGCCACGGCTGGCCCGCGCTGGATGCCAGCGGTGCGGGTGAAGGCACGACAACCCGATGCCTGAGGGTGACACACTTCGGCGAGCAGCCGAGGTGTTGACGCCGGTGCTTGAAGGTCAGATCGTGACCGACCTGTGGTTCAAGAAGCTGCGCGGTTATCGACCACGAGTCGGCGACACGATCCGCAGCGTCGATGCGGTCGGTAAGTACCTCTTGATTGAGTTCGACCGCAAGCTTGTTCTGCATACTCACCTCGGTATGACTGGTTCGTGGCGTGTCGCCCCGCTCGACCGAGCCCACCCGCGCGACCCGAAGCTTCGAATTCTTATCGAGACTGCAGCAGGCCGTGCCCTCTGCTTCGCAGCACCTGACATCTCGACCCACATCTCAGGGTCGGGCACCGCTCCAGCCGATCGGCTTGGCCCGGACCTGAGCAACAACGACGTCAACGTCGACGAGGTGCTCGCGCGAAGCCGTCGGCGATCGAGTGAAGCCACCACCCTTGCCGAGCTCCTCCTCGACCAGCAGGTAGCGGCGGGTGTCGGCAACGTCTTCAAGAGTGAAGCGCTGTTCGTCGCTGGCCTGCATCCGTTCACCTTGGTGAACGAGGTGACCGATGAGCAGCTCGCGAAGCTTTGGTCGATCGCTCATCGTCAGTTGGTTGTCAATCGAGACAAGCCGTACCGATCAACGACCGGGCCTGGAAGCCCCGACCGGACCCATGTCTACGGCCGTCATCACTTCGCCTGCCTCCGATGCGACAACGCTGTCGCGTTCTCCGCAGCGGGGGAGCGCACCGCCCGCAGCACGTACTGGTGCCCTTCGTGCCAACCCGTCGCTCGGTGAGTCGCCGTGCAAGGCTGTACGCATGACAACCGGTGAGCTTTCCGAACGCTCGTTGGGCTGGCTGCGATACCTGCATCGCAAGGCGCATACGCCCGACGACTGGTCGCGCGGTGGCCAGCCACATCCGCACTGGGATGACCGCTCGGACCCACCGATGGCCAGCTGGCACCGCTTCGACCTCGTCGATTCGGCCTACGCCATCGGGCTCATGGCGCACCGCACACCGGCATGGACCGAGCCGTATGTTGCGATTCTCGATCAACTGATCGACCGCCACACTGGCTGGTGGTCGGCGGCGGACTGGCTGACGCAGTTCGGCCACGACCCCGATCAGGCCAACTACCCCGACTTGTATCGGCTGTTCATCCCGCCCGAGCTGTGGGGCGAGTACGACGTGCCGGGTTGGACTGCCAATGGCACCGAACCGTATGGCGTGCAGATGGACCCCGTTGCGGCGGACGGAATGCTGTTCTACAAAGGCTTCTTCCTCGTCCTGCTTGGCATCAGGTCGATGGTCGCCAACGGTCCGAGCGACGAGGATCGATGGAACGAGCCCTTCGAGATGATCCGCGATGGTGAGCACACCTTCACCTGGACGCACTCCGAGATCGCCGACCATTTGCGACGGCAGTGGCTGGCAGCCCCCATCGGGTGTCATTGAGAAAACACCAAGGTCTGGCCATTTTGACTGGCCGGAGCTGGCCTCGGTCTGAGGCTGCACGACAATCGACACGACACAGATCACGCTGCAGCGGCGTTCGATCCGTGGTGGAACTATGCCCGCGAGCACTACCTCGATTTGGCGGCCGACGTCGAGCCGACGATGACGACGCTGTATTACGACCCGGTGCTCGACGTGCACCATCGTCTGCCCGTCAGCCTCGCAATGACCACGGCGTACTACGCGATGCCGCAGCACCCGAAGGATGCACGACGACTCTTCGACGCTGCGTGTGCGGCGATGGGCCTCGACCGCGAGATCGAGACGACGCTCAACCCGAGCCGGAACTATGGCTCGGCCCTGGTGATGGCCAAGGAGTGGGGTCTCGACGACATCGTTGAACGAGTGTCGGCGGCCGTCGACGCGTCGTTTGAGCCGACCTGGGACACCACACGGGGCGAGTTCACGTGGGGCATGGGTCTGGTCGAACCGCATCCCCGCGGTCAGTTCAATGCCTTTCTTGCCGCCGCAGAGGCAGCGGGCCCGGGGCGGTGGACAGCGCTGTCAGCGGCACCTCTTGCACCATGCCCACAGATCGTCGACGTCGACTTCCCGAACGTGGCGTTGACGCGGGCGGAGTGGCACGGAGAGACCCTGTTGCTCACCATGGATCCTCTTGAGCCCGACCCGAACGCGTGGACCGAGTTCCGTATCGTTGGCGTCGAGCCTCGCCGCTGGTCGGCCAATGGCATCGAAGGTGCCACGACCGATGTACAGAGCAACTCCGTCGTTGTCCGTCTGCCACGCGTTGCCGGCAATCTCGAGTTCACGCCCAGCAGTGACTGATCTCCCGGAGTCGGTGATTCCTCACGCCTCTCGCGCGGGCGTTTCGCCGGCAGGAATCACGTGAATGAGGCAGACTGGGGTGGTGAACGACGAGGTGGACCGGACCGATGTACTGGGTCGCGCGGCCACCGCTGACCGGCTCGACGGATTGGCCGACGTCGCTGAACTCATGGATGATGTCGACGGTGCGGTGCGGCTCCGCTGCCAGGCGTCCGAGCTCCGTGTCGCAGCGATGCGGCTGCTCGATGAGTGATGAACCTGCCGGGTCGAACGATCAAGCTGGCGCAGTGAGTCCCACGCCAGACCTGGAGACGCTGCGCAGCATCGAGCAGCGCGTGCTCTGGCTTGCGACGCGGATCATCGACCACGCGAACTCGCGCAGCGCGACCGATGTGAAGGTTGGCGGTCACCAGGCGTCGAGTGCCTCGATGGCGTCGATCATGACGGCGCTGTGGTTCGCGCACTTGAACGGCAACGACAAGGTTGCCGTCAAGCCGCACGCCTCGCCGGTGTATCACGCCATCAAATACCTCACTGGTGAGCTCGACCGGTCCTACCTCACGACCCTGCGTCAGCGCGGCGGTCTGCAGGCCTACCCGTCGCGCACCAAAGACCCTGACGTCTCTGATTTCTCGACCGGCTCAGTCGGTCTTGGCGCGGTCGCACCGCTTTTCTCGGCGCTCACCCGTCGTTATGTCGAGTCTCATTTCGGAGAGCAGTCGCCTGCACGCTTCATTGCGCTCGTCGGCGACGCCGAGCTCGATGAGGGCAACGTTTGGGAAGCCATCGCCGACCCTGCCACGCAGGAGCTCGGCAATTTCACGATGGTCATCGACCTGAACCGTCAGAGCCTGGATCGAGTGATCCCCGACATCGCAGCCGTGCGACTGAAACGGTTCTTCGCCGACGCCGGCTGGCACGTCGCTGAAGCGAAGTACGGCAGCCGACTCAGCGCTGCGTTTGCCGAGCCGGGTGGCGATGCGCTCGAGGCACACATCGACTCGATGCCGAACGAGGCGTATCAGGAGCTGTTCGCGCTGGAGGGTGCTGACGTCCGCCACAAGTTTCTCGTTGACGCAGGCGAGACGGTGCGCAATTTTGTGGGCGATCTTGATGACGCTGAGCTCAAGCATCTGGTCACTGACTTGGGCGGTCATGATCTGGGGCTGCTCGTCGACACCTTCCGCGAATGTGATGCCACACCGGAGCAACCCTCGGTGGTGTTTGCCTACACGATCAAGGGTCACGGCCTCCCGATGGCGGGTGACCCGATGAACCATGCCGCGCTGCTGTCGCCCGATCAGGTTGATGCGTTTCGCTGTGAACTCGGGCTTGATGCCGGCACGGAGTGGGATCGTTTTGATGCCAACTCGCCAGAAGGTCGACTCTGTCGCGCGGTCGGCGGCGATATCAACAACGCGCCACCCACGCCGCGCCCGGTCCTCCCGGTGCCGACCGCTGCTCGCTCGACGGTCACCAACGGCGCCACGTCAACCCAAGAGGCGTTCGGTCGTGTTCTGGCCTCGCTAGCGGACGTGGAGGGTGTTGGTGATCGCCTGATCACGACCGCGCCCGACGTGTCGATCTCGACCAACCTCGGCGGCTTCATCAACAAGCGCGGCGTCTATTCCCACGCGGAACGTGACGATCATGGCGGCGCCGACCGACTGCTGAAGTGGGCACCCGGACCGACCGGTCAACACATCGAACTCGGCATCAGCGAGATGAATCTGTTCATGTTGCTCGGCCAGCTCGGACTGAGCCACGATCACCACGGTCAGCATTTACTTCCCGTCGGCACGGTGTACGACCCGTTTGTCCTGCGCGGGCTTGATGCGTTGATCTATGGCATCTACAACGACGCGAAGTTTGTTGTTGCGGGTACGCCCGCAGGCGTCACGCTCGCACCCGAAGGCGGTGCGCATCAGTCGACGATCACCGCGTCGGTGGGTGCGGAACTGCCGAACATCACCTACTTCGAGCCGGCTTACGCGAGTGAGGTCGACTGGCTGCTCTGTGACGCTCTCGATCAGCTCAGCCGCCCCGACGGGACGAGTGGCTATCTCCGGCTGTCGACGCGGCCGGTCGATCAGGCACCGTTCGCGAATGTGTTGGCGATGATGGGAGAAGAGCGGCTGCGGTCCCAGGTGCTGGCCGGCGGCTATCGCCTCGTCGACGGTCCGGAAGACGGCCGACCCGGCGTCACGATTGCCACGACGGGTGCCATGGCACCCGAGGCGCTTGCCGCGGCGGCCGAACTCGACAGCGAAGGAGTGCAGGCAACCGTCGTCCACCTCACCAGTCCGGATCGGGTCTACCGCAGTTGGCGCGCCGGGTTTGCCCAGTCCGCGGCGACGGCGCGCGTCGTCCGCGCACCCAGCCAGCTCCACCGGCTTATACCAGCCACAGAGCGACGCCGACCGGTCGTCAGCGTGCACGACGCGGCCAGCCACAGCTTGGCGTGGATCGGCTCGGCGCTCGGCACTCGCCAGTACACCCTCGGTGTTGATCGTTTCGGCGAGTCAGGCACCATTGCTGACCTGCACGAACTGACCGGCATCGATGCCGGAAGCATCGTCAACGCCGCGCTGATCGCCGTCAGCGAAGTCGATCCCTACGACGACTGACTCGCAGCTCGCCGGGACGGGTGGTCGTGACGGCGATAGTCGGGTGCACGATTACAACCACATGTAGGTCGTTGTCGAGCTCGCTGCGCGTTTGCCGTTTGGCAGGAAGAGATCGATCTGACCGAAGACAAGTGAGCGACCCGGTTTGGTGACATACGCATCAAAGGTCACGGTGCCGATGTCTTCGGGTACGCCGCGTTCGAAGTTGGTGTTGAGGGACACTGTCGTGAAGCTGCGGTCTGGCTGATCGAGCGACATCATCACGAACACCATTCCGGTGTCCATGCAGCCGAGAATCGCCTGGCCACACATCACGCCGCCGCCATGCGTGATGTGATCGACAACGTCGACTTCGAACCGCACGCGTCCAGTCGCCGCGTGGACGATCCGTAGGTCGAGGTCGTGCATGATTCCGGCGCCGCCTTCGGCAAAGTTCTCCGAGATGCGTTCGATCATGGCGGGGTCGGATTCGGCGACGTCAGTGGTGTTCACGCGTCGGACATTAACGATGGGACCTGGTCTGGCTACGGTTCCAGCGTGCAGCTCAATACCATCCGCCGCGGATCCGGCGACCCGATTGTCTTCATTCACGGCATGGGGACCGCCGCGTCGACCTGGGACGCGTGCGCGGAAGCGCTTGCTGACCGGTACCTGACAATCGCTGTCGATTTGCCTGGTCATGGGGATTCACCGTGTCCAGAGGATCGAACGGCGTTCACCCGCGACGCGGCGCTTGCTGACCTTGACCTCGTGCTGGCCGGACTTGGTGGTCCTGCGGTCCTGGTTGGTCATTCACTCGGCGGTTACTTGGCGCTGGCCCACGCGGCGACTCGGCCCAATGTGGCGCGCGGCATTGTCGTGCTGAACACCGGTCCGGGCTTCCGCGACCCTGAGAAGCGGGAAGGCTGGAACGATCGTTCTCGCCGCAACGCCCATCGGTTCGGTGTGCCCGAACGCGTCGTTGATTTGAACTTGCAGCAGGACTCGGTGGTGATGGATCGACTCGCGGAGACGACCACGCCAACGCTCGTTCTTGCGGGTGGCGCCGATCGACCGGAGTACACCGGCTCGGGCCAGTACCTCGAACGCAAGATGCCTGACGCCAGGCTCGTCGTCCTCGATGGCGGCGGCCATTCGATGCACGAAGACACCCACGCCATCGAAGTTGCCACTCTCGTCGCCGACTTCACCGCCGTCCTCCCCTGACCTCCCCGACGTTGCCGCCATCCCAAAGCCAAGCCCGGAGACCCGAAAGCCATCGGCATCCGGAAAAATGTCGGGAGAGCGTCGCGTGGCGACGCTTTTCCCACACATTTTGGCTGACGTCCGCGACGTTGCCGAAAAATGTAGGGAAATCGTCGGTGAGCGATGCTCTTCCTACATTTTTCGGCGTCGGTGGTGCGGGGTTCGTCGATGCGGGTGCCGAGTTGAGAGACTTGGACGATGCCGTCGATCTATTTCGAAGACTTTGCAGTCGGGCGCGTGTTCGAGCTCGGGTCGGTCACGGTCACCGAGGAATCGATCATCGAGTTCGCCACCCAGTTTGATCCACAGTCGTTTCACGTCGACCCCGAAGCTGCTGTCGACTCGTCGTTCGGGGGCCTGATCGCCAGCGGCTGGCAGACCGGCTCACTGTGGATGCGGCTCTACGCGGATGCACTGCTGCTCGATGCGGACAGCCGTGGATCGCCGGGCATCGAAGAGGTCCGCTGGCGAGCGCCGGTTCGCCCAGACGACACGCTGACCGGAACGACGACTGTTGTTGACGCGCAACCCTCAAGCAAGGACCCGACGCGTGGCACTGTGTTCATCGAGTCGGCGATGACAAATCAGGACGGTGTCGTCGTGATGACGATGAAGTCGCGTGGCATGTTCGGTCGTCGCGCGGCCTGACGCTGCGATCTCAGCCGTTTGCGTCCGGATTTTTGTGCACCGGTCCGCATCAATCGCGACGCAAACGGGGTGGGCGTGATCTCAGGAACGGCCCGAACGGAGGACGCCACCGGGGCGAGCGCCGGTTGGTTCGCCGTCGTCGAAGGTGACCTCGCCGGACTTGATCGTGTACCTGTAGCCATCGACGGCTTGCAGCAGGCGCCGCCCGCCAGCAGGGAGGTCGTGCACCATCTTCGGTGCGTGCAAGTACAGGTTGTCGAAGTCGATGACGTTGATATCGGCGACCTTGCCCGGCAGGAGACGACCGCGATCAGTCAGGCCGTAGGCATCGGCCGTCTTCGACGTCTGGAGTTGCACGACACGCTCAAGCGGGAGTTTCTCGCCTCGGCTGCGATCGCGGGCCCAGTGTGTAAGCAAGTACGTCGGAAAGCTTGCATCGCAGATGAGGCCGCAATGCGCGCCGCCGTCAGAGGCACCGGGCACGGCTGCGGGATGGTCGAGCATTTCACGAATGACATCGTGGTTGTGCTCGTGATAGTTGCCGAGCGGGCTGAACATGAACGCTTCGCCGTCGGCTTCGACCAGCCAATCGAGCACCACCTCGCCCGGGTGGCGGCCTTCGCGTTCACCGATCGCCGCGGCGCTCGCCTCGAGCGGTGGCTCGTAGTCCGGAGGATCGCCGAGCCGGTACATTTGCGACCAGTTGGTGGCCATGTAGTGGGCAAACCGGTTCTCAGTGAAGGGGTCTTCGGACAGCAACCGTTGGCGAACATCGGGATGGCAGAGCATCGCAGCGCGGTCGGCCAGCGGGAGGTCGCGGATCTCGCGATAGCTCGGGTGAGCGATGAACGGGTGGAACGAACTCTGCAACCCGTACAACATGCCGGTGGGCCGCACAGCGACCTGCGGGGTCATCGGCGAGCCGGCCTCGGTGTTGGCGAGGGCACCGTCAAGCACAGCACGGAATGCCTCGGGTGCGGCGGGAGTCTGTGCCAGCGTGAATGTGGTCGGGCAGCCCAGTGCGGTCAGCGTGTCGAGCCATGGCTCGTCCCCACCAGTTCCCTGATCGTCGGAGACGTACTGGAACACTGCATGGCCAGAGTCGCGCACGGCTTCGCCAATCGCAATCACCTCGTCGGGAGTCGAATGGGTGCCGGGCACAAGGCCGTGCTTCGAGGTGTGGAGAAACGTGCGTGACGTTGAGAACCCGAACGCGCCGGCAGTGAGTGCGTCGCGAGTGATGTCGACCATCTGCTCAATCTCCGCAGCGGTGACATCGTACTCGTGGGCGCGCTCACCGAGCACGTAGGCGCGGACTGCAGCGTGGGGGAGTTGTGCACCGACGTCGATCGTGCGGGGCATCACCTCAAGAGCATCGAGGTACTCGCTGAAGCTCTCCCAGTTCCAGGTGATGCCTTCGTTGAGGGCGCTGCCGGGAATGTCTTCGACGCCTTCCATGAGCTCGATGAGAAATTCGTGTGCGTCGGGACGGACTGGAGCAAAACCGACGCCGCAGTTCCCCATGATGACTGAGGTGACTCCGTGCTGGCTTGACGGCGCCATGACGGGATCCCAGCTGACCTGACCGTCGTAGTGGGTGTGCACGTCGACCCAACCGGGTGTGACGATGTGATCTGTGGCATCGATTTCACGGGTGCCGGTTTCGGTGACGTCACCGACTGCGGTGATCACGCCGCCGTCGATGGCGATGTCGGCGTGCCGAGGAGCTGAACCGGTTCCGTCCACGACGAGACCGTTGCGAATCACGAGATCATGCATGCTCCATTGTCGCGATTCGTCAGACCATCCGCCGAGTCGAGTCACAGGTGTTCCCAGGCTGGCGGCGGCCGGTCAGGCTTCATCACGCGAACGGCAAAAAATGTGGCAGGCACGTCACTTCGCGACGATTTTCCCACAGATTTCGTGCTGGTTGGGGTGGGCCAGGCTGGTGGGGCTGGTGGGGCTGGTTGGGGTGGGCCGGGCTGGTGAGGATGGGCACAGGGTCGGCTGGCGAGATGATGGGAGGGCGAAAGGGAGGGAGACGTCGGACTAGAGGCCGCGGCTGACGGGCCAGAGGTCGGGGAAGTCGGCGGGGCGCTGTTCCATCTGGGCCGTGAAGGCCTCGGCCATGTCATCGGTGTCGAACATTGAGGCATTCCAGTTGGCGATGTACTCCAAGCCATCGGCAATCGAATGCTCCTGGCTGTACTGCATCGACTTCTTGGTACCCCACACAGCCATCGGGCTCTTGCTGGCAATCTCGGCGGCGATCTCGTGGACTCCCGACAGCAACGCTTCCTGGTCGGCGAAGACCTGGTTGACGAACCCCGCTGCCAACGCTTCATCGGCCGACCAGCGGCGACCGGTGTAGGCGAGCTCGCGCACGATGCCTTCCGCGACGAGTCGGGGCATGCGTTGCAGCGTGCCGACATCGGCGGTCATCCCGATGTTGATCTCGGCGATGGAGAAGTAGGCCGACTGAGACGCGTAGCGAAGATCAGCAGCCGAGACCATGTCGATGGCGCCACCAACACAGGCGCCCTGAATTGCACAGAGCACCGGCATTCGCGCCCGCTCCAGGGCAGTGAACGAGTCCTGCAACTTCATCGCAGTCGAGCGGAACCTTTCGCCTCGGCGGCTCGGGTGCTTCCGGCCATCGCTGTCGGACAGCGTTGGGTCAGATTGGAAGACCGACAGGTCCATGCCCGAGCAGAAATGCTTGCCCTCAGCGGACAGGACGACGGCACGCACCGAGCCCGACGCCGACATCTCGTCGACGATGGCGGGGAGGTCGTTCCAGAACGAGGCGATCATCGAGTTCGCCTTCTCCGGTCGGTTCATCTTGATGTGGCCAACCTTGTCGGTGATCTCGATGTCAAAGCACTCATGTCCCATGCGCTGAGTTTGGCAGAGCGTCGCCGGTAGCTGCAGATTGTGCGTCTGACCTGAGTCGGCCGCGGCGGTTGTCGGCCTGCACTCATTGCTGATGGACTGGTTGGATACCCCGTCTACGATCAGCGTCATGGCCGTGCCGTTCGACGATGAGGTGCCGCGCGACTCGTTCGTCGAGCCGGTCAATCTGGTCGCCGGTGAGTCATCGGAGATCGGGGTCGGTGTGGAACGTATCGGCCTGGCGGCCTTGCAGCGATCGAGACAAGCCATGTGCGTCACTGATGCACAGATCAACCGTCCAGGACCCACGATCTCCTTCGTCAATAGTGCATACACGGAGATCTTTCGCTGCGACGCGAACCAGGCGATCGGAAGGTCGCCGCGGATGGGACAGGGTCCGCTCACGAACCGGCGCGTTCTTGATCGACTTCGATCCCACATCGAGGCGGGCAAATCGGTACAGGCTCAGGCGATCAACTACCGATTTGATCGAACGGCGTTTCGACTTCGCTGGAGTATCGATCCAATGACGCGTGATGGAGTCGTTGTGGGTTTCTTTGCGCTGATGCACGACGTCACCACTGAGGATCGAATGCGGCGGCGCCTCGCCGCACTCGACACGCTGATGAACCGCGGCAAGGTGGCCTCACGGCTTGATCGCGCCGAGCGGCTCGGCCCCGTCGCCCAAGCCTTGGCGAGTGCGCTCCGCCCACTCGTCGCCGAAATCGGATCGGCAACGGTTCGACTGGGTGATGCTCATGAGGCGACCCAGATCGATGCGGACGTGCTCGAAGATTGTGTTCCCGACGTCGTCGAGACGGCGATCGGTTCGATCGGTTCGATCAGGGTGAGCACGCATCCGGATGCCGGCGCCTTGGTCGACCACCTTGCAATCGGTGAGCTGGGCGAACACGCTCGCTGGCTGCTTGAACTCGGCGAACCAGGCTGATCTTGACGAAGGCTTGCAGGAACAAATCCAACCGCTCAGGGAACCGAGCGTCGAGACTGGACGTCTGATCCCTATGAAGCGCACTCTTGCTCTCCCGCTGACGGCCTTCGCATTGCTCGCGGCGTCGTGCACCAGTTCCGGTTCGACGACCAGCGAACCCGACAGCTCTGATCCTGGTACGACCGAACCGTTTACGACCGAACCAGATATCACTGCGCCCGACACGACCGGCGCCGTCCCGGATCCAGGCGATGATGCATCGACCGGCCCGGTCGGCTTCGCGCCGGCGTCGCTGCAGCGGTTCGACAACTGTTCGGCATTCCTCGGCTACGTGCACACCGAAGGCGTGCAGCGAGTTGGGCCCTACGGCTTCGAGGGTGGCGGCTACGTCGGCTTCCCCGAGGTGTTCGCCACCGAGGAGAGCGTCGACGTTGCCGCATCCGAACCCAGCGAAGGTCGCGCCACCGACGCTCCGGTCGGCAGCGACGCTCAAGCCGACGCTGAGGGTGAGGCCGGCGACGACGGCGGTTTCTCGACCACGAACGTTCAGGTCGAAGGTGTCGACGAGCCGGACATCGTCAAGACGGACGGCGACCGCATCCTGGCGATCACGGGTGAGACGCTCCACTACATCGACGTCTCCGAAGACGGCACCACGGGAATCAAGCGCGGATCGATCGTGCTGGGTTCCGAGACGCAATATGCCTACGGCTACGAGATCTTCATCACGGACGACCGTGCCGTTGTGTTTGCTTCGAGCGAGGTGTGGAATGACTTCGGGCGGGGCGGTCCGACGCCGGTCTTCAGCGACGACGTTGCGATCGCCGAATCCGAAGAGGCCGTCGAGGAGGCAATGCCAGTCGAGCCCGATGGGCCGATCGGCGGACCCATTGTGCCCGGCTCGTACTTTGGACCGCAGACCCTGATCATTGAGATCGATCTCTCGAATCCGGATGCCCTGACGGTCGCGAACACGATGCTGATCGACGGTCGGTACATCAGTGCCCGCTCGATTGGCGAGACCGCCCGAGTCGTCGTCACGTCGCCGCCGCAGGATCTCGGATTTCTCTATCCGTCGAGTCCCGGCATCGAAGACAAAGCCGAAGAGGCCAATCGGCAGGTGATCCTTGAGTCGACCGCAGATGACTGGATTCCCGGCTACACCGTGACCGACGCAGCAGGTGACACCGAGTCAGGTCAGCTCGTCGATTGCGCAAACATCCACGCTCCCGCCGATTTCGCTGGTTTCGACATGCTGTCGATCGTCACGCTCGACCTGGCCAGCAGTCTCGATGCACCGACTGGCACGAGCTCGGTCATGGCGTCAGGCGACACGGTGTACGCGTCGGCGGACCGGATGTACATCACCACCAACATCTGGGAACCAATCGTCAACGAGCAGACCAACGAATGGCTCGACGAGAATTATCAAACCGCAATCCATCGTTTCTCGATCGCCGGCGATGGCCCGGCCAGCTACGAAGCATCCGGCTCGGTTGACGGCCACCTCCTCAATCAATTCTCGATGAACGACCGCGACGGTGTGTTCTACGTGGCGACAACGAGTGGGGCGCCGTGGAGAGGCGATAGCTCCGAGAGCCAGATTGTGGCGATGGAAGCCGAGGGAGACCAACTGGTCAAGATCGGCGCCGTCGGTGGACTCGGCAAGGGTGAACGGATCTTCTCGGTCCGATACGTCGGCGAGACCGCCTACGTGGTCACGTTCCGCCAGATCGACCCTTTCTACGTCATCGACCTCAGCGATCCACGCAACATGTCCGTGGAAGGCGAGCTGAAGATTCCCGGCTACTCGTCGTACCTCCATCCGATCAGCGACACCCTCGTGCTTGGAGTCGGACAGGACGCCACCGACGAAGGGCGCACGACGGGGACCAAGGTCTCGCTGTTCGACGTGAGCGATCCCGCGAACCCGCTCGAGGTTGATGTGTGGACGATGCCCGACTCCTTCAGCGATGCCGAGTTCGATCACCGTGCGTTCCTCTGGTGGGCACCGACCAACACGGCGGTCTTGCCGCTGCAGTCGTTCAACGATCGATTCTCCGGCGCGGTGGTCCTCAAGGTCGAGAACAACACGATCACCGAGCAGGGCCGGATCCAGCACACTGATGAAGAAGTCGGCGCGATTGGGCAAACCGACTGCCGGGTGCTCACTTCCGACGAGATCGGCACCGACGAGAACAACGAGTTCTTCTGGGTTCAGGAGAGCGGTGGCCAGGTGCAGGGGTGTGGGCCGGACGACCAGGGGGGCGCCGCAGGGCTGTTCTGCAACCCGATCCCGCTCGATGAGATCGACTTCTACTACTGGGATGGCGATGTCACGATCGACACCACGGGTCTCGACCGCATCGAGATCTGCTACCCGGACTGGAACGGTTTCCAAACTGCTGTGCAGCGAACGATGGTCATCGACAACAGCCTGTGGACGCTGTCAACGAGCCGAGTGCAGTCCAATGACCTCGGCACCCTTGACCGGACCGAAGCCCTCGACCTGACCTGAGCAGAATGTTAGGCAACCTAAACATTCGCTGTTAGTGTTGCTGAGGTGGAGGTCTTGCCGGGTCAACGACTTGCGGGTCTCGCGGACCTTGAGGCAATGCGCCGGCGAGAGAATCGGGCTGCACTCATTGCCGGCGACGCCGTTGTCTCCTACGTCGAACTGGTCATTCGTGTCGAGCAGCGCAGAGACGAACTCGGCCCAGATCGCCGACTGGTCACGCTTCATGCGACCAATTCGATCGACACCATTGTCACGTACTTGGCCTGCCTGAGCGGTGGACACGTCGCTTCAATTCGAAGCTCGGCAGAGCGTGATCCGTTCGCCGACGCCGCCAGCAGTGATCTCCACCCAGATCTCGCGGCGCTGATAAGCACGTCCGGATCAACCGGCTCGGCCAAGGCTGTGCGGCTCTCGGCCGGCAATGTCGAGTCCAACGCTGTGGCAATCGCTGACGCACTCGGGTTGCGCTTCGACGATGTCGCGATCACCTCACTGCCATTGCACTATTGCTACGGGCTCTCGATTGTCACCTCCCACCTTGCCGTGGGCGCCGCGGTCGTCGTGACCGACACGTCAGTGGTCGACACCTGCTTTTGGAACCTTGTCGATCGTTGGGGCGTCACCACGCTGTCGGGTGTGCCCCACAGCTTCGATCTCATCGACCGGGTCAGCGGCGATCCACTCTCGGCGCCGTCGCTTCGTCGCGTCACCCAGGCCGGCGGTCGACTGGCGCCTGCGAAAGTCCAGCGGCTGAGCCGCCTCGGCCGTCGTCATGGCTGGGATTTCGTCGTGATGTACGGCCAGACCGAAGCAACTGCACGCATGGCGACGCTCGAGCCACAGTTGGTCGCCGGTCATCCGTGCTCGATTGGCTTGCCGATCCCTGGGGGAGCGTTCAGTCTGACGCCGATGTCTCCGAGCGATCTCCCGGTTGAACTGGAAACTGATGCGGCGATTGGCACCGTCGGGGAGATTGTGTACAGCGGTCCCAATGTGATGCTGGGCTACGCGACCTGCGTGGAGGATCTGCGGCGCAGTCGGGACATCGATCAGCTGCACACCGGCGACATCGGTCGCCGCCTGCCGAATGGGCTTTACGAAATTGTCGGCCGGCGATCACGATTCGTGAAGATTCTCGGCCACCGCATCGACCTCGAAGCACTCGAAGCAGACCTCAGTCGCGCCGACGTCGATGTTGCCGCAGCGGGCACCGACGATCGATTGGTCATCGTTGCTGTCGGTCAGGCCGCCGCAGTGCGGCAGCGACTTGATGCGCTGCCCGTACCCGCGTCGACGGTCCACGTCCTCAAGGTCGAAGAGATTCCGCGGCTCCCCAACGGCAAGGTTGACACTGCAGCCATCCTGGAACTTGTCGTCGAGCCGGCGACCCCGCACGACGAACCGTGTCAGACAGAGACTCCGACGGAGGTATTCCGCAATGTGCTCGGTGTCGACATCGTCAGCCCGCACAGCACCTTTGCCTCGTTGGGGGGCGACTCACTGTCCTACGTCGAGGCGTCGATTCGGCTCGAACGCGTCCTCGGCGACCTTCCCGACGGATGGCACGTGTGCCCTGTTGCCGAACTCGATGCATACGTGCCCCAACGTCGGCGCCGGTTCACCACCCGAATTGATACCAGCGTCGTCGTTCGCGCCATCGGTATCTGCATCATCGTCGCGACGCACATGCGTGTTGCTCGCCTTGCCGGGGGGGCACACGCGCTCCTCGCGGTCGTCGGCTACAACTTCGCCCGGTTCCAACTCGCCGGGGCCGGAGCGTCGGGCGCTGTTCGCCGAGGGCTCGCCACGGTTGGACGTGTTGCTGTTCCCACCTCGATGTGGATCGGCCTGCAGATGCTGCTCGTCGGCGGATACAGCGCCGGGTCGCTTTTCCTCGTGAATAACTACTTCGGCTCGGCGTGGCGACGCGAGGGCCGCTGGGAGTACTGGTATTTCGAAGCATTTGTCCAGGTCCTTTTGGTCCTCACACTGCTGTTTTCGATCGGCCCCGTTCGCCGGCTCGAACGTCGGCAGCCGTTCGCGTTTGCATTCGTCGCGTTGCTCGGGGCGACCGCGGTTGGGCTGCAGCTGGTGGAATTCGGTGCCTCGTACAACAACATCTTCCGACCGCACACCACGGTGTGGTTCGTGCTGCTCGGGTGGGCCGGCCACGTTGCGGTCACAAACCGTCAGCGACTGCTGGTCACTGGGGTGCTTATGAGTGCGACACCGCTCTACTTCGATCGGTGGCAGCAGGCGCTCATGGTCACCGTGTTGGTCGGAGCGCTGTTGTGGCTGCCAGCCGTGCGAGTGCCACGACTGGCGGCACCCGTGTTCGGTGTTGTTGCCGCTGCGTCGATGGTGACATTCCTGATCCACTGGCAGGTCTGGCCGATCTACACGAACGTCTTCGTCCGCGAGGCAGCGTTTCTCCTCACGTTGGCAACCGGAGTTGCGGTGTGGGCGACCGGACGACGCGTCCTGCGGACTGATGTGGTGCACGCTGCCGGTCGACGCATTCTTTGTCGACCGGTCTGAGTCGAAGGACCCTCGTAGCGCCTGACAACATGTTGGGTATGACATCGACACCGGCGTATGACTGGGTTGCTCACCACGCGATGGTCAGCCCAAACCGAGCGGCTTGGGCCGACATCGACCCGCTCAGTGGATCGCCGGGCGTCGTGTCCACGTGGCGCGAGGCGCACGAGCGAGTCGGCCGCGCAGCAGCAATGTTGCGCGACGACTTCGGCGTCGGACGAGGCGATCGTGTGGCGATGTACTCGCAGAATCGAGTCGAGTTCATCGAGGTGCAGTTCGCCTGTGCCCGGCTTGGCGCGGTATTCGTCCCGCTCAACTGGCGCCTCACGATTCACGAGCTTGATTACATCGTGAGTGATGCCAGCCCCACCGTGCTCGTCGCGGATCCGGAACTCGGTGACATGGCAGCCGAGCTTGTGGAGCGCACCCACACGCCGCACCTGGTCGTCTTCAGTGGCGATGGCGCGCACCCCGACCGCAGCGCGAACTACGACGACGGGCTTGCCGCTGCGGACTCGACCACTCTGCCGGTGATGCCCGAACTGACCCACGACGATCCCCTGACAATCATGTATACCTCGGGCACAACTGGCCGACCGAAGGGCGCGATCATCACGCATGGCATGTCGTTCTGGAACTCGGTCAACCTGGCCGAACTCCACGACCTGTCCCGGTCGATGGTCAACTTCTGTTTCCTGCCGCTCTTCCACACCGGTGGGCTGAACTGCTATACGAACCCTGCGGCGTACTTCGGAGGTTCCACCATGGTGATGCGCACCTTCGACCCGGGCAGAGCCCTCGAATTGATCAGCGACCCCGAGCGAGGCATCACGCACTTCCTCGGTGTTCCCGCGAACTACTTGTTCATGGGCCAGCACCCTGACTTTGCATCGACTGACTTCTCGCGCTTGGTGTCGACGGCCATCGGCGGCGCACCAGCCGCACTGCCGCTGCTGAAGATGTGGGAATCGGTGGGCTGCCCGCTGATCCAAGCGTTCGGGATGACCGAGACCAGCCCACTTGTGCTGTCGATCAGCAAGGAGATGGCCGTCGAGAAAGCGGGAAGCGCGGGCCTGCCCGCAATGAACACGGCCATCCGGATCGTTGGCGAGGATGGCGTCGATGTGGGCGTCGGCGAGATCGGCGAACTCTGGTGCAAGGGTCCGAACATCACGCCGGGCTACTGGAACAACCCCGAGGCCACGGCCGAGGCGATCACTGACGGCTGGTTGCACACCGGCGACGCTGCACAGGCGGATGCAGACGGTTACGTGTCGATTGTGGACCGCTGGAAGGACATGTACATCTCCGGCGGCGAGAACGTCTATCCCTCAGAAGTCGAGTCGACGTTGTTCGACCTCGAAGGCATCGCAGACGTGGCGGTGATCGGTCTTCCCAACGACAAGTGGGGCGAGGTTGGTCAAGCCGTTGTCGTCAAGACCGACGGTGTAGAGATCGATGAGACAACGATTGTTAATTTCTGTCGTGAACGGCTGGCCACGTTCAAAGTTCCGCACTCGGTCCGCTTTGTCGACGAACTCCCTCGCAATGCGACCGGCAAGATTCTCAAGCGCGAACTGCGCGACCAGTGACGGTGAGTTACATGCGCCACACAAGGACTTGAGCCGGCGCGGCTGGACCCGTTTGACGAGCGCCTCTCTGGGGCCTGTTACGTTCGCTCCGGTGCCGAGACCCACCCTGGGTCGGCCGCAGGAGAAACAGCCATGGAACTCGGACCAGGCAAAGTTGCCGTCGTCACCGGAGCAGGAAGTGGCATCGGACTTGCGCTCGCCAACGCTTTCGCCGCGGCCGGTTGCTCGGTCGTTTTGGCCGACGTCCAGGAAGATGCATTGGCCGCAGCGGCAACCGAAGTTGGCGCACACGGCGTCGAGACGCTGACCGTCGTCACCGACGTCAGCAAGGTCGAGCAGGTCGATGCGTTGGCTGCGGCAACCATGGAGCGCTTCGGTGCCGTGCACATCGTGTGCAACAACGCAGGCGTTGGCGGTGCAGGCGACCCGTGGGTCGGTCCGATCGAAACATGGGAGTGGGTGATCGGCGTCAACATGTGGGGCGTCATCTACGGAATCCGCGCCTTCCTCCCGCACATCGTCATGTCGGGTGGTGGTCACATCGTCAACACCGCGTCGATCGCGGGCCTGTACCCCGGTTTCTCGCCGCCGTACGATGCCAGCAAGCACGCCGTAGTTGCGATGACCGAAGGGTTATACACCTCCCTCCGAGCAGCAGAGATGCCTGTCGGAGTGAGCTGCCTATGCCCTGGTTGGGTGAAGACCGGCATTGCTGAATCCGAACGCAACTGGCCAGCCGAGCTCGGTGCGCTACCCGAGCGCGACGCAGGCGCTCAAATCTCCCGGAACTACGTGCAGCGAGCCATTGATGAGGGCATGCCGCCCGCGGCTGTCGCAGACCTCGTGGTTGACGCCATCGGCAACGACAGGTTCTGGGTCTTCCCACACGCAGACTTCTTGGACATTGCGATGGAGCGGTTCCACACCGTCGGCGAGGGCCTGAACCCCGAGCCACCGGAAGAGTTTCCGGGCATGCCACCGCGCTCGGAAATGATGGCCGAAATCATGGCCGCCATGCTCCCGCCGGAATAGATCCATCACCTTTGGGTCTGACTCTCAGTGTCGGCTCTCTGATGGGCTCTGAGTGTGACAGTCAGCGCCACATGCTGGCCATGTCGATCACCGATACCGTCAGGTGTTTGTGGCCGTAGCCCTTGCTGCCGAGCCAAGCGATTGCTCGCTGCATCGCTGCGGTCTCGACCCCGGGGTCTGTGGTGGTGTCGCCCGGGTCGCTCGGATTATCGGGAACGAAGCGCATCTCGTACCGCAGATTGAACGCAACCAACTGTGGTTCGTAGGTGAAGGTGCCTTCGGCGGTGAACGCTGAGTCGAAGTACGTGTGCCGGCCGGCATCGGCGGTCAGCGCTGCCCGAGTCGCGTCGTCGAGGTCGCTGAAGTGACCGCGCACGACGGCTCGATAGATCTTCGTCATGTGAGCCGATCGTAGAGCGCGGTCCTATCGACAGCGGCGGAGGTTGTCACGTGTGGCAGAGTCCACCAATGACCTACATCTTGTACGGCGCCCCGGTCTCGCTCTACACCGGCAAGGCTCGGTCCTATCTACGGACCCAGGGCATTGACTTCGTCGAGATGTCGCCAGGCAGTGATCGGTATCTCAACCACATCGTGCCGACTGTTGGCCGCTGGATCATCCCGTGCCTCGAGACTCCGGACGGCACCATCATCCAGGACGGTGCTGACATCATTGACCACTTCGATCTCGGTGATGGCAGTCTACTTCGCCGCTCGTCGGTCCGGCCCGAGTCTCCGACGTTGCTCGCGATCTCGCACCTGTTCGAGATTTTCGGCGGCGAGGGGCTGCTCCGACCGGCGATGCATTACCGGTGGAATTTCGACGAACAGAACCTCGACTTCATCATGTCGGAGTTCGCGCTCAACATGCCTCAGTCGCTGACAGAGGAACAAGCCCAGGATATGTTCCGCAAGAGCAGTGGCCGGATGCGCAAGGCCGCAGTGGCATTCGGGGTGTCGGCAGCGTCGCAGCCGCTCATCGAGACAGCCTTCGAGGAGTGGCTCGATCTCTTTTCGGCCCATCTCGTCGAGCATCCCTATCTCCTTGGCGGGCGCCCCACCCTCGGTGACTACGGGTTGATCGCTGCGATGTGGGCGCACCTGTTCCGGGATCCCGCGCCGACGATGCTCATCAAGCAGCGGGCGCCGCGTGTCGGGCGATGGGTGGAGCGGATGACATCGAACGAGCCGTATCTGCACGAGTACGGAGGGACGGTCGACCCGGAACTTGTTGATGACTCCCGCCTCCCTGAGACGTTGGTGGCGATGATGCGATTCGTCGCCGAGGAGTACTCGCCCGAAATTGCGGCACACGTGGCGGTCGCCAACGACTGGTTGGCCGAGCACCCTGAGATCGAAGCGGGAACGAATGGTCTGGACAATCCGGCCAATCGCAGCCTCACCGGCGGCCGCGAGGGCGATGGGAATGCCACCTTCGAGTGGCGCGGCATGCAGATCACGACGGGCGTTCTGCCGTATCGGTTCTGGTTGCTGCAACGGCTGCACGACGACCTCGCTGCAACGGACGCGGCACAGCAACAACGAGCCCGCGAGGTGTTTCGCGCGGGTGGTGTCGAACAGATCCTCGACCTGCGCACCATTCGGCGAGTCGAGCGTTCTCACCACCTCGAAGTGTGGGGTCCACTCGTCTGATCCCCGCTGGAAGCTGTGATCGACGCGGCCACCCAGCTCAGGCAGCGTGTGGGTCAACAAGCATGGGGTCATGCACCGGCACGATCGGAGCTGATTCGTTCTCCTTGGTTTGACCGGTCGTCAAGCGACCAAGATCCGCGCTGGTCAGGCTTGGGTGCCGACCTTTAATTCATTGAACGGGACGCCCTTGTCGACGGCCGGCTCGCGCGGCAGACCGAGCACGCGGTCACCAATGATGTTGCGTTGGATCTCGTCGGTGCCACCGGCGATACCCGACGCAAAGGTGCGCAGCATCACACTTTGCAGATTCCCGCCGCGGAGGTTGTCGGGTTCCCAGGCAATGGAGCCGACTCCGGCCATCTCCTGTGCGATGGCCCGGACCTTCCAGGCAATGACCGAGCCGTAGAGCTTGCCGAGCGAACCGCCTGGCCCCGGTGTATTGCCCGCCTTCATTTCGGCGCGGGTCCGCATCGCGATGAGCGCCTTGGTGGTCTCCATCGAATACACCTGCATCAACTGATCGCGGACCACCGCATTGTCGACCGCGCCGGATGCAGTGGCGTGTCTGAGGAGCAGGTCGTACATCGGAGTGTTGATGCCGCCACCTCCGCCCGCACCGATGGCAACTCGCTCGTACATCAGCATCGCGGTGGCGAGCTTCCAGCCCGTGTTCAACTCGCCGAGGAGGTGGTTCTTCGGAACACGGAGGTCGGTGAAGAACACTTCGTTGAAGTGAGACTCGCCATTGATCTGGTGGATCGGTCGCGTCTCGACGCCCGGTGCTTGCATCTCGACGATGAACATTGAGAGCCCGGCGTGCTTGACCTGGTCGGGATCGTTGCGGGCGACGAGCAGCCCGTACTGGCTCCGGTGGGCGAGAGTGGTCCAGACCTTCTGGCCGTTGACGATCCACTCGTCACCGTCGACTTCGGCCTTGGTCTGCAGGCTCGCAACGTCGGACCCGGCACCGGGTTCGGAGAACATCTGGCACCACAGCTTCTCGCCGGAGATGAGCTCGGGGAGGAAGGCGAGCTTCTGTTCGTGCGTGCCGTGATCGCTCACCATTGGCAGACACATACCGTGGCTGATGACGAAGTCGGTCTCCATGACCGGGTAGTCCTCTTTGACCTGGCGCCAGATCTTGTCGTGCGCGGGTGTGAGCCCGGCCCCGCCGTACTCGGTCGGGACAGCGATGCCAACGCCGACGCCTGCCTCCGCGGCCGCACGGTGGAAGTTCTGCGATTCCTCGAAGGTGGGAGCAGCCTGTTGCGTCGGCCGAGATTCGAAGAAGTCGACGCACCGTTGTCGAAACGCGGTCGCTTCTGCGTCGGTCAATCCAGCGTCAGTCGCGGTGTTCGTCATCTTGTCACCGTACGAATTGCGGTCCGACTCAAACGAGTGGGAGCGCGAGGCGTCAGGCTTGTGTGCCGACCTTCAGCTCGTTGAAGGGGACGCCCTTGTCGACGCCGGGTTCACGTGGCAGGCCGAGGACGCGGTCACCGATGATGTTGCGCTGGATCTCGTCGGTGCCACCTGCGATCGATGACTGGAACGAGTTGAGGAAGATTCGCTGACGCTCCGAACCGTTCTCGGCATCGGGCTCCCACGCCACGGTTTGTGGTCCGGCAATTTCGAGGGCGCACTCACGCATGTACCAGGCGATGTTCGACCCGAAGAGCTTGCCAAGCGAGCCGCCGGGGCCGGGGGTCTTGCCCGCTTTCTGCTCGGCCTTGGTGCGCTGTGCAACGAGGGCCTTGGTGGTCTCCATCGAGTAGATCGTCATCAACTGTTGGCGGACGACCGGGTCGTTGACCTTGCCGTTCTCCTGCGCTGCCTTGAGGAGCAGTTTGTACGTCGGCTGGTTGATTTTGCCCGAGCCGGCGGTGCCGATGGCAACGCGCTCGTACATCAACATCGCGGTGGCCATCCGCCAGCCGTTGTTGTACTCACCGAGCAGGTGATCGGCGGGCACCCGCACGTCGGTCATGAAGACTTCGTTGAACTCGCTGCCGCCGTCGATCTGGTGGATCGGGCGAATCTCCATGCCCGGTGCCTTCATGTCGACGATGAACATCGAGATGCCGGCGTGCTTCGGCTGGTCGGGGTCGGTGCGACAGATCACCACGCCGTAGTCGGCGATCTGGGCCGTGGTGGTCCACACCTTCTGGCCGTTGAGGATCCACTCGTCACCGTCTTTGACGGCCCGCGATTGGAGCGATGCGACGTCGGAGCCGGCGCCCGGCTCGGAGAACATCTGGCAGAACAGGGTCTTGCCCGAGATGGCGTCAGGCAGGTACCGCTTCTTGATCTCTTCGCTGCCGTACTCACTGACCATCGGCACACACATGCCATGGCTGATGATGAACGCGCCGCTCATCATCGTGTAATTGCCCTGCGCCTCGCGCCAGATCTTGTCGTGGGCTTGGCTGAGGCCGCCGCCTCCGTAGGCCGCGTCGTACGCGACGCCGGCGAGGCCGGCGCCGGCGGCTGCGGCGAGGAAAGCCTTCTGATCGTCGTAGCTCGGGACGCCCTGGCCCTGCTTGTAGGCGTAGGTGTCGAGAAAGTCGTCGCACTTCTTGCGGAAGTCGACTGCTTGTTGTTCGGTCAATTCGGCCATGGCGCATGCTCTTTCGGCGATCGAGGGATTCGTTTGCGTCTGATTGTATGACGTCGTACAGTATGTGTCCAGACGGAAGACGACTTGGTGCCAGGCACCAAGTCGTCCTGTCACGCAGATCCAATGAGCAGCCTGACCAACAACGAACTTGACGCCCCTCCCTGGCTGCGGGTCGAGTCGACGCTGATGTCCACCGCGCGCCTGGTTCGCGAAGCCTTCGACGCTCGGCTCAAGCCGCTCGACCTCAACCTCACCCAGGCCAGCCTGCTCGCCTACGTCGCGGAGTTCGGCGCCACCACGCAGACCCGCCTCGCCGACCAGTTGGGCACGGGACGCGCTGCGATGGGCACCGTGGTCGACGGTCTTGAACGACGCGGTTTCATCGAGCGCCACCCCGATCCGGACGATCGACGCGTCTGGCGCGTCGACGTCACCGACAGCGGGCGTTCGCTTGCAGCAGACATTGCCAGCGTCGACGAGGTACTCCGCGGCGAACTCCGTCACGGCATTGGCCGCGAAGAACGCCAAGCCCTTAGCTGGGTCCTCACCCGGCTCCAAGTCAATCTCCAATCCGCAATCAACACATGAGGACCACATGGTGCCAGGCACCAAGTGGTCCTCGACACAGAAAGAAGACCACATGACTGAAGCAGTGATCGTCGATGCCATCCGCACCCCGGGTGGCAAGCGCAACGGCCAGCTGAAGGATCAGCACCCCGTCGACCTCGCAGCACACGTGCTGAAGGCCCTCGAAGAGCGCAACGGCCTCGACCCGGCCATGGTTGACGACGTCATCATGGGCTGCGTCATGCAGGTCGGTGAGCAGTCGCTCAACATTGGACGCAACGCCGTGCTGTCCGCCGGCTGGCCCGAAGAAGTTCCGTCGACCACCGTCGACCGTCAGTGCGGCTCGTCGCAGCAGTCGATGCACTTCGCAGCGCAGGGCGTCATCGCCGGTGCCTACGACGTCGTCGTCGCGGCTGGCGTCGAAGTCATGACGCGCACCCCGATGGGCGCCTCAATCATCCAGGGCATGGGCTTCCCGTTCAGCCAAGACCAACAGGACCGTTACGCCGACACCGGCCTCCCGCCGCAGGGCATCGGCGCCGACATGATCGCCGACGAATACGGCATCACCCGTGAAGACCTCGACGCCTTCGGCGCACAGAGCCAGCAGCGCGCCGCCATCGCTCGCGACGAAGGCCGCTTCGAGAACGAAATCGTGCCGGTCGCGATCGATCTCGACGGCGAACAGGTCGTGGTGAAGAACGACGAGGGCATCCGCGATGGCTCGACCGCCGAGGGCCTCGCCAAGCTGAAGCCAGCCTTCAAGGAAGACGGCAAGATCACCGCCGGCAACTCCTCGCAGATCTCCGACGGTGCCTCCGCCGTGCTCATCATGAGCAAGGAGAAGGCCGAGGAGCTCGGCATGAAGCCCCGCGCCAAGTTCCACAGCTTCGCACTCGCTGGAACCGACCCGGTCACCATGCTCAAGGGCCCGATTCCGGCGACCAAGAAGATCCTCGAAAAGACCGGCCTCAGCATCGACGACATCGACCTGTTCGAAGTCAACGAAGCATTCGCCTCGGTCGTCCTCGCGTGGCAGAAGGAGACCGGCGCCGACATGAGCAAGGTCAATGTCAACGGCGGAGCCATCGCCCTCGGTCACCCGCTCGGCGCATCCGGCACCAAGCTGATGGCGACGCTACTCAACGAGCTCGAGCGCACCGGCGGCAAGTACGGCCTCCAGGTCATGTGCGAAGGCGGCGGCATGGCCAACGCCACCATCATCGAACGCCTCGACTGAGATCAGATTCTGAAGAGCCTGGCCTTTCCGCGTTTTGCGGAAGGGCCAGGCTCTCTGCGTTTTCGACCTCGGTTACGAGTTGATCGCGAGTTCCTCCAACACGTCTCCGTAGCGCTTTACTGCGTCGGCCCGTCGGGTGGGGACGTGGTCGATGCTTGGATCTGCCGGCCGGTAGCGCTTGAGCACCTGGCGGGCGACCGTGACCTTGTGGACCTCGTCGGGGCCGTCGTAGATGCGCGCCGCACGGGCGGCTCGGTACATGGCTTCGAGCGGGAGGTCGGTCGTGTAGCCGAGCGAGCCGTGAATCTGGATCGCCCGATCAATCACGTCGTGGAGCACCTTGGCACCCCAGAACTTGATGACGGCGATCTCGAGACGCGCATCGCTGTAGGTGCCGCCGGCTTCGTGCAGCTTGTCCATCTTCCACGCCGCCTGCAGCGTGAGCAGTCGCGCCGCCTCGCGGTCTGCGTATGACTGGGCGATCCAGTCCTGAACCATCTGCTTGTCGGCGAGAATCGAGCCCTTTGTGTAGCGGGTGAGCGCCCGCTCGCAGAGCAGGTCGAAGGCACGTTGCGACTGGCCGAGCCAGCGCATTGCGTGATGGATGCGGCCGGGACCAAGCCGCTTCTGGGCCAACGCGAAACCCTGTCCGATGCCAGCCTCGCCGCCGACAACGTTGCCGAACGGGACACGCACGTCCTCGTACAGGATCTCGGCGTGACCGCCCGGCTCACCAGTCCGGTGGTCGGGCTCACCCATCGTCGGGACGTCGCGCACGATATTGACGCCGGGGGTGTCGGTCGGGACGACGATCATCGAGAAGGCCTGATACGGCGACGCGTCTTCGTCTAGGTTGGTCTTGACCATCACGATCAAGATGTCGGCGACCGAGGCGTTCGATGAGAACCATTTGTGGCCGTTGATCACCCACTCGTCACCGTCGCGCATCGCCTGCGTGGTGAGCAGTGTTGGGTCGGCACCAGCCCCCGGCTCGGTCATCGAGAAACAGGACCTGATCTCCTGGTCAAGGAGCGGTTGCATCCACTTCGACTTCTGCTCCTCGGTGCCACCGAGCGACAGCAGTTCGGCGTTGCCCGAGTCTGGAGCATTGTTGCCAAAGATGCGAGGAGCGAGCACTGACTGGCCCAGGATCTCGTGCATCAGGCCGAGCTTGACCTGGCCGAATCCACCACCGCCGAGTTCGGGTGGGAGGTGTGCGGCCCACAGGCCTTGGTCTTTCACCTGTTGCTTGAGCGGCTCGGTGACCTTGGCGAACGCGACGCGACCTTCAGGGCTGCGGAACTCCGGCGCGAGGGTTTCGAGGGGGAAGATCTCCTCCTTCACGAACTCGCGCATCCACGCGAGCTTTGCTTCGAATTCTGGTTCGGTCTCGAAATCCCAGGCCATGGTCGGCTCCTACTCTCTGTTCGGTCGACGCGAACCTAGGCAGAAGGCGTCGCGTCAATCCGACTGGAGCGTGGGCTCGGGGCTGAGCCGCCTCAGAGCGGCTGGTTGAGTTTGATCAGGTTGTCGGTCGGGTCCTTGAAGAAACTCTGCACACAGATACCTGGCAGTGCCTTGGACTCGCTGACCGTCACGCCATGTGCCTCGAGGTGTGCCCGGGCCGCATTGAGGTCGGCGACGCCCAACGCGAAGTGCTGACCTGGGGGCGGAACGAAGTCGGAAACTTCAAGGAGATGAATCTGCTGATCGCCGGACTGCAACCACGCGCCGTCAAAGGAGAAGTCAGGCCGGTCATCGCGCTGCGTCATTCCCAGCCCGTCGACATAGAACCGCGTGGCGACGGCAGCATCGGCCACGTTGAGCGAAACATGGTGGACTCCGGCGTCGAACATGGCCAGACGTTACGTCAGCCATCCGGCTCCGTCGACCCGGTGAGGGAGGGATCGAGGGGGAGGGATGGAGGGGGAGATGGATGGAGGGATGGGGAGAGGGAGGGATGGAGGAATCGAGAGGGATCGGGAGGGGGTGGAGATGAGGGAGGCGAGGGCCGTTGTCTACGATCGAGAGATGGCGACCAGTGCAGCAACGAGTGTCGATGGGTATCTCGCCGAGCTGCCACCGGAGCGTGCCGCCGTCGTTGCCGAGGTGCGTCAGTTGGTCCTCAATGCGCTGCCCGACGGCGTCGAGGAGTCGATGCACTTTGGGCTGATTGCCTACGAGATCCCGCTTGAGCGCTATCCCGAGACTTACAACGGGCAGCCGCTGATGTTCGCCGCGCTGGCCGCGCAGAAGCACCACTACTCCCTGTATCTGCACGGCATGTACGCGTCCGGGTCGGTCGAGCAGAAGCTGCGGACTGCGTACGCCGAGGCGGACATGAGGCTCGATATGGGCAAGAGCTGCTTGCGCTTCAAGCGGCTCGACCAGCTGGTGCCCGACGCGATTGCAGCCGCGATCAGCGCGGTGAGCGTTGACGACTACATCAAATTGTACGAAGCCCGCCGACAGCGCTGACCTCTGCGATGTGGTGCGATCTTCAGGCGGTGGCGGGGCGGTCGCCGAAGTCGAGGCCGCCGGAACGGGTGCGCTTGAGTTCGAAGAAGCTGTCCACTTCCATCATCGCGACGAGGCCGTCCCACATGGCGAGGCCTTGGTCCTTTGGCGGAACCTTGCTGATGACTGGGCCGAAGTAGCCTGCTCGCTCGCCGTCGGGTCGGTCGATCGCGATGATCGGCGTGCCCACGTCGTTGCCGACTAGGGCCAGGCCGGCGTCCATCCCGGTCCTGATTGCATCGTCCCAGCTCGCGTCATCGAAGGCCGATGCATGCGACGTGTCGAGTCCTACCGACTCGAGGAGTTGAGTCGCGGTGAAATCGCGATTGCGGTCATGGTGAATCCGACTGCCCGCCTCCCAGTAGAGCTTGAAGACGTCGGCGTTGCCCGCCTCGGGTGTGTCCGCGGCGGCACGCACCGACTCCATCACGCGCATCAGGTCGTGGGTGAACTTGGCCGCGCCGTAGTAGTCGGATCCTTCCGGTGGATCGTTCTTGAACAGCAGGCTGATCGGACGCCAGGTGACATCCAGATCACGTTCGGGTGATACATCGTCGACGACCCAACGGGCCGTCAGCCAACAGACCGGTCAAATGGGGTCGATCCAGAAGTCGAGTTGCACGGGGCCAGCATGCTGTCGACCCCTTGCTCGCGCAACGATCGATACCGAATCCGAACGAGAAAGTGAGAGGGAGAGGGAGAGGGAGAACAACTCGGCCGGCCGTGGAGCGACGGTAGGTGGGGCCCCGAACTGTGCGTCCGAGCGTCCGAGCGTCCGGGTCAGGCCGTGTGCTTTCGTGTGGTCTTCTTGCGCTTGCGATGGTCGGCGGTGTGGGTTCGGCTGGCACACCGCGGGTCGGAGCAAAACCGCCGAGAGCCGTTACGTGACGAATCGTAGAAGAGTCGTTCGCAGTCGTCCGCGGCGCAGCGGCCAAAGCGTGTGGTGCCGTTGTCGCAAAGTTCGTTTGTCAGAGCCATCAGAAAATCTGCGAGCACCTGATCATCAAACGTCGCCGACGCGGGCGTCCAATGGATGTGCAATGCCGCTTCACCGTGGTCGGTCAGTGACGGTGAGATCTCCAATTCGGTCAGTTCCGCGTTGATCCACAGCGTGGCGGTGCCGACATCGACGTCCGGCAGTGACTGGACGCGAGGGAGCAGGTCAGTGAATCGTTCGGCGGCGCGTCGAATGGCTGACTCGGGAGCGATGACCGCACGAGGAAACCCTGCGTCGTCGAGCACCTGCCGCATGTCGACAGCGTCGCCATTACCCGTGGCGGCGTCAGTGAACGCGTTGGCAGCTCGCACCATCGCTTCGAGGGTCAGGAGTTGCTCGGTGTCGTTGCCCGATGTCACGTACACGGTGACAAAGTTACTGGGTTTCCCAGGCGTAAGGCCTATAGATTGCTTTGCTCCTTACAGTCGACAATCCGCACCGGGAGGTGTTCCATGAATCTCATCCTCACTCTGACCGTCGTCGCTGCCAGCGTCTTGGGCTCAGGCATGGCCCTCCCACAGGCGATGCGTCTGGCCCGCACCGGCAAGGTCGACGGCGTCTCGGCCGTGTGGATTGGCGTCAGCATGGCGATCAACGCGTGGTGGACCGCCTATGCGGTGGCCACCGAGCTTTGGGCGATCCTGCCCGTATCCACAGTTTCACTGGCGCTCTATTTCGCCATGGCGACGGTCTATCTTCGCTCTGTCGGACGCTCAGCGCTTGGCGGCATGGCGGTCGGGCTGCTCGGCCTCGGTATGGCGCCGCTCCCCGCGTTCCTGATTGGCGGGTGGGACATGGCCGGGTTGGCCATCGGCTTGTCGTATGGCATCCAGCTTGCACCGGCGGTGTTCGCCGCCTACCGAACGCGGCAACTTGACGGGGTGGCACCGACGACCTGGATGCTGTCGTTCGTCGAAGGGCTGCTCTGGCTGGCGTATGGCGCGATGATTACCGACATGGCGTTGCTCGCCGGTGGAGCAACCGGCATCACGATGTCAGCGGCCATCCTGTTGCGCCTGGCCGCGGTGGGTTCAGTGTCGGACCTCATTAGGGTGGTCGGAGTAACACGGGTCAAGGTGGCCCGGAATTGAATAAGGAGCCGCAATGGCAACCACAGGTACGGTCAAGTTTTTCAATGACGAGAAGGGCTTCGGCTTCATCTCACGTGACGATGGCGACGACGTCTTCGTGCACTACTCCAACATCTCCGGCACTGGCCGCCGATCACTCAACGATGGTGACACCGTCGAGTTCGACATCGCCCCAGGTCGCAAAGGCCCCGAGGCCGTCGACGTCAAAGTCGTCTGAGGAGGCGATCTGATTGGCCTCTAGCCCACAGTCATACCAGAAGCGACAACGCGAACTCCGGAAGAAAGAGCGGAAGGCCGAAAAGCAGGCCATCCGCCACGGAAAGACCGCTGCGAAGAAGGAAGACGACGGTTCCGATGCTCCCGATGAGGACGCGTTGCTCGAAGAGTTTCGCGTCCTGAACGAGAGTTTCGCCGAGGGTGAGGTCAGCCAGGACGACTTCGATCACCGCAAGGCAGAGATTTTTCACGCCATGGGTCTGGGTGACGCACCCGAACCCAGAGAAGGTGATGAAGAAGCTGTAGACGAAGCGGCCGAGTCGGCCGACTGATACTTATCGTCTGAATTCTGCGATGACTCCCGTGCTTCGGCGCGGGGTCGTCGTCGTTTTCGGACCTGGCGTGCCGAGCGACGCAGTCGCCGGTGCATGGCGCAGGTCGCCGGTTGGCGTTTGGAATGACCTGGAGGTTGCGTAGGTTGTTCTGCACATGACTGCTCTGACGCACGATGATCCGACGCTCTACGACCTGGTGATCATCGGGGGTTCAGCAGGCGGGCTCTCCGTGGCGATCTCATCGCTGCGCTCTGGGCTTGACCGCATTCGCATCCTTGAGTCCGCGGGCCGCGTCGCGCTGCCCGATCTGATCGGCCCGAATCAGCTTGATGTGGGCTTCGGTGAAGTCGTCACCTCAGTTGACGTCGTGGGTGATCACCTGGTGGTCGACACCAACCGACTGAGCTACCGAACGCGTGCCGTGCTGGTAGCTGACCGGCGCGATAGCGCAGGCTGGAAGCCGCCGATTCCGCTGCCCGAAACCGATCGCATCCACATCGATCGCTTCAACGCCGGCACCGATCAGGACATCTTGGTCGTCGGCCTTTCCGACCATGCAGTGGAGTTGACCGCGCAGTACGCCGATGGCGGCAACCGGATGGTGCTTGCCGCCAGTGGCATGGACCCGACGTTGCTCTCGCCCGCCGGCGCCAGCGTCCTGCGCAAGCTCGAACGCGATCGCCAGGCCACGTTGCTGTATCGGTCAACCCCGCAGCACATCACGTTGGAGGGTGAGTTCCCCATGGCCGAGTTCGGCGACCGCCGGACCCCCGATCTGCAGTTCGACCACATCGTGTTTGCCTCCCCGCGCGTCGCGCTGACGCCGGAAGATGTTGGTGCCACAGCAGCCGCGATCGACTCCGGCAAAGTGTGGTTCATCGGCGATCCGGGTCCAGATGTAGCCGTGACCACGGCGCCCGGGTGGCAGGTCGGCGTGGCGCTTGCCGAGGCGTGCTTTCCCGAGATCGACCCACCGCCGCCGCCTTCGTCGATCGAACGGCGTGCCCGTCACGTGGGGGCCATCGAGGAGTTGCGCGAGGAGCACTACAACGCCACGATCACCTACTTCGAGCCGACGCACTCCGACCTTTGGGTGTTGCGCGTCAAGCCGGACAACGGCGACACCTCGTACCTACCCGGCCAGTACGCATCTCTCGGATTGGGGTACTGGGAAGAGCGGATCGACGACGCTGATGACCCAGAGGCCGAGAAGCGGTGGGACAAGCTGATCCGTCGTTCGTATTCGATCTCCTCGCGAATCTTCGACGACTATGGCTATCTGACCGATGAGAACGGCCTCGACGAACTCGAGTTCTACATCGTTCTCGTTCCACCCACGTCTGACAACACTCCGGCGCTCACGCCGCGTCTTGCGTTGAAGCAGACTGGTGATCGCATTTACCTCGGCCCAAAGGTCGCGGGTCGGTACACGCTCAACTCCGTGCACGATCCGAAGGCCGAGATCGTGTTCTTCTCCACGGGAACAGGTGAAGCCCCGCACAACGGCATGGTCATCGATCTGCTGCGCAAGGGCCACACCGGCCCGATTATCTCGGCGGTCACGGTGCGCCAGAACGCTGACCTCGGATACGCCGACAAGCACCATGAGCTCGAAGCCCGTTACCCGAACTACCACTACGTGCCGATGCCGACTCGTGAGGAAGGCATCCCGAAGCGATATCTGCAAGACCTACTGCGCGATAACGACTTCTCTGAGAAGCTCGGCGTCACGCTGTCACCGGACACCAGCCACATCTTCCTGTGCGGCAACCCGGCAATGATCGGACTCCCTGAAGAAGTTGACGGGGAGCAAGTCTTCCCTGAGACCACTGGCGTCGTCGAGTTGCTCGTGAAGCAGGGCTTCACCACCGATCGTCGCAACGCGCCGGGCAACATCCACTACGAGGAATACTGGTAGGAGCACGCCATGAAGATCAGCATCACGTATTGCCTGGCTTGAAACTATTGGCCTCACGCCGTGCGCGTGACCGATGAAGTCATGGCCGCTTACCAGCACAAGGTGAGCGAGATAACACTCATCCCTGGTGGCGGCGGTGTGTTCGATGTGGTCGTCGAGCGCGATGGACAACGCGACACGATTTACTCGAAGCACGAGACTGGCCGCCAGGCCAACGTGGGCGAAGTGGTGGCTGCACTCGAAGCGAGGCTCCCGGCGGGGACGCTTCGCTACGGCACCTGAAGAGGATCTTCAGCGAGCAGCGCGTCGGCCATTTCGGCGGCGTCGAAGATCTGCGACAAGGAGATGGCCACCGTGGCGAGGTTGCGACTGGCACATGCTTCGAGGACGCCGTCGATCATCGTCTCGTCGACGGGGAGGAAGCCGCCGTAGGACCGATGAGTTGGACCGACCGGCAGCGGCCGCCCGCAAATCAGGGTGCCGGCTTCGAGTGGTTGCTCGGGCACGGTGCCGACGATGGTGACGCGGTCGCGGCTGCGCATTTCGATGAGGTCCAGCTCGGCATGGGTCGACTTCTTGACGCGAAACACGCTGCGTGGGGCGTCGATCCAACGCTCGACGAGTTCGACCTCGTCCGCCGGGAGCACAGCGCTCTTTGCCATCAGGAATCGGTTCGCGACGTTGCCTTCGTGGAGTGCGATGTCGGTTGGGATGTAGGACGACTCGAGCATCTCGAACAGGTCTGGTGTCTCGAGACCGCTCGTCATTTCCGCGACGACGGCGTCAGGCAGGAACGGGTTGGTGAGCTGCATGAACCGCATCATCTTGAGGTACAGCCAGGCGGCTCGGTCGTTGAGCGAGTGCAGCTCATTGCCGAGATGGCAGTGCTTGTACTTCTTGCCTGAGCCGCACGGACAGGTGTCGTTGCGGCCGGCGATCCGCTGAGGTCGCAGCGCAGCGAATGGAGCGATCTCTTCGGCCAGTTCGACACCGAGGCCTTGTTCACTGGTGATCGGATCGTATGCGGCGTCGAGGTCGATCTCGGTGTTCACGCCCGCGGCTTCCAGGAGGTCGCGGGCCTCGATCGGGTTACTCCCGTCGGCTTGCAGCGCAGCGAGGTCGATCAGCACCGCAGCGTGACCACTGTCGCGCACCGACTCCAGCAGGCGGGTGGACTCGCCGTTGTCGAGTCGAAGCGCCGCCTGGCGTGACAAGAGCCAACTGACGCCGGGCTGGCCATCTTCGAGTGAGCCCATGATTTCATCGACGAACGGCTGCAACACGTCACCAGTGAGGCCTTCCTCGGACCAGGCGTCCCATGCGGCAAGCGCGATCGGCGGGTCATTGAGCGCTTGGGTGAACAGTGCCAGCGCCTGGCTCCGCTCGGTCGCGTCGTCGCCGAGCGCTGGGTCGCCGTCCTGAGCGAAGAGCGAGGCAGCTCCGGTGAGCAGCATGAAGAGTTGCGTCTGCTCATCATCGAAACCGAATCGCATCGCGAGTCGTTCTGCCGCGTCCGATTCGATCACGTCATCGAGATCGTCGGTCGATGGCGCGTCGGATGCAGTGTCGATCTCGGGTGAGGCGTCATCGGTCATGGCTGCAGCCTGCCGTAGAGCTGCCCGACTCGCACTCGAGTCGCCGATGGAGCCGCCTTCGCTGCGACGCCGGCGTTGCCATCAGCCGCCGAGGATGGCAAAGGTGCCCGAACTGGTGGCGACGAGCCGGTGATCGCCGTCGTGCACTCGCGCTTCGAGGTGCACGATGCTGCGACCGCGCTTCACGACCGTGGCCTCGGCAATCAGTTCACCCTCCGATGCTGGCCGGATAAAACGAAGTGACAGCTCGACGCTCGCGCAGTACAGATTGTCGTCGATCACGCTCATTGTCGCCTTGCCCATCGCTGTGTCGACCAGCGCGAAGAGCACGGCGCCGTGAGCCACACCGTTCGGGTTGGCGTGCTGATCGTCGAGGTGCAGCGTTGCGGTTCCGGCGCCCACTTCGGTACTGGACAGCTCCATGCCGAGGTATTCCTGCAGCGGAAAACTTGGTGCGCTGGTGCTGTCCGCCTCGTCGCTCATGGTGCGCGAACTTACTGACCGCGGGTGACGAGTTGTCAGCTGAAGAGTTGGTGCACTGCGGTCGGGATGCCTGGTGCCGGATGGAGGTCGGCTGAGTTCGCCGCGCCGGCGAAGCGGTTGATGTCGAGGGATTCGCGGTCGGTGATCGATGCGGTGAAAACACCGTCGTCGAGCTGGATGCCGGTGCCGTCAGCGACGCGCACCAGTCCGTTGAAGATCGCGATGATCGCTGCCGCCTCGGTTGTTGCCTCGGCCCCGATCGCTGCGGCGAGCGCGGCGCGTGTCTGGTCGATGTCGCCGCGGCCCAGCTCGACAGCGTTCGTGAACGCCAGCAGCTCTGCACTGGCGGGGACGCCGACGTCACCGATGTGGTCGGCATCGAGCGCTCCTTCGAGGTCGATGTGCAGTCCGTTCGCTTCGCCACTCACACGGAGCAGCGTGGTGTGCGAGGTCGTTCAATAGAAGCACTCGTTGAGCGCAGTTGATCGTGTCGCCACCAGCTCGGCCTGCGGCCGGGAGAGCGGGAAGTCCCACTGCATGTTCATGAACTCGGCGCCGTGTGAGTAGTGCGTGTCAACGAGTTGCCGCCACGCCTGATTGGTCACCGGCACGAGGCTGAGTGTCCGGCTGACGTTGGCCGTGGTCGGCCCGACTGTCTGGCTGACCCAGGCGCCGATATCGCCGACGTCGTCAGGATGTACCTGCATTGGCTCGCCAGCGGCGGGTGTTGGGAGCGGCAGTTCAGGGCGACCCATTGCCCGCTGGAAGCGGTCGATGACCGTGACGATCGCGGTGACGCCGATCAGCTCCGTGTAGGTCTCTTCGCCGATCGCAGCGATCTGTTCGGCGGCCCACGACCGTGTGAGCCGACCTGGATCTGACGCTGTGCGGTGCACGACCTCCATCGCTGGCGCTGAAAGTTCAGCGGTGCCCGCGTGCGAACCGCTGACCGCGTTTGGCGACAGTGCCCGTCGCCGCTCTTGATCGAGCTCGTTGGTATCGGCCGCTCGCGTTTCTCGCCACGCGGCGATGCGCTGTGCGCCGGTCAACCAATCACCGGGACTGGCAATCGCCTCGGTCGCCGAACGCTGTGCTTCGTCGATGCTGCTCATGTACGAACAGTAGTGACATCGTTCGGAGCCGCTCGACGCCGCGCGGTCCTGCTGGATCGTCGGAGGCGATGCGCTGCTGAGGTTCAGGCGTCGATGGTGGCGAAGAATCGAGCGAGGCTGTCGGGATCGAACCGTGCGGTGAGGTGGTGATCGGCATCGTGTCCGAGGTCGAGTGCTGGGCAGAAGAAGTTGGTGTCGCCCACCCAGAAGTGCGGTGAACCGCTGACCCCACGGGCCAGTCCGTCCTCGTAGTCGGCGCGCACTGCAATGCTCTCGTCGTGCGGGGTGACACCGTGTTGGGCTGCAATGTCTGCCAGTAGGCCAGGGTCACTGACATCGCGTCCCTGCTCGAATACCGCAACGCGTAATGCGAGGCTGACGGCCAGGCCCGTCGCTGGATCGAGGTCGTATGCGGCTGCGACGAGTTCGAGGGCGGGCAGCGTCGTCGTCGGCCAACGATCCGGCCGGAGTCCGGAGAAGTCGTCGACGCCTAGCTGTTCACTCAGCGCGGCGGCCTTGACCTGGACGGGGGCAACATCGAGCGCGCTGCCGTTCACCCACTCGAGCGGCCACGCTCGAACGACGACGTCGACAGGATGGTCGAGGATCGAGACGTGTTCGATGACTCGTTTCAGACCGACGTGCGTGAATGGACAGGTGATGTCGGCGAAAACTTCGACAGTCGTGTTCATCCGGTCATTTTCGCGGCTCGATGTCCGCGAGGAAACCTGATTCAACCGTTGGGAGCAGTCCAGATTTCGTAGCCGTCACAACGAAACCGCGGATTTTGCCGACAGGGTCGACCGAACCGAATCGCTGCGTCAGAGCGGCAGCCGACACTTCGAGTGCCACAGCAAGGCCGTTCGGGTCGAGCGCTTCGACTTCGGCCCTCAGCGGTGTGCCCTCGAGGTATGCCCTCGCCGGAATGTGACACGTCGCTGCTCGGCTGTGGGCGTCGACGGTGTCGATCGTGACTGATGCGAATCCTCCGCACATCGCGAGGTCAGCGCGGAGCACGGCGTCGTCGTGATAGCCGTGTGGTGTGCGCGACATGAACCTCGGCGGATCCGATGGGAACAACTCTGCAAGGGACCGCTCGACGACATGCACGAACTCGTTCTGCTCGATCGCATCCCAGACAGTGAAAAGGTAGGTGCCACCCGGCCGGAGTACGCGTGCGACCTCGGCGTGTGCTGCGACCTTGTCGGGGAAGAACATCACGCCGCACTGGCACACGACGACGTCGAACGAGGCATCGGGGAACGGGAGGCTCATCACGTCCGCCTGCTGCCACTCGACCGGACCGGCGGTGCCCACGGCCTCGGCGTGATCGAGCATCGGTTGGTTGAGGTCGGTCGCCGTGATGGAGACCGACTCGTTCAAGCCTGCCGCGAGTGCCCGAGTCACGACGCCGCTGATAGTTTTTGGTTCGTACCAGTCGCCCCAGTGAGGATCTTCCAATGAACGACGAATCAGTCCAACCCGGCTTCAACACGCCCATTCCGTCGAAGGTCCTCACCCCTGATCACGTCGATTCGAGAATCGGCCCGTTGGATTTCGTCGACGGCGTGCCGACCGCTGACACCTCGGCCCGCCTGTTCGATCACCTCGATTTTCTCCGGGGCGTCGAGGTCTTTCTGAGTTGCATCCCGGCAGCATCGATCGAGGCGATGCGTCTCGGATTTCTCGGTATGGGGGCGGATGCATGTCACAAGCTGGTGATCATGGACGAGTTGTTGGACTCGGGCCCGCTCTTCCTCACGGGAAACACCGACACGGTGTACTGCGGTGGGTTCTTTGACCTGGAACGCGATGGACCTGTCGTCGTCGAAATTCCACCGGGTTGCGGGCCTGGCACCGTCAACGATGCCTGGTTCCGATTTGTCATCGATATGGGTGGCCCCGGGCCCGATCGAGGGCAGGGCGGCAAGTATCTGATTCTTCCGCCCGGCTACGACGGTGACGTGCCTGACGGTTACTTCGTCGCGGAGTCGACCAGCTACAGCAACTGGATCATTCTCCGCGGATTCCTGGTGGATGGACGACCCGATGCTGCCGCAGCGATGTTCCGCGAAGGTGTGAAGGTCTACCCGATGTCACAGGCGGACGATCCACCGCAGATGGAGTTCACCGCCACGTCCGGACAGTTGTTCAACACGATTCACGCGAACAATGTCGAGTTCTTCGATGAGCTCGCGCCGGTCATTCATCGTGAGCCAATCGAGATGATTGATGCCGAAACGCGGGGACTTTTGGCAGCGATCGGGATCCACAAGGACAAGCCGTTCGCTCCGGATGCACGGATGAGCGCGATTCTCACCGAGGCTGCTGAGGTCGCGAACGGAACTGCTCGAGCGATCTACTTCAGGTGGCGTGAAGACGACTTCTTGCTCTACGACGACCGACGGTGGCACACATTCTTCATCGGCGGCGACTACGAGTGGCTGCGTGACGAGGGACGAGGCGGTCGACATCTTGATGCCCGCACATTGTTCTTCTATGTCGCAACGGTGAACACCCCGGCGATGGCGTTGGAGATGGTCGGCGCGGGTTCGCAGTACGCGGGAACCGACAAGGACGCCGATGGCAACTACTTCGACGGATCCAAGCAGTACCGGCTGCGCCTCCCAGCCAACGTCCCAGCCAAGAACTTCTGGTCAATCGTTGCGTACGACCCGCAGACGCGTTCAGAACTGCAGACGGGGCAACCGTTCCCGAGTCGCAACAGCCAGAAGGGCGACCTTGAAATGAACGCCGACGGTTCAGTCGACCTGCTCTTTGGGCCGGAGCAGCCCGCTGAGCTGCAGAACAACTGGATCCAGACTGTTGCCGGCAAGGGATGGTTCACTGTGATCCGCCTGTACGGCCCGCTTGAGCCGTGGTTTGATCACTCGTGGAAGCCTGGCGACGTCGAAATCGTTGGCCACTAGCGCATCATTCACAAATGCACTAATCTGGACGGGGCACCCAAGGAGGTCGCCGATGTCCACCATTCCAGCAACTGCTCAGGCGATGCTTGGCACGGACGCAGTGGCACATGTGTGGACCAACAATGCTGACGGGAGTCCGCAGGTGTCGGTCGTGTGGGTCGTTGCTCAGGGCGACGAGATTCTTTTCGGCACTGATGTAAACAGCGAGAAGGCCAAGAACCTTCGTCGCGACAGTCGGGTCATCTTGTCGATCGAAGACGTCGAGCGCAATGAACGGGGCTTTCAGCGCCACCTGGTCATCCGAGGCTGCGCAACAATCGAGCCGGGGCCAAACCCTGAGCTGATGGATCGCTTGGCGAGGAAATACACGAGCTTGCGGCGTCATCCGCTGGCAATGCGTGACTCGCCGAGTGCCGTGGTGGTTCGCGTCGCGGTCGAGCGGCTCAGTGGCGTCGGGCCCTGGATCGATGAGTCAGTAGATGTGCTCGAGTCGGCACGGGTCAATTGACCTGCGGTTGAGGAGCGCCGCCGTCGGCCAACTCCTTGAAGCGAGCAGCGACTGGGCGAGCGCGCCGTTCGGTGTCGTACAGCCCGACTTCGGTCACTGCGCCTGTTGGTTCAGTTAATGCCGTTTGCCAATCGAACTGGTCACCGCGGCTGTACCAGCAGAGCCCGCGTGCGGGCCGTCCGTCAACGCGCAGCTGAGCGAGCCCCGCGGAGAACTCGTTGAGCCAGGAGACCTGCTGGTCGAGTGGCAGTGTGAGGTTTGACGTCTCCGCGATCCAGAAGGGCTGCTCGTAGCGGTCGTGCCACCGCTCGATCTCGGCCATGGCGAGGCTGATCAGTTCACGCGGCGTCCATGCCGGCCGGTCACCTCCGACCGGCATGACTGAGATCGGGTAGATGTCGAGCCCGGCGACGAGGCGGTCGTGTTGAGCCAGCGATCGGATGCGCGCAAGTTGAGCCGTGTCGAGGCCATCGAAGTAGCCGGCGACGGCTGGTTCGTGACCGAAGTGAAGGTCCCAGACGAGCCAACCGAGCGTGCGAATGCGGTCGACATCCGCCGCTGCCTCCGGAGAGTCGTTCATGGCGACCGGGATGTCGAAGCCCTCTGAACCAACCCACCACCCGTTGCGATCGGTGCGGATGAGGGCCATTGCCTCGAGGTTGGCCTGCACGATGTTGGCAAGCGCCTGGGCGTGCGCCTCAGACGTTGCAGCCATGTCGTTCCAAATGCCGAACCGAGCTGACAGGCGCGCGGTGATGCCAGGCTCGTTGATCGGCGTGAACCAGCGTGGCGCGGGGTATCGATCGAGAAATGCTGTGACGTATCGCACGAAACTGTCGATCCACGCGCGGTCGACGAAGCCCGGATGGTGATCGGGCAGTCCAAAATGGAGGAACTCGACGATCGGTTCAAGGCCGGCGGCCGCACATGCCGCGAACGCCCGATCCCAGAGCGACCAGTCGTAGACACCGGGCTCGGGTTCGGCGAGCCGCCACGGCGTCCCGTACCGCACGACCTGTACGCCGAGACCTGCGATCGCGACGAGATCGGCCTCCATGTGCTCGTCATGTCCCGACTCGGCGAACTGGTCCTGTCGATACCGCTCACCCTGGCGCATCACGATTGGGTCAGATCCTTCTTCGCCGATCGACCAGACGAAGTCAGGAAACGCATTGGGGTCAGCCATGTGCGAAGGGTAGATCGGCACCGGTTTGCTTCCCTTGTCGTGGCCGACGAGACGACGAGTTCAGGCAGATCGTCGGTTGATCCCTCGACATCGGCACGCGACACTGGCACATGGACACGGACTACTTGATCGTCGGCGCTGGTGCGATGGGAATGGCGTTCGCCGACACAATCCTCAACGAGACCGAAGAAGCCACCGTCACGATCGTCGACAAACACGCCCGGCCCGGCGGGCACTGGAATGACGCCTACCCGTTCGTTCGCCTCCATCAGCCGTCAGCGTTCTATGGCGTCAACTCACGTCCGCTCGGCGACGATCGCATCGACGTCGTTGGCTGGAACGCAGGGATGTACGAACTTGCCTCAGGGGCCGAGGTGCTCACGTACTACGACCACCTGATGCACCGTGACTTCCTCCCCTCTGGGCGGGTGAGGTACGTACCGATGAGCGAATACGACCCTGCGAGCGATGACATCGTCTCGCTCACCACCGGTGAGCGCACGACCATAGATGCCGCCACGCTCGTCGATGCCAGCTACATGAAGGTCAGCGTTCCGTCGCAGCGGCCGCCCTCCTACGCGGTGGCCGATGGTGTGCACTGCGCGCCACTGAACGACCTGCCGAACATCGCTCGGCCGGCTGACGGGTACGTCGTGATTGGTGCCGGCAAGACTGGCGCAGATGCCTGCCTCTGGCTGCTCAAGAACGGCGTCGATCCCGACGACATTCGCTGGGTCATGCCGCGCGACTCGTGGTACATCGATCGGGCGGGAATCCAGCCCGGCCAGTTCTTCGAACGTACCGCCGAACGCTTCATCGCTCAATTTCGCCATATTGCCGAGTCGGACTCGATCGCTGATCTGTTCCGGCGACTTGAGAGCGACGGGATCCTCCATCGTCTGACCACCGACATCACGCCGACGATGTATCGCTGCTCAACCATGACGCAAGCCGAACTCGAGCAGCTCCGACGGATTGCGAACGTCACACGGCTCGGGCGGGTGCAACGCATTGACGCGACAGAGATGGTGCTCGACGGTGGCACCGTGCCGACCACCACCAGCACGGCGCATATCGACTGCACTGCAGACGGTCTCGAGCGTCGCCCGGCCGTGCCGGTCTTCGACGGCAACCGCATCACTCTGCAGACCGTTCGTCACTGCCAGCAGGTGTTCAGCGCAGCGTTCATCGCGCACTGCGAGGTTGCCTATGACACTGAGGTGGCGAAGAACAATCTGTGCGGTGTCGTGCCCCACCCGGACAGTGCGACCGACTGGATTCGCACGGCCCTCGGTAACTCGCTCAATGGAGCGCAGTGGAATGCCGACGCTGACCTGCAGGCGTGGCTTGCTGGTAGCCGACTCGATGGCTTCAGTACAGCCGAGCCGCCGAGTGACGAACTGACAGCCGTGATGATGGGGGCACTCGACGACGCCGAGCCAGCTCTCGCGAAGCTCGAGCAGTACGTTGCCGAACTCGACGCGGCAGGTCTGTGAATCGTTCGGGGTGACACGTCAGTCCACTCCGGCGACGAGACGCGGTGTTCGGGGGAGAGAGCCGAGGAGAACAGTATGGAACACCACAGAGAAGTCCGAATCGCTGACCTTCCGGGCCGGGCCCGCGAGATCATCGATCATTTCGAGCTGGAACCACACCCCGAGGGCGGTTGGTTCCGTCAGACCTTCCGCGATGTGGGTGCCGATGGCACAGTGCCTTCGACAGCGATCTACTTTCTCCTTGCTCGCGGTGAACGTTCGCATTGGCATCGGGTCCACCACGCCGCCGAGGTGTGGCATCACTACGCCGGCGATCCAATCCGACTCTGCCTGTCGGTAGATGGCGTCGCCGAGGACGATCATCTGCTCGGCACTGACCTGGCGTCAGGTGAGCGTCCGCAGGTGATCGTTCCACTCGGCTGTTGGCAGTCGGCTGAAACGTTGGGCGATTGGACACTGGTCGGTTGCACCGTCGCGCCTGGCTTCGACTTCACCCATTTTGAGTTGGCTCCGCCGGACTGGCGACCCGGTTGCTCACTGGACGTGCCAGACCTGCCAGACGGAGCTTGATCTCTGCGTTGGTCGACGCGGCGTCGAGGATCGGTCAGGCGTGAACGTTTGCTCCGAACATGCCACGAAGCGCGTTGCCCATCGCCTCACGTGTTGCAGTCGGGGTGATCAGCACGTCGACTGCACCGGTCGATGTGTGCGTCTGGCCCTGCGCCTGGAGGTGTTCGACGGGCACGCCAGCGGCGGCGAGTGCCTGCGCATAGGCATCGCCTTCGTCGCGCAGTGGGTCAAACTCACAGGTGACGATCATCGCCCGCGGCAGGCCCGACAGATCTGGTGCACGCAGCGGTGATGCCTTCGGATCAGACCGCTGATCGACGTCGCAGTAATGGTCCCAGAACCAGTGCATCAACGCGGTGGTCAGCACATAGCCATCGGCATTTTCGGTGTATGACGGCCGTGAGAAGTCACAGTCCGTAGCAGGGTTGAGCAAGACCTGCCCGATGATCGCGGGGCCGCCTGCCAACTTTGCCTGCTGAGACGTCACCGCAGCAACGTTCGCGCCGGCGCTCCACCCGGCGACGGCGAGCAGGTCAGCACGGACACCCAACTCGTCGGCGTTCGCAGCAACCCATTGCACGGCAGCCAGACCATCGTCAGCTGCAGCAGGGAAGCGGGCCTCGGGTGCGTGGCGGTAGTTGACCGACACGATCACCGCGTTGGAACGCACACAGAGATCGCGGCACATTGGGTCGTCAGACTCCTGACTGCCCAAGACCCAGCCGCCACCGTGGAAGTAAACAGCCACCGGATGCGGACCATCCGACGTCGGTCGATACAGCCGATAGGCCAAGTCGCCGTCGGCGCCCTGCAGCATCCCGTCGACGATCTCGCCGACGTCCGGCCCGGGCGGACGCAACTCGGCCGAGGCCTGCATGAATGCCCGCGCGTCAGCGACGGACATCGTCTCGATCGCCGGCAGCTCCAATTCGGCGATCGCGGCCAGCAACGTCGCCACGTCCGGCTTCACACCGCGGATCACTCCGTCGTTTGTTGACGTCCCGTCGGCTCCGGACAGCGCGAACCCGAAGTACCCGTTCGCCACGACTTCGTCGCAGACCTCGCGGTAGGCACCGACGCCACCGGGATACGGGAGGAAGACCGAAGGCTTACCCGGCACGTTGGCACCCATGTACCAGGAATTCGCCGTCGGGAGCAGCGTGAGGTTGGCGATGTCATTGCTGTGCTGCACCCAGCGCTCCTGGGCAAGCTGGGTTGGCTCGATCGAATCCAAGCCCTCTGACCGCATGTGTTCAATCAGATCCGAAATCCAGTCAACGTGCTGCTCGATCGACACCATCATGTTCGACAGCACCGACGGGCTGCCGGGCCCTGTGATTATGTACAGGTTCGGGAACCCGACCGTCATCAACCCGAGGTACGTCATGGGTCCCTCAGCCCAGGCATCACGCAATGACTCCCCGCCGCGTCCGGTGATGTCGACGCCGACGATTGCTCCGGTCATCGCATCGAAGCCTGTAGCGAACACAATCGCGTCAAACTCCATCGACTCACTCGTGTCGATGCCGGTCTCGGTGATGGTGGCGATCGGATCGCGCTGCAGATTGATGAGCCGCACATTGTCGCGGTTGTAGGTCTCGTAGTACCCGGTGTCGAGACACGGCCGCTTGGTGGCGAAGTAGTGGTTGGTCGGACACAGCGTCTCGGCGACCGTGGGATCGTCGACGATGTCGCGAATCTTGCCGTGGATGAACTGCCGCATCGTGTCGTTCGCCTCGGCGTTGATACCGAGATCGCTGTAGGGCGACAAGTGGCCCAGTTCTCCGCGCTCCCATGTCTCTTCGTACGCCGCGATACGTTCCTCGTGGCTGACCTCGAGCGCACTGATCTCGGAGATCGGAACGAACGGAACACCGATGCGCGAGACCTTTGCCTCGGCCCGATACGCGGCGGGATCCTTGCGGTACTGGACCAGTCGGTCTTCGGCGATGGGGCCGTGATGCGCAGGAATCGAGAAGTTGGGCGTCCGCTGGAACACGGTGAGCTGGGCCGCCTGCTCGGCGATGATAGGGATCGACTGGATGCCAGACGAGCCGGTGCCGATCACTGCAACGCGCTTGCCGGTGAAGTCGACGTCCTCGTGCGGCCAACTCCCGGTCATGTACACCTCGCCTTGAAAACGGCCGGCGCCTGGCACATCGGGCACCTTCGGGACTGACAGGCAGCCGGTGGCCATCACGTAGTGCTTGGCGATGATGTCTCCAGCCGACGTGCTGACCGTCCAGCGGTTCGCGCCGTCGTCCCACGACGCAGAATCCACTCGCGTGTCGAACCGGATGTCGCGCCGCAGATCGTGCTTGTCGGCAACGAAGTTGGCGTACTCCAGAATCTCGCGCTGGGTGGCGTACCGCTCGGACCAAGTCCATTCTGTCTCCAGCTCTGGATCCCAGCTGTAGGAGTAGTCGACCGTCAGAATGTCGCAGCGCGCACCGGGGTAGCGATTCCAATACCACGTGCCACCAACGCCGTCACCGGCTTCGATGACGATCGCGGAGAACCCGGCGTCACGCATCCGCTTCAGTTGGTACATCCCGGCAAAACCTGCGCCAACGATCACCACATCCACATTGGTTGTGCTCTCGGTCATGTCGATCCCCTTCGATACGTCCTCCATGCAGTGTCGCGCCTTGAGCGCGCCGGGAAAGACGCGGACGGGTTCAGGTCTCGAGATCGAACGGCGGGATGTTGTCGACGGCGATCTCGGGGCCCAGCGTGGCGCCGTTCAACTCCAGGTGATCGCCGCTCCAGAACTTGCCCGGGTCGTACCAGTTCGGTGGGCGAGTCTCTTCGAGGAGTCCCATCCGCTCGTAGGTGATTGCCACCACCTCGGCGCAGAACAACTGCTCGGGCTTGGTACGCCGATGCACCCGACCCTTAATCCAGCCCGTCGCGAGTGCCTTGGTTCCTGGAAAGGTCCGTCCGTCGAGTTCGTCGATCGTGTGGAGGATCGAATCTTCCATCTCAGTGGTCACGTCGATATCGATCTGACGCGTCCACGCCTCCTGGCCATACCGGTGGTGCCACTGGCCGGCAGCGTCCGCAAGACGGTGGAGCTGCGTGCCTCGATGGGTGATGCCCGCCCACACGTCTGGGATTGTCCGACCCAGCTCAGCGTGCCACAACAGAGGCGGCAGGTCATCGAGGGCAATGACCATGCCGACATGATTGACGGGGCTGTTGGTCGCTGCCCTGATTGCACGGTCGGCAGCTGATGATCCCCGGAACAGCCACACATCGCCGGTGCGAGCCAGCGCTGCAGCTTCCTCGAACGGTGTTGCAGTGTGCCGTTCGGTGGTCATCACCACCTACGGTACTCATCCATGCGCATCTGGAAGTGGGTTGGCCTCGCAGGCGTCGTTGGCGCGGCAGTGGTCGGCATTGCCGTGGGGACGTCCTCAGTGCAGCGCAAACGCCGCGAGTTCGTTGATGCGAACCCCAGCGAGTTACGCGTCCGGCTGCAGGAACGTTTTCGGGAAGCACAGAAGCGCGACACTGCGTGAGCGAACCCCGGCTAGGCACTTCGCGTGCGACACGACGCGCAGCTTGCCCTGCCGTCGTTGCCGGTGAAGTCTCCGGCGGTGACGAACTGCTCGGGCAATGACGCTGTGCTGACGAGCGGTGCATTGACGATGTCGCTGGCGGCGACGTCGGGCGGAGGATACGCCCCGTGCGCTCCTCTGGGAACCTAGGGTCAGGCCCCATGGGCGACCGGAACGACGAGGCGTTCGGCTACGCCGAATTCGGAAAGTGGTACGACGACCATCGAGTAGCCACGCTCGAACCTGCTCTCGATCGCGCCATGGACGCACTCCAACACGAACTCGACGACTCTCTCTCGGATCGCGATCTCGCCCGAATCCGGAGCATCTCTGGGCGTGTGAAGTCGAAGCGACGCACGTGGCGCAAGGTCAACCAGCAGCGGTACCGGGAGCAGCTCGTCACTGTTGACGACATCCCGCAGATCATTGATGACCTCGTCGGAATTCGTCTGACCTGCACCAACCTGCGCGACCTCGAGATGGTCCAAGCAGCGCTGGAGAACCTGCCGTCGCACGCGAGCAAGAAGCGTCCACTCTCACTCGACCCGGCATCGGAACGCGACTACGTCGACGCCCCAAAGGAGTCGGGCTACCGCGGCTGGCACGTCAACTTGGGTGTTGCTCTTGAAGGATCGCCGGTCACCATCGAACTGCAAGTCCGGACCCTCCTCCAGGACAGTTGGGGAGAGTTGACGCACGAAGACACGTACAGCAAAGCCGGCGAACTGCCGCCCCTTGTCGAAGTGCTCAGCGCACGCATGGCTGACCTCTTGGCAACCCTTGACGACATTGCTGAGGACCTCCGCAACGAACTTGACCGAATTGATGAAGCGATCGTCGCCGAGACTGCGGCAGTCATCGATACCGACGTCAACGAATCGGGCGTCGAACCCGGTGTCGATGCGTTGACGAGTGGGCCCGGTGCTGATGCTGTCGACCTCGTGGTTGAGCGGTGGCGTTCGTTGGATCGGCCACTCGAACTCTCTTCACTCGCCTGGGCGTTGCAGAACGAATTCGGCGCCGAGGTCAGCGACGACTGGTTCGGATTTCGGACCTTCAAGCGGTTCCTTACCTACGCGGTACCCGACGGTGAAATCACCGGTGGCCCGCAGGCCTACTTGCTTCCCGCTGATGGCAGTGTCGAGGTTTCGCAGACTCCGGATGACACAGCAGAGTCGAGCTCCGAGGCGGCCGACGGTGTCATCCCTGACGAGGCACAAGAGTTGCGGCGCATTGATCGCGGCTTCCCGTTGATCGAGACAGACCAGTGGCACCGCATCTATGAACAACTCGCCGAAGCGTGGCGGCGCCACGGCGGGGGCCCGTCGTCGACTCGAATGCTCAACCAGATCACGCGTTCTGCACGCGATCGTGCCGGCGCGATGGGTGAGCCGCTGTCACGACGCCACCTTGATCACGTCGCGAAGACGGTGTTCGCGGCCGCTGATGCTGAGACACCACTGACCGCTAACGAAATCGGTGACGTGTTCGTCACAGCGGTGCTGCAACGAATGGCAGAACTCCGGATCGTCAACGCGGGCAATGCGGCGCGACGGACGGCGATCGCGCGCTGGCTGCTCTGCTGAGCGTCATCGCCACTCGACCCATGGTCGGCGAGTCTGGCTCGATGGTCAGCGGGGGCCCTGACCGTCGTCGACTTTGATCACCGTGCCGGTGACACACTCCGACGCCGGCCCGCAGAGATACAGCAACGTCGAGTCGAGTTGTTCAGGCTGCCCGGTGCGCTTGCGCGGAAAGTGTTTGTCGATATCACCGACTCGCTCGAGCATGCCGTCGGTCATCTCTGATTTGAAGAGACCTGGTGCAATGCCATTGACGTTGATGTTGAATCGACTCCACTCGACCGCCAGGGCCTCGCTCATCCGGGAGATCGCTGCCTTGGTGATCGAGTACAGCGCAGCACCATTGCCTGAGTAGTGGGTGGCAGCAACGCTGGAGATGTTGACCATTCGGCCGGATCGTTCCGCTGCAATCAACCGGCGGGCAATCTCGCAGCTCAAGATGTACGGTCCGCGCAGGTTGATGTCGATCACCGAGTCGATCAGTTCGAGGGACATCTTATGGGCACGCTGTGCGTCGGGAACACCCGCGTTGTTGACGAGGATGGTGACGAGACCTGCTGCCTTCTCTGCGTGATCGACTGCCGCGATGATGCTGTCGGCATCAGACATGTCGATGGGCACGCCGTGAGCGACACCGCCGCGAGACTCGATGTCGAGCACAAGTTCGGCGAGGCGCTCCTCGCGACGGCCAGTGGCGACCACCGTCGCGCCCGCCGCTGCGAGCACCTGCGCGAAGCGCCAGCCCAGGCCCGATGTGGCGCCTGTGACGAGGGCGACCTCGCCGGTGAGATCGGTGGACGCGTTCGGCAGCGGAAAGTCGGTCATGGCTCCGATCGTGTCAGACCACTCTGGGCGCGGCGAAGGCGTACGTGGTCGAGCCGCTTGATCAGAGCGCGGGCGCAGCTGACGGAAGGCCCTCGAAGCGCCGGTGTCCAAGAAGTCGGCGACCGCCGCGGCCATCTTCTCGCCGCGACCTGACACGCGGCGACAGCTACGTCCACTGACAACATGAGTGGACGGACCCTTGCCACGAAGGTGTGCGGGGGCGGACAGTCAGGTCGTGTCGAACCGTTCGACGCCCATCGGGTTCGGGTACGGGATGACTGTGCCGTCCAGTGCACGAACGACAGGCGTCAGGATGTGGGCCAGCTCGGCGAGCTCGGATTGAATGGCGCGCAGCGGTGCGGTGGCGAGCTGGTCGGTTAACTCCTCGATTGCGACGTGCAGTGCAGCTCCCGTCTCGGTGATCTGGCTGGTGTCGTCGAGGACACCGCGCTCGTGGAGTCGGCCTACCGCGGCGATCCAGTCGTCGTCGCTCCATCCCCGAAACGGCTGCACGGTGTCGACCGGCGTCCCGGTGTGTGCCAGTCGCACGACGTGCGCCTCGCACGGACCTATTTCCAGCGCGGTCAACGCGACGAGGTGTCCATCGCCGCGGTGCTCGCGCAGCAGCGTTGCAGCTTGCCACAACGCCAAGTGCGGCTTCGTCGGCATCTCAATCGTGAGATTCGCCGCAAACATCGGCCTCCGGTCGTCGGCCACGGCCTCAGCGGCGCGCCGCACGATCAAGGCCGCGCGCTTCAACTGGGCTCGGTCATTCGGGAGCTCATGGGCAGTCCAGGCCCGGTCGATACCGTCGAGCCGCGCTGCCAACGCATCAGCGGGTGAACAGCGCGTCCAGACGTCGGGCACGGCGCGGTCCACAAAACTCGGATGGAAGCCGAAGAACAGCGCGGTCACAGCGCCAGCGCTGACGGCGCCGAGCGGGGCAGCGCGCCCGCCGAAGTAGCCGCGCCAGAACCCGGGGAGACCCGCATCTTCGAACGCCTGCTGGCACTCAGGGGCGAAGTAGGTGATTGCATGAACCGGTTCAATCAACGTCCAGAGATGACGTTCGGGCGAGTCGGTCATTGCTGTGTCCATCAGACCTCAACTCGACGCGCTGCCAACCAGAAACCGGTACCCGCCCGCGCCGTGCGACCCTGCCACTCGCCTGGCAACGCTTCGAGCACGTCAGCAGCGGGCAGGTGAATCGGCGTCTGGTCTCCAAGCGTGTTGACCCACAGAATCGAACCTCCGGGCCGCAAGATGCGATCGACTTCGCTCGGGAACAGGATCATGTTGATCATCAGCACTGCGTCGAACGTGTTGTCGGCGAATGGCAGTGTCGTCGCGTCGGCCTGCACGCGCGGCGCCAGCTCGCCCGGCGCATACGACAGCATTCCCATCGACAGGTCGCTACAGATCAGCGACCCGACCCGCCCGTTCAGCACGCGTGCTCCCGCGCCTGTGCCGGCACCGAGTTCGAGCCAGTCGCCGCCGAGCGGAGTTCCACCGCGATCGAGCCCATCCACCACTGGCGCACGTTTCGTCGGGTCAACGTGACGCTCTGACCATTCGGCCGCCATTCCATCGAACAATTCGGCCATGTTCGTTGCGTTTGTGGGTCGCCATTTGCCGCCGAATGCCATCAATCGGGTGATCTTGCGAATCGGATGGTCTGGCCCGGCGAACGGCTCCGGGTCACTGGCGTCGGGATGGTTGGCTAACTGTTCAAGCACGTTCCCATCTTCGCAGCAGCGTCAATTCCGAGACGAAGTCCAGGCGGCGCCGGGTGAGGTCGATTACCTCGCAATGGCAGCCGCGCCAGGCGTGATGTCGGGTGTCTGCCGTGTCACGTCGGTCGGTCCACGGCGGCGAAGGTCACCGCCGCAGCGTGGCCGACATTGAGCGAGTCGACGTTCGCCGCGATCGGAATCCGCACGCGGTGCGTCGTGTTCTGGATCGCGATGTCGGTGAGCCCGGGCCCCTCAGCACCGAACACCACAGCCAAGCGCTCAGGCGCTGCCATCTTCCAGACGTTGGTTGCGTCTGAAGCAGGTGTCATCGCCCACGTCTCGAATCCCAGATCGTGGAGTGTGCCGAGCGCACCCGGCCAATCATTTTCAGCGACTCGCGCGGTTGGCATATGCAGCACTTCGCCCATGCTGACGCGTACCGTGCGCCGGTAGTACGGGTCGGTGCAGTTGGGGCTGAGCACTATGCCGTCGAACCCGAAAGCGCGCGCAGCGCGGGCGATGGCGCCCACGTTCTGGTTGTCGTTGAGTGCCTCCAGCACAGCGAGCCGCGTCGCAGTCGCGGCGAGCTCGGCCACCGCGGGATAGGGCTTGCGGTTCCCTGATGCGAGCACGCCGCGGTGCAGGTTGAACCCGACGATGCGTTCCATCACCTCGTGGTCGGCAACGAAGACGGGAACGCCGGCAAGCTCACGTCGTTCGAGGTACGGGAGGAACCGCTTCACTCGGGTTGGGCCGAGCAGCACTGACCGGAGCTGATGGCCCGAGTCGATGAGGCGATCGATGGCCATGTATCCCTCGGCCATGAAGAATTCGTCGCCCTCCATTGCCGTGCGTATCGGCTGGTTGTTCAACTCGCGATAATCGGCCAGGCGCGGGTCGTCGGGATCCTTGACGATGATTGGGGCGTGGACCTGCTCGCTCATGACGGGTGACGGTATGCCCGGCAGCTCGCGAGTGGCGCGATTCCTACTGGCCCGTGAAGTTCGGCGTGCGCTTCTCGACGAACGCGGCCGCTGCTTCGCGGTGATCGGAGGTGCCCATGGACAGCACCATGTTGGCGGCTTCGGCATCGAGCGCTGTCTCGACGTCACAGGTGATTGCGCGGTTGAGGTTTTCCTTCATGTAGCGCATGGCGATGGGGGCCCGGTCTGCGAGTCCTCGACACCAGTCGAGGGCGGCTTGGTCGAAGCCGCCGTCGGCAAGCACTTGGTTGACGATGCCGAGGTCGCGTGCCTCGGCAGCCGTGAGGCGTGGCGAGGTGAAGTAGAGCTCCTTGGCCTTTGCGGTGCCAACGAGCTGCGTGAGGAACCAGCTGCCGCCGAAGTCGCCGGACGCGCCGACATTCGCGAACGCCGGGACAACGAGCGCTCGCTCGGCAGCTAGGCGGATGTCGCAGGCCAGCGCAATCGACATGCCGGCACCTGCTGCCGCTCCGGGGATTGCGGCGATGACGGGTTTCGGGAAGCGGTGCAGCGCGAGCGAGACCTGCTTCTGGAGGCGACGTAGTACGTCGGTGCCGGTCTGGACGCTGCCACTGCGACGCGGAGCCGCGCCGGGCTGGTGGCTTTCGTGCATTCCCTTCACGTCGCCGCCGGCACAGAAGGCGCCGCCGTTGCCGGTGACCATCACGACGCGCACGTCGTCGTCTTCGGCCAGCGTCGGCAGCACCCGACTGAACCCCTCGTACATTGCGTCGCTGAGCGCGTTACGCCGCTCGGGTCGGTTGAACGTGATCACGCCAACGTGTCCGTCAATGTGGGCGAGCAGGTCAGTGGTTCCGGTATCGAGTTCGCGCGTCATTACGCGAGCTTGGCAGCACCGATCATTCCGGTGCGAACCGCGGCGCACCTTTGACCAGCAACCACCTTCCGTCACGACACGCGTTAGTTCTACACTCGTGGGGTGAGCCACGACGTTGTCACCACCGAGCAACTCCAGTTCTACGAGACAAACGGCTACCTCCAACTCGAGTCGTTCGTCGATGCAGGGTGGATGGCAGAGCTGCACTCGGCGTCAGATGAGTTTGTCGAAGAGAGTCGACAGCTCGCCACGTCGAGTCGTCGATTCGATCTCGAAGCAGGGCATTCGGCTGCCACGCCGCGACTCCGGCGACTGGTCTCGCCCGTCGATCTGCACGAGACCTTCCACCGTCTGGCGTTCGAAGGACCAGTGGCGCAACTCGCCATGGCCATCCTCGGTGGTCCGGTGCGGTTCCATCACAGCAAACTCAACTACAAGTGGTCGGGCGGGGGTGAGGAGGTGAAGTGGCACCAGGACATTCAGTTCTGGCCCCATACCGACTTTACGCCACTGACAATCGGCGTGTACCTCGACGACGTCGACGACGAGATGGGCCCGATGGGCGTGCTTCCCGGTAGCCATACCGGGAAGCTCTACGACCTGTACAGCGCGGATGGATCGTGGAGTGGCGCAATGCGTGACGACGACATCGCAACGCTGCCGATGGAGGACATGGCATGGCTGCAGGGTCCGGCCGGCTCGGTCACGGTCCACAACTGCTGCATGGTGCACGGTTCGATGCCCAACCACTCAGATCACCCACGGCCACTGCTCTTGCAGACCTACTCGGCGCTCACGAGCTACCCGGTACTCGGCATCGGTGCGAATGGTGTTGACGGTGCGTACAGCGGGCGTATCGTGGGTGGCACTCCAAGTCAGGATGTCACGGTGCAGGGCCGCGCGATGCGAGGTGCGCCTGACTGGCGCAAGCAGGGCCCGCCGACAATTTTCGGGAGCCAGCAAGCCGACAGTTGACGCTGCCCGCTCGGATTGCCCGGCAGCGGTGAACGATCAGCGTGCAAAAACCTGCGAGTCGTCGGCAAACGCCTTGAACTCGAGGGCGTTCCCCGACGGGTCGAGCAAGAACATCGTCGATTGTTCGCCAGTTTCGCCGGCGAAACGAGTATGCGGTTCGATGACGAAGATCGTCCCCGCGTCCCGCAGCCGACTGGCCAACGCCTGCCAGTCGGCCGGGCTCAGGAGAACACCAAAATGCGGGACGGGAACCTCGTCGCCATCGACCGGATTAGTGATGCGTGGCGTGGCCGTCGGGGAAAGGTGGGCCACGAACTGATGCCCGAACAGGTCGAAGTCCACCCAATGTTCTGCTGAGCGGCCTTCGGGGCAGCCGAGGAGCTCGCCGTAGAACGAACGGGCGGCTGCCAAATCATGGACCGGCATCGCCAAGTGGAAGCGGGCAAGTTCGGGCACTGTTTGGCTCAGATTGGCTCAGGCTGGAAGGGCGTAGGTGCCCTGTGCGGTTGCGGTGATCCGGTCCTCGTCGTCGTCGCACCAGATGCGCACGGTGCCGACAACGTTTCGGCGGCCCGCCTTGTCGAGCGTTGCGCGTGCCCACATGTTGGTGCCTTGCGCTGGTCGGACGTATCGAATGGAGAGCTCCGAGGTGAGCGCCATCGGTTCGATTCGTCCGATCGCTCCGAACGTGAGATACCAGAGCGCCGCGTCGGCCATGCCGAACTGTGTTGGGCCCGAGATGAAGCCACCGGGTCTGAGCGCATCCTGGTCGGGTATCAGGTGCGCCAGCGCGAAGTCGGGTCCGACGGCTGCACATCGGCTGCCCATACCGCTGAACTCTTCAACGAGCATCGCGTTGATCGCATCGACAGTGGGGAGTTCGCTCATTGACCGAACCGTAGCGGGGGCGGTCGCGCTGTCCGATACGTTGAACCGATGATCTCTGGCATTGACCACATCGTGCTGTGCGTCAGCGATGTCGAGCGCTCGGTGACGTGGTACCGCGATCACCTCGGTCTCGTGGCCGAGCGGTTGGAAGAGTGGCGCGCTGGTGATGCGCCGTTTGTCTCGCTCCGAGTCGATGCCGCCACCTTGATCGACCTTCTCGCTGACGAACCGTCGGGACGCAACGTTGATCACGTTGCGTTCGTGACTGATCGGTCCGGCTTCGATGCCTTCGTGGCCACCCATGTCGACATCATCGAGATGGGTCCGGCCTCACTGTTTGGTGCGCGCGGCCAGGGCGACGGTGTCTACGTCCGTGATCCCGATGGTCATCGTGTGGAGGTCCGCACCTACTGAGTCGCTGCTGAGAATCGGCTGCTCACGGTTCGTTGGACCGGGGTTGTGTGTCAAGGTAGGAAGATGGACGGGTCACCGAATCGCATCGCCGTCGTCGGAGCCTCCCTCGCAGGTCTACGCGCCGCGGAGACGCTGAGCCAGCGCTCGCCCGACACTGAGGTAGTGGTGATCGGAGCCGAGCCGCATCGTCCGTACGATCGGCCGCCGCTCTCGAAGAAGCTGCTGTCCGGTGAGTGGGAACCTGATCGGATTCAACTTCGGCCCGCTGACTCGTTTGACGAACTCGACGTCGAATGGTGCTTCGGGATCGCGGCAACACGGCTGGAACCGGCAGCGACGGGTACTGGTGGGCGACTCCACCTCAGTGACGGTTCACATCTCGAAGCGGAGGGCATCATCATCGCCACTGGCGCCTCACCGCGGCGTCTGCCGGGTCAGTCGCAATTCGGTCACGTGCATGTGCTGCGCACGCTCGACGACGCCATGGCGGTTCGGGCCGTGATCCTCGCTGGCGGACAGCGCGTTGTGGTGATTGGTGCTGGTTTTATTGGCCTCGAAGTCGCAGCGATCGCACAGCAGCTCGACAATCAGGTCACCGTGATCGAAGGCGCCACCGCTCCATTGATTCGAGGCCTCGGCGAAGAGATGGGCGCAGCAGTTGCGGACGTTCATCGTGCTCGTGGCATCGATGTGCGCTGTGGTGTTCAGGTCGAATCGTTGACCTACACCGGTGTGCAGCTCGCCGGGGAACACCTCGATGCCGATCTGATCGTCGTCGGGATCGGTGTGGTGCCCGCAACTCAATGGCTGGACGACAGCGGGCTTGAGTTGCGTGATGGCATTGTCTGCGACGAGACGTTGCGTGCGGCGCCCGGCATCTATGCAGCCGGCGACGTCGCTCGCTGGCCCAATCCGTTGTTTGACGAGGAGATGCGTGTCGAGCACTGGACGAATGCGGCCGAGCAGGGTGCGTTGGCCGCGGACAATCTGCTTGACGTGGCTGCAGGTGAGACGCCGCTGCCGTATGGGCCGGTCCCGTTCTTTTGGAGCGACCAGTTCGATCAGCGGATCCAGTTTCTGGGCCGATCGAGTCCCGACGACGAGGTGATCGTCGCTGCCGGGTCCGTCGCTGAGGGCAAGCTCCTCGCGCTCTATGGACGTGGCGGAAAACTGCACGGAGCATTCGGGCTCAATGCTCCTCGATGGGTGATGCCGATGCGCAAGCAGCTGCTCAGCCAAGTCAGCCTCGATGAGGCGTTGGCGTTCGCGGCATCGCTGCCGTAATCGGTCAGTCGGTGCTTGGTGGCGCCTGATTGCCGGTCGCAGTGGCGATTTGGTCGGTGCTGAGGAAGAGTTCGCGACCGACGGTTTCCAATGTTGCTGCTCCCTCTTCGGAGACGGCGGCGTCGGCGATCGCGGTCAGCAGGAGCTGGCGGACTGGGGTACTTGCCTCCTCGCGGAACTTTGCGATCTGCTCGCGCACGTAGCGGGGAATTTCGCTGCCTGGAGTGTTGCTGAGGTGGGCCCGCAAGGTGTCGCGTAGCTCGTCGTGCAATGCGATCGTCGACGGCACAATCAACTCTCCGACGTCGCGGAGGTGCTGCTGATGTCCGCACCGTCGACATCGCAGCATCGGCCGCGGTGCTTCCATTGCGCGGATCGACTTGCCGAGCAGGATCCGGTGGCGCGTGATGTCGAAGCGTTGGTGGAGGCTCACGTATCCGCAGTTGAAACAGTGGCAGCGCAACGTCTCACCTTCGGTGAACTGCTCGCCGACCCGCCAGAGCGCGCGCGACTTGACCAGCTTGATCGTGTCCTCGTACTGCTGGTTGAACTGCTCGTTCAGACTCATCGCACTGCATTCTCCCACCGCCATCCACCTCACACCCCGCCAGACCGAAAAATGAGGGCTCAGGTTCGCTGAGCGCACATTTTCCTGCATATTTCAGTGGCTGTGGGGCTGTCTGGCTGGCTCGCCTCCCCATCGCACACCTTCCGAGTGCTGTGCTTCCGGGTGCCACGGTCACCCTGACCATCGCCACCGACGCCCTGCGCCTGGCAATTACTGCTGCCATAGAGTTGAACGATTCGCGACTGCTCCTGACCGGGGGCGACGAAGACGAACTGGCCGTGGTGGCGCGCGTCCCGAACGTGGGCAATCTGCCGACTGGTGAGTCGGCTGCGATTGTCCGCGTCGAAGGCCGAGCGCGGATCACGTCGACGCAGGTCGAAGCCGGAGCAGCAACATTTGCCGAAGCTGAACTGTTGATCGACGGACCGTCAAGCGCGTCGACCACCGCGGCCACGCATGAACTGCGCGCCACCCTTGAGCTCATTGCCGAGAAGCGCAACTCGCGTCGCTTGCCCGAACTCCTTCGGACAACCCAGGAACCCGGCGCACTCGCTGATGCCGTGGCGCTCTGGGCCGAATTCTCCGACGACAACCGACTCGTCGTACTGCGCGCCACCGACGTCGCGGACCGCGTCGATGCAATTCACTCGTGGGCGCGCAATCACCTCAACGAGTTGCAGGTCGCCGAGACGATTCGCAACGACGTCAGCGAAGGCATGGACAAGCAGCAGCGTGAGTACCTGCTGCGCCAGCAAATGGCATCCATTCGAAAGGAACTCGGTGAAGGCGACGAGGACGTCACTGACGAGTACCGCGCGAAACTGGCTGATCTCGACGCGCCCGAATCGGTCAAGATCGCCATCGACAAGGAACTCGACCGGTTTGAGCGGATGAGTTCGCAGTCGCCGGAGCACTCATGGATTCGCACGCGGCTCGACCGCAACTTCGAGATGCCGTGGGGCGAGCGCAGCGATGACAACATTGATCTCAACGACGCGCAGACCGTGCTCGACGACGACCACTACGGCCTCGACGACGTGAAGGATCGCATCGTCGAGTTTCTCGCCACGCGCAAGCTTCGACACGAGCGGGGCCCGTCCGCGGGCACGGGACCGTCACCACCCTCATCGGCCCGCCCGGGGTCGGCAAGACGAGCCTTGGTGAGTCGATTGCACGAGCGATGGGCCGCGAGTTCGTGCGCGTCGCGCTCGGCGGTGTGCGCGACGAGTCAGAGATTCGTGGCCACCGTCGGACCTACGTCGGCTCGCAACCTGGGCGCATCGTCCGTGCGTTGCAGGAAGCCAAGACGATGAACCCGGTGATTCTGCTCGACGAGGTCGACAAACTGGCGGCCGGTGGGTGGTCCGGCGATACGACAGCTGCGTTGCTCGAAGTGCTCGATCCGGCCCAGAACCACACGTTCCGCGATCAATACCTCGAGATCGACCTGGATCTGTCCGAAGTGGTCTTCATCGCAACCGCCAACGTTGCCGACACCATCCCAGGCCCGCTGCTCGACAGGATGGACCTCGTCCGCCTCGATGGTTACACGGAGGCAGAAAAGACCTTCATCGCCCGCCGCTATCTGCTGCCCCGGCAGATCGAACGAGCCGGACTGCAGCCAGACGAGGTCACGGTCGACGATGCGGTCATCAGCTCAATCATCTCCGGATGGACGCGAGAGGCAGGCGTCCGATCACTCGAACGAGAGTTGGGCCGATTGGTCCGCAAGGTCACGTCGAAGGTCGTAACAGGTTCATCCACACCGATCACGATCGACTCAGACGGCCTGTCCGAGTGGATCGGTCGGCGCAAGGTCGACGACGAAGTGATGGCTCGGACCGACATTCCCGGGGTGGCCACCGGACTTGCCGTCACCGGCGCTGGCGGTGATGTGCTCTTTGTCGAGACGACCGCCTTCCCGACCGGCCCTGACTCCGAACCCGGCTTGACTCTGACCGGTCAACTCGGTGATGTGATGACGGAGTCGGCCCAGATCGCACTGAACTATGTGCGGTCACACACCGACGAACTGGGCCTCGATCCGGAGTCCATGCGCCAGCGCTTCCATGTGCACGTGCCGGCCGGCGCGATCCCGAAGGACGGCCCGTCTGCGGGCATCACGATCACGACGGCCCTGGTGTCGTTGCTGTCCGGTCGGGCAGTGAAGCCGACCGTCGGGATGACCGGCGAGATCAACCTGCAGGGTCAGGTGCTCCCCATTGGCAGCTTGAAACAGAAGATTCTTGCAGCCCACCGCATGGGTCTCACCGAAGTGGTCCTCCCGAAGCGGAACGAGAACGACCTCGACGACATCCCCGACAACGTGAAAGCCGACATGACGTTCCACATCGCCAGTACCTATGCAGAGGTCGCGACGGCTGCGTTCGAGCGCTGAACTACCCGGGAATCTTGAAGACACTCACCAACGTGCAGCCGATCTCGGTGCGGAAGTCGTCGTGGGTGGTGCCCATCTGGGCGGCGTAGGCGTGGCCGACTTCCATCTGCACGCCTTGGGACACCATCGATCCCTCGAGGATGTACGAGAACTCTGGCTCTTCGTGATGGTGCACGCCACCGACATAGCCGGCCTCGAACTTGAACGTGGCGATCATCTTGCCGTCGGCGATACCGAGCACCTTCATGCCGGCCCCTTCAGCGATCGGCTGCCAGTCCATGGCGCCGCCATCGGTGAAGGTCCATCCTGCGGGCGCCCCCGCATTTGTTGTGGGGTCGGTCATCTCGTGACGGTAACCCATCGACCTGCGGCGCTGCATCAGTCGACGCGTCGCGCCCAGCCGGCGGCCGGGGTCATCGTGGCCCGCGTCGTCAGCACCGTAGGCTCCTGGAATGACCTCGTCGCAGCCGTCAGGCCCGGGTTCGCATCTCTCCAACGTCTGGTCGAAGGTGACCGACTTACAGGTCGTTCGCGGCCAAGGATGTCGCGTTTACGACGCGAACGATCACTCCTATCTCGACTTCACTGCGGGCATCGCTGCAGCCTCGACCGGGCACTGCCACCCCAAGGTGGTGCAGGCAATCTCGGATCAGGCGCATCGATTCGTGCACGCGCAGGCGAACATCTATCAACACGATCTTCTCGAGCCGGTTGCCGCACGACTGGCCGGGCTGACTCCTGAGTCGATTGACACCTTCTTCTTCAGTAACTCAAGCGACGAGATCCTCGAAGCTGCGGTGAAGCTGGCCAGGCATGCCACTGGACGCCACGACATCATCACGTTCGATGGAGCCTTTCATGGTCGGACGCTGTTGACGCTCGCGATGTCGACATCGCGAGCGATCGACCGTGAGGGGTACGGGCCTTTTCCGGGCGGTGTGCATGTCGCTCCGTTCCCCGACCCGCACGCATCGGACCAGGAGTCCGAGATCACACGAGCGCTGCGCGGACTTGACCGCCTGTTTGCCACGCAGATTCCAGCGAACGAAGTTGCGGCGATCATCATCGAACCGGTCATCGGGGAGCGTGGCTACATCCCGACACCAACTGCCTTCATTGCGGGGCTCGGTGAACGCTGTCGCGAGAATGGCATCCTCTTTGTCGCCGACGAGACCCAGAGCGGCTTCGGACGCACCGGAAAGATGTTCGCCATCGAAGCGCATGACACCGAGCCCGACATCCTGTGCATGGCGAAAGGAATTGCGTCTGGTTTCCCGTTTGCGGCACTGGGCACGCGTCGAGCCCACGACGACAAGTGGCGCCCAGGGAGCCACGGCGGTTCGTCGAACGGCACACCGATTGGTTGTGCCGCAGCGTTGGCCACCATGGAAGTGCTCACCGAGCCGGGCTTCCTCGACAACGTCGTGGCGCGCGGCACGCAGTTGATCGACGCATTACGCGACCTGCAGCAGCTCGATGACTCGCTTCTGCACGTCCGTGGACGCGGCTTGATGGTGGCTGTGGAATTCGATTCGGCGGAACGTGCATCAGCGGTGGTCGAGCACTGCCTTGCCGAGAACAACGTGATCCTGATGACAGCTGGCACACGCAAGCGGACCGTCCGGTGGATGCCGCCTTTGATCGTGACCTCCGAAGAAATCTCCGAAGCGGTCTCAGCATTCGCCGCAGCGATTCGCGCCACGAGCTGATCAGCGCGTCGACGGAGACCGGGAACGCACGTCATGGCTCGTCTCGACAACGTTCGGGTCGGCGTGTGGCGCGGCATGCAGGCACTCTCGGGTGAAATCGAGCGGAACATCGATGAAGAGCTCCGCGCGGAGTGGGATATCTCGCTGGGCTGGTTCGATGTGTTGGCGTCGCTGCAACGGTTGGGTGGCCGGGCGCGCCCACTCGATGTGGCTGCCGATCTTCGGCTCCCTCCCTCAAGTGTGAGTCGTCGCCTCGACCGGCTGCAAGAAGAAGGGTGGGTTGCTCGCCACAAGTACGTCGATGAGCATGATCACCGTGCGGTCGATGTTGAGCTGACCAAGACCGGTCGCCGCCTCTGGCGCGAGATGTCGGTCACCTACCGCCGGGCTCTGCAGGCGTTGTTTGCGATCCATCTCGGTGCCGAGGACATCGCTGACATGCAGCGCATTCTCGATCAGCTCGTCGCCGCGGGTCAGGAACTTGAGGAAACGCCTGCGGCCGACGACACCTGATCAACCTCAGACGCTTGTGGCACCACGGGAGTCGGATTGCCACGGCGTCGGAATGCCGTGTCGAGCGCGAGGCCAACGCCGAGGAGCGCGATTGCGACAATGCCGTCGAGCCACCAGTGATTTCCGGTGGCGGACACGACGATCATGGTGATGATCACGTGCAGCAAGGCGAGCCACCGCCATCGACTCGTGCTCACCGCCACGATGCCGAAGGACACGACGGCAGCCCAGCCGACGTGGATCGATGGCATGGCAGCGAACTGATCCGACACGCCGGTGCCGACGGGGCCGTAAATCGATGGTCCGAAAATTTCGGACAGGTCCTCGTATCCGAGGTCGGTCAGGAAGCGCGGGGGAGCAACCCGCCAGAATCGGATGACGAGGCAGGTGCTGGTGAGAAAGACCAGTCCGTTGCGCCAATGCGGGTACTGGTCGCGATGCCAGACGAAGAGCCAGACGAGGAACGCAATGAGCGTGGGGACGTGGAGCGTTGCGTAGTAGAGGGTGGTCGGCCACCCGAGCCAATCGTTGTTCAGGATGAATTCTTGGAGGCCAAGTTCCGATGGCAAGTACATCGCTTCTTGAACATCGACGATGGTCCGTGCCCGTTCGATCGCACCGGCATCCTGCGCGAGCGGAAGCTTCCGAGCAATTCGCCAAATCGAGTACAGCGCCGAGATCAACGCAAACTCGGTTGCTAAGGCTTCACCGAACCCTGGAGGGGTGCGGCCGGTGGGGCGACGACGGCGAGCGAGCACCATCGCGATGATCCCGCTGACGACCGCAGCGATTGCTGCCTGTTGCCAGGTGGGCCACTTCACCGGAGCCATCGTGCCCAGTTGGTCGGCTCAGTGCAACATCATGGCCCGGACGGTGTGGCGGACCGCAGTGGTGAACGGGCGCTGGCGGGGCCGGTACGCTCGGATCATGCCAGCCGTATCGACGATCATCTGGGTGGGATTCGGGATCTTCTTCGGCTATGTCCTGTGGAAAAGTGGTATTGCGATGTTGCGCAGCATGACGATGCTCCCACCTGAGCCGCCGCCAACAGGCGAGCTGCGCAAGATCAGTCAGAAGTATCGGTGCGATGTGTGTGGCGTTGAGATCAAAATGACGATGGCGCCTGACGATGATCCCCCTCCGCCTCGACATTGTCTCGAGGACATGATCGAGGTTGCGCCGCTCTACGACTGACGGACTTGCTCCGCGGTTGCGCCGCTACGCGTAGCGGCGATCTGGGAAGTTGTCCACAGCTGTGTGGATAACTGAGACGACAGTCGACGTGTTTCCCGGGTTTCCCACAGGATGAGAATCGTGCCTCTGGTTCGCCTCAGCGAGACGTCGGCGCTATTGCCACTTCGTGGCGGTGTAGAGGCCGCCCAGAATTGCGGCGAGGCCAACCAAGGTGGGCCAGTTGCTGTCGGTGAAGATCAAGTAGCGAGCCATGATCAAGAGGCCACCACCGATCAGGAGGATCAGCATGATCACCGGAATCCAGTTTGGCGGGATCAGCTGGCGCCGTTCCTGCTTCGGGGTGTAGCGCGAGGAAGCGGACACCTCATGGTGATCGGTGGTCGGGTGGCCGGATGCGGGGCGGTCACCAGGCCGAGTCCCCTTCGCCGTGACGCGACCGCCACCCGTCTTTCGTTTCGGAGGTGCCATCGGTCGCAGAGCATAGGCGACAAATGTCAGAGGGCAAGACAAGTCGTCGAACCTTCCTGGTCTGGGGAGGGTGTTCGGTGCCGGTCAACAGCGGATCAGAAAGTTCCGCACGAGGTCGTGGCCCTGGTCGGTGAGAATGCCTTCGGGATGGAACTGCACCCCTTCGACATCAAGTTCGCGATGGCGGACTCCCATGACCACGCCATCGACACTGCGGGCCGTGACGGCAAGCACGTCGGAAATGGTGGCGGGGTCGAGCGTGAGGGAGTGGTAGCGGGTTGCGGTGAGCGGCGATGGCAAACCAGCGAACACTCCGCCACCCTCGTGCTCGACCGGCGAGGTCTTGCCATGCATCAACTCGGGTGCGCCGATCACCTCTGCTCCGTACACATGGCCGATCGCCTGATGTCCCAGACACACGCCGAACACCGGCGTCGAGACGTCGGCGAACGCACCAATCGCATCACAGATGATCCCGCTGGTTTCAGGACGACCGGGGCCGGGCGATAGCAAGACACCGTCGGGTTCAAGCGCGACTGCCTCGGCAACGCTGATCTCGTCGTTGCGCACGACAATCGGATCAGCACCGAGTTCACCCAGGTACTGGACGAGGTTGTAGACGAAGCTGTCGTAGCTGTCGATCACCAAGATGCGCGGCACGGCTCCAGTATGACGGTCGAGGGCCACGGCGCGGTCACCCGTTTTGAACGAGCCGGTCAACGCTCAGGTTGCTGGCGGCGCGGTTGGCGGCGGTGGTGCGGTTGGCGGCGGTGGTGCGGTTGGCGGCGGTGGTGCGGTTGTGGGCGCCACGGTTGTGGGTGGCGTTGTCGTTGGCGGTGCGGTTGTGGGCGCCACGGTTGTGGGTGGCATTGTCGTTGGCGGTGTGGTTGTGGGCGGCAGGGTCGTGGCCAGCACGGTCGACCGACCGACGGTCAGCGTCACCAGCGTTCCCGGTGGCACAAGTGAGCCAGGGGGGACGTCCTGTTCCTTGACGCGACCATCGTCGACACTGCCCGGAGCCACTTCGACGTAGTTGACCAGGACGGTGAGCCCTGCATTAGTCAGCTGATTTCGGGCGCGACCCTCGGTGAGCCCACTCACCGTCGGAACGCTGATTGGTTGAGGTCCATCGGAGACGGTGATGGTGACGTCGCCACCGCGCGGGACGAGTGTGTTGGCTGCCGGGGCGATCTCGATGACGATGCCGGCAGCGACGGTGCTACTCGGAACGCGGGCAACGGTGACGACGAAACTGTACGGCTCGCCTTCGAGCACGTCGATTGCGGCCTGCTCGGTCTGGCCGATGAGGAAGCCGGGAATGGAAACGCTCGATGGCGGCCCGGCAATGATGAGATCGACGGAGTCCTCGGCGTTCGCCTGCGTACCCGCCGGCGGGTTCATACTGAGCACCGTTCCTTCTTCGAACTGATCGGTCTGCTCGATCGTTTCGATGCCGACATTGAAGCTCGCTGCTTCGAGCTGAATTCGTGCATCCTCGATCGGGATGCCGACCACGTTCGGGATAGGCGTGACCTGCGGGTCAGGGTTGAAGAAGACGACAATCTCCTGGCCTTCAAGAATGATTGTGCCAGCCGGCGGTTCCGTGCGGATGACGAAGTCGATGCCGAAGTTGCCGTTCTCTTCGGCTTCGGTGCGCACGTTGAGACCGAGGTCAGTGAGCTCGGTGACGACATCCAAGCGCGGCCGATTGGTGTAGTCCGCGAGTTCGAACGAGACAGGCTCGGCTGCGGTCAGGTCGTCTTGGTTCAGTGACTGGAACAGCAGCACGCCGCCGACGACGAGTGCGATGAGTGCAACGAACGCAGCGAGCGCGTACCAGCCTGTACGCGACGACGCGGCGTCGTAGTACATGGCATCGGGCGAGGCGCCCGGTGGATAGCCAGCTTCGTACATGCCGGCTTGCGGCACGTTCCCAGCACGCGGCGGGACGGTTGGTCCCGTCGTGGTTGCACCGGTCACGATGGCTGCGGCAATAGCGCCCGTTGCTGCCGCGCCAGAAGCGGAGACGCCCTGGGCGGTCGTCGCGACGGAGAGGGCCTGGACCGGTTCGTCGTTGCGGAATCGCCTGAGGTCGTCGCGGAGGGCGCCGGCGCTCGGGTAACGGAGCTTGGGGTCTTTGGCAAGGAGTTTCGCGACGATCGCCTCGAACGGCCGAGGCACATCGGCAATGAGTTGTACGAGTGGCTGTGGCGCATCATGCACCTGCTTGTAGGCAATGCTCACCGGGTTTTCGCCGGTGAACGGTGGCTTGCCGCTGACCATCTCGTACATCACGATGCCAAGGGAGTACAGGTCGCTGCGCGGGTCTGGTTGCGCGCCCTGCGCCTGTTCGGGCGAAAAATAGGTCGCCGTTCCCATGACCGAACCGACCTGGGTGAGGTTGTCCTCGGTTGGCGCATTCATCGCCCGGGCGATGCCGAAGTCGGCCACCTTCACCTGTCCGTTGGACCCGATGAGAATGTTGGCGGGCTTGATGTCGCGGTGTGCCAGACCGCCATCATGAGCGAACCCGAGGGCAGCCGCGACTTCGCTCGCGATTTCCGCGGCCTGCTTTGCTGTGAGCTGCTTGTTGGTCTTGAGAACGTCTGCGAGCGTGCGCCCTTGGACCTCTTCCATCGCGATGAAGTAGGTGCCTTCGAACTTGCCCCAGTCGTAGACGTTCACGATGTTGGGGTGCGACAAGTTTGCAGCGGATTGTGCCTCGCGCCGGAACCGCTCGACGAAGTTCTCGTCGACGGCGAACTCAGGAAACAGCACCTTCATGGCAACTTGGCGGTCGAGCAGCAGGTCGCGCGCAGAGAAGACGTCGGCCATCCCGCCGCGTCCAATCCGCTTGTGCACCTCGTAGCGGTCGTTGATGACCGTGGCTGCGCCGTTGTCGCTCACTGCTCTCTCAATGCTTCCTGTCCGCCGAAACGGCGATGAGCCAGGCTACCGAGCGAGTCTGGCCCATGGCCTTCAGGGCGCCGATGTCGGTGTCGTGGCAAACATCACTTCGATCCGCGCCCGGCTCGTTCGTCCCGAGCACTACGACGCGCCCTGACCGGTGAGCAGGAAGTTGAGCATGGTCTCGGCGATCGGTCCGGCAAGTCGGCCACCTGTTGCCGATACGTCTTGGGTGGACTGTACGTCGGTGAGTACCACGGAGACGGCGAACTGCGGATCATCAGCCGGAGCGAAGGCGACGATCCAGGCGTGGGACAGATCCGGGTTCGAGGCGATGCCGAGTTCAGCAGTACCGGTCTTGGCTGCGGCCTGGATGCCACCATCGAGGGCGAGACAGCAGCTGGCGGTCCCCGACTCGACGACGCCGACCATGAACTCGGTCTCAAGTGCAGCAGTCTCCGCCGAGATCGGCATCTTCCACACTTCAGGCTCGGTGCGGCTGAGCTCGCGGCCGGCTTTGTCGAATGTCGCCTCGATGGCGTAGGGCTTCATCATTTTGCCGTCGTTGGCAACCGCCGATGCGACCATTGCCATGTGCAGTGGCACCATCTGGTCCTCGCTCTGACCGAAGCCGCGAATGGCGAGCAAGGGGAGCATCTGGTCGAGGTTCTCGGTGTCACCGATCGTGCTGGTGGCCGGTCGGGGCAGATCGATCGGCAGCTCTTCGCCGATTCCCCATGCCTCGGTGCCGGCAACGAACCGGTCGACACCCAACTCGATGGCGGTCTTGGCGAACGGAATGTTGCAGCTTCTGCGGAACACCTCAGCCATGTCGCCGCCGCACTGACTGCCGTTGTAGTTCTGGATGGGGTCGTTGGTCTGCGGTGGTATGTATTGGCGCTCACGCGGGAAGCTCGTCTCGCGTGACAGCACGCCAGTCTCGAGTCCAATACCGGTGGTCACGACTTTGAACGTCGACCCGGGCATGAATCGCTCCTGGTACGCCTGGGCGAGCAGAGGGTTGCCGTCGGTATTCTGCAAGTCGGTGATGACCTGCTGGGCAGTCTCAAAGTCTTGGCTGACGAAGGTGTTCGGGTCATACGTCGGGTTCGAGTACATCGCGATGATCGCGCCGGTCGCCGGGTCCATCACCGTGATTGAACCCTCGCGGTCACCCAGCGCTGACTTGGCGGCATTCTGCGCGTCGTTGCGCAGCGTCAGCTGCACAGTGCCGGAGTTATCCGTGTTGCCTTCGAGGAGGTCACCGAGACCGCGCACTTGCTGCGTGGCGGTGGAGCCGACGAGGATGTCGCCGTACTGTCGCTCGACCTGCGTCGCGCCGAAATCCTTGGTGAAGTACCCGCTCACGTTGGCGAAGAGATCACCGGTCGGGTAGTCCCGTACGAAGTCGATGCTCTCGTTGACCGTGTCCGGTAACGACCGGGCGACGACGACCCCGTCGGCAGTAATGATGTTGCCGCGCGGTCGGTTGAACTCGCGCAGGATCTGGCGGGTGTTGTCAAACTTTGCGCCGAGCTCTTCCTGTTGGCCGACTTGCCAGTAGTTGAGTGCGACGAACAGCACGACGTAGCACGCCATCAGCCCCAAGGCGAGCTGCCGAATCGACCTGTTCACGCGACGACCTCGACAAAGTCGGACGGTACTTCGCCGCGCTTGATCGCCTTGCGAATGCGGCGTGACAAGCGCCAGGCTTGCCATCGCTCGCTGGTCGTCGGGTCATCGGGCAGTTCGTTGAGTCGCCGGGCGGCAGAATCGCTGACTCTGATGAGCAGCGCGAGGAGGATGTAGTTGGCGATCAGTGACGAGCCGCCGTAGCTCACGAACGGCAACGTGATGCCGGTGAGGGGAATCACCTTCAGCACGCCGCCGATGATGATGAACGCCTGAATTCCGAGAATCGCGGTCAGGCCTGTCGCAAGTAACTTCTCAAACGTGCGGTCGGTTCGCACTGCGGTGCGCAGTCCGGCGCCGACAATGAGTACAAACGACATCAGGACCGCCGTCGCGCCGATCAGGCCGAACTCCTCGCCGATCGAGGCGAAGATGAAGTCGTTCTGAGCTTCGGGAACTTGGTTTGGGTTGCCGCGTCCGAGGCCGGTGCCGACGAGGCCGCCGTCGGCGAGGCCATACAGCGACTGGATGATCTGGTATCCCTTGTCGAGCGGGTCGTCCCAGGGGTTGATCCAGTTGGTCACACGGGTCTGGACGTGAGCGAAGTTTGACCACGAGTAGTACGCCGCTCCGCCGAACAGCACTGCGCCAACGACGAGGTAGCCGGCATTTTCAGTCGCTACCCACATCATCACGACGAACAGCGTGAAGAACAGCAACGACGATCCGAGGTCGCGTTCGCCGACCATGACGATCACAGCGAAGCCCCAGGCAACGATGATCGGGAGGATGTAGCGCGGTTCGGGAAGGTGGAACGGGCCGACCTTCCAGGTCATCGCGGCGATCAACTCGCGTCGCTCGGCCAAGTAGGCAGCAAAGAAAATGGCGAGCGCGATCTTGGCGAACTCTCCCGGTTGGAAGTTGATGGATCCAATGCTGACCCAGATCCGAGCGCCGTTGAAGGTCTGACCGACACCCGGGACCATTGGCAGCAATAGGAGGAACGCGCCACCGACGAAAAACAGCCACTTGCGGTTGGCCAGGTCGCTGGTCCGCTGAACGAGGAGCAGCGTCCCGATGAACACCGCGATGCCAATCAGGCTCCACGTTGCCTGCAAGCTCGCGAGCCGGTCGTCGAGGCGCGTGATCATCACGAAGCCGATGCCGTGGAGCAGTGCAGCCAGCGGCAGGATTGTGCCGTCAGCACCGCGAGCGACGAGGCGGACGGCGATGTGTGCGCACAGCAGCAGGGCGAGGAGGATGCCGACGAAGATGCCAATGCCGGGCGGGATCTCGGCGTTCGTGCCGAGCGCGGCGACCGTGTAGGCCGCGCCGGTGATGAGACCGACCATGATGATCAGCGTCAGCTCGGTGTTGCGCCGCCGGCGAGCTATTGGCGAGCGCGGACTGGTCTGGTTCGCCAACGCCGGATCGACATCGTTGGTCGCAACAGGAGTCGACATGGTGGGATCAGGGCACCGTGGTGGTGATCGCCGGAGTGGTGGTAGTCGGAATCGTGGTGGCCGGGACCGTTGAGGTTGGCGCAACGATCACCTCGGTGGTGGTCGTGGTCGATAATGGAATGGTCGTAGTGGGAATCGTCGACAGATCCTCACGAATGAACAGGGCGGCCTCGATGCGGCTGTCGAAGCGCGGTTGCATCTCGACGAGCACCACGCTCTCGTCGTCAAGAATCTCACGCGGTGGGCCGGTGTTCTCCTCGGTCGGGTCGAACCACAGCACACCGTCGGTCCGGCCTTTGAAAATGGTCACAACGTCATTGTCGTTGAAGTCGACGTAGTAGCCACGTCGCGCCCACGCTGCGAAGGCGGCGAAGCTCGCCACAAGAATGGCACCGACGGCCAGCAGGGCAAGGAATCGCTTCGGACCGCGGTCGGACCGCTTGGCTCGCGGCGGTGTCTTATCGTCGGGGTCGGTCGCAGTAAGTGGTTGACCGTCGGCATCGACTTGCAGGCTGCCCGCTGGTGTCGGATCAACGTCATCAGCCCAGAGGGGCACGACGTCGAACTCCTGGGTGGGGTCAGGCGGATCGTCGCCTTCGAGCACGTCGACGATGACCACCGTAATGTTGTCGCGACCGCCTGCCTCGTTGGCCTGATCGACCAGCCGCTCCGATGCTTCTTGAGGATCGGAAAGCGTCGTGAGGGTGTGCTTGATGACTTCGTCGTCGACCTCGTCGACCAGCCCGTCGCTACACAGCAGGAAACGATCCCCGCGGATCAGCGGCAGCGTCCACCAGTCGACCTTCACGTCGGGCTCGATGCCGAGCGCACGCGTGATGATGTTGCGCCGTGGGTGGGTACGGGCCTCGTCCTCGGAGATGTGGCCGGTCGATACCAACTCCTGCACGTAGCTGTGATCGATGGTCACACGACGCAGCCGACCGTGACGCAAGAGGTAGGTACGCGAGTCGCCGACGTTGGCGAGCACGAATGCTTCAGACGGCTCGACGGGGACCACGGGGGTCACTTCGCCGGGGTCGTCGTTGACGTCGAGGTTTGGGGCTCCGCGGCCAGCGAGCTGATCGCCGATCACAGCAATGGCGGTGATCGTCGTGCCCATGCCTGCTTGGCTGGGATTTGTAATCGCGGCACGGAAAATGTCGCCGTTCGCGTTCGAGATCGAGCCGACGACCGCCGGGGCCCCTGGCAGTTCTTCCGTGTCGAGGTCGGCACGCACTCGATCGACCGCGATCTGGCTGGCAACCTCACCGGCCTCGTGGCCACCCATTCCGTCAGCGACGACGTAGATGCCGTCGATCGCCAGAAGGTTGTCTTCGTTCTGCGGGCGGAGTTGGCCGGCATGGGTCGCTGACCCCCAATTGAGTTTTGCCATTCCTACTGCGCCTCGATCACGGTGGTGCCCACCTGGATGCGGTCACCTGGGTGCAGCAATTTTGCACCGACAACCTTGCTCCCATTGTGGAAGGTGCCGTTGGTCGACCCAAGATCCTCAAGCATCGGTTGGCCTTCGAAGTCGTACATCCGCAAGTGCAGCTGCGAGATGAACGTGTCATCGTCGATCGTGATCGTGCACGACGGATCGCGACCGAGCGTGATCTCGCCCTGCATCGCAATCGTGGTGCCGCGACGAGCGCGAGGTTCGAGGATGACGAGTCGTCCGACGCGGCCGGACCGACTTTTCTGCGCGCGCTGCGGCGCCGGTGCAGGCTGCGCTCGAGGAGCTTGGGTGGGCGGGCCGCTGACGCGTTGGTTGCTGGGCGTCGCTTGGGCTGTGCGCTGCTTTGGTGTGCGTACTTCGCTCCACACGGCCCAGAGCACGCGGGCGAAGAAAACGTAGAGCAGCCCGAGAAGAGCGAACTTCAAGATGTTGAGGACTTGATCGGTCATGGTTGGCTGGCGCTGGCCGGAGCTACGACGCCTCGAAGCGAACGTGGGTTGAACCAAAACTGATGATGTCGCCGTCGTTGAGACGCTGCTCGCCGACGAAGCGGACACCGTTGACCATCGTGCCGTTGGTGGATCCGAGGTCGACCGCCACGTAAGCGGCACTGCCCGTGCGAATCTCGGCATGGTTGCGGCTGACGTTGGCGTCGTTGATCGAGATTGTCGATTCGGGCAGACGGCCGACCGTGGTGACATGTTCGCCGAGGGGCACTCGCTCGCCGGATGGCAGCACCAGCGACCCGGCACCAAGACCGCCAGCAGCTTGCTTGAGCTGTGAGCTAATGCCGAAACGGCCCGGTTTCAGGTTGTTGTCCACCATGAGCTTGACGAGGACCGGCCCCATGAAGTGGTAGCTCTCTTCGCGGGCGTATTCGCGGGCGGCTTCTCCGAGTTCGGTGGTGAGTGCATCTTCAATATCGCTGAAACTGGCGTGATCGGCGGGGCTCAGGAGCACGGTGAAATCGTTGGGAACAATGCGGCGACCCTTGACATCAACCGAGCGATTGTCATCCATTTCACGCACGAGACGGCGCCCGAGTTCGATGGGACGGATGGAGCCGCGACGCCGACGAGAGAACACACCATCGACCATACGCTCCAATCGCCTCTCTATTGACTGCAATCCCATGAGGCGAACCACAATACTTCCTGAGCAGGCCCACCGACCTGCACTTACCCAGCCGTTCGACCCACCCCGACCGCGATGACGACAGCGTCTCCGGAACGCGAGTGGGGAACGGGTGTCTGCTGCGTTATCGTCTGTGGTCCACTTGCGCGAGTGGCGGAATGGCAGACGCGCCAGCTTCAGGTGCTGGTGTCCGAAAGGGCGTGGGGGTTCAAGTCCCCCCTCGCGCACAACGGGTTGTTCGCGAAACCGGAGAAATCTGTTCGCGAAACTGACCTGAGAGATGACCCGTCGACTTTGCTGGGCGGGTTGTCGCCGTTTTCTGGGTAGGTGGCGGCTGTTGTGAGCTAGCCGGGTCCGCCGGGAAGCGATTCGCAAGGTTGAAGATCGCCGTTCCCGTCGAGGTTCGCGACGTCGCCGTAGTACGGGTAGTACAGGTCGAACCATGCTTTGGCTTCGGCGTACGTCGAGAAGTCGCTGCAGTTCTTTGAGTCCCCAGGATTAGGCGGGACCGGCGTTGTGGTTGCCGGTGGTGTGGTTGTCGGTGGTGTGGCCCCGTCGCACGTATCGAGCATTTGTGCGAGTGCGTTGTATTCGGCGGTGTTCACAGTCAGCCCCCAACGGATTTTGATAGAAGCCCAGTCGGTTGCATAGTCACACCATGAATCCTTCGCTGGGGGCTTCCAGGACTCGGGTCCTCTTGAGCCTTTCGAGGAGTTCGTACTGTCGTCCATGGCCCTCAACGCATCGTTGTTTCCAAGATCGTTTGCAAAGTTCCTTTTCTCTGTTGCGCTGAAATTCCATCCGCCAGATCGGTGAGCGTTGGCAAGGGGGACGGTGTGATCAATGTCCACGTCGGATGCAACAAAGAAAGTGAGTGTCGTCCAGGGGTCAAGCCACTGTCCAGTCTTTACGGTGCAGTTTGAGCTGCTTGTAAACGTGACCGGTGCCGACGAGTCACGTATTAGTACCTCAGCGCGGGTGTCCTGACAGTCTCCGTCAGCGTCGATCCAGTGCTCCCAATCGTCCCGGTCGTAGGTAACGGTCGTGTTCTGTGCTGCCACAGTCAGGTCGTCGAGCAGGCTCGACGATGTGTGACGTG
>ERZ891134.38-NODE-38-length-115217-cov-7.714368_pt1 | contig 115217 bp, 86 predicted proteins | sample MGYA00520888_ERZ891134 | MGnify/ENA primary metagenome ERZ891134 (study PRJEB32303, sample SAMEA104408692) | aquatic metagenome | biome: Brackish water; feature: Coastal; material: water | place: Baltic Sea | collected 2014-10-23 | depth 10 m ... | reverse complement strand
CACTCGGACGAACACTCGGGGAGTAACGGTACAAACCCGTTATCTTTTTATCAGCGTCAGTAATGACGTTGACGACTTGCCCCGACATACCGCCGATATCAAGACTGGCGCCGTCCAAAATTTCAATCCGTATGACGCTTTCCACCGAGAGTCGCTCTAGCGCTTGCGTCGGACCGTTAGACTTTCCCGATATGCGACGCCCGTTAATAAGAACGTTAGTATCCGCCTGACCAAAACCACGGTCACCTCCGCCCTCGTTAACGCTAAATCCAGGAATTTGTCTGACCAAGTCGAACGCCGACCGAGGAGCAAACTGTGCAAAATCGCTCGGCAGATAGGTCTGCCGAACACCTTCCGACTGGCTGGCAGATGCCTCGAGTGTCAAAGCCTCTGCCGCAAGAAACAATAAGCTGAGTACAAAGCACAGGGACTTGACGTCAGTGGACGGTATTAAAGGCATGCGGGACTATGTTTACTCACAACAGACTCGTTTTACTCGCAACAGGCTCGGGCGCGCGAATTATGCACACGACCTAGAGCTTTGGCGACCACCCGGACTGTCTAATGATTGGCAAAAAGACTATGCACGAGAAATCGCACTCGCTACTGAATACAGCATTCAGCCGAATTGGATCACTGTGACGCCCCGGCGGGCTTTAGACGCCTTTGCCTAGGTGTCAAACCCACATCGTAAGCACGTCCTAGCTGCTTTGCTCGCGGCGATGGGTCAGAGACTAGAGCTTCACGATAAGCTTGCCTCGATTACCCCCAGTGAAGAACAAATTGAGTCCGTCAATTGCCGATTCCAAACCGTCGAGGACGTGGCTACGGTATTTAACCTTGCCGGACATGACGTAGGGTGCAAGCTGCTCAAGCAAACTCGGAATTTCGTCGTAATGATCAGGGACCGTAAACCCTCGGATTGTGAGCCTCTTTTTAACCATTGGAATCCAGTTGGGTCCCGCCGAGGGCTCAGACGCGATGTAGTCAGAGATCATGCCGCAAACGACAATGCGTCCGTGCGCATTCATGCGATCAAAGACCGCATGCTGAATGGCGCCACCGGTGTTTTCAAAGTAGATATCAACACCCTTAGGCGTCAGCTCAGCAAGCTTTGCAGCGACATCGTCAGTCTTGTAATTTACAGCGCCGTCAAAGCCCAAGTCGTCGACAAGCCAGCGGCATTTTTCATCATCACCGGCAACACCAATAACGTGCAATCCGTCTGCCTTCGCCAACTGTCCCACCAGCGAACCGACGGATCCTGCGGCGCCACTGACCACTAGCGTCTCTCCGGCTTTTGGGTCGCCAAAACCGTACAGCCCTTTCATGGCAGTTATCCCCGGCAGCGCAAAAACGGACAGCACCGTCTCTTCGTCCACGCCATCGGGCACACCACTCAAACCCGTGCCGTCACTTAAGTAAAACTCCGTCCACCCCATCATTCCACGAACGCGGTCGCCCACCGCAAAGTCAGGATGTCGACTTTCAACGACCAGGCCGATGCCTGAGGAGCGCATGACCTCCCCCAAACCTACCGGCGGTACATAGCTTTCCTCATCAGGGCTCATCCAACCAATCATGGCGGGATCCAGCGACATGTGCGTCTGCTTAACAAGAACCTCGCCTTGACCCGTGACGGGAACGTTCTCAGTCACGACGTCGAAAAGATCAGGCGTAATGGGACCAGGCTCAGGTCTGGCTACAAGATTAATCTTTGTGTACTGGCTCATATCTGTCCTCTCACATTTGAGTCACTGCGGTGAAACGAAGTATTACGCACAAGAATAGGTCGATATATACGCATTAAATGGATTAACCTTTGTCGATTAGACAAAATTGGGGTTTCAAACGACAACTATGAACCAGCTTCTCGCGCTTAAATATTTTTGTAAGGTGGTGGAATCCGGAAGTTTTACGGGCGCTGCCAACGCCTTTTCCGTACCACCCTCGTCAATATCCCGGCGAATATCTGACCTCGAGACCAGCCTGGGAACGAACCTACTCAAGCGCAGTACGCGAGTTGTCAAACCCACTGAAATCGGCCAAATCTACTTTGAGCAAGTCAGCGAGATACTGCTTCAGCTCGACCAGAGCACTGAGTCCGTCAAGAGTTACCAGACAACCCCAATGGGGCAGCTGAGAATAAGCAGCATGGTTAGTTTTGGCGAGCAGCTCTTGTGCCCACTTCTGGACGAATTCACCGCCCGCTATCCTGAAATTATCCTCGACGTCAGCCTCTCAGATGAGTTGTCATCGCTGGCGAATGATGACGTTGATGTTGCCATTAGAGGGGGATACGCACCCGATGAGCATGTTCATGCGATCCGACTGATGCCGAATGAGTTTATCCCGGTCGCATCACCCGCCTACTTAGCAATCGCAGGACCACCCAGCAACGGATTTGAACTGCGCGAGCACCCCGGCCTCTTTTTTAGAACCCCGAGAGGACCTTCGCCTTGGTTATTAAAAACAGACGACCAATGGCACGACGTCTCAGGCAAGCCCATAGTCGTGTCAAATAATGCGAAATGGCTGATGGAGCTTGGTCTGGCCGGCAAAGGTATCATGATGGCACCAAGGTGGTCCGCTCACCGTTATCTTCAAACCGGTCAGTTGGTTGAGCTACTCGAGGAGAGCGAGTTAAGTGTCAGTCAAAACCAGGAGCTGGCTATTTATTTGCTGTACCAAAAGCCACGTTACTTGGTGCCTAAGGTGAAAGCGTTTGTGGACTTTTTGACCGAGCGACTAATGACCCCAGACGGCAATGGTCTTTGAAGACCGGGGCTTTTTTTCTGACTCTTGGGCCACTCAGTCCGTGCATCTATAGTCCACACTCACCATTTTCTAACCCCTCGTTTTTATCGTATGGTTAGCCGACGTCGGACGTCTGCAATAACTCAGTTTTTGCGCGTACAAGGAGTGATGGTGTTCTGTACGAACCGATCGTTGCTTCACATAGGAGACAGACACAATGAGCGATCCAGCCATGATCATCACCACCCAAGACGACCGGGTGCTCACCATCACCCTCAACCGCCCTGATGATCTCAATCCACTGTCGTGGCAAGTCCTTAACGAGATTGCTGATGTATTGGACAACGCCCTTCACGACGAGAGTGTGGGTGTCATTGTCATAGGCGCCGCAGGCAAGGCTTTTTCAACAGGCTATGACCTTCGCGAGGCGCACTGGATAACCTCACAATATCCAGCCAACTTTGACGATCACGTCGATATACGAAAAGACAGGGACGACGTCCACGTGATCGTCGATTACTGGATGAAGTTATGGCGCTACCCTAAACCGATAATCGCCAAGGTGCAGGGTGATTGTCTGTCGGGAGCGGGAGAGTTGCTTGGCGTCTGTGACATTGCCATTGTCAGCGAGCACGCACGGTTCGGACATCCCGCGGGCCGCGATCTTGGCATTCCCCCATCAATTATGTTTTGGCCAATGCTCATTGGTTATCGAAAAACCAAGGAGTTGCTTTACACCGCACGGCTCATCAGTGCCCGGGAAGCCCAAAATATTGGCTTAGTCACTGAGGTCGTGGCTCACGATAAACTCGATGAGACAGTGGCCATTATGGCTGCGCACATCGCCCGCGCGCCCAGCGATAATCTGTCGATACTCAAAGAAGTATCAAACACCTGGTTCGAAAATATGGGCATGGAGCCGTCGATTCGACGTGGCGCCGATCTCGATGCGGTCTACCATCAATTCGACAGTTTCAAAGACTTTTTTCGAACGCTGCGAAAGCACGGGGTCAAGGCGGCCTTTAAGAAGCGTCGAGACCTTTACGGATAAAAAAGATTGGCAAGTTTGGCAACACCACCTGATCAAGGTGGTCACTGGACTTAAAATACTCGCAGCATCACTGAGACACTTACTTGCGCGATGCGCGAAACGTGGAGAGCACGATGGACCTTCCTGTTGGAACAAGCTACGAAGAGATATGCGACAACTTCATCTGGGATATACCCGAATACTTCAATATCGCCGACGCGGTTTGCGATCGCTGGGCCGATGACCCAAACCTCATTGCCTTGAGCCACGAGGCCATCGACGGCTCAGTCACCAACTACTCCTTCGCACAAATCAAACAATACGCGAACCAACTGGCTAATTTAATGGCCAGCTTGGACGTCAGTCGGGGCGATCGGGTCGTTGTCATGCTGACTCAGTCTCCCGAGTGTGCAATATCGCACCTCGCCTGCTTTAAATCGGGCATCGTTTCATGCCTGGCATCAGTGCTGTTTGGACCCGACGGTATTCAGCACCGGTTACAAGGTACTGCCGCTAAAATATGCATTACCAATGCGGCTAATCTGGCCAAAGTGCGCGCCGTACAGTCGTCGTGCCCTGAATTGCGCCACATTATTGTCATTGACGACGACGTCTCTGAGGGCACGCTGCCGTTTTGGCGGTCGCTGGCCGAACAGGCTGAAACTTTCCAAAACGTCAAAACGCGCAGCGAAGATACCGCCTGGATCAGCTTCACCTCAGGCACGACAGGTCAACCCAAAGGCGTCCTGATGCCTCACCGATTGCTGCTCGGGAATAAGCCCCTGTTTGAGTATTACTACGACTATGGACCTCGACAAGACGATCGGCTTTGGTCTCCAGCCGACTGGGCTTGGATTGCCGGACTCATCAATATTTTACTCATCGGCTGGTATTCCGGTGCGAGGGTCGTATCGACCGATATGCAAGGGTTTAACGCACAGGAAGCCTTCCGAATTCTCGGTGAACACAAGATTACCGTATCGCTGTTAACACCCACTGTGCTCAAACTCATGAGGCAGATCGATAACGAGGAATCGAAAGCGCTCGACCTGCGCGTTGTGCTCAGCGGTGGCGAGGCGGTAGGTAAAGAGCTGGCGCTGTGGGCCGATGAGCGATTTGGTCTCACCATCAGTGAAGGTTTTGGACAAACAGAGTGCAACGGAATGATTGGCACTAACCCAAGACTCATGAATGTTCGCCACGGCTCTTTGGGCAAGGCAATGCCGGGATCGGTGTGTGCCATTGTTGACGATGATGGGCAAGAGGTGGCACCGGGCGTGCCGGGCAACATTGCGATCAAAAGACCTCACCCCGCTATGTTCTCAGGCTACCTCGATAATCCCGCAGCCACTGACGCAAAGTTTGTTAACGACTGGATGATGACGGGTGATCTTGGTGAGCAAGATGAAGACGGGTACCTCTGGTTCCATGGCAGAACTGACGATGTCATTACGAGCTCGGGCTACCGTATCGGACCCACCGAAATCGAAGACTGCCTCCTTAAAAGCCCTGCTGTGCAGCTTGCTGCAGTCATTGGTGTGCCCGACGAAACACGCACTGAGATCATCAAGGCCTTTATTGTCGTCGCTGAAGGTATTGAGGCAGATGAGGTGTTAGCAGATGCACTCAAAGAGCTGGTGCGCGATCATTTAGCAAAACACGAAGTGCCTCGCTTAATTGAATTTGTTGGCAGTCTACCGATGACCACCACTGGGAAAATAATGCGGCGATCGCTGCGCGATCAAGAACTCGCCAAGGCACAAACCTCATGATTAGAAATCACCCTTTTTACTGCCTCGGAGGCCCTCATGTTCATTGAACCGTTCAAAGTCGAGCTATGGATGAACGAATGGGAGACTCAGTGCACCTATAATTTAGCTGAGACCTGCGTGGCCAGCATTACCGTTGAGGAGCTTCTTTCACTCTCAGGTCGCAGTGGCAAGGACCTTTCCGATCTACTGCCCATGAAACTCGGTTACGGCGACATCGTCGGCTCACCGCGGCTCCGCTCTGCCATCGCGAATCTGTACGCAGATCAACACATCGATGACATTACCATTACCCACGGGACGATCGCCGCCAATATGTTGGTGCACAAAGCACTTGTGTCCAAGGGAGATCGTGTCGTGTCGATCGTTCCCACCTATCAACAGCACTACTCGATTCCGGCCAGCATTGAAGCCTCCGTGGCGACCCTGAATCTGCGCAAGGAGGATGATTTTCTCCCGGATCTTGATCGTCTTCGCGAGCTTGTGACGCCTGATACGAAGTTGATTGCCTTGACCAACCCCAACAACCCCACAGGCGCATTGATAGAGCGCCCCATGTTGGAAGACATCGCATCGATCGCCGACTCTGTCGGTGCCTATTTGCTCTGCGATGAAGTCTACAGAGGGACCGCTCAACAGGGTGACGGCATGGTTCCCTCCATCGTCGACTTGTATCACAAGGGCATCAGCACGGCCGGTATGTCGAAAGTTTTTTCACTCGCGGGTTTGCGTGTCGGCTGGGTCGTCGCCCCCAAAGAACTCACCGAGAACATTCTGATACACCGAGATTACGACACTATATCGGTGGGTATGATCAACGATCACTTCGCCGCCTTGGCGCTGGAAAATGCCGACCAACTACTGGCGCGAAGTCAGCGCATTACGCGAGAAAATCTGGCCGTACTCGACACTTGGATTCAAAACGAGCCCCGGGTGAGCTGGGTGAAGCCACGCGCAGGAACCACCGCCATGCTGAAGCTGGACATTCCGGTAAGCTCGCGAGAATTCTGTATCGACCTTGTGCAAAAAACAGGGGTCATGCTGACTCCTGGCGATGCATTTGATATGGAAGGGTATGCACGAATTGGCTTTGCTAATGAACTCGAGACAATCAAGGTCGGTCTGCAAGCGCTTTCCGCATACTTACAAACAACATTTTAGGACGTCGACGGCTCGACCGCTGAGGCACGCCCTGTGGGCCTGCCGCTGACGGTGCTGACAGGACGGGGCTAACACGCCTTTTGGCGTCTCAAAAAGACCTATCTGTGAGCGAGGAACTCAGAGACCTCACGGTGTAACGGACCGTGGAGTCGGAATGTGCGGCGGTACACCCAAATACTTCCAACTAAGAACAGTGCTGGAAGACCGATCATCAACGCCCGCAGCCCCATCACTGTCACATCACTCTGGACCGCGTTGGGTACGTAGCCAATAAGCGAGAGACCCACACCAATAAAAAAGCCAGCGAAGGCGCCTGCAAATTTCACCAACATGGTTTGCACTGAAAAGAGAATGCTCTCGCTGCGCTTACCCGTCTTGTAGTGGCCATAGTCGACCACGTCGGCGAGCATTACGGTTCCCAGGCCGTTGGCAACGCCGCCACCAAACTTTAGCAACGCACCTGCAACGGCCACCAAAACCCCGCTTTGAGGGGCCAAAACACTCCCCACTAACAAGACGACACTGCACCCAAGGGCAAACACGCTGGCGATGTACCAGGTCAGGCGTCTGGGTAGATATCGGCACAACCAGGGGAATATGAATACACCGAGCATTTCCGCAATGCCCGAGACCAATGCAAACATAGGGAATAACTCGGGCTTCCCAATGGCATAACTAAAGTAGTAAATCGCAAAACCGCCGACCAACTGCGTACCAATATTAAACGTGAGTACACAACCAATAAGCGAGGCAAGCTGGTCATTACTCTTTAAAATAGTAACCACATCACCCAGCGAGAAGCGTTCTCGATCGGTCGTCGATCGCACGCGCTCCTTGACCTGCGTCACGGTGATCAGCGCTGAAATGATAAAGCTCACAATGATCACGCCCGAGAGCAGAAAAAAGCCTCTACCTTCGTCTCCAGCCCCCAGAAAGCCGACGCTGGCCAGTCCGTAGGTACCCACGATCATCCACGCGAAACTGGCAAACAAACGCGGCCAAACCACCAAGCGCTCGCGCTCCTCGCGCGCGGAGGACAGGGCCGGCACCATTGACCAGAATGGAATATCCATAATGGTGTAGGAGAGACCCCAAACAATGTAGGTGACGGTCACATAAACGAGCAGCTCGGCACCTGAAAAATGATGGGCTGAAAACAGCGCAAGGAGCGCCAAAGAGTTAATCAGCGTTCCGATGACAATCCACGGGCGAAACTTACCCAATCGGCCTCGCGTGTTGTCGACTACCATCCCCATGACCGGGTCTGAAACCGCATCAATCACACGTGCAAATAAAAACAGTGTTCCCACAAATGCAGCGGGCACGCCCACAACATCGGTGTAGTAATACATTAAAAACAGATAGACGATGGAACACGCGAAATCTTTACCCAGCGCGCCCAGTCCGTAACTGCACTTGGTCCTCAGCAAAATCGGATCAGCCCCAGGCCCAGCCGTGCTCATCGACTTGTGTGTCTCGTGTTCACCAACGATGCTAGCGCGTGACTGCCACGCGTCGCGCTTAACCTAAAAGACCAACGGAACTGCTTGGCGTTGAGCAGGTATTCAGGACGGGTACTGGGCGTCCATGAGTCGTCACCACCCACCCCCATGTGAAATCCATCAATATGGAGATGCAATGACTGCTGCTGTACCCGCTCGTGGGTGTGTTGAGCACTCATTAGACTGTCCACACCGAAGTCACTGACTGAAAACGCAAAACTGTCTTTAACACGCTCGACCTGGACTTGCCCGACCTGCGCCAGTTGAGCGTCACAGCGCAAACCATTTTCGCTGGGAAAAATATAAGGCGTCTGCATTGCTTGGCGCGAACAGGACCATATGCCCAAATCTGCCGATTGCTTTCGGTCAGGATAGTTCTCGTGGGGACCTCGACCGACCCACGCCACGGATGGAGGCTTTTGGGTCAGTAGGAGTCGTGCACCGACCCGAGGCAGTGGCAAATCAGGGATCTCTTTGCTGACCTCAACGTCGATATTAACGGCGCCGTCAGCATCAAACCGATGGGTCCACTGCGAACGAATAAGCACCCCGCCCAACGCCGTGTACTCGTGCTGACTGACTACGACATTGCCACGTACGTCGACGCTTCGACAGTGGTGCTCAAGATCAAACAACCCAGCCTTCTGCCAAGCGGCAAGCCATGCATCAGGGGAGGGGTTATCGACTTCACTGCTGCAAATATCGTTGTCGATCGGCGCTCGCACAAAGCAATCCGATAGTGCGTCGGCAATGAGTGGTCGACCCTGATGGTCCCAGCCAGAGATAAAACCGGTGTCTGTACTGAGTGACCAGTGCACATCGTCAGTAACCACATGAATCGTACCGCCATCGACCCTCAACGTCGCTGGAGACGTAGCGGGATCAGCTGCGGGCTCTGCGCTCGCCAATATCGTCTGCTGGCGCGCTATCTCATGCCCCTTTGGCAATGAGGGTGTGTCTTCGATTACGGTAATCCAGAGATCCAAAATACGATCGTCGGCAGTTTCAAAAACGCTCAAATCCGAGTCGAGTGTGAACGTCAGACTGCCACTTGGCTCGATAACAATGTCGCGCGATCCAGTGCCCACGCTCGCCAGGAGCGAACCGTAGCGCCAGTTCAATCGCTCGTTGTCGGTCGACCTAAACAGGTGTTCGCTGGTGACAGTGACCGATACGGTGCCCGCGGCTTCCGACACAGTAAACGTGAAAGGTTGCTGAACGCGCTTTGCCTCGAGTAACGCGGGGTGCGGTTCTCGATCGGGAAAGACTAATCCATTGATACAAAACTGCCTGTCATTAATGGTGTCCCCAAAATCGCCACCGTAAGCGAAGTAGTGAACCCCTGCTTCATCGTATTTTGATAAGCCTTGATCGACCCAGTCCCAAATAAAGCCCCCCTGAAGCCGCGGATGCTTCCGAAATGCATCCCAGTAATCGGAAAAGTTACCCAGGCTGTTTCCCATGGCATGCGCGTATTCACAGAGAATGACCGGCCGTGCGCCCTCCTCGAGCGCCTCTTGCAGCGCAGCCCATCGCGTAATGCTGTGCGCAGGACGACCGAAGGGGGATGGCATGTCGTCGTCGACGCGCGCATACATTGGGCAAATAATATCGGTAGCTGCAGTATCTGCGCCACCTCCCTCATACTGAATGGGGCGTGACGGATCAGCCTCGCGAGTCCACGCATACATCGCATCGTGGTTTCGTCCGTAACCGGATTCGTTCCCTAACGACCAAATAATGATGCTCGGATGATTATAGTCGCGCCGCACCATGCGACTCATCCGGTCAAGATAGGCTGCTGTCCACGCGTCGTCGTCAGACAAGAGACTCATCGGAATAAGTCCGTGTGTCTCAATATTAGCCTCATCCACGACGTACATGCCCAAGCGATCACAGAGCGCGTACAACCCCGTCTGGTGAGGATAGTGCGAGCAGCGGATGGCATTAAAATTATGCTGCTTCATCAATCGAATATCGGCTTCAACCTGAGCCAGTGATTCGACATGCCCCGTTTCAGGGTGATGCTCGTGCTTATTGACCCCGCGGATCATCAGTGGCTTTCCGTTGAGAAGTAGCTTGCCGTCAACAATCTCGCTGGTGCGAAATCCAATGGTTGCTGCCTCGCACTCGCTCAATTCACCCTCACTATCGAGCAGTGACACGACCAGCCGGTACAGCGTTGGCCGCTCCGCACTCCAAGGACTCACAGAGGGAACCTCAAGGGCCATATGAACACGGTCCTTGTAGCGTCCACGCTCGTCCACAGCTGGCGTGCCTATTGGCTGCTCATGACAGAGCACTTGCACCCCGTTTTGATCAAACAGACAGACTTGAGTACGACCGGAATGAGGTCGATTACACAGCACCTCGATCTTCAAAATACCAGCCTGATAGTGCTCATCGAGGGTGGCAGTCACCCGCAGGTCAGTGATATGAATCCGTGGCTTAAAGAGCAGGTGTACGCTGCGATAAATCCCAGAAAGATTCCACATATCCTGATCTTCTAGGTAGCTACCATCACAGAGACGCAGGACCATGACAGCCAGCTGATTATCCCCCTTGTGGACCAGAGCACTAATGTCGAATTCAGCGGGCAGTCGACTGTCTTGCGAATAACCTGCGAGTTGCCCGTTGCACCAAACGAAGAAGGCACTGTCTACACCGTCAAAAACAAGCCGAACCTGATCCCCCAGGTCCTGCTCGTCGAGGAAAAAATCACGACGATAGCAGCCCGTTGGATTTTGCTCGGGAACTCGAGGCGGTGTTACAGGAAAAGGGTATTTAACGTTGGTATAAACCGGCCGCCCATAACCTTGGAGCTGCCAATTGCCCGGTACCTCGACCGTGTCTGCCGACACTGCTGTAGACGGCCAATCGTCAGGAACGTCGTTGGGCGATGAAAAGTACTCAAACTGCCATGAGCCGTCTAACGAACGCCGAGAAGTCGAGGGCACACTCGTTTCAGCGTCTGCGCTCGTCCGCCAACTGTGTAATGGCGAGTGCGCCGCTAGACGTTGCCAGCCGGTCACTTCTGGCGTTTGCCAGAACGCCAAGGCCCTCACGTGAGAAAATGGCTGGTGCATCTGAAAAATCACTCGTCCTTAGTGGCGAATAAATACCCCCGGCGTAACGCAGAGGTCAACACGACAATTCGTTAGGGATTACCCTTATGCACATCTATGCGCATCATTAGCGCCTCGAAACTATCTGATCATCGTTTTGCGAGCAATAGCCGTCCGACAGGCATGTATTGATCAGTCTGTTCTTACCCTTGGCTTTGGACTTGCCCGACCCCACCCCAGAGGCGCGAACAACGGCACACTAAAAACTAAACACAGACTCATACCGTATTGAAAAAGAGAGGCGACACATCTGTCGTAATTAGGAATACCGCACACTTACCGACCGGTGTGGTCAGCGGACACGAGACGATAACTATGGACACCGACTTCAAGCGATTTACCGGCTGGAAATACGCACTAACCGCAATCGCGCTCTTTTTGCCCTGGTGCGCCGTCGCAGAGATCGAAGAACAGTACCCTCCTTTTGATGCAATGGACGTATTTGAGCTTGAGTGGGCGTCAGATCCCCGGGTTTCACCGGACGGTCAATCCATTGTTTATGTTCGACGGTCCTTTGAGATCATGAGTGATACGGGACGAGCTGATCTTTGGGAAGTGTCCGTGGACGGAGACTTCCACCGGCCGCTCAGTGCAGGCTCAGGACGAAGTACGTCCCCTCGCTGGTCACCCGACGGTACTAAACTTGCCTTTTTTTCGCGTGACAGCGGCTCCTCACAAATTCACGTCCGGTGGATGGATACCCGCCACACAACCGTCATCTCAAAGCTGCAGCAATCACCGTCTGATTTGGCGTGGTCACCCGATGGTCAGTGGCTGGCCTTCACCATGGAGGTGAAGAAGAAGACCAAGCCTATTGCCAAGCGGCGGACTGCGCCTGAAGGTGCGCGCTGGGCAGATGCACCTGTGACGGTGACGACCACGCGCTATCAGTACGATGGTCGAGGCATTGTTGATCCAGCGCACCGACACGTGTTCGTGATACCGGCCGAGGGCGGTATTGCGCGACAGCTTACTGAAGGCGACTTTAACCACTTCGGAAAGCTTGCGTGGACCCCCGACAGTACAGAAATATTTTTCTCTGCCGATCGATCCGAAGACTGGGAACTTAGCAGCGACGAAGCCGACATTTATGCGGTTGCTCTGGCCAACGGCCGCATCAGACCGGTCACTGATTTTCCTGGTGCCGAGCGCAATCCCGTCATGGCGCCCAACGGCAAAACACTCGCCTTTAGTTACGAGCAACGTCGACCACTGGCGTTTACTCCGAACCGAATAGCCTTGCTGGATCTGCAAACTCAGGGCATGACAATTCTGACAGACAACCTCGATGGTGACGCCAATAACATTCTCTGGGCTGAGGACAGCAAATCGCTGTACTTTTCGTTTGATGAGCGCGGGATGCGACACATTCGAAAAATCACCCGAAGTAAAGTCGTTACAACTGTTGCGGAAGATGTCGGGGGAACAACAATCGGACGGCCCTACCTTTCCGGCGGCTTCCACCGTGCAAACGGCGTCACTGCGTTTACTCAAGGACATCAACATCGACCCAGTGATGTGGCGATCGTCAAAAACAAGCGACTCGAGGTCGTTACCGCGTTAAACGATGACCTTCTCGATTATCGCGCTTTGGGCAAGGTCACCGAAGTCACCTATCAATCGTCATTCGACGGCCAAGAGATTCAGGGGTGGTATGTCACGCCACCGGACTTCGATCCGACTAAAAAGTACCCACTCATTTTGGAAATTCACGGCGGCCCTCACCTCGCATACGGACCCCACTTTTCTGCCGAATTACAGCTGATGGCAGCCGCCGGCTACGTCGTTTTTTACAATAACTATCGCGGGAGCCTGTCATACGGTGAGGACTTCGCACTCTTGCTGCAATACAAGTACTCAAGTGTCGAGGACTTTGCTGACCACATGTCGGGAATTGACGCCCTGATTGAGAAGGGCTTCGTCGACAAAGACAACTTGTTTATCGCAGGCGGAAGCGCGGGTGGCATAGCCACTGCCTACGCGGTTGGACTGACTGACCGCTTCAACGCAGCCGTTGCCGCCAAACCCGTCATTAACTGGATCAGCAAAACACTCACCGCTGACTCCATGGTCGGACAGATCTATCACCAGTTCCCAGGCCCACCGTGGGAGCACTTCGAGCATTACTGGAAACGTTCACCGCTCTCATTGGTGGGCAATGTCGTTACACCCACCCTGTTGCTCACCGGTGAAGAAGATCGGCGGACACCCATGTCAGAGACTGAGCAATTCTACCAAGCACTGCGACTGCGCGGCGTCGACTCAGCGATGGTGCGACTGCCGGGCGCGTCCCACGGCATTGCGAGCAAACCCTCGCGACTGATCACAAAAGTCGATCATATTCTCGCCTGGTTTGAGCGCTACAAAGGCCGTCAAAGCACCCGAGATTAATCGGAGGCCTGCATTAGGAATGACAGGGGCCTGGGTGACCCCCTCGTTAAGTCCAACGCGCGCCGGGCGCGAAGCCTGGCATCGTGTCAGGAACCGGCGGCAAGGCCCTGTAAGACTTCAGCGTACATCTCGATCGCGTCGAACAGATTTTTCAGTCTTAAATTTTCATCCTTTCCGTGCTGATTGTTGTCGTGATTGGCAATCGGAAGAATCACAATCGGTGCCTCTAAATTATCCTCAAACAGGTAGATCGGCAGCGACCCTCCCATGGTCGGGGTAATTAACGTCTCTTGATCACCTAAACGATCCAGAATGACCTTCAATTCCGAGACAACCTCAGCGTCGATCTTTGTACGGAACGATCGGTACCCGCCTGGACGCGCGACCATCTGAAGATGGGTTTCACGGGGGGCGCTTGTTGTCGGGCCCTCTCCAGAGACGGTCATTCCCAGACTCTCGAAGTGACGTTTCAATGCTGCGAGCAGGACTGCAGGTTGTTGCCCGGGCACCAATCTTAGGTTCAATGAGGCATCGGCTGTCGGTTCGATAATATTGCGTGACTCGGCACCCACGCCACCGCCGCTAAGTCCCTTGACGACAATGGCCGGACGCATAATAGAAGACTCTAAACGCTCGTCAGCCACTTCGTTACTGCCCAGTCCCAGTTCAGATCGAAGCGTGGCATCAACGGCAGGCATTGCCGCAATGGCCGACCTCTCCAAGCCGGATACGGGACGAATATCATCCAAAAAACCCTCAACAACAACCTGGCCTGAGTCATCCTTGAGTGACATCAATAATTTCATCAATATTTCGTTGGGATTAGGCGCCCAGTTACCGTAATGCCCAGAATGCAGCGGTCGGTTCGGCCCAAACGTCGTAAGATCAACGGTCATACTCCCTCGAACACCCAACACAAGTTGGCGACGACCCGACTGATGCATAGGGCCGTCGCAAAACAGCATCACATCAGCCTCCAGGTCGTCCGCGACTTGTTCGAGAACACCCGCAAGCGTTGGACTGCCTCGCTCCTCTTCACCGTCGAGTAGCAGTTTAATCGTGATGTCCGGCATGGCGTTTGCCGCAACCAGCGCATCGATCGCCGCCATGAGCGCAATAACAGGCCCTTTGTCGTCGCCTGCCGCCCGCGCCACAATTCGCCAGTTTGGATCGAACTCATCCTGATCCCAGGGCAAGACTTTCGCCTTCGGGTTTAACGGATTGGACGTCCATAACGTTGGCTCAAATGGGGGCGATGACCACTGACTGGGAATAACCGGTTGTCCATCGAAGTGCGCGTAGATGAGAACGGTGGGCGCGTCTTTTGACCCTCGACGCTCAGACACAACGTAAGGAGCGCCGCCTGCTAAAACAATTTTTGACACAAATCCGCGTTTGGCGACGTAGCCCTCGATGAACCGCGCATTGTCCATCATGTCCTCTACGTTACTGGCAACATTGGGAAAGCTCAGGAACGTGCGGAAATCTGAAATAATACGGTGGGTGTTTTTCGCGTGGTAATCGCGCGCAATCGTCGCACCCTCTTGAGCGGACGCTCGGGCGCTTAAACTGATACAGGCAATGACACAAACTGCAGTGGCGACACGTATTAACTTCATCGAATGAACCCCGTTCCTTGGAGGACTAACCCTACCGCTTAACCGTACGATTCCCAAGGCATTCAGAATTAAGCCCGCACCGGTTTACAGCCTACCCTTGGTTCGTTGAACATAAGCATAGCGCGAGCTCCTCGCGAGCCACACTGCATGGTTAGACAATAAAGAGTGCTGTTTATGACGTCGTCGAGTTCTATCCCACTGATTGACCTTAAGGATTCAGACGACACAGTCTTGCCCGTTCTGGAACGCGCACTGACAGAGATCGGTTTCGTCATGGTTCAAGGTCACAGTGTGCCAGAGCACCTCGTACGGAAAATGCGGCAACAATTGGAAACCTATTTTTCGCGGCCACTTAGCGAAAAGCTGGCGGACTGTATTACGCCTGACAACTATCGCGGTTACATACCCCTTGGATTTTTTTCACCCAACAGCCACGGGGCTACGCGAGACCAATACGAGGGATACAAACTTCACAATGAGACAGCGCCAGATGATCCTATCTGTTCGGTCTGTGATCTCTACGGACCCAATCGATGGCCGCCCATGCCCGCTCAGTTACAGGAAACAACGCAGGCGTATTGGGAGGCTTGCGAGACAACAAGCCGGCATTTGCTTCGGCTGATTGCAAAGATCTTGGACGTCGAGGTCGACACGTTTCTCAGCCTGTTTGACCAGCCGCTGACCAACATGACACTGCTCCATTACCCTCCCCAAAACGAGGGCGATACCGGCTTTGGCATTCATCCGCACAAAGACACCGACGCACTCACGCTGCTCTTCCCAGACGATGTGGGTGGGCTTTGGCTGCGTCCACATGACGACAGTGAATGGCTGGAAGTCCGAGCGCCATACCACTCCATGGTGGTCAATATTGGCGACCTCTTAGAGCTGTGGTCTGGCGGTCACTTCGTCTCTACACCCCATAAGGTTGTGAATACCTCGGGGAAAGAGCGCTATAGCTTCCCGTTCTTTGTCGTACCGCGACACGATGTTGTCGTCTCACCACTCATTGCCTGCCAGCCCGGGTTTCAGCGCCAACCAGTCCCCGTTGGCGCGGTCTCCCGAGAGGTCTGGCGCACCAATTGGCCCAACGCTGTCGCTGATGAGACCGGTTTTGATCTGGGCACTCTGGCCGATCACTCGGTTGATTGTTCGAGAGACAGGTAACCGCTGGGCCAAGCGGACTCCTGCGTTTAACGACTGGGGATGGGTTAGCGCCCCCTCAGCCAGAAATAAACATAAAACGGCGCGAGTATCAGTAATGTGATTAAAGTAATCAGCAGCGGCTCTCGCAGTCCGCCCCGTACTGTATTCAGGACAAGCTGCTTCATGTACCCGTAACCCGGAGGTATAGGAAGTACTTTATTGTCTACCGTGTATCGTTGGTAGGCCGAAAGCATGGTCTGCAATCGCTCTGGCGACTCATGTGATAAGTCACGTGTCTCTCCTGGGTCCCGCTTAATGTTAAAGAGCCGCCAGCGCGCGTCTCCCAGTGGCCTGCGGTTTAAAACGATTTTGTAGTCCCCTTGAAACAATGCCGCATTACCCGCGAGCTCGTAACCCACCGCATCGTTTTCTGAGTAAATACGATCAACATCACCCCGTAATAAGGGCGCGAGATTCTTTCCAATCATAGGCTCTACAGGGCGACCTGCGTACCGCTTTCCGGGTGCATTGACGCCAGTGAGTGATAAAATAGTGGGGGTAATATCGGTGACAAACGAGAAGGCGTCACTCAAAACACCCTGCCGAGGAAGCGACGCACCCGCCACAATCATCGGTACGCGCATTCCACCCTCTCCAACGTAAAACTTGTAGTCCGCGAGCGGGCTAACGGCGGCGCTAGTAAAGCTTGGGCTAATCGAGTTGAAACTCCCCTTGAGCCCAAGAGTCTCATAATCACTGTTGTATCCCAGCGAGCTCAGCTGCCGTTGCGTGGCAAAATTGTCCGGATTACTCGGTCCAGACGCCTCGGCTCCGTTGTCAGAGGTAAAGATAAATAGGGTGTTTTCAAACAGCCCTTGCGCTTTGAGATGCCGAACCAGTCGCCCGATATGATGATCCATCGCTTCAACCATGCCGGCGTACACCGCCATTCGCTTGGCCTCGTAGCGCTGTCGTTCACCATTCAACGTGCTCCAGTCACCGGTCGTCTTCATGTCCACCAAGTCGATACCTGACGGCACTACGCCCAGCGCGACGGCACGCTGGTAGCGCTGCTGGCGAATCGCTGTCCAGCCGTCATCGTAGACGTCCATGTAGGGATCAATAAACTTCTGGGGTGCCTGCACCGGTATGTGCACAGCCTGAAAAGGGAGGTAGGCAAAAAATGGGCGACCGTCTTCAGCGTTGCTGTCTATGAACTCAATGGTCTTGTCGACTAAGAACCGAGACGAATAGAAGTCTTCGGGTAGCTGGTAAACCTCCCCGTCTGCGAACCAATGAGCAGTCTTATATATAGGAATATAAGGCCGCTGTTCCCAGTTGTCGGCCCCGGAGTCCGCGAGCGCAACTGTCCGCTCAAAGCCTCTCTCGCTCGGCAAAAAGCCCGCGTCAGTACCCAAATGCCACTTGCCGGCCATGTAAGTGTGATATCCCGCATCCTCCAGCAAGGTCGCAACCGTGACCACATTGCGACCCAGCACGCCCTGATAATGCGCCGTTTGTTGTTGCTCGGGTGCGAGCATTTCAGGAATATTGGGCACACCGGCCAGGTGAGCGTCCACACCCGTTAATAGCATGGCCCGTGCCGGCGCACAGTTAGCGGCCGTGTGGTAGTTGGTAAAACTGACGCCCAGTTCCGCGAGGGCCGACAGGCTGGGCGTATTAATCTCGCTGCCGTATGACGCGATGTCTGAAAAACCCAGATCATCAGCCAAAATCAAAACAACATTGGGCGGGTCATTTTTTCCTGGCTGATCGCGAACCGGATCTGTGATTTGGGCAGTTAACGCATTTGATGCCAGTGCAGACGCAATCAAGAGATTGCTCATCAACGCAAGGCACAGGGTACGCATTGTCTCTCCGTAACTAAGCACGATCGGGTAAACGACGAGAAGCAACCAACAGTATCAGCGCAACGACAATCTCCGGCGTAATAAGATTTATCGGCAGGGCCGCATCATGTATGAGCCAAGCCAGCACTCGACTCAGCGCTGTCAATGACAGCAGGATCATTGGCGGGTAGTACCAAAATCGACGCTGAGTCACCAGCGCAGTAAGAATACAAATGCCCAGTAGCAGAAAAAACGCGGCCATATCGCCGATCTGTGAACTCAGACCGACACCACTCTGAAGCGTGAGTCCCAACTCAGGGGCAATGCCTCGAGGGGCCAGTAACCAGCGCAAACCCATGACCAAGAACAACACCCCAGGTAACAAGACTAGGAGTCTGAGAATTGCATTCATAATCACTCGCCACGATCCGAAATGACCTTCATCATACGATGCGCGGTCTCTAATCCAGAGTTTTGATTTTGTCCCGTTACAAAACGTTGCTCGTCATCGACGACCACGTGGGTGGCAAAAAAGTCACGAAACGCAGTCTGATGCTCGTAAATGACGCCCGCTTTACGCAGTTCAGTCTCCGGATGCTTGGGCGTGACCTCGATGCCCAATTCTTTAATCTGCTTATCCGAGACGCCCGTCATTCTGCGTCCAGCGATTAATTTATTTCCGTCGATGTCCTGAGCGTTGACCAGCCCTAAAACACCGTGACAGACACCACCGATGACCGCCTCTCTCTCACCGTAATAGGACGTCGAAACCTGCTCACCTAAGACGGCAGACTGTGCCAGATCGTAGGCGGCGCCCCAACCTCCAGAAATAAAGACGATATCGTACTGGGTAATATCCACCTCAGAAACAGCAAGTGAATTCGCCACCTTTGCTTGCGCAATGGGATCCTCAAGATAGCGCTCGTCCTCTGGGCTTCTAACTATGTAGTTCAAGGTTTGCGGATCAATGGGGATCTGCCCTCCTTTAATACTGGCCATATCGACGTCCATTCCGCCGTCCGTGAACACGTAGTAGGGGTGCGTAAACTCAGAGGCCATGACGCCCGTTTCAGGGCCATCGGTCTCGCCAGGCGCGGCGAGTGTACTGTGGCTTGTCGTAATGATCACCGCCCGCTTGCCCGGCAAAGCAACCGGGTCGCCCTCATAGGTAGGATGCAAGCCGCCTTTGTGCAGCAGGGTTGGCAATGCGATGGCGACTACAACGACAAGCCCCACGACGACACCGAGACCTTGGACTATTTTATTCATTAACAAGTGCCTCTTGCAGTGGGACAGAGCCCCGTTGTTGCGCAACTATATATTGGCATGCCTTATGTCATATTAGGCGGGGATGATGAGAACTGCAACCAGGTTCTCGCAAAGCGCTCACACTTAAGCGGCAGCCCAACAGCTCGCACTCGCCGCCTGAATCATTTAAAAGCCCCCATCTGAGAAAAAATAACGCAATAAATGCGAGGTAAATTAGAGCTGCAGCCCCCTTTAGAAGGTCTGGTGGTGTCTTAAGGTGGGCATTTGGCATGTGCAAAGAGTGCGTTATTATTAGCCGGCCCTGCGCCGATGCGTCGCGCCAAGCACCGCCGCATGAGTGTCGTTTCAGGCGCGGGATTTAAGAACATAGGCAGAGGTCCGTTTATGAATGATTTACCGGTTTACATGATCGTCAATCTTCATGTGACCGATGCTGATACCTACCGCATCTATGAAAAGGGCTTTTTCGGCCTATTGAAAAAATACGATGGGCAATTCGTCACCTTCGATGACGATCCTGTGACCTTTGAGGGGTGTGCGCCGAGACAAGGTCGGATGATTATTTTCCAATTCCCCTCTGAAGAAAAGGCGCGCAACTGGTTCGATGATCCGGCGTATCAGCGACTTTCTGAAAATCGCCGCGCAGGGACAAAGCTCGAATTTCTAACGATGGTCCGAGGGTTGCCTCCACGAAAATGAACAGACGCTCGTTTTTGAAAGTCACGGGATCCGCGTTTGCAGCCTTGGCCGCAAGCGGCTGTGTCGTTCGCCCCACGGGGGAGCGTTTTTTTATGGCGCCCACGGCTTACGGTGCGCTACAGCCCGATCCAGAGGGTTTACTTGATCTTCCAGAGAATTTTACCTACCGGGTTGTCTCCAGCTTGGGTGATCGCATGTCTGACGGAGCAAGCGTGCCAGACAAGGCAGATGGCATGGGCTGCTTTGACCTGGGTGACGGGCAACTGGCCCTCGTGCGTAACCACGAATTAGTGTCAACCGACGACAGTGGTGGCGCGTTTGCTATGGGGTTTGGCTCTAAAGATGGTGGGTTTGTCCCCGGCGGCACAACACACGTTATTTTGGATGCAAAGACCTTAACGGTCACCGATCAGTTCCGGTCACTTGGTGGCACCATCCGTAACTGTTCCGGCGGCGTCACACCTTGGAATACATGGCTCACGTGCGAGGAGTCAACGACAGGGCCTGGCCGCGAGTTCGGAGAGGGCTTGGCCAAAAATCACGGGTGGGTCTTTGAGGTACCCGCTAATGCCAGAGGGCTGATCGCACCCGAGCCGCTTTATGCACTTGGAAGATTCAATCACGAAGCCGCATGTGTGGACCCTGAAACAGGCTTTGTGTACCTGACCGAAGACCGTGATGACAGTGTGCTCTATCGATTTATCCCCAAGCAATCAGACCAGTTAGCGATGGGGGGACGCCTGCAAGCGATGCAGGTCGTGGACGCGCCAGACCTTCGTAATTGGTCAGCGGCGTCTTTGAGGCCCGGTGGTGTCAGCGCTGTCAACTGGCTAGACCTTGACGATGTTGAGTCACCAAACGACGATTTGCGCCACCGTGCCCGCGCCAAAGGCGCCAGCCTCATTGCTCGAGGTGAGGGTATTCATATGGCCCAGGGAGAAGCTTACATTTGCTCCACCAGCGGCGGCGCGGCCCGCCTGGGTCAGATCTTACGACTGCATTTGAGTGACAACGGAGAACGGGATCGTCTTGAGTTGTTTTTCGAGAGTGTATCAACCCGCCAATTCAACTTTGGCGACAACCTGACCGTCGCCCCGAACGGACACCTCGTTGTCTGCGAAGATCAATACACAGAAAAGGTCGACAACTTTCTACGCGGCATCACGCCTGAAGGACACGCCTACCCGTTGGCCAGACTCAGATTGCAAACGGAACTCGCCGGCGCGTGCTTTTCACCCGACGGGACCACACTTTTTGTCAACGTCTACGCGCCCACCAAGACGCTGGCTATAACAGGCCCTTGGGATCAGTTCATCGATACAGTGAACGCATAAGGCACGAGACAAGGGGTATCACGCGGTGAAATCATAACCCTCTTGAGATCGCCTCATTAAACGATAGTCACCGTCTGCCCCGCTCTGACCTCCCCTTGTTTGACCACCTTCGCATAGACCCCTAAATTACCGTCCGCCTCTTTTACAAGGTGACGCATGACCTCGGTATCCCGCGGGAGATCCGCTGTCGCATGAGTCGTCATGGAGCAGCGCGGGCAGGTGTCCACTATTTTGAGAACCGCGTCCCCGACATGAAGCTCGCGGCCAATCCAGTCCTGCTCGGGATACGCTGCGTCTGATCCCACCACATTGAATATAAAATTAGCCCTAAAACGTCTTGGATCGAAGCGTGAAGTCGGTGCACGCGCTGAAAGCGTATTCAATGACTGTCGAGTGGCCAACATAAGCGGGAACGCATCAAAGTAAGTTCCCGGTGGCGACTCGAACTCCAAGACCTCACTAAACGCGCTGAGATCAGGCAATGGCTCTTCGGGAAGACGTCCAAAGAGCGTCCGCAGTTCCTCTTCGAAGTCTGCACTATCGGGCGCACCCCGGCGGTAGTGATCGAGATTGTCCGCCGGTAAAAGCGGCCACAGTGAGACCGAGTGCTCCAATTTCTCGGACAACCAGGCATTAATGTCAGTGTCGGTGGAAAGACACAAACTCCCGTCGGGCGCTTGAATCTCGGCGACTCCGCCATGAGACGTTCGAGCGCTGAATAACATGAGTCTTGGAATTTTTTTTGCCCCACGGATGCCCCCGCGCTTTTCGTCGCGCGTCGCCCAACTTCGGTCACCCGGAATACCCTGCTCCCCGAGAAGGGTCTCGGCAAGTGACTCGCCCAACATGGATTTAACGGGATAGCGGCAAATTTCTTCGAGTGTAATTTCTAACATAGTCGATGCGTTCTCTTTTATTCGGCGACTGCGCCCTCATCCGGCGGCCCTGAGTAAGTCCTTCACGCTGCCGGCAAGTGCTGCAGTGTGGCTCGACAGTCACAGTACATTTTCCTGCTGCCGTGGGCCAGAAATCGCAACTCTAAAAAGTGACAATTTAGGTGTTCCATTTTTGAGTTTTAGCAAGGCTAAATCGTTACAGCCCACGCCTGAAAAATACTCGTATCCTTGCCAACATTCATCAGGGAGTAACACACCATGTTTAAATTAAAGGCCGTAATTTCCATATTCACACTCGCAGTTTTGTTGTCTGGAACCGCACACGCGTCCAACAATGTCACCGAAGCCTACAGCTTCTGTAAGACAGCGGTTAAAGAAAAGTATGGCGACGAAACTCGGATCTCCATGAAGGGCAGTAAGAAGTTTGCAGGCAAACTGACTGTTCAATTGTCAGTCGTTCCTGCTGGTGAGGCTCGCCAGCGCATGCTGTGCAAGATCGACGCCTCCAAAGCGAATAACAACTTGATGCTGACAGACCGCAAGGGCAACGCACTCTAAACCGAGGCAGTGGATGGAACAGCTTGACTGGGACGACCTTAAAGTACTTTTGGCCTGCAGCCGCTTTGGGTCTACACGATCAGCGGCTGCAGCGTTAAAGGTCAGTAACAGTACGGTTCACCGAAAGCTGGAGTCACTGGAAGATGCCGTCGAGGGGCGTCTGTTTGATCGGACACCCGACGGCCTTCTCGCCACGGCTTTGTGCGAAGAGCTACTGCCGATCGCCAAAGTTGTTGAGGACACTATTTCAGACGGCCAACTCCGGCTGACGGGCCGCGATGCGCTTCTCGCCGGCAAGCTCAAAGTGTCGTTGGCCAATTTTGCGCCCTTAAATGCCGTTTTGTTCGAAAAACTCAATGAGTTCTCTCTGAGCTACCCGCGCATTCAGCTCGACGTAAAAGCCTCTAATGACGTGGTGGATCTTTCGCGCAGAGAGGCCGATTTTGCCATCCGTGGTTTGCCCGTGGGTGAGCGTCCTCCCCGCGACATCGTGGGCATTAAGCTAGGACTGTTGACGGTGGGTTACTACGTGCATCGCGACCTACTGACCGACGCACGGCTGGGGCGACGTGAACTCACGTACATTAATACCGCGGAGGACATTCCCTCGCAGTTACCCAAGCCGAGTGACCTTGGTATTGCCGTGAAGCACTCGATCGACGGCGGTATCGCCCGATACCAAGCTGTGCTGAATCAGATGGGAGTGGGCGCTCTACCGTGTTTCACGGTGGCGCATGACAGCAACGTTATTCGGTTACCCAACACGCTCAGCGTGCCCTACTTCCACGTCTGGCTCCTTTACCACAAGGACCTGCGACAATCCGCACGGGTGCGAGCACTGTTCACGCACCTGTCGAGTCTTGAAGACTCTTGGCCCGACGCCTGGGTTGGGATACGCGCTGAGTAAGACTGGCCCAAAGGTGTGACGATCGCACCCACTACAAATTCTGAACGCCTACTAACCTACACGATGCTCTAATCATCACTCTGTCACCGACCATAGCGGTAGCACGGCTGTTCAGTGGCGAGTTTAGCGGCAGGGCAAAGGCGTGACAGATCTTCTTTTGGCACCTAAACTGCCAAAAAGTGAGCTATTTTTTCTCCCTACTTATTTGAGCCACTACGGAGGCAAGGCCCGTGAACGTCGAGAACAGTGTGATTCCAACACAGACTCAGATGGCAGAATTTCTAATGCCGGGCCCGGACGGGTCGATCTTTATGGTTAATTTGCTGAAGTTTAAAGACCAAGCGAGCTACGAGGACAACCGCGAAACCGAGCTCACCGGAAAGGAAGCTTACGCAATTTACTCCGCGGGTGTGACCAAAACATTGTCGCAGGTGGGCGGTAAAGTCGTTTTTTCAGGTGACGTTAGCCGACTCATGCTAGGGGAAGTTGAAGATCTCTGGGACTGTGTCGCCATTGCCCAATACCCCTCTCGAGCCTCGATGTTAGAGATGATGCAACTCAAAGAATATCAAGAGATTGCCGTGCATCGAAGCGCAGGTCTTGCCGGTCAGCTTAATATTGAGACGACCGATACCCAGGGTATGTTCTGACGGTAAATGCCCAGTCACACCGCCTTATGCATGATCGCAGTGATAGACGTCGTGACGGTTTGACGCTCAATACGCCGGCTCACGGCGCAAAACCGCTAATCACATTCTCGACTCGATTTCTCGCCGGTTAACGCGGGTGCTCGCATGGGCCTATTAGTGATACAATATATCGCTAATAGCCACGTAAGAGCTCGCGCAGCCCATGACAATGAAGATTAAGTCCGCCGCCGCAGTGTTGTTAGACGCAGAACATCGGTGTGAAGACAGCGGTGTAAAACTCACGAGCCGCAGGAGGCAGGTGCTCAATGCGCTGCTGCAAGAAGATCGCGCTTTGTCTGCCTATGAACTAATGGAAGTGTGCAATCGGGAGTGTAACGAGCCCATGCCTGCCATGTCGGTTTACCGAATATTAAGTTTCTTGGAGGAGCAGTCGCTCGCCCATAAGCTCAGCTCAGCCAATAAATACGTGGCCTGCTCCCACATTACCTGCGCTCACCAGCATTACAGGCGTCCTCAGTTCTTAATTTGCAATGACTGCACGAAAGTACAGGAAGTGGAAGTGAGCTCAGAGGCGCTCGTTGCTATGGAGCAGGTCGCAGAAACCGCAGGCTTTCATCTTGAGAGTCGCCAACTTGAGCTATCAGGCATCTGCAACGACTGTCGAAACAGTCAGTAACGAGAGTTAATAATGAAATTTTCAACCGAAAAAAATCGGCCAATCGCTGATGTAAGCGCTGTCGGACTGTCGTCACTGTGTCTCGTACACTGCTTAATGCTCCCAGTCGTCGTGTCTGTGTATCCAGCGACCATCGCAGTGACACTCAGCGACGAAGTATTTCACCTCTTTATGGTGTTGATGGCCATTCCCATCAGTGTATTCGCATTGTTTTTTGGTTGTCGGTCGCACAAAAGCTATTCAGTTGGACTGACCGGCGCCCTCGGCATCGGCCTATTGTTCATGTCGGCTTTTCTACCGCATGAACTCGCAGGAGAAACCGGTGAGCGTCTTTTGACGGTGTCGGGAGCACTTAGTCTGAGCGTCAGCCATGTTCTAAACTTCCGGCTCTGCCACAGTGTAAAATGTTGTGATACGGCGGGCTCGACCGCGAATCAGTGAACCCATCGTGACCTCGCATTTTTCTCAAACCGCCGCAGCACGGGAGGCGACTGCCATTGCTGCCGATCTACTCGGCAAGATCACGCCTCTCACCGACGCTATTGGCCTCGGTTTTGACCGTAGCTGAGCGATACGATACGGCTGAGTTCCGATAAACTTCGCCCACTTTGCGCACGCAGTTCATTGAAAAAAGCCTGTGTCGCGTTTAGGGCTCGAAGACTCCCACTACCTGAGTCAACGATGCCATTATTGCGCAAAAAGCCCTCTACGTCAGATGTCAACAAGAACGTGTCAAAGCCAATGGATCTCAACGCGTATGGACCCGTGTTTCCACCCAGTCGACTGCCCTTCTTCTTGAGGTACAGCCACAGTCCGATTACATCTTCCTCGGGCCAATCAGCGATAAATTCGCCAAACGCTCGATCCTCTCGCCGCTCCACGTCGTTGATCATTAACGCGTTATGCGGAATGGTTTTAACTTTGTTGAAGTTTCTAATAATTGCCGGATCCTTCGCCTTACGCTCCAGCATTTCCTCGGGCATCATCAGTAATCGCTCGATGTCGAAGTTCCAAAAAATCTCTTCGAAATTTGCCCATTTATTATCAACCACGCGCCACACGAAGCCCGATTGAAAAATTTTACGCGTGAACTCCGCAAGGTACCTGTCGGAGCTTAACGCTGCCAATTGCGCGTTACCCGGTGACTCCGGCAGCAGCGCTTCCAACAGCGCCTCGCCGCCCTTCCGCTCACAGGCACGTTCATAAATTGCAATGTAGTCAGGATGTTTCATGCTCGTTAGTGTAGCCTTAAAAATTACCGAACGCGCTTTTCAGCAGCAGTCTCCAGGCGCGCGTCACTTTGCAAATGCCGTGCACCGTCTAAGGCAGGCTATTCAGGCACGTCTAACGCCGGGTTTCGGTCAAAAAAGTTGCGCGGTTTCAATACGATTTCGTCGACCTTAGCGGGCATGACCGGCCAGTCCTCAGCCATAGGGACATGGTGAAAACCAATCGTCGGCCACGCCACAAGGTCGCTATCTTCCAGAACGTCATTGTTGCTCGCGTAGTGTGGTAGACCGACGCCAGGCGCGGACTGATTGACGGCGATGCCACTGGAGAACAGCTCATCACGCTTGTATTTCGTCACCCACAAATTGTTTTTCAAAAAGCCTGCGCGCTGATAAATGGGATCGTCCAGCGTGACTAGCGGACGTATGTTGGGAAACATCAGCTGGTAAGACGTGTCATACCCCATGGCATTTTTTGAGGCGCTACTCGAAAATGTCAGCAATGCAGGCTTATCGACCTGCATCACCGTTTGCGCCTGCTGCTCGCTCTTTACGGCTTCACGGGTGACGCCCCAGACACCTTGTCGCGTCGCGTCGCTCGGTTGCGTCACACTCTGCAGACGCTGTCTGACAAAATTGTTGTCCACGCCGTCGATGTCGAAATCTATGCGGTAGCTAAAAAAGTGGTCGTGGTTCACCCCCAGTCTATAGGGCGCGATCAACGTACCAGTCGCTGTTTCAGCCTGGGCCGAAGGGTCTGCAAGTGTCGCAGCGAAAACACCTTTCGTAGCGTCTATCCCTGTTGAAATAAGTCGAATTCGCATCCTGCCGTCTTGCTGGAAAACGTAGTCTTGGAAATAGTCGTAGTTCCCGATCACCGCCACCATGCGAACCACAAGATTCGTTGTCCGCCGTGAGTTATGTCTCTCCATGCCGGGCACTTCGTCATAAAGCGACTCGTGATGACGCCAACTGGGATAGCCCGGGTCAAACTCAAAAATGCAGACACGATTTTCAGCGACAAAGGGCTCTCCAGCGGCGGTGTGCAGCACAACATTTTGGAAAACGGCATTCGGTGGGCAGTCGTTTCCCTTGAGCGCAGTGGCCATGTTGCCAAATCCGTACTCACCCATGTCGAAGTACGCGCGATAAAACCAGTGAGTGTCAGGGTCTTGGTAAGGGACAAACATCTCAGACATGGCGATCTCGTAAGCAATAGGTCGTACCCCATCGCCCGTAACAATCCCCACATTGTTTAAGACTGTCCCTTGACGCGGATCGAACCGAAGGTGAAAACGCCAGTTCTGCCAATCAATTTGGCTGCCGGTGACTGAAAAATTGGGCCCTTGTTCTTGAGTAATAGTGACCTCACTCAAGGGAGCGCGTGTCTCAAGCGCTGAGGCGTGAAATTCAATGACGTCAAAGTCGCTTGGTGGCGCCTCGGTATCAGCAAACGAGTCAATAAGCTCTATCAAACGAAGCTCCTCAACATCGAAGAGCACGCTAACCCCCTCAACAGGGCGCGCCCAAGCACTGGTCGTGGGCAACAAGCCTAAACCGCTTTGCCCTCGGATATTGAAACAGTCAAATCGGACCAACCGGTCGGTCACGGGATCAGCAAGGCTTGCAAAAAATCGGCCGACCGTGCGCGGCATGCACAAACCATTGCGCGCACTGACACCGCGACGCTCAAGAGCCGCTCTTACTTCAGGGAGTGCGTTCACGGCGTCGAGCGCATTGATCAGCTCGGCTTGGACAAGCATAGGCTGACCACTGAGAATGAGCTGAGGGTCAGACAGCGCACCGGTTTGGAAGTCGTATTGCACCCGATACGACGATTTAGCTGAGCGGTATAAAACATCGGCACCTCGCGCCGCAACGCTTTGTTCGTCCCATGAGAGTGCATCCTGCTTGTGAGGCTCCAGCAAACTGATGCGATTGAAGACAACTTGAGCATCGACTGACTCAGTCACAGCCGTCGTCACTTGCGCCACTTCATCAGTCGTCAGCGAATGCCAGGGTGATAAGAGCCGATCGGTCGTCTCATCGCGTTCTGAGGATTTTTCAGCGCAGGCGACGAGCAGGCCGACACTGACGAAAAGAGCTGTCTTTAGGATTTTCATAAGGCGATTTATTGTTAGGCGAGAGAGTAAGACTACCGGACTGGACTCCGGGCCGTAACAACACAACCTAAAATAATGAGTGCCGTTCCAAGCAGTGTTTGTGTGCTTACCGACTCTTCAAAAATCAACCAACCCAAAATTGCCGCCCAGATGAAGGCGGTGTACTCGACCGCAAATAAGCGTTGTGCTTCAACTTTACGGTAAGCCATGGACATTAATATTAGCGAGCCAACGGCCAACAAACCCGCCGCGAGCGCGCCTGTCCACTGAACGGCGTTAGCCGGAAGAGACCCTGCAAACGGTAAGCCCAATGAGAGGACCAAAAGCATAATAAAATTTTGGTAGAACGCGATTTCCAAAGGCTTGGCCACCAGGGCCTGCATGCGCTGCAACACCAAGTAAAGTGCGTACATGACTGCAAACAGAAGTATGGCGACAACACCAAGAATATCGGCCTGGACGTCTAACAGTAAGACATCACCACCCACCATAATCGTGACACCGCCAAACCCAAGCGCTGCCGCAAACTTCGCACCCTTATCAATCGTTTCTCCCAGAATAGGGGCGGCGAGAAATAACGCGATGATTGGCGCGATAAACGTGAGCCCAATTGCTTGCGCTAGAGGAATGCGCGTTAAGCCAAAAAAGAGGCAACACAGCATGAATGCATTGAGAACGGCTCGCATAATATGCAGTTTCAGGACTCGCCCTTGAGCCATGGTAGGTCGCCGCGGCAGGTACAGTATTGAGGCCACCAAGGCCCCCATTGCAGCTCGCCAAAAGGTCGCAGCGAAGACGCCCATCGCAAGCGCCTGAGCCTTCATAACGGCGTCCATCATGGAAAAAAACAAAATGCCGAGCAATGCCAAAAAAATGGGGTAGTACTCACTCGACTTCACTGAGAACGCCTCCCCTGACGAGTGCTACGGCGGGACAATATAGACGACCAGTGATCCGCAAGGCTGAATCTAATCATCGCTTGACGCAGAAGAATATCGGCGCGCTTATCGAGTGAATTGATTTGATGCATGCCATTGCGCAACGATTGACCGCAGGGTACTCACCAAAGCAATCGGCTCATCCAGCATCAAGTGGTGACGCGCACCCGGTATTCCAATGATTGGAATGTCTGTTGCACCACACTCACGAAGATAATCGGCAGAGTCGTCATCAAACAGCTTACTGTCTTGTCCGTAGACAATCGCCTTTCGACCCGGAGCGGCTACAATCGCTTGCGCCTGCTTCAAAATACGATCGCTGACACCAAAATCACTGTCAAAGACACTGATATCAAACTTCCACGTCCACCCGCCTTCCACTTGTTTTAGAGAGTGGTACGCCATGTATTCATTCAAGTACTCCACCGTCACAGGCTGAGGCGGCGACAGCACAAAACGCGCCCGTGCCGAGGCGTAGTCGGGATAAATTCGATTGGGCCGACTTCGATCTGACCGCATGGGCTTCCCATTTGAAAAGTGCGCTTTGAGTCGCTCAACCCGTAACACCATCAGGTCACAAATGATCAGCCCATCGAAGAGCTCACCGTGGCGCTCCATGGCGCTCAGACCCACGTGTCCGCCATAGGAGTGCGCAATGACAATGGGCTTTGCGTCGTGCTCGAAAAGACCTGTGCCGCGGGCAACGTCCACCACTTCTTGCGCCCGGACCTTGTCGGGATAGGATTCGCGGGCCTCAGAGTCACCCATTCCCGAAAGATCGTAGGCAACCACGTGGTAGTGCTCTGCTAGAAACGGCGCAATAAACGCAAAACAGCGCGCGTGCGCTAAGAAGCCGTGCATTAGTAGTAAGGGCGGATTCTCCGGATTACCCCAGCGGAAATAGTGGACTTTGCAGCCGCCTGAGTCGATCCACCCCTCTTCTCGCGGAACCTGTAACGCACTGACCAGCCAAGCGGGTGCTTGCTGAGGGTCAGTGGGGAGTTCGCTCGAGAGGCTACAGATCTCGGTTACCTGCGTATTCATAAACATCCATTCACACTTGGGAGTAAGGGAAAAGCCAACTCGCGTCACCGCAAAAATACGGTCGGTCAAGTCGCTGCTGAGTCACGAGCGCCGTGATCGACTGTGAAAAGTCTCGGTTACGCGGGTGAACTTACGCACCCAGGTTCTGGGCAGATCGATGGCGCAACAACTTAGGTCTCATTGCTGACAAACGCGGGGTACTGAGCAGCAACGTTTTCGTGAAGATAGACCCAGTTCGTGCCGTGCATGACAGCCCGGTGCCGTGCATCTGCAGAGACGTGATCCTCAGGGGCGTACTCAGCATCACCCTCAAACAGTACCGCTACGGCACCATCGTCTTTTGTGAAAATGGGAAATACTTCGTGAGGTGACCGCTGAGTCTCTGCCTCTGTCATTGCCGCAGTATTCGGATAGCGCAGTAAGCTGCACAGTGTGATGTATGTGGGTGGAAGCATGCCCAGCTGCCCCGCCTCATGTTGTGCTACCGCGTCGGCAACGCCGATCCAGCAAAAGTCATGAATCTCACTTCCATCAATCTCGACCTCTGCGCTTTCAGCCAACGGTGCTGCGTATATCCAGGTCTGAAATCGCTTGGGCTCGACTACGGGGGTCGTCCAGCGACTCAGATGAACCATCTTTGTGAGATCAGGTCTGAGCCCGCACTCTTCCTCCGCCTCGCGGGCCGCAGCAATTCGAGCAGCAGTGTCCATATTGCCATCCGCTTCATCAATGTCAGTCGGCTCAAGCGCACCGCCGGGAAATACCCAGAGCCCACCGGCAAACATCAGCGCCTTGTTGCGCTTTAGCATGAGCGTTTCCATGCCATTGTGGGTGTCTCGAAGCAGAACAACGGTACTTGCAGGGCGCGCATCTGGAATGTTGGTCACGAGTGATCTCCTACTACTTTACATTACGGTATCACGATTACCGACCACTGAATCTGACAATACGGCGGCTTAAAACCGCATGGCTTTTTGTGTCAAAACGGCACAGGAAGTCAGTTGCAAAATGAGCACCATTGAACGCGTTGAACGTCGCTGACGGACGTCACAAGCCCTCAGGTTCTATGCGCTAGGGCGAGGCGGTTTGCCGACATCGCAAGACGCCTCTCCCGTGAAAGAGCAACACGCAACACCTCATGACCCTCCTGACGCGGATCAGTGATGCCTGAGACTCAGCTCGAAACTCGGGTCGGTCCTCGCCGTCGCGAGCAAACTCCGCGACGAACCTCACCCTCAGAGCTCTGCAATCGCGTTACCGAGCCAATCCATCCTGGTATCTAACCAATCCACCAGATGATCGACTTCTTCCTGGTACGTGTCATAGACCACCGGATTGGGCCACACGTATTCGCCAAGGGTCTGCCAAATAGAGTCGTTTTCAGCTTGCGCCAGGTTGAGCGATTGAGACCACGTTTCGATGTTCTGCTTAATCGCGGGCCGTTGCGAGTCAAAGTAGGCGTAGCGCTCTTTGACTCTTTCGGCGAACGCCGGATCCTCCAACATTCGACTGATCCAGTCATTCCACCTGACCCACCAACCTTCAGGGAAGGTCGCGTCGGCATAGTCAACATTTCCAAACCCAAGGTCAAAGTCCCAGATGGGTCCCATCTTAATTTTCTCGCCAGGAACCCAGTGCAGGAAGATGCTTGAATACCACTGCGCATCGACATTTTTGGCAATTTCGTTAATCAGAAACCAGTCAACGAAACTGTCCACGTCAGCGTAGGACGCGTAACCCGTCTCGGGGTCAGCAAACTCGGCGCTAAAGAGCACGGCTTCGAAGTCATTGAGGTGTTGACGGACCTGACTAAACTCAGGGTCAGCGTAGTCTAGGTTCGGCTCTTTAATATTGATGAGGTAGGTGTCTGTTCGAAAGGAAACGTCATCCGGATCTAGGCGGCTGGGCTGGTCAATTTCAAGCAAAAATCCTGTGTCGCCAATGTCGACCCTGTTACCACCGTCTTCAACTTTTTCAGAGATGTGGTAAATGCCATCATGACTGCCATTTACAAAGACTTCTGCGTAATGCCCACTGGGTGTCCACGCCAGAGTGCTCATACTTCCCAGCTCAAACGCCAGATGATTTCGCATCAGTGTTTTGTCGGAATATTCGGCCAGAAAGAGCCACTTCTTATCTTCAAGCATTCCAAATAAAGCCCGTTTTGACTCCAGCTTCATTTGATAGGGCTTTTTAGGGTGCTGCCAAGTTGAGTTACCACGGCCTCTGATTTCCATGGCCATTTCGTCGACCGAATCGTAATTGCGCCAGCCGTCCATCATAAAGGTGCCGGTCACGTAATCTTCTTTGGAGGTGATGGCGTTATCGGTATTCAAGTAAATAATAGGGAGGCCCGTAAAGCGCGTCAGATCAACGTCAAACGTCTTGGTCACCCCCGACTCATTTTCCACGGTGTAAGACACGACACCGGTGAGATCTTGGGCGTCCTCCCCAGAGGCTTGAGGCGTACCATTCACAAGTACCTGAGACCCCTCGAAGGTAAACGTAGGCACCAGCGACGTTACCGCGGCGTCACTTGGAAGTCGGGCGACAAACGTGTCACCGTCAATCCTGAATTCAATGTCAGCATCTAGATCGGCGTTATTTTGCGCCAGTAACGTAAAGCTCTGTAAAACAGGATCCGGTATTGGAATGACCGGCGCAGGGGTCACCGCGACAGACTCTGAGCTAGAACCGCCACCACCGCCACCGCAGGCACTGAGCACTAAAATAAGAGACACTAAAAATACCGATTGATAAACGCGCTGTAACATTCGAAGTACCACTCTTTATCTACTGAACACACATCCTACCGACCGGAAATGAACGGCGAAGGCCTACAGGCGCATAGTAGTCAAAGATGCCGAAAAGCGCCAAGGGATCTCTGGGCTTTAGTGGTGCTGCCAATGAACAGTTGGGTCAATAACACGTGAATAGCGGACGAGGAGTTGATCTTGTCGGTGCGTGCAATGCATCGATTGACACCATCGGCACAGCCAAGAGGCGTCCTTCCCTGGCGGGCACTCAGAAAGATCGGGAATGACGTCTATTTGGCGTTCGACATGGTGCATTAATGGAACCACAAGCTCCTGAAAACCCAGTGCTCTAAGTGACACTACGATCATGTTACTGCTCTCCACCATACGCATGGCCCATTGCCAATCGGGTGCTGAAGCGCGCGTGAGCTTTTCACAAGCGATCTGCAAAGCGTCCCCCACCAGTAAAAAAGCAGTGTCGTAGTCATACGCGCGCAAGTAGTGAGCACCTTTTTCGATCAGTAGCTTCCATGACACATCCGCTGCCCCCGGCGTATCACAGATAATGTCCATCGCCTCAGCGTCTAGAAAATGCGGGGTTAAAACACAGGGCGTCGACATAATGATTGCTATCAAGAAAGGGTCAGCAAAGACTATCGCGTGGAACAATTAAATGCAAATGATTATCATTTACATTTATACCAACGATGAACAATGTCACTCCAGCAAAACGGCCGAGTGGATACTGGATCCTAAAGAGCAGGCCACACACTGATCCGACCCGTTTTTTGCCACAAAAATAAGCGTCAAACACGTTGCTGGTCTGTCTAAACCGACGCTATAGTAAACGTGAATCACCCATGGAGTGATGGTTTATGTCAGGCGAGAATCAGTCCCCTACCGACAGACGCTCGGAATTGTCTACGAGTGGTTTCTCGGGACTTTTAGCCTCGGTGATCAATGCGGGCCGAGATATTTTGGCACGTCGTCGACAAGCCACTGCACAAGCGCCCTCTGAGGACTTGCTCACCAAATGTCGACAACTCTTACATCATCGCGGTGAGGCCTCTGGTCTGGCACTGGCCTGCGAGGTCATGGCGGACTATCAAGCGCTGGATCTGCCCAATAAAATTATATTTTTTGAAGCCTTAGCCCGAGACTTTGGATCAGACAGCGACGCCATACTTGCAGCCGCCGACCGCTACAAGGCTGACCCCAGTTCGCAAAACCTTGCAGACCTCTCGCGTGTCACCGAAGCGTCGAGAGTTAAACTGTTTCGGCGAATGAACATGGCACCTAACGCCACACCATTACTGGTGAAAATGCGCGGAACTCTACTGAGCTTGCTGTCCGAACATTCGGATCTAAAGCCCGTCGATACGGACCTCAAACATCAGTTTGTCTCGTGGTTTAATCGGGGCTTTCTAGAGCTGAGAGTCATCGACTGGAACTCCCCGGCAGCGGTGCTTGAAAAAATTATTGAGTATGAGTCCGTCCATGCCATTCAGGGCTGGGAGGACCTCCGGTCACGATTACGCGACAACCGCATGTGTTTTGCATTTTTCCACCCCGCCATGCCTGACGATCCGCTTGTCTTTGTCGAAGTAGCACTCACCGCCGGTGTGCCCAGTGCCATTGCGCCCTTGATCGACAAAACAGCGAAACCCACCGACGAGCGCGCTGTTGATACCGTGGTGTTTTACTCGATCAGTAACTGCCACCCGGGATTGGCAGGCGTCTCATTTGGTAACTTTCTGATTAAGCAGGTGGTTGAAGAAGTCGGTAAGCGCTATCCGAAGACTAAACGTTACGTCACGTTGTCGCCTGTTCCTGGTTTCTGTCGATGGCTTACTGCACAGAAAGCCCATGCAGACCTTGACGAACTTCGGGCGCTGGCAAAAGACCAGGGTCGTGACACAACAGACCCTCTTTGGGAGTCACTGGTGAGGCTTTGCGCGCAGTACTTAAGCAGTACGCGCGACAACAATCTTGCCATAGACCCTGTGGCGCGCTTTCACTTGGGTAACGGTGCGAGTCTGCATGCGATTCATTGGGCAGCAGACGTCAGCGAAAAAGGCTTAAATCAATCCATTGGCATTATGGTCAATTACCTTTACGACCTCAGCAGTATCGAAGAAAACCACGATGCCTACTTTGACCAAGGTGAGATTGCGATGTCACGGATGGTCGCAAAGTGGGTGCACTGAGGGCCCTTGTCAGTATCAGTGCGCTAGAAAGGCGACTCACTGCGCTGAGGTGAAAAGTCGGCACTAAGGTTCTTTTGACGGCTAAAGCGATAGTCCTCGCTGGGTTTGCAGGTAGGTCGCAAAACTGCCCAGCCAGTGACTCCCCATGTAGTGCATGTCACCCAGAACTGCGTTCAGACCCGACTGGCGATGCGCCTCGGCTGCAAGTCGCAGAGGGGCCAGACGCCGATCGTCACTCGGTAGCGCACTCATGATGCCCTCGAGCATCCAAGCACGACTGGTATTCAGCCCGTCGAGGTGCGCAAGCTTCCCGTCAGACTTGTCCGTGACAACGGCGGGTATGAGCCAGTCGGTACCGGTTCCTTCGTCCAGCGTGGGAAAGAATGCGGTGAGCCATTGCGAAAACTCTTTCTGGGTCATGACACGCCGCATCAGGTCCGCCTCCGCCATGCACGGCGATAAAAAGTCTTGGCCGGACGGCTCGTAAGCGAGTGGGCAGTTTGTGTCTGCGCCGTACAGCGCTTGAATACGCCGCTGCAGTAGCGACTCAAACACGGTGTCGCCGGCAATTCTGCTCCAATCCAGCATCAAACCGAATGCAAACGCCGTTTGGCTGTGCTCGCCGGTGCGAATGGGGTGCGTCAATTTTGGCAGCCATTCGCTGATGTTGGTGACCGCCTGACGCTCCAGGGGAAGCAGGTTGTTAAGCCACATCTTTGCTTTGGGCAAGGGTGACTGTCGAAGCTCCGCGGTCAGTTGCAATAACCAAGCGATACCATAGGGTCGTTCGAAGGACTTCATGCCCGGCCGCTGATAGTTCGCCAACTCTCCGACGATATTTTCCGCACTAAAACTTTGATGGAGCTTTTCCTCGATTATCTCTCTATCAGCAAGGTTTGCATTGGTATTGAGCAGCCGCACCAACAACCAATGACCATGAACTGACGAGTGCCAATCGAAACACCCGTAAAACGCGGGGTACAACTCACGAGGGGGTTTTAAGTCGCCCTCCTCGTTCATGTAGTGCGCAATTTTATTGCTGTATTCTTTGTGAATGCAGCCCATGGCTAACCCTGCAAACACAGCCTCGTAATCGGTATTCAACGCCGGTTCTCGGGCAGTACTGGCACAACTGATGAGCAGGGTGCTCCAAAGAAGCCAACGTGTGAATCTCATGACGCTCTCTCTTTTCTTTATCACACCGGCATAGTGGCACAGTTTCTGTTCGCGTTAGGAACGCCGAGGGCGGGCAAACGTCACTTTGTCATGTCTTGCCCGCCGTGGCTGCCGCTCAACCAGGGCGTCAGTCGTTGAAGTCGTTAGAGCAGATAATGCGGGCGGCATCAGGTGGCAACGCACAACCCAGCTGATCAAATCTAAGAACAAAACACACGTGCTGGTGGTCTTACGGGACCGACTGCAAGTTTTATTTACGCCGCAGGCTCGGTGAACTAAACTCCTTATTAATGACAACCACTAATAAGATTGGAAGCAGAGCCGCACAGTGAAACGTACACGATTGAGTCCTGAGGCACGCCAAGAGCACTTGCTTGATTGCAGTGCTGAAATCATTGTGATGGAGAGCGTCTCCTACTTCACAATGGAAGGACTGGCCAAGTACGCAGGCGTCTCGGCGCCCTTAATCTACAACTACTTTCCCAACCGCATTGTGCTGCTGCAAACGCTGCTGAAGCGGGAGTATAGGCGCTTTAGCGATCGGACATTCGAGGCTGCAAAAGAGGCGAATACGTTTGAAGACATTGTTCGTATTTCGGTCAAAAGCAATTTTGAGCACTACGCTCCGGGGTCGGTTTTGCCCATGCTTATTACCCAACCGGAGATCGCAAGCATTATTAGCGACGAACTGGCGCGCAACGCTCGGTTTAGCGCAGCCTACCTCATCAACAAAATGGCTGAGCATTACCAACTCGATGAAGATAGAGCCCGCTTAATCGTCCAACTGTCCTCGGGTGCGGCCTGGTCCGCTGCAGAGTGGTCCAGCAAAGGTGGACTCAGCAGGGATGACAGCATTGAAATCGCCGTGGCTTATGTTCTTGCCGGAATCGAGCATTTAACAAGCGTCGACTCCGACGGATTACAACGCACTTAAATTAGACACGCAGCGCAGGAAAAAAAGAAGGAATACACGATGAATCGCAACCGCCAATGGCTGCTCGCTAAAAGACCCGAGGGAATGATTGGGGAGTCCAACTTCGATCTTGTGGAGCGTTCTATTCCTGCGGTGGGTGACAACCAAATACTCATTAAGAACCTCTACTTTTCGTTCGATCCAACACAACGAAACTGGATGGTTGATCGGCCAAGCTATCTTCCGCCTGTCGCTATTGGCGAGGTCATGCGCTCTGGAACCGTCGCCCAAGTTGTCCAGTCAAACCACGGTGATTTCGCTGAGGGAGACCTGGTGCAAACTATGGGTGGCTGGCAAGACTACGCCGTGGTTACCCCGGGCGAGGGCGTCACCGGGGTCACCAAAATCCCTGAAGGCGTGACACCAGAGATGATGCTCTCAGTCATCGGTCTCACGGGCATCACCGCGTATTTTGGATTACTCGAGCTCGGACAGCCTCAGGCGGGTGATACCGTCCTTGTCTCGGGTGCCGCGGGCGCAACCGGCTCTGTTGCAAGTCAAATTGCCAAGATTAAAGGATGCCGGGTCGTCGGTATCGCCGGTGGTCCAGAAAAATGCCGATGGCTAACCGAAGTCGCGGGTCTCGACGCCGTCATTGATTACAAACAGGGCGACCTTGACGGCCAGATTGCAGCCACTTGTCCTAACAAGTGGAACGTATTTTTCGACAATGTCGGTGGAGAGACACTCGAGGCCGCCTTGAACCATTTGGACTTGTATTCACGTGTGGTCCTCTGTGGCGGCATTTCAGGCTACAACGCCGAAGCGCCTATTCCTGGACCCTCAAACTTAATGAACCTCGTGACGAATCGCAGTCGCATGGAGGGGTTCATTATTCTCGACTACATGCCCCGAGCGATGGAAGCGATTCAAGATCTTCTAGGCTGGGTAATGTCTGGAGACTTGCAGTTCCAGGTCGATGTGCAGGAAGGTTTCGAGAACATCCCGAACACGCTGCGTCGCCTCTACACGGGCGCGAACCACGGCAAGCAACTGCTGAAACTCGCTGATCCGTCGTAAGACCAAGGAACGGGATTGATCGCTGAATCCGCAGAGGACCTCAAATGGTTAAGTGGAGCACTACATAGGGCAACATGACCCGAACTATCGCCGATGATGACGCGCACCTAGCGGGTATCGGCCTTACCGATACAAGACGATATTTTGCACCGATGAATCGAGGAGAGTAAGCCAAACGCCATGGACAACAACACAGTAGGACTCCGATCTCACAACGCCGTCATCGATCGCGTGTTTGAGCACATCGATAACCGGACAACAGACCTGGGTCACTCGCAGTGGCATGAACCCGTTGAGCACTACGTAAGCCAGAAACGCTACGAGCAAGAAATGACGCTCTTGCGCGAGCGCCCTGTCGTGTTTTGTCCATCGGCGGCCATTCCTGAGGCGGGCAGCTTCGTGTCTCGCACTGCGGCGGGCACACCACTCCTTGTGGTCCGAGACAACGACTTGAGGGTGCGCGCATTTATTAATGCCTGCCGCCATCGCGGGATGAAAGTCGCCTCAGGTGAGGGGTGTGCGCGCACGTTCTCCTGCCCTTACCACGGCTGGACTTACAATTTAGATGGCACACTTCGCGGCGTTCCCGGTGCCGCTGCATTTCCTGACTTAGAGCAAGAGACTGCGGGCCTCAAAGAGCTGTTTGCACTGGAGAAGGGAGGGCTGGTCTACGTGCAGCAAGAAGGAAGTCCACAGCTGAACACGCTAGACACTGCGCTGGACTTTTTCGATTCAACACAACCCCTGATCCATCAGAGTAATACGGTGGATGAGGCCAATTGGAAGCTGCTGACCGAGACCCTGCTTGAGGGTTACCACATCAAGTCATTGCACCGCGAGAGCTTCTACCCCTTTGGACTGGATAACATCAACGTCATCGAGTCCTTTGGTCAAAACTCGCGTGTCGTATACCCGTTCAAACGCATCGAAAACTTACGCACGGTCGCCGTCAATGAGCGCAAGATAGAGGGCTTCGCAACACTGGTTTACCATCTATTCCCTAACGTCAGTGTGTCCGTTTTATCAAAACACACCAGCGTCACGATTATCGAGCCATTGTCGCCCACTCGCACACAAATGTTCTCTTATTACATTAAGCACAGAGCCACATCGGGTAAAGAAATTAGCCATGAGGCGGCCATGAAGGATGTTGACTTCGTCAATCAGTCGGGCCAAGAAGAAGACCGCGCAGCAGCAAGAGACATACAGGAAACCGTCACGACATCTGCCAACTCGCACTTAACGTTTGGTCTCTTTGAGCAGGCAATAGTGCGGTTTCACAAACACCTTGATGAAGAACTGAGCGGCGGGTAGATAGACCGCTAAGAGATCAATACGGGCGATACAGATCGACTGCTTTGGCGTCCAGAACCGACATACAATTGGAGACCACGATGCACGATATCTCTAAATCCATCGACGCTTGCGCCGCTCGCTACGGCGAACAGGCTGATGCAATGCGTGACTACTTAATCGAAGGTCAGCGCAGCGCCCTGGCGCTTGGCAACCGCGGACCCATCGAGTTTGATGACACTGGACGCCTTGCACAACACATTCTCGATGCCTATTCGACAGTTGGGTTCTATGTTTTCACCGACGTCTTGGCTGAAGAGGAGTGTCAGGATATAGAAGCCGACATGATCGCCATGAAGGCCTCATTTCCCACGTCTCCCGACAGCGCAGTCGATGCGCAAGGTAACCCAGCACTGGGCAGCAACTCACAAACACCGCACTTGGTCTGGTCAAAACCCTTAGGCGACCCACTGGGCGGAACGCAACTGGCTAACGGGCGACACCAAGTGAAAATGTTCGAGCCCGAGGCCGGTTCAGAGACCCCCGCCGCCTCTCCGTTCATACTTTTAGGCTCACTGCGCTTCTCCGATGCCTGCCTTCGCACCTATGCGCATCCCCAGCTTCTGAAGGTTGCTGAGACGATTAACGGCAAAGACTTCACACCGTTCAATGAAGCCTTGTTCATTAAGGAACCGGGAATTGGTGCGGCCGTCTCTTGGCACCAAGACGGCGTCACACACTGGGACAGCCCCGACTTTGATGAAAATATTCACGGCTTTAACTTTATGGCCCAACTCTATGGGAGCACTGCGGTTAATGGTGTGTGGGTCCTTCCTGGCAGCCACAAGCTGGGTAAGATCGACATCAGCGACCTCGTCAGTCAGTCGCAGAGCGAGCGAATAGACGGCGCCGTACCGCTTGTCTGCGATCGCGGAGACGTGGTGATATGCAACCGCCAAGCGCTGCATGGCTCCTTCCCCAACAGCGGCTTTGAACCGCGGCTTACCGTCAACTTTGGCTTTCACAAGCGCTCTTCGGTACTGGGTGTCAAAGGCGGCGGGATTCACAGTGACGCACAGGTGTTTGACGAGGATATTATTGCACGTCGATCACGGGTCTTGGGTTACGCGATTGCCGCGCGTCAGGCGCGTTTTAGCGACGAGCAGCCGTACCGATATCAACCTTTTGAAGACAAGAACCTATCGTTTGTCTGGGACGAGGCGGCGCGTCATGACCTGCACGATTACAACCGGGACGATATTAGTATTTAGTGTTAGCGGCCTAGCGTGACCCGCCGCCGAAGAAGTTAGCGCGGGTTACAGGCGCTACGGTGCTGCCTTCGGTAAACCAAAGTTCGCCCTGTTTCACGACAACGGCTACGTTCCCGAGGGTGTTAATGTCTTCGAGGGGATTACCCTGGACAATGAGCATGTCGGCTCGCTTGCCGACCTCAAGGCTGCCTCGATCTCCAAACAACCCCAGTATTTCTGCATTCGTTTTGGTGGCCGCTGAAATGACTTGCAACGGGGTCATGCCACTGTCGACGAGGGCCGACATTTCACGCCACATGGCTTCCAAATGCATGTTTAACGGACTTGCGGCATCGGTACCCACGCCTATACGAGCACCCGCGCGGATAAATTGTCCGGCCGACTGAGTCGAGTTCCGTATCTCTGTGGCCGCATTACGGAAATACGGTAGCTGATGGAAGTTCTCAAATGAGGCCATAAACTCTTGGTAAATGTCGTCAGGCATGTCCGCACGGTATTCCGCTCGGCTCAGTCGTGACGGAAACGCCTGTGTTGAAGGGTAAACCCAAACCCTGTGGGATATGGTTTGAACGATTGGAATTTCACGATGCGCAATCGTATTAATCAGTGTTTCGTCGTAAGGCGGGTTCCCCGCCGAACCCACGTGTTGAAAAACATCGACACCGGCATTGATCGCCATTTCGATGGCTCGAGGCGCGTACAAATGAGCGTGCACTTTGACGCCCCGCGAATGCGCGGCGTTTACAACAGCAATATAATCCTCCTGCGTGAGGCCCTCCCACGTCTTAATGACGTCCGAGCCGCGATCAATTAATTCCAGCGTCTTTTGTGCCGCCTCTTGCGGCGACGTGACCACCACCTCGTAACTGTCAGGAATCGTGTCGTATTGAACGCGCGTAATCCAAGGTCCAGAGATCAACAATTCAGGTCCAGGAATCAACCCGGCCTCAATGCGTTCACGCAAGGTCAGAATTTCATACGGGGCGCCGAGATCAAGCGCCGTGGTCACCCCCGCACGCAGCATTTGCTTTGCCGCAATCGGCATGACATCGAGTAAGCGCTCCGTGCCACCCAGAAATTCGTAGTAGCGCTCGTAAGAGCCATGACCAATGAGGTCAACATGTACATGGTTATCAATAAGGCCAGGAAGGATCGTGTGTCCACCGATATCAATAATTTCAGCACCGAGAGGAATGTCGACCTCTGCCTTCGGACCCAGCTGGGTAATGACGCCCTCCTCAAAGACAATCACGCCGTCTGGAATAGCGGGGGCTTCATAGCCGTCCAGCAGCTGCCCCCCAACAAAGGCGATCGGCGGTGATGAGCTGGGTTCATCGGCCAGTGCGGGCAAGCACAAGGCCGTTGAAGCAAACATCAGCCCGCTAATCACACTCCGGTGCAAATGAGTCGTATTAATCATGGTCTGCGACCTCGAATTTTTTAATGACTGCGCCCGGTTGGCGCCTACACGCCTTAGGCACAAAGGCGGCGTTACAGCCCAAGACTTTTCTCAAGAATCGCCTCGAAAACGACCCGATTTTCCATATGAGGTAAGTGGCCCGAATCAGGAACGAAGTATTCAACCCGCTTGGGCAGTAGCCGCGCTATCTTCTTAGCAAAGCGCTCATAAACCACGACGGTATCGCTGTCACCCCAAATGGTCACGACGGGAATATCGGCGTCTTGAAGCATCGCATGAATGCGATCGAGCTCCGTTGAGTCGTGATTCTTTCGCGTCGAGATCAGCGCTCGGGCGAAACCCTTGTGAGCCAGTAACGCCGCATACTGATCGTCCCAATCTTGAAATTGTGACGGGTCTTTGAAGTCGGACAGTTGTCCCGCGGGAAGGTCGGGGTACTGGGCAATGAGCTCGGCAATCTCGGTCTTAGTAACGCGAGTATCATCCGCTCGGCGCGTATCACCAAAGCCTGAGGAGGCCACGTAGATCAGGCGCTCTACCCGCAGAGGCGCCATCCCGGCCATCTGGCTGACGACGCGCCCACCATTGGAAAGTCCAAACAACGACGCCTTCTCCAGACCTAAGTGGTCAAGCAATTCGAGCACTTGGTGAGCAAAAAGCGTGTCGGTGTATTCAACATCCGGGTTATCTGAAAAACCACGTCCATAAAGGTCCAGCGTCACAACACAGCGACCCTTTGATGCCAGGAAGTCGAAGGTCGGATCCCATATATAGGAGGGCACAGAAAACCCATGAACCAGCACATCTGGCGTTTTACAATCCTTAATATTCGCCGTTCGGTAGTAGGTGTGCCCCTGTTCTAACGCCGCAAATGCCGCGCCTTCCGGCAAATTAAGTTGTGCCCTGAAGGCCTCGTTTTTTGTGACCGATTCGAACTGTGAATCTGCTAATAAGGGGTATGAATAAAACGTGCTCCCGACCAGCCCGATAAGAACGGTTGCCAAACCTTTTCGCAGCATTAATGTGCTCCTTCGACATTCGTTGAGGCCCAAGGATAACAAGCCGCAATGAAATAAAGCCTCTTAATCAGTATTCGATTTCCTTTTTTACCCTAATAAGGGAGCAAGCGTCGCTTTAGCGGTTCAAAAAACAGCCGTGATTCGGCGCATTCAGGAGGCTCATATCCAATAGTGCTATCGGGGGATTCTTACCGCTGCGTGACACCAAACCTGCTTCAAGAACGTCTCAGGCGTTTATCCCCGGCAATATTGCACTATGAGCGCAGCGAATCCACGGAACATATGAGCGGAGCGAATCCACGGAACAATTACATCGTCTGGGTCGTAAAGCCCTCTGCTATCAACCAAGCTGTAAATTGACCAAACCACCGATCGCTCGTCGTTCCTTTTGAGAAACTGCCAAAACCATGACCGCCTCCCTGATACCAATGCAGTTCTGTTGAACCGCCAGCGCCGTGCCAGTCCTCAATTAATCCAAAGCTTTGATGCCCCAATAACGGGTCGTCAGATGCAATGGCCACAAAGAGCGGCATTGGGTCTTTCGGTGGGGCAACTGAACCCAGGTCGCCATAAATAGCCCCCAGAAAAGCCGGTGGGTCACCGCCGTCCGGATCGAGCACAACGGCCATTGCGGTCATCGCACCTGCCGAAAAACCCAACATACCGACTCGGGATGAATCGATTCCGTACTGCGCAGCATTTTCCTTGATCCATGCCAAAGCAAGTTGGGCATCAGCTTTAGCCACTGACACAGCGCGCGCGCGTTGCGCCCTCAACAATTCGGGATCGATTCGCCCCGAAAATAATCGTCCCATGAATTCAAAGAAATCATCGTCATTTCTGGGTGTTGGGGCCGTTCTGTACTTCAAAACGACGGCCGTTATACCTTGAGCGGCAAGTCGCTGCGCAATAGGCCAGCCCTCATTCGACATCGAGACAAATTGAAAACCGCCTCCGGGTATGACCAGTACGGCCGCGCCCGTTGGGCTGTCACTTGCCGCAGGGTAGACCGACACACTTGGGAGGTTTGTATTTCGGAGCCACCACTCAGCACCATTGAATGACCACTGCTCGGTGTTTTCGCCCTCTGACTTCGAAACATCAAGCGGTATAAACGTCATATTGGGCGGTTCGAGATCACTGGCGTTTACCTGCGCAATAAAACAACACAATAGAATCCAACAGAAGCTCGACACTGCGTAACGCATCACTAAACCCTTCCTCAGTACTGTTCTCTTTTGATTATTCGGTCTTTTTTCAAGCAATGTGGCGTTAACTCATAAGGACAACTCCACACCACTTACCATTTTCCACCACAGTGCTTACCCGTATTTCACTTATCTGATTCGCTCGCTCAGTACGCGCTGAAGAATGAGCACAACCTATTGAGGTGCGGCAGTCTCTGCCCCAGGCTATGGCGCGTTGAATGGCCCAACGGGCGCAGGCCCGACTTATTCGCTCAACCTCGTGTTTGCACAATACGCGACGACAGACTTGACCCATCGCTCCGCATTGTCGTCTCAGAGAATAACCGGCATCGATAGCGCTACATCCGCATGAGACCAGACCGAAGACCATTGTTCTTGAATCACAGCGGCATCCTTTGCCCTCCCCTGCGCCTCGAGTGCCTTCATTAAACCAAACAGCGACCAGCCGTTATTTTGATGCCAAACCAGGTCCCGCCTGAAAACAGCTTCGGCCTCCTCAAAGCGTTGCGCAGCCAGTAACGCCGTTCCCAAATAAAGCCGCATCGACTGAGGCCAGTCAGGAGGTTCGGTGTAGTTGTTGGTGTCCTCTAACGCCACCCCTTTTTCGAAGGCCTCAATTGCGCCCCTAAGGTCGCCTCTCGCCATCTTAATTTCGCCATCGAGCGCATGTGCTGCAAGGGAGAGAAGCTCCGCGGTTGCTGTTGCACCTGCTCGGTTGACGGAGACGTCGGGTGACGCGGCAATCAAATAGATCTTTGCCAGTTGCTTTTCAGCGTCCTCCAGCGACCCCTTCGCCGCGTGAGCACTGCCCTGAACATAAGCGAGAACACCGTCCAGGTAGGGGGTCGACTTTTGAAGCGGCTCAACTGCCAGCAATTCATCCCACTGTCCAAATATTTTTAGCGTTACCCACGGTGCAGCAAGGCGCTTCTGCATCCGGCCCATGGGGGTTCCGTGCAACTTCATCGCTGCCGCCATCTGCTTGGCCGACCTGATGGCCAGTTCAGAACTGCCCTGCATCGTTGCTGCGTAACGCACAAAGTCCAGCGCATGCCCGGCGTGAATTTTGTGCGATAACGGATAAGTGCCAATGGTGGGTAACGGCAGCTCCCCCCAGTGCTCAGCAAAACGCTTATCTACGGCCAGTGATCTGAGGTTGTTATCGATGGCTCTCTGGTAGTCACCGACGCGGACAAAAATGTGTGCAGGCATGTGGACCACATGTCCACCAATGGGGAGTGTTGCCTCGAGCGCGTCCGCCGAAACCATGGCGCGCTCTGGTTCAAGCGAGGCTTCAATGAGGTGAATGTGAAGATGGTAAACACCCGGATGCACTCCACCTTGGTTAATCACATGCTCTAACGCCTCAGCCACTGCCAGTGTTTCGCCTTTTGCCTGACCGCGCTTGTCCCAATAATCCCAGCGCCTAATCGACATAAAGCTGCCCGCGTAAAGCGCTGTGACGTCGGGATCGTTGGGATACTTTTTATTCAGCGCACGCATTTGGGCAAGGTATGCACGATCTCGCTCACCGGGATCGGAAATACTGTCCGCGTCATAAAACACGTAGAGCGCACGAATTAACGCCGCCTCCATCGGTGTTGCGCGATCAATCCGTGCCAATGCCGCCTCAATTGCGGTCAACCCCGCACCCTGAGGGTCGTCGGGCATCTGTGCATACCGCGAGTTGGGGTTTGGACCCGCCGCATGTGCAATGCCCCAATACGGCATCGGATGGTCAGGATCAAACAGTGACGCCTGCTGGTAGGACGCAATCGACTCGGGAAAGTAAAAGCCCCAAGCAAGACGCAGACCCTGATCAAAGAAATTCTGCGCGTCGGGACTCTGAGTTGAAATTGTCCGCGAGTAAGTGCCGGAGTCAGGCACCATTACGGCGCGCGTGTGACGCGTATTAGCCTGCGCGGTTAAAGCCGTGCTCAATGCCAACACGAAAACCAAGCCCAACCTTGTTAATAGAACCATCATATGAGGCGCTCCAAAGCCCGATGCTGACCTGATCAAAATACAGCCACTGGACTTAGTGGGGAACCCGTTGCGCCCTCGATGTGAAGCGGATTCGCGGTAAACAGAAATGTATGGCGACCTTGGCTCTGCGCAACCGCCGCTAATTCATCCAACTGTAAGTGATCGAAGAGGGGCATGCCGAGTGCGTAGTTGGTAATGACATGAACGGGATTGAATACCCCGTCTACGCCCCCCGGAACTACGTCGCTTATTGCGTCACAACCAATTGCAGCCACACCACGCTGCTTCAGCCAAGCACCGGTAGAGGCGTGCAGACCCGCGGTCTTTTCAAGTGGATTAAATCCGCCCATTTTTTCCGCGAGAGTCCAGCGCCCAGTCCTAACCAGTACAACATCACCCGCCGATACCGTCACACCCGTTGCCTTTTCCCATGCATTCAAATGATCAATGGTAATGACCGTGCCGGGATCTAAAGCAGCGATTCCATACAGTGCGGGAAGATCCACTAAGACGCCGCGTGTAAATATTCCTTTTTTTGCAATGTGCTCAAGCCCCACGTGGGGAAACCCAGTGTCTGTCGGCTCAAAAGGAAAGCCGTTGTAAAGCTGTCCGTTCCAACCGAAGTGCGCAACACCGTCCATGTGGCTGTGCAACGCGCCATGATAGTTAATGGTAAAGACGTCACCCGCCGCCATCTCTGGACTGTCCGGCCCTGCGAGCGGGGGGAACACAAATGTTTGGTGTTCAAGAGGGACGATAAAATCACCGGTTGCTGTCTTACTGATAGGATTAGCAAGGCTAACCGATACGCCGGATTTCACCTCTTTCGCTGCTTGGACGCGCTTTGCGGCAGTGATCAGGTTAATCGCACCCACCTGATCTTCTGCGCCAAACTCGCCCCAGCGCTTGAGCGTCTGTAGAAGCGCATCAAACTGCTGGGTCGTCATTTTCGGGACATCAGTCGACAGCGCCGGTAAGTCTTGTGCAATCGCACTTATCGAGGTCACCGCGAATACACACATCGCAGCGGTAAATTGTCGTAAAAGCCTCATCTCAACCTCCTCTGACTCTTAAACTAGGGTTAACACCTGTCTGTATACCACGTGCTTTTAAAGCGGCAGAAGGAATTATTGATCGTCGATTTTTCGAAAAAATCGGTTAGACATGGGCTCTTACGCCTACTAGTGTTGAGGGTAGACCGCCAAGCGCTCAGGCACCGCATTGATTTTCAAGGACTCTGACATGTTTCAGTCAATCACTCGTTTCTCAACAACTGTATTTTTGTCTTGGATATTAATCGCCACGCCAATCGCCGCAGAGGAACGTTCGCAAGAGGCGATTGACGCATTGCGCTCATTTTTCGATGCGTTAGGTGTTGACCGATATGGTGACGGCTCACTTGAAAAGGTGGTGACCGATGACTTTGTGATCTTTGAAATGGGGCAGGAGTTTACCTTAGACGAGTTTAAACGCTTTCTTGAATCAGCCAATTACAGCGAGTGGGTATCAACGCAGTGGCAGCTGAGCAATCACAGCGTCTGGGCCGATGAAAACGCTGCACACATCCACTACCACAACACGGGTGTGTTCGTTTATCCCGACTTAAACCAAAGTGCCCAACTGACACAACAAGACAATTTCTGGCTTGAGAGCGCCTTTTTTGTCCGCGAAGAGGGACAGTTGAAATTAAAGTTTTTGCAGTCTGAAAATGTATACCGTAAGCAACAGCTGATTGCAGAACCTGTGCCCGTTGAGTAGCGAGACGTCCGAACAGACTGGCCGGTGTCTCTGATCAGTCATAGTCAATGAACCACCACAAGGCGCCCATCGCAGCACAATACTGCGACAAACAGTAAGGCGTGATAAAGAGGTCCGATATCGCCATGAAATATCTCACCAAAGCCCGCTTTTTTAGCCCTCTATTGACGCGATGTGCTGGCACTTTGCTGGTACTCATTTTCTCGAGCGCCGCTCTGGCAAATCCTTACAAAATCACCGTTCTCGCCACTAACATTTCTGACTACGGCGGTCTGGGTGAGTGGAGCTTCTCAGCTTTTTTTGAGGGTGAAAAAGACTCAGTGCTTTTTGATACGGGCTTTAAGAGCGACACAGTGCTGCACAATGTTCAGCACCTCGGGGTTGATCTATCGAATACGGAAAAAGTCGTTTTGAGTCACTTCCACAGTGATCACACCGGTGGCTTACTGGTGCTTAGAGACTACTTTGGCAAAATTAATCCCAAGGCGTTGTCCGAGGTTTACATTGCACGCGGCTTTTTTGATCAGCGACTGACCCGCGAAGGTGAACAAGTGGGCCCGGGGCTCTTTGCCTCCGCGACGGTCTTTAAGACCGAGGCGGAGAAGCGTGGCATCCGCTTCATTGAAGTCGACGGCCCCACCGAGATAGCCCCCGCACTGTGGTTGACGGGCCCTGTTCCTAGACTGGTTGAATCCTACAACGGTCCCAAGGGGCTGTTTATAGAGACCGACGAAGGCCTACTGCCCGATACGATTAAGGACGATCAGTCGCTGGGGTATTTGACTGAAAAAGGTTGGCTCATGACTTCCGGCTGTGGACACTCGGGTCTTATTAACACGGGCAAGGCGCTTCAGAAGGTCATAGACGCCCCGGTGTACTCAATCGTAGGGGGCTTCCACCTGTGGCGCGCGAGCAGTAACGTCATTAATCAGACAGCAAATTGGCTCCAAGACTCGGGTCTTGAACTCATGATGGGCGGGCACTGCACCGGTATTGCCGCGGCTGAATCCATCGCTTCTCAACTGGGTATTCCGCGATCTAACGTCTCTCACGCGGCTATTGGCTCTGTCATCACTAAAGATCTAAAGATTATTCGAAGCTCTGTTGAGTAAGCCGCTCGGCTTAGGGTCGCACGCGCGTCGATCGTTAATGCCGCAACATTAAACTCGCGTTTGCTTCTCACAGGTCTACACTCCAAAGAAGCAGTCTGGCCGCACCGACCGCCTGTGACCGTCTTTTAACGAACCAGGAGTACAAAATGAGAACTCTACTTTGTAGCACCGCAGTTGCACTGATGGCGTCGACCGGGACCGCTTGGGCTGACACAGCACAAGAAATTCAGGACGTGGTTAAAAGCAATATTGCCTACAGTAATCAGAAGCTTTCACAAGATCCGATGCGCATTTCTAAATCAGGATCCATGGAGTTTTTCTCAAGCGGTGGATTACTCAATCGCTTAACGCGAAACAGCGATAGCGCAGACTTCGATGCGTTTTCGGGCTCGGTAAAACACATTGAGGTTGTGGTGCTCGTTGAAGGTCAAGCCGCAATTGCACACTACTATCAAGAGGCCAATATGAAGCCCAAAGGCCTGCCTGCGGTGCCGAATTATCGTACGCGTGTGACCCAAGCATTTGTAAAGGAAGACGGTGAATGGCGAATTAAAGCCGCTCACTGGTCGCCCCTACAAGGCGGTGCGGGCACCTCACAAACGGTTGTTAAGTAAACGGCTGATGTAAGAAAAACGAGTTGATCGACCCACCTTAATCGCGTCCCACCGCTGTGGGGCGCGATGATCATCGCAGTCTGTACATCGCTGAGTAGGGCCGGGTTGAAAAGTATCGCTTAAGCATTGCCCTGAGCGGTGCTAACTCGCTAAGGTCTCGTAATACTTGAATGAATTAACAGCGAGCGTTCATGGAGAACCATCAGCGAGAAACACTGTTTAGTGTTAGCGTTGTCGAGCAACAAGCCCTCATTCCAGCGATTTACGGCGGCGTCGACTTTACACAGCTTCCAGAGCGCTATGCGGGTGACATTGACATCGCATCGATGCGCCCCTCACGTCACCGAGACTACTCGGTGCGTGTCCTTCAAAACCCGGAGCTCATAGACCGCATTAAGAATTACACCATGATGGGCGACAAGGTGGCCGATGCTTATGCGGCACTGATCCCTGAATACGGTTTTAGGGCGCTGGTCACCCTGTTGGAGCGTGCCTGCGATGAGGGTGTGGACGCTGTCCAAGACGCACCCATCGAGCTTGTTAGGTTTATAAATGCCATGGAGGCGACACCCGATTGGGTCGATATGTCGCTGGTTGAGGAAGGCGCTAAACACGAGCGAATACCACTGGGAACCATTTCACCCTTTGCCATTCGCGGCGCATTTATCGCGACATTCATGAATAAATATACCGCGCTCCCAATGACCATGACGGGAACACTGACGGATGAAAAATCGGTCAGCCGCGTGTTTGAAACAGCAAGCTTTTTTACTGCAACCACCATGCCCAAGGCGATGGAGCGTTTTAATCCGGGATTTAAGGCCGCGGCTAAAGTTCGGCTCATGCACTCAATGGTGCGCTTTAATATTATGCGAACCGGTCAGTGGGACGTCTCGACCTATGGCATTCCCATTCCACAGGTTGATCAAATGCCCGCAGGCCTTATTGGTATTTTTCTGATGTCTTTTAAGCTTCTCGCAAACGGGCGAAGTCACTTCACCGCTGCCGAGCGGGCACGCGTTGAAATGGCGCGCTACCGCTGTTTTTTACTCGGCTTACCCGAAGACCTTTTGGGCGAGACACCTCAGGAAATCGTTGATCTGATGACCGCACGCACGCTCTCGCTGCGCGAGACCTACGATGACGAGATCTGCGGCGAACTCATACGAGGGACGATGCGTGCAGAACTGTTTACTGACCCGAGTTTGACCGGGCGCTTCCACCGCTGGATGGAGCGAGGGTTCTCCAAATATTTCTTAATCCAACATTTTTGCGACGGAACAGTTGAACGAGCCCAGGCCATGGGAGTGCAGTATGGAACGCACGATAAAGTCGCCACGGCATGTGCTCTGGCGACCATCGTCGCAAGCTCAAACCTCTACGCGCTGGGCATGAAAGTTCCGGGGGTTGCAGAGATACTAGACCGTCGTCTGACCCGAAAATTGGCGCGCCTTTTAAAGCTTTACGGTCACGCTGACTTCATCACAGATGCCCGCAACTACAAGCTAGTCGGGGCTAAATAATGCTCACTGTCAGCGGACTGCAGGTCCGCTCTGGTCACTCGTACGGCCGCCATCGCTACGGCACTTCGTGGCCTAGCGCCGCCTCATAGAGCCAGAACCAATCTTGCCGATCGATTTCAATAGTCAGGGCGTCAGCGATCTGGCCAATACGCTCGAGATTGTTTGTCCCCAACACGGGCGTAATTTCCGCTGGGTGCGCCAGCAAAAAGGCGGTCGCGACGGCGGCGCGGTCCGCACCGTATCGGGCCGCAATGCTGTCAAGACGGTTGCCCAGTTCGCCATCAGTCGTCATGAGATCGCCACCGCCCAGTGGCGACCACGCCATAACCACGTGGTCGTGCTGCTGGTGAAATGCGAGGTCTCCGTTGGTGAACGGGGCGATCGTTTTAAGCGAGAGCTCGATCTGATTCGTCACCAAGGGGTGACGCATGGCTGACTGGAGCAGATTCCAATCCCACGGCCTGAAGTTAGACGCACCGACGGCGCGAACCTTGCCAGAATCGACGAGGCCGTCGAGTGCAGCCCCCGTTTCATGATGATCCATCATCGGGTCTGGACGATGGATCAACAGGACGTCGATGTGCGCTATGCCCATCTCCGAAAGCGACGCATTAACGCTCTCTTGAATATGCTTTTCGGTGGTGTCGTAGTGCTTTACGCGCGTACCTGAGTGCCGGCCTGCATCGATCACAATGTCGCACTTGGTCACAATTTCCATACGCTGACGAAGCGCAGGATTTTGCTTAAGTGCCGCGCCCATCACGCCCTCGGCGGTGTAGCCACCGTAGATATCCGCTTGATCAAAGGTAGTGATGCCCTGGTCGAGCGCCGCATTAATCTTGGCCTCGACGTGTCGTAGCGACGTATTCGAATCATCAGCCAGACGCCACAGGCCATAAACCAAACGGCTAAACTGAAGGTCTTCTGCCAGCTGAATTCGTTCCATATCGATACCTCGCTTTACGGCTGTCTAGTGTACGCGGCTAATGGACCCTCGAGCCAATCAAATAACCATCGTGCAGGCTTGACAGGTGAGGGGGTTGTTAGCGATAACAGTACCCTCGCGAGGGACTACTGCATGATTGAGTATTTAAATCCAAACGCATCTGTCGGCATTGAAGACACACCCTATGACTTGTCTGTCAGAGTCGACGGCGCAAGTACAACAACCATCGGCCTACTTGCCAATGGCTTTCCAGATTCTGTTGAGTTCCTTGATGAGGTCGGTGCCGCTCTGAGTCGTTTACGCCCCGGTATCTCGCTGAAAACCTACAACAAGGGCAATGCCACAATTCCCGCGCCCGAAAAACTGTTGGGCGAGATCGGCGGCGATTGTGTGGGCGTCATTGCGGCCTACGGCCACTGAGGCTCCTGCACTACCGGCACCGTGCGTGACGGCATTAACCTCGCCAAACTTGGCATTCCTTCAGTAGCACTGGTGACTGAAGAGTTCTGGTCACAAGGCAACTTTGTGGCCCAGTCTCTGGGTATGACTACGGCGCCTCGGGTCGAGTTACCGCATCCGGTAGCAGGTACAGGGTCTGAGAATCTGACTCGCGTCGCCGAGTCGATCGCAGGCAACATTCTCTCTGCGCTTGAGGCTCAGAGTGACTGAAATACTATCGGCGCTCGATGAGGCACAAGCACTCGAAGACCTGCATCGGAACGGCTGTACCGACGGTCTGCCAGTCGTCATTCCGACTGCGGAACGCGTGTCGCGTATGGTCCTCGCGTCGGGGCAAGACGGTGACATGGTGCTCGGCACTATGGGCCCAGGCCACGGCATTGCCACGATCGAAAATGTTGCCATTGCGGCCGTCATGGCGGGCTGTCTGCCTGACTACATGCCTGTGGTACTCGCCGCTGTAAAAGCGGTCATAGATCCTGTATTTGACCTCACGGAAATGCAAGCAACCACGCATTGCACGGCACCACTGGTCATCGTTAACGGGCCCGCCCGCCACACGTGCGGGCCCATTGCGTCGGGCACAGGGGCTTTAGGTCCAGGTCACCGTGCCAATGCATCGATCGGCCGTGCATTGCGATTGACGATGATCAATATTGGTAAAGCACAACCGGGCAGCTCTGACATGGCGCTCCTCGGCCACCCTGGGAAATTCACCTATTGCCTGGCCGAAGATGAAGAACACAGTCCATTCACACCACTGCATGTGGGGCGTGGGTTTGATCCAGATGACAGCGTGGTGACGGTTCTCGGTGCAGAGGCACCCCACTCGGTTATTTTCTCCGGCGACGGCAATGACCCCGAGAGCTACAAAGCGCTGCTTGAACTTTTAGCTATGGGCTTGGCTAACCCACCCAGCAATAACGGCACCCTCACCGGCGGACATGCCACGGTCGTACTCAACCCAGAACACAGCGCCATTTTACATTCCGCGGGCCTTACCCGAGAGGACATTGCTCAAGCGCTCTATGAGCGTTGTTTTGTGGAAGGTGATGTAGTGAAACGGCTGTTTGGGCAGTTTGCAGGGCCCGATCCCCAGCGACGCATGGCCTTCAGAAGCCCTGACCAGATTTTAATTTTGCAAGCGGGCGGCAGTGGGCTTTACTCAATGGTCATGCCCTCGTGGTGTGTCGGGGCTCACGCGAACGCCGCAGTCAGCGTCAAAGTCGAGGCTGATATCTTTTGTGAGATTCCCGGCCTCGCAAGCTAACCCTTTTCTGAACCTTTGCCGAGTGACTGGCATACAAAATCCGGACTCAGTAATCGGTCACAACACCCGCTTCGAGGTTACGGTCGAGTACAAACATCTCTGGAGTTAGGGAAAAACGCGCTTCGTAAGCCTTTAATTTGGCGCGCAAATCAGACAGCCCAGTTTTGTGAACGAGCGTTACTGTACAGCCCCCAAACCCAGCGCCGGTCATGCGTGATCCCAGCACGCCCTCGGTCCCAAGCGCCAGCTCAACCAAATAATCGAGCTCGTTACAACTGACCTCAAAGTCGTCCCGTAACGAGCCGTGCGAGGCCGTCATGAGCGCTCCAAAACGCTCGAAATCCGACGCAAGCAGCGCTGCAGATGCGTCCAAGGTGCGCTGATTTTCACTGATTACGTGTTGGCAGCGCTGACGAACGGTGGGCGACAGATTGGCGCCATACTCATCAAACAGGTCCTGCGTCACATCGCGAAGCGCCCTGACCGACGCCTCGTGTTGCTGAAAAAGGGCAACACCCTCTTCGCACTGCTGCCGGCGTTCGTTGTAAGCCGACGAAGCGAGTGCTCGCTTCACCTCGCTCGAGATAATAACCACGCGGTAATCACCCAGTTGCATCGGAATACTAACGTGCGAGAGGGAACGGCAGTCCAACAGCAAGGCGTGGTCTGACTGACCGAGCCCACTGGCAAATTGGTCCATGATGCCGCACATGACGTGAGCATAGTGATGCTCGACACGCTGACACAGTGTGGCGACATCGATCCGATTCATTTCAAAACCAAACACGGCCTTAAGGGCCAGCGCAGTAGCCGTCTCAAGCGCCGCCGATGAACTTAAGCCGGCGCCCAGATTTAAGTCACCGTCAATAACCGCCTCAAATCCAGAGGCCACTAGATTTAATTTCCTAAGCTCTTCAACCACACCGAGGACGTAGCAGGACCAGTGACCCGGCACCACCTTCGGCACTTGATCCAGCTCATACTCGATGCGCTCGTGATACCGGACTGACGCGACGCACACCCTTTGATCTGTTCTGGGACGGATCGCGACATAAACGCCGCGATCGACAGTCATAGGAAGCACAAAACCCGCGTTGAAGTCCGTATACTCACCGATAAGATTGACGCGCCCCGGTGCCATGGCGAGGACGACCCCCTCGTCACTTCCAAAGAACGACGCAAAGCTTGCGCGAATCGAGTCAAACATATTTTTAAAACCAACCGTCTTCTGTCAGAGAGTCTGGATACCCAAGCTCAACACACAATGATCGCCTCTTTAGAGGGGAACGTAAATTGCACATGACTATTTTTAGCCCTTTAAAACCGCGTCTAATAACAGCACTGGCGTTGACTCTGGTTGCTGTGCTGTCGGCCTGTACGATGATCGGTCAACAGGAGTACCCCCTCAGTGACCACTCAGACGGCAACCGCTTTTACAATCGCGACGGTTCCGACAAGGGACTGGCCGATATAAGCCGTTTTTTGTGGGAGAGCCTTTGGAGCGAAGCTGAATGGCCTGAATCCGTCGCTAATCCGGCGGCGACAGCGATTCCTGATCGCGTCACAGAGGGTATTCGGACGACGTATATCAACCACGCCACCGTACTGATACAAGTGAGCGGACTGAACATCCTGACTGATCCCATTTGGTCAGAGAGAGCCAGCCCCGTCACCTTCGCCGGGCCTAAGCGTATTCGACCGCCTGGGGTGGCTATAAAAGATCTCCCTGAGATTGACCTGATTCTTGTCAGTCACAACCACTATGATCACCTCGACACCCACACCCTCGAGGCGTTACGCCAACAGCAGGACAAAGAGCCTGTAATCGTGTCGGGACTGGGAAATGCGTCACTACTGCGACGTGCAGGCTACTCTAACGCGGTTGAATTGGATTGGGGCCAAGCGATTTCGGTGGGACCGGCAAGCGTTCACTTTGTCGAGTGTCAGCATCGCTCAGCCAGAGGCATACATGATCAAATGAGAACCCTCTGGGGCTCCTTTGTGATCGAGACTGATGAAGGGAATATTTATTTCGCCGGCGACACCGGTTACTCACCTCATTTTAGAGCGCAGGGGGAGCGTTTCGGGCCCTTTGCTTTGAGTATTATCCCTATTGGTGCCTATGAGCCACGGTGGTTTATGCAGTCCATTCACTTGGATCCTAAAGAAGCGGTGATCGCGCATCAGGACCTCCGCAGCCAGCAAAGCCTGGGCATCCACTTCGGCGTCTTTCAGCTGACGTGGGAACCTGTGGATCAACCACTCTCGGATTTAACTGAAGCACTGTCAGGTGCGCAGATTGACCCGGAGCGGTTTTGGACGCTGGAACCCGGCGAATTTCGAACCCTTCCCTGAGGGTACGTCGACCTGCTCACTGTGCACTTCACGCCCTGACACGGATCGCGGTTATCTCGTGTAATGCGTCTCAGAAAGGGCCCTTAGCCGTTCTGCCGCCGCTTCCGGCGTGATGTCGCGCTGCGGCTCACCCAGCATCTCATAGCCCACCATGAACTTCTTGACCGACGCCGAGCGCAGCAGTGGCGGATAAAAGTGCATATGCCAGTCCCAGGCATCATGCTCTGCGCCGTCCGTAGGCGCCTGATGCATCCCCGCCGAGTACGGAAAGCTGCATTCAAACAGATTGTCGTACCGCGTGGTCAGTCGCTTAAGAATGTCGGCTAAATCAGATCGCTCTGCATCAGTCATATCGCTCAAGTTTCGCAGGTGACGCTTACACAAAACGAGCGTCTCGAACGGCCATGTTGCCCAAAACGGCACCAGCGCAACAAAACTCTCATTGTCGCAAACCAGCCGTGACGCGCGTTCTAGCTCAACGGTTCGGTAATCACCCAGCAATGTGCGCCCGGTCCTCTCGAGGTGAGCCTGCATGCGCTGCGTTTTTTTCGCAGCCTCGTCTGGGACAGTCTGTTGAGCCCATATCTGGCCGTGGGGATGTGGGTTACTGCATCCCATGGCCTCACCTTTATTTTCGAAGATCTGCACATGGTTAATGCCATCCATCGCCGCAAGTTCTTGATAATGCACCGCCCACAAGTCCACAACCTTGCAGAGCTCCTCGTGACTCATCTGTGGCAATGTGAGGTCGTGACGCGGCGAAAAACAAATAACGCGACACAGGCCCGACTCACTCGCCGAAACTAAGAGCTCATGATCTGCAGCAGCACTTAAAGGCACGTTGGGCAACAGCGCGCTGAAGTCATTCTGAAAAACATAGGGGCCCGAGTAATCCGGATTCTTGACACCCCCGGCGCGTTCATTACCGGGGCAGAGGTAGCAATTCGCATCGTAGGCGGGGCGAGCATCAACAGCCGGTCGCTCTTCTTGGCCCTGCCACGGCCGTTTACTGCGGTGAGGAGAGACGAGAACCCAACTCCCCGTCAGTGGATTGAACCGACGGTGCGAGTGATTTTCAGGGTCAAACTGACTCAAAATACCTATCCTTTAACTGAGGGCCAACTCAATGGTCCGTTTGACACTGCCGTCGTCCGCACTCTTTGAGTCGTAACCACCGCAGCTGTACAAGGTCGCAATGACGCGCTCCTTTGAAATATCGAATATCGTAAATCCATTGACCTCGTCGGTGACCGCCAAGGTCGATGCGTGCAAGTCTGCCGGCAGGCTGGCGGACAGACCGCGCGCAAATGACGGCCAGGTTCCATCTGACGTACTGACAGGCCCGACCAGTATTGACGTCAGCGGCGCATCGCTTAAGTTCAGCTCGCCACTGCGGTCAATCTCTATCGCCCCCTGCGCATGAACATCGCCCGAAAACGTAAATCGGGACCGCGGACGACTTGCAAGCGCGCTTAATAGCCTTTGGTGTTGCACCCACCAGCCTCGTTGCCACAAGTACTTTTCTGCCGCACTCGTCAACACGCCTCGGGTCGCGTCCAACAGCTCATTGGTCACCAAACCTGTGAATCCCTCGGGTGCCACGACGTCAGGGTACCACTCGCGCCACTTACCCGCAGTCCAGCCAAAAGGGTGCGACGGCACCAGCGCGAAGTGCGTCACGTTAGACGACTTAATTCGATCAACGACCCACTGCTCAACAGAGGCAGGCAAGAGCACCGGCGAGGGTCCACTGATTGTCATGTGGCCCGCACAATCCAGTAACGGCGCCTCAAAAAGAGACCCATAGCGCATTACACCAAAAGATCGTTCAAACGGTTTCGACGGTGCGTTGGGCAGTGGCGGATAGTAAAGGTTTGCCACAGCATGATGGGCCGCGCGACTAAAATCATCCGCAGGAAACGTCACTAACTCTTTTTCGGCGTCATCGTTCTCAAAGTAGTCGTGATCATCAGAGATAAACAAGATGGGCGTTGACTTAAACCGTGTCCCATACAGATCGGCTATTTGTTCATTGGCAATGCGTTTCAATACCCGCTCGTTGGTGGTACCGATCAGCGACGCGGTGCGGTCAAAAGCACCGTATCGTGTCCGCAAATACGCACCGATAATCCATCGTACCAAGGCGGATCTTCGTCGTCCCAGCGGCGGTATTTCACCGCCACGTAAATCCCAGTAAATGTGATCACCAATAGCAATCACTGCGTCGGGTGACCCGCTCAATAAGTCGTCGAACAACCGGTGCCGAAACGCATGGGGCTTGAAAAACTGCAGCCCATTAAAGCCAAACCCATCACCCCCGCCGGCACAGGTAAACGCGCCAAGCCGCAAGGAAGCCACGTCGTCAGTTTCCGCAGGAAATGTCTTCAACGGCCACCCATCGCCTAATGCTCGCTCCTCTGCGACCAGCTGAAGTTGATACGTTGTTGAAGGCTCAAGTGCCGACGCTGAAAATGAGAAGTGCCGACCCTCACTGTCCATGGGTCGACCTGGGCAAGACAGACCGCCTATCATCAGCACCAGCGAGGTCTCGGGGCGCGCAAGTGACACCGACACCCAAAGCTGCGTGCCAGTAACGCAAGGCAGTATGTGCCTCACTTCTTGACGACCCACCGGTGCACAACCCATCAGGACTGCCGCTGGGGCGAGGACCGCGGACAGCGAGAGGAAGGTGCGTCTAACGAGCTCTAGTGACATGCTAAGCCTCGGTCTTGCGCGCGGTTGAAATGAAACTTACTTGCTGCGAAGCCTTCAGGTGTCTCACAAAGTGCGCTTACCATTCGCGTGTTTGGGCGCGCGAGCAAAAATACAAAGTCAATCCAAAAGACAAAATAGAGATTGGCGCTGTGTAAGACAAAACATGCATGGTGGTTTCAACCACCGCAGTGGCTTCACCGGCTAAGACCTCTTCAAACCGCCAGGCCCAGGCACGATAGTGAAGACAAAGAGTAAACCCCCACGCACCGCACAATAAGCCAACGGTGTGAACCTGCTCTCGAACGCTCACCCCGGCCCACAGCAACAGCGCGACAGCAATATAGTCGGGCAATAAGCCGGTTAGTGACTGCCCGTACTGCACAGTAAATAAGGTCTCGAGTACGAAGTGAACGCAGCCCATTGCAATAGAAAATGCCGCAAAGCGCCGGATAAAGTTCCTATTATTCATATCAAGGAGATTACCTCCTCACTAGGCGTGGTCAAGCTTAGTGAGGCAACCCGCTACGGCAGTAACCGCTGAGCGTTACTTATCAACCGGGTTGGCGGCTTTGACTTTATCGCCCGATTGATCAACCGCCCAGTTACCGGTTGATCGCTTGAGCTGCTCACGAGAGGCGATGGCCCGGACAAAGGGGTGGTTGGGCTCTATTGTTTCAAAATAGTCGACGTAACAAACGATTAACTCCCCCAGCACGGTCTCCTCAAAAATAACACGCTCCGAATAACCGGCCCGGTACGCTCCCGGTTGCGCGGTCAAGGCCTCAGAGTAGAACGCTTTCAGGTCTTCCAAGGCGCACTTCAACCAAACCGGTTCAGGGAAGTCCTGATCGTTGTCATCTGGCCACGACGTGAGTCCTTCTATGATGTCTTCAATACTAGAGCCGCTGACACCGACGGTCGTCCGGCCTCGTCGTTTGAAACCTAACTCATACCAAGGGGTTAAGGTACCCATTTCACGGCGTAATCGACCACGCCACGAGTGATCCTCATTTTTTTGTTGGAAACTCACAGGGCAGGCCGGTGGTGGCGCCTCCACATCGGGTAGATCAATAGAATAGTCCTGTAGAACCGGACCCTCTGTTGCATCGAGTAACGCCAGCGTGTGCGCAATGACCTGGGTTTGGAAGGCTGCATCACCCGGCTTACCGAGCGGTCTGCCCAAAGGAAAACTGACCCAGAGGATACGCGGCGGCTTCATCGACTGGGCAATCTCTCGAAAGAGTGCAATGCCTGTGGTTTGAATGCCCTCGGACTCAAGGTAGTAGGAAATACCGCAAACAGTTCGCGAACAATTGGGGCAGACTGGGACGATAAACGCGGCATCAACACCATCAGCCTTCAAGCGCGTTGCAAGATCTCGCACATTGTCTTCGTAGACACTGGGCAGCAGGCCACCGCCCATAAAGCTGTAGTTGATGTCTGCAACTGAGCCTATAACACCTGCGGCCTCGAGCTCTTTGAACCGATCAATGGGAAAAACGACGTTGATGTCTTCCTGAAAACCACTGCGGTCAAAATTGACCGATGAGTGGGTCATCAAAAGATCGGCCGAGTCTAGGTCTCTGGGAATCGCGCGATAACTCGAATCGATAAAGTCGAAACTGCTCTCCTCGCGGTAATTGAGCCCCGCTGTAGTGACAATGGCAACTCGCTTTTCCTTGAGCGATTTTTCACTGCTCACCCAAGGCAGCTCTCCCAATGGCGACATCAACTTACTCATCAGGTGGTTGCGCTCATATTCAGGGATATCAACCAGCTTGACCATTGCGAAACCTCGGCTCGATTAAGGTGTGGAATGCTTAAAAAACGCGCGCGTCTTGGGGTGCAACAAAGGGAGCGCTATGGCAATGACCAATCCCAGCGTTATCAGCATGATTTGTCTCAAATCGAGTTCTAAAACTGACGCACCCAACACCGCATAGATACCCGCACGAATGGGCGTGGCGGCTATCATGGTGACCAAGAACTTTGTGAAATCAAAACGAATAGCCCCCGCAACAACGGTCAACGGACTCTGCGGCCCCAGCGGATGGACTGTAATGAAGAAGAGCGCAGGCACCCCGCTACGTGACAATAGTTTTTTCAGCCGCGCATTGTTCTCACCCAAGCGTGTCGACACCCACTCGCTCCCAAAATAGTGCCCCAGACCGTACTGAACGCAGCCTGACAGGGTCAGGCCTATGCCACCCCAAACTATACCGCCCACCACGCCGAACGCGATTCCGCCTAAAATCAAAATAAGATGTGAAGACAGCCCGATGAAGAGCCTGACAACCACGAGAATGATGTAAGCCAGTGGACCTAGCCAGCCGAGCGTCTCTATCCAGTCCTTAAAGTCCTGTATTGACGCTGGAGTGAGCTCAATACCGTACCGAATGGCCAGGCTTCTGCCGACGTAAATGAGGAGCACGAGCCCTGCGACGAATACCGCGAAACGGACCACTGCTGTGACAGAACGAGTCACTTAGAAAATTCGCCCAAATACAGCCACTAATCGCCGGCCTTCGCTAATACCTGACAGCGCAGCAACAAACGCCTTTGAGATGGATCGATCGACGTGCGCTTGTGGAGACAGCGACGATTATCCCAAATGATGACATCCCCCGGCGTCCAATTTTGCTCAACGACATAATCCGCCGGCGTCGCATAGGCCCATAAGTCGTCCAAAAGCGCCTCGCTCTCTGCTAGCGGTAAACCGGGAACATAGGCCCATTCTCGACGCCCTAAGTACAAGCACTCCTCCCCCGTCTCGTTGTGAATCCTAACCATGGGGTGGATGGCGCCCGGTGCATCACGCGGGTCATCAAATGCATCAAATCCGGGCCGTAGATTGCCGACGCTGTCGTGCGCCGCATTGTGTTTAATGGTCAATCCCGTAATCCGCTCACGCAACGCCTGCGGAAGCCAGGCAAGGGCCGCGCGCTGATCGGCAAAAAAAGTATCGCCCCCGTTTTGAGGGATCTCCACGCCCAGCAACACACTCGCCGGTGGTGGGGTCTCGATATACGTCATGTCCGAGTGCCATGTCGCCTCAGCGTCGCCCAGTCCACCAATGGGCTTCCCTGCAAGCTTGATATTCGAAATGGGTGTGACGTAAAGATTATCGATTTTCGCTTTTTGCGCAGCACTCATTCGCCCTGTCGGCATTTCTTCTAGCGGACCAAACCGCTGGCTGAACGTTTGAAGTGAATCCTTGTCGAGCGACTGGCCTTTAAATCTCAAGACACCATACGCCAGCCAAGCAGTGTAAATCGCATCAAATGTACCGTGAGCTAACGCGTCGAGATCGACACCCTCGACGTCAGCGCCAAAACCCTCACAAATCGGCACTATTTTCAAAGCATCTACCCCTTTCAAAGCGTCCACAGCCTCCAATACATCGGTTATTGTTATACGTTGTAATGCGGGTCTTAGCCAAATTGATCACGACAACCCATAAAATGGCACTTTCTATGCCATTACAACCATACGACAACGTTTTAGAAGAGGTCAAACCATTATGCAGATCGACGGAGCCTGTCACTGCGGCACCATCACCTGGCGAGCCACTGCTGATCCCAAACTCGTTGCCGTCTGTTATTGCAGCGACTGTCAGACCTTTGGCTCGTCGGCGTTTCAGTATGCGGCGCGCGTATCGCGCGACAGCTTCCAGGTCACTCAAGGCCAGCTCAAGGCGTATGAGAAGTTGGCGGACAGCGGGAATACGCGTCATTACAGCTTCTGCGGTAAGTGTGGTTCGGGCATTCACACGAGCAGTGCCGACGGCGAAGGTCTTTTATCTCTTCGGCTGGGCGGATGCAGACAAAAAGACCAACTGCCCCCGCAAGTTCAAATTTGGTGTGGCTCAGCACCTGAGTGGGTGTCTGTTGCGGGTGATGTGAAACTCGACAAACAGGGTTAATGGATTGAGTCGACCGGCTAGGTAGCGTTTAGATCGCCTGTCGCCCCATTAAGTCGAGCGGACAAAGCGCGCGATGCCAATCGAGGGACTAAAGTCGACGTACCTTTTCGACCTCGAAATCGGCGAATCTAACGACCTCTTCATCAGGACGTAGACTCTCCTTTTCCGCCAAGGACCGGTAAATACCCCATTTAGGACGCACGAAATGGTCGGGTGCGTCACCCCGCCACATATCTAAGCCTTGCTCGGAAATATCAAAAATAACCTCGCGCTCGACTTCATCGACAATGATCATCCGGAAGTCGCCTTCTTGGGAGAAAGTGGCACGTACATAAGCTGTCAACCATCGCCCCTCTACTTTGTCTCGGCTGACCCTCGCGAGATCAACCGTGCCTGTGAGCGGGCTGTACCTTACTTCAAACCCATCATCACCGCTTTGTACATTTCCCGTAAGGGTAATCATCGGCTGGCTGTCATCCCCACCAACGGCCTTTAATTGAAAGAAATGACTAAACTGAGAAGTCAGTGAAATTCCCGGCTCAATTTTAAACTTCCAGCGATAAATCATGACCTCGTCCTCATAGGCCTTCACCGCGTCTTCAGACTTGTCGTAGGTCTTAATCTCATTTCGCTGCCTGTCTGTAATGTCGAGGCGGTCACGATCGCGATCGTCATCCCGGTGAATCACGAATACAAAGTGGTTCCCAATAGACTCGTCGAGCTCTTCAAAAATATGAGGCGCACCCGGATGATTTATCGCATACAAATCGGGTGCTTCTATCGGCTTAGGGCCGGCGAAGTTTCTAATTAAGTCATAGGTATCGACCTGCCCCTCGCCGTCAGCCGCCAAGATTCGCACTGAAAGCGAGTCAAACTGATCCTCATCTTCAGGTAGCGGTGTTTCCTCGGGAGGTGTAGCGCCGCCGCCGTCAACTACGGTGATCGGCGTAATCGGCGCGTCAGCACCCCCCCCGCCGCCACAGGAGACAAAGCAGGTTGCCAACAAAAACCCACCGACTATTGCAGCAAGGTAGCTCAGCGTACCGCGCGCACTTGCAGGATTATCCGCAGGCCCTCGTCTCATATTACATGGCCTCAACAGCTTGCGGACCCACCCAGCGCAGGACGCCTTGCGGCAACCGAATCTCGTGAGGGGTGTCTTCAGAAAAGTCTGTGTGCGCCCAGGCCAGCACAAATTGATCTCCGGACTGCAGCGCAATATTCGCCACCGTGTACGCCGGCGTATCGAGGGTAATCTTGAGATCTCTGATGCGACTTCGTTGACCCGTTGACAGCTCTGTCACTGGACTGTATTCGCCATGCGAGTCGATGATACTGACGAAGGTGCTTTGATCTGACGCTGTTGCCCGGTGATGAATCAATACCGGGTCTCGGCGTAAGTTGAAGTCCGGATCATTTGCACCCACGCGACCATGCGTAAACGAATCACCGGGCTTCGTCGAGCGGAACATCGTGTAAAATCGATTGGAAGCGAGCCAGCTAAATTGCAGTGCCTCCTCGTTTTTCAGGCTCCCCGTCGCCTCTTCAAAAATGTGCTGGTACCCGTCGTTAGTGCCGAGTGCGACTGGCGCCGGACGCGCCGAAAGGGGCGCAGAAGTTTCAATTAATTGGCCCAGATAATGTGTTGGGAGATCAATCCGGCCTAACTGACCAGACACTCGAAATAAGTCAACCAGTAGCGGTTTCGGAACGCCTGGCAGCGAAACGAGTGATATCGCTCGGCGCATATCAGCGCCGGGATAGGCGTTGGTCTCTCTTGCATAAACCGTGACAGTTGCTTCGTCATCCATTGACGCATATTCAAGAGTAGAGTGATGCTGACTTCCCACTGCGTACTCGCCGCCAAAGTGCGACTTTCGATTAAGCACCATCGTGTTGTGCGCAATCGATTGCTTGGCCCAGGTCGTGTTCTCAGGAAGATAGTTCCCACCGCCCTTTTGCCCAATGTTAACGAATCTAACAAGTCCATAGTCCTGTACGACCTCATCACCCTCCTGGTGGAATGAGTAGGAAAGTTTGTCATAGTGACCGTGACTCAGGCCCTGCGCCGTGAACTTGAAGACAGCAGCCAAACCGCCTGCACGTAAGACCGCGATGCCACCCTGGTTTCCATCAGGACCATCTCTTAATACCACAGAGCTTTGACGTCGCGGCTCAACCTGGTCTTGAGCCAAATCAGTCGCCAGTGCCAAGCCGGCTCTATCGAGGGTGACGCGACCTTGCCCCTGCGCCACCGCTAACAACTGCGCATTTTTATCGCCGTACCAGTAAGCCGTACTCACTGCCAGCGTCATGCTCGGCGTAAAAATCGACATCCCCTTTTGCGCGTCATTAATCGCAAAGAACTCACCGTCAGCATCTGAAAGCGCAATAAGTGCATCGACTGCTTTTATCAATACATCGTTCTTGTGCCCCAGCACTTGGTATTCAGGCTTGGCGTTTTGCATGGCGACCGCGAATGCCAAAAACGGATACATCGCGTACCGCTGATAGTACGGACCCTCCGTGTAATAACCATCAGGCGAGAATGGCTCCTCAAGATTAGCCAGAAAACCAACGCGTTGATTTTCGGCCTTGATGAAGCCGCCGTCGTCATCCAGCGTCCCCACCTCAAGCCCATCATTTTCAAGGCCGTATAACGCTCGCTCGACGAGCGAGGCATCATCCAACACAAGCCCTACCATGCCCACCGCGGCAGTACCCCAGGTACTGTGGTTGTGGACTCGGTTAAAAAACTGAGGATTTTCAGTAGATAAAAAGTCGGCAAAGGGTCTGAACAAGCGTGTATTTAAAAATTGACGCTCGTCTTCAGACAACCAATCGTAAATCGCGTCGTAGCCAAGTGACATGTAAAGAAGCCAGTTGGCGTCATTTAAGCACTGCCAAAATAGCTTCCCACGGGCGTATGAACGCTCCTTGGGGTGTAAGGGCAATGTGGGGTACATCTCGGCATATTCGAACAGCATGTCCCGCAAGTAGCGAGCATACTTTTCGTCCCCCAAAATCTGAAAGAGGGCGCCGGCTTTTTCAGCCACAAAGAAGTTTCGTTTATGACGCTCATGCGTATAACCACCCGAGAAGTCGACCGGGATAGGCACATCAATCCCCGATGCAATTTCCGCATCGACCTCGCGCTGGGTGACTTCAAGTGTGTCATCAAACAGAGGCGCCTTACCGAGTTGCGAGCGAATCACAGAAACGCCATCGGCGGTCAGCAGCAAGCGGGGGTGATCTGCTGCAGACACTCCGACTGACATAACACCGCTACCGAGCAAAACGCATGCGACTGCGATGCTGTGCATTTGATGCCACAGCCTCACGAGGACCCGTCTCCGCTGGCAACCAGTGATGCCACACTGGCGGTGAGCGAGGCGGGTATAATCGCACCCCGATGTTGAATAACAAGTGAAGCGAGTTTAGAGCCAACCATAGCGGCATCAATCTGACTCATTCCGTGCGCACGACCCGCGAGATAACCGGCGTTGAAGGAATCACCCGCCGACGTGGTGTCAACAACCTCGGTGGCAATGACGGGAACATGCTCATCAACGCCATCAGCGACGACACGACACCCATGTTCACCTTGCTTAAGCGCAATTTCTCTGATGCCGCTAGAGCGTAAGTCATTAATTAAGTCATCCGCCGACATATCACCAAAAAGCGCCACCTCGTCTTCTAGCGTTGGCAGCGCAAGATCTGTCAGAGCGTACATTCGCTTATAGGTGTCTTGAGCTTCATCATTACTCCGCCAGAGCTTCGGTCTGAAGTTGTTGTCGAACGCGATCTGCCCGCCACCCTGACGGTAACGAGGTAGCCAATCGAGCAATCGCTCTCTTGACGGTTCAGTGAGAACGGCCAAGGTGATACCTGACAGGTACAGCATTGACATATCACCCAGTGCTGTAAATAAATCGGCCGAATCTGACGCATTGTCAAACAGCGTTTTTACGGGCGCGCGATCGCGCCAGTAGAAGAACGAACGCTCTCCATCATCATCGGTGTCAATGAAGTAAAGGCCCGGCAGCTCGCCGCTCGCATGGCGCACATGGGCGCAGTCAATGCCCTCGTCGCGCCAGGACTCTGCCATCCACGCACTGAGCGGGTCATCACCTAACACCGTTACATAGTGCGGTGATAACCCTAACCGTGCTAAATAAATACAGGTGTTAAGCGTATCGCCACCGAAGGCAAGCTTAGTGGGACGCGCGAACGCATCCGACAGCAAGTCATCGGACTTTGAGAGTTCCAACATGCATTCGCCAATTGCGGCGATCGTCACACTCACAGCGACACGCTCCTATTCCTCAAGAGAAAAAGACGCCGCCATTCGTATCGATATTGACACCGGTAATGAACGAGGATGCGTCAGATGCCAAGTAAAGCACTGCATCGGCGATTTCGCCCGGATTCCCCTCTCTTCGAAGCGGTGTTGCGTTCGCCACATTTTTTCGCACTTCGTCTTTGGTGAACGTATCGTGGAAAGTCGTACTGATCATTCCCGGGCACAGCGCATTCACTCGAATATTCTGGGGCCCTAACTCCTTCGCCATCGCGCGGGTAAAGGTCATAACAGCGCCTTTTCCAGAGGCGTAGGCGCTAGCACCAGGGCCACCGCCATCACGACCCGCCTGAGACGCTAAGTTAACAATAGCGCCACCAGAGGCCATGTGGGGAACACAGGCTTGCGTGGTTAAAAACGTAGAGGTTAAGTTGAGGTCAATAACGCTCTTAAAGAAGTCGACATCCATTTCTGCCAGCGTTTTTCGGGCAATCAGTCCACCTGAGACGTTTACGAGGATATCGATCGAACCACCGAACTCTGATAATGCACTCGCCACAAGGGCATCAACATCCGCTTGCCGCGTCATGTCGCCTTGAATGGCAAGCACATTGCCGCCCATTGCTTTCACTTGCGCTTCCGTCGCGCGCGCCTCGTCAGCAGAGCCATAGTAATTAAACGCGACGCTAGCACCGGCATCTGCGAGCTTTAGAGTGACCTGTTTGCCAATGTCACGTGCTCCGCCTGTAACGATTGCAACCTTGCCTGTTAAATCCATTTGATATTCCTAATAAAAATAAAATTTACATTTAAAAAAAGTATCCCGCAGACACTTAGCTTGATCTTTCTAAGCGTTCTACATTGGGAACCAAAACTAAAACACTGACCATAGCGGTAATGGCCAGAGCGGCACCGATAACAAAGGCTGGGGTGTAATTCCCCCCCGCCGTGAGCCATGGAACCAATGATGTGAGCGCAGCCGCGCCCAATTTTGCTGACATGCCGGCAAATCCCGCCAACGTGCCCACAGGCTTGCCCCCGAAAAGATCACTCGGAAGCGTCTGTACACTGCCAATCGCGGTCTGAAATCCAAATAGGATCACCGCCATCAACATCACCGCATTAAACGGCGTGCCCGGATCAGACATAAGTAGGAGCGTGGGCAACATAATCAGACAGCCCAATGAAATCACCAACTTACGAGTCGCGTTGAGGCTCCAACCTCGTGTCATTAACCATTGCGCTAAACCACCGCCAAACCACGCGCCAAACATCGCTCCAACGTAGGGCACCCAGCCGTAGATACCAATCTGCTTCACGTCCATACCGAAAACTTCAGACAGGTAAATGGGAATCCAGAAGACAAACAGCCACCAGATGGGATCGATCGCTGCGGACGCAATAATGACACCCCAGCTTTGCTTGTGACTGAGCAACTCTCGCGTAGACGGATCGTACTCATCAGCGACTGCAAGCTCGGGGGTACCGCTTCGGTTGTTGGTGATGTAGTCGCGCTCAGCCACTGAGATCCAGGGATGGCTCTCGGGTGGTCCTTTAACGATGAATAGCCACGGAATGAGCCATAAGAGACCGACCAGTCCGATCAAGATAAAGATGGCTTTCCAACCAAAGTAAACACTCAAGAACGCAATCAGGGGAATCGAAATAATCCCTCCAATAGCCGCTCCTGAGTTAAAGATACCCTGTGCAAAGGCACGTTCTTTGGACGGAAACCACTCTGCGTTTGCTTTCGCAGCGCCGGGCCAGTTCCCAGCCTCAGCGACGCCGAGTATCGCGCGAAATAGCGCAAAAGACGCCACACCTTTTGCTAAGGCATGCAGTGCTGTCGCAATCGACCAAACTGTAATGGACAGAGCGAAGCCCAGTCGTGTTCCAACCTTGTCAAAAATCTTTCCGAAAATCGCCTGACCAAACGCGTAAGAAAAGACAAACACAACGGAGATGAATGCATAAATTTGCTTGCGTTCGTCCGATGTCTTATCGGGATAGAGATCGGCCGATATCGCTGGCCACAGCACATTAAGCGACTGACGATCGATGTAATTGATAACGGTAGCCAACGCCACTAGTGCGATGACCCACCATCGAATTCCCGACATGTTTTTCATTCTTTTTCTCCGGACATATTGTTGTATTACCTCGGGGCTCTTATCCAATTCACGTCAACAAGTCGTCGCTCATGGGCGGGCCGATGGGCGATATAGTTAGACCACTAAAATCGCTCACCGAAAGATCGTCCAACACGCCTACTTCCTCACTAAAATGCGATTTCCGGCCACCACAGCCGTACTCTTTTTTTGACTGTTGAGTTCTCGAATCTGCAGGTGATTGTTCGTCTCAAACTGGTTGTTAACAACGCGGGTTCGGGGTTCGCCCACCGTGTGGTTGATCGTAATGGGGGCACTCTGGTTCCAAGCGTTACCCGCTATGTCAGTGACTTGAACGCCATGCAATAAAATGGAGGCGCCCGATTTGTTCTTACTGCCTTTACCGACATTGATGACTCGCGAATCTGTCATTTTAAAGTGAGGGCCAAAGGTGCTCTCATCGGTTCCACCTCGATAGAGCGAGACTAATGAACCCTGAATATCAGAAAAGGTAGATCCGCTAATGACCACATAGTCGGCGTTATAAATACCCAGGTCGTCGGTTTCAGCATCGAGTTTGAGTACGGACCCGCTGACACCTGAAAACGTCGAATCGGTGATCGTAATGCGGTCGGCCATAGTGCCTTTGAACCCCGTTAAAACGTCAAAGAACCGGTTAACGTCTAAGTCGGAAAAATGGCTGTTTTCTATCACCACTTCATAATTATCAAGCATCGAGTTTCGGCTCGTCCGAATGACGCTATTGCCCGCGTAATCGGGAGCGCTCACACCCGAGATCGTGACGCCGCTTAATTTCAAACTCCCCCCGTCCTTGATTTCAAACAGCGCTGATCGCTCAAACGTAATAGTTGCTAATCCTTGTGAGCGCACCGTTACCGCATGCTCAAGGGCAATGGTTTTCCCCACCTCATAGTCACCCGGGGCAAGCTCTACAATTCCCCCCGTACCGGCTTTTTTTATCCCTTGAAACAACGTGTCCTTACCCGGCGTCACCCTGACCAATGAACCACTATCAAACCGCGCTGATTTCTCAGGTTTACGGTACCAATCCACGCCCGTTGAAGACTTTTCTACGACCTTGATATCTCGACGTACGCCGATATTTTCATGATCGTCAGCCGTGGAATACTTCAATCCATTTTCGGCAGTGAAAAGTCTTACGGCTTCGGGAGAAAAGCCTTGCCTGACCGGCGCGTCTGATCCACTGATCACATTCTCACGGAAGGAAATTCCAGAAATATCGTCATAGACTGTGAAAACATCAGACGTACGCTTGGACTGCACAATCAAATTCCGATCAAACGATGTCCGGATCGGAACTGCTGATCGTTCCGCGTCACTTCCGGCTGCAAGCTGAATGTGGTCACTGTCAATCAGACTGTTGGACGCTATGACTGAATCTTCAACACCGTCATAGCGGTTGATCGGTGAGTTAGGAACGCCATTCATGACCACTAAAGCACCGCCAAAGCGGTAGCCTTTGACACCCTCGATATAATTATTCCTGATCGTTTGGCGGCGATTGATCACCCGAATACCGCCTGTATGCTCAACGTCATTACCTAGGAAAACATTCTGCTCTACCAGATTGTCATGCCCATGCCGAAGCGTCAGCGTGCCTTTGGATTCATAGAACACATTGCCCCGAATGACATTGGATCCTGACTTGCTCGAGATAATTTCCACTTCACCATCGCATCGATCGAAGTAGTTATTCTCCACCGTGGTGAATGAGTTACTGCGAGAGAAGTGGCTGGTGCCGATTCGAAGCGTTTCTCCCCCGTTTGACCCAAGTGTTGGCCGAGGCCCAAAATAATTGTGATCAATTCGGTGATAGTTCTCGCGACTCGACTCAGAGTCCAAGCGAACCGCTAACGTCACGCCGCGATTGCGCTTGCCTTCAAGATGGTTGTGATCAAATCGATTATTCTTACCGTAAATCGCAACCCAATAGTCAGCCTCAAAACGCTCTGGATTGGTAAAGTTGTGGATCACCGTCTGTGTCACGCGCGAGTTATTTGCGAGTTCGTCCTTACTTTTCCTAAACGAGATAACCGACTGCGATGGGGTGTATCCTTCGCGAAAAACCAGACCGGAAACCACCAGATATTCCCCGGAAAGCGCCAAATTTGAAGCACCGGTAATAATGACCTCCCCTGGCGTCTCGGCGCGCAAGGTGATCGGCGCGTCCGCGAGACCACGGCCTTCAAACACGATCTCGAAATCGGTCCAAATCCCATTTCCCAAAATAATGTTGTCGCCTGGCCGCAGCTTCTCCGATAAAGCCCAAAACTCGTTCTGATTGGTGACGCGGTAATCCTCTGCCAGAGCGCTGTATGCGCTTGTAGACAGCAAAAACAGGCACACGCCAATGAGAGCGCCGGTGGTTAGCAAAGACTGTAGTTTCTTCATAGGCATGGCATTGAATACTCGTTAGGTGTCATGCTTGTTTTCAAGCGCGTAAAAAGTCACTTCATCGAAATCGTCGCCATCACCCGTTTTATTGAGTAGGTAGGCGCCTGCCTTGAAGTACATCCATTCCTCGGGCACGTCATAGCCGCTATTGCGCTCCTTCATGTCGACATAGTTGTGACCCACAATCGGTCCCGACTGATCGCCACGTCGCAGAACAACGTCAATTCGTGAACCCTTTTGCTTAATTTCGTAGGAGAAAAGCTCACCCAGTGCGATGCCGTTTACGGGATCCTCCTCATCGCTTGGGGCTCGATCAAGATCACTGTTTACCGGCCCTAGGACAGGAAAATAGATGTCGTCTGAGTTCCTGATTTCATGCGCGAAATAGACAAATCCGTAATCGTTTTCCGGGTACTTGCGATAGTAAAGTCGGATAGGCTCATCGTTCTCGGCGTGAATCTGACCAATGACCACGCGCCCCACTTGATTGCGATCTCCCGTTCGGGTGACACGATTCACGGCGAGCGTCGCCTTCAACGTACCAGCGCGACCTCCCACAGCGACGCCTGGATCTGGCTGATAATCCAATATCCAATTATTTCTGTTCACGCCACGTGTGCTGATACCCGAATTGCCCCGACGTAACATTTCGCGCAGTTCGGACCGGGTATACGTTGAGTTTACGGACGTTGTAGCACCGGCGATGGTCGGCTTAAAAACCATGCCCCCCGCGGGTCCCGTATAGAAATATTGATCAGAAAACCCCTCATCTAAGTCAGTTTCGGACGCGGTATCAGACAGCCCATTACCGTCTAAATCGGCCGGCGTACTCAGTTTCCAAGTAAGAAGATCAAAATTTGAGCCCGGAGGCACGGATGGATCGAGCCCAAAGTCATCGACTGTCACATTTGAGACTTCACGAACCGCATTCGCAGTATCAAGCGTGCATCCAAATGCCGTCGCTTCCAAAATCGCATTTTCGGTGCTGATGGAGTTTCCATAAGCTTCGATTCGGAGATAGCGGGCGACTGTAGACGGCAGCAAATAACGCTCGAAGCTATCCGTTTCACCCGTGGAGGTCTGATCGCGCAGCACACTGTCGAAGCCACTACCGTCCTCAGACAATAAAACGGTAAAACGGGCAATACGCTGATCGCCATTAAACCAAGCTACCCCGAGCTCTTTTACGAGATGGCGTGAACCAAGATCTAAGGTGAGTGACTTTGCGTCTCCCGCCGATTGCCACCGAGACGCAGCGTCAAAACTATCGTCAATCGAATGCGAAGCACCGTAGTTCGGCTGGCTGTCTCCGTCATCGTATGCATCGACGACGTTAATCAAATAGTTTCCGTCACACGTGGTTGCGCCGGGCGTAGGTTCGGGTTCCGGCTCAGGCGCAGGTTCGGGTGCCGGCGCAGGCGCGGGCTCGGGCTCGGGCTCGGGCTCAGGCGCAGGTTCGGGTTCCGGTGCCGGTTCGGGTTCCGGCGCAGGTTCGGGCGCTGGAGCGCTGACGGGAGACGTAAAAATCAGCTCGCTCGTCTGATCCGACCCACCACCGCAGCTGGAGACCATAGCCGCCAAAAGCAAACGTTCGAAACGACCCATCATCGGCCAGCATCCTGACTCATCAGCGTCCTCGACCAGGGTCGACGGACGCAGAGAGCTGAATTCTGCGGAACGCTACCGACGTATAGTCTCCATTGGCACGATCCGTCGCCCAGTCTCCGGTACCGGCACAGCCTGCGTACCAAACACCGTCTTTGTCGAGCGTACTGCACTGGTTGTAGGCACCGGCCTTAAAGTACAAGGCATCACCCGAATAACCGCGGGGGTTGTCTTTTACATCGACTTTGCCGAAAGGATCCACATTATCTGACAGATCAACCTGATACGTGACAGTTCGCGCAGGATCGGCGGTTCGAAACGTGAGATACATCGTGTTCTTGTAAATGTTGATGCTGTAGTTAAAAAACTGCCCTAACGCGATGCCATCGGAACCCGGATCTTCGGCGTTCTCCCAGGTATTACCCCATACTGGATAGGCAATGTCGGTCCGATCAGCGTCGTCTCTCGGTAAATTCCTCTCATAAGTCCAAAAAACAGAGCCCGTGTCATGATGGGGCCATTTTTTGAAATAAATCTTGATGGGCTCGTTACCCCAACCAAAACCCTTGCCCTTATTGATCACTTCCTGATCTCTGTCGGCGTGAATTTGGCCAACCACAACCGAATAGGCTGGTTTCTTGCTCTCGTTGGCGGCATTGCGGGCAACATGCAAGACCTTGAGTGTCGCTTCAAGTTGCCCGCCGACAGATGCAAACCGGCGATAGCCCTTATGCGCTCTCAAAGAGAAATTATTTTTCGGGTCATGAGTTCCAACACGTGTATTGCGCCCACGGAGCATCTGCCGCAGTTCGCTCCGGGTGTTTGACGACCCCGAGGTTGTCTTCGCTTTATTCGGTGCCGTAAATACAAGATCGCGATTGTCATCGAGATAGAAAAAGTCAGGATGGGCGTAGTCGGCGAGTGACCGGACACCCACCTCATCCACTTTTCCGTCTTGATTGGCATCAAGTGGCAGCGTGAGCTTCCAAAACTTTAGATTGAAATGATCACCGGGATTATCAGCAAATACAGGAGATGTACTCGTTAAAAAACTTGCCACGAACGCAAAGCAAATGACCGCCCGGAATCCATCGCTGACGCTTCTGCCTACTCCATTTTTAACGCTTTCACGTTTAGCATCGCAAGAGAATGGGGCGCCGTAGTATTTTTTACCAACGCGCTGACGCCCATTAAAATCGGTTTTGTTATCCACGTGGGGTAGCCCATCCCTTGGCTTTAAAACTTAGCTGTTAAACCCAAAAAGAGTCGTGGTCCGAAGCTTAGTGCCTGATAGGCGTTTCCATCGATTGCCCGGCTATCTCTGCGGGCTTCATCCAGAACGTTTTTCGCTTCGAAACTAATTCGAATGTTATCCGTGAGCTTGTAACGGACCCGCAGATCTAGCCGGGCATTCGAGTCTGTGTAACGAACTCGCCCAAAGGCATCACGAGTAAATTGTTGGAAATACCCAGATCGGCGATTGTGAATGGCCTGCGCGTTCCACTTGTCGTTACTCCAATACAGCTGGACCGAACTCACGTTTTCGGACAGACCGAAGAGGTTCGCGGGCGGCAAAATACCGAGCAGCGGTGTCTGTGTCACTTCACCCGTATCTCGGTCAATTGACACCCCTACGCCATCACCGCCGTATTGGTCCTCGTACTCAAAGTCGGAATCGGCGTAGTTGTAGCTGATCTTGCCACCGAAACCGCTCCAAAACCCTGGGAGATAATCGAACGAATGAATCGCCGTAACCTCAAAGCCCTTAATCGTGCTTGTATCGTTACTGAGCTGGGTCGTTTCAACCACGCCCTGCACACGATTGCCGTCCAAGTTAAAGGTCTCAACCTGCGCGGCTGTTTGAAACTGCGCATTAAAGTTTTTCCAATACACCAAACCCGCAACCATGGTGCTCTCGCTGGGATACCACTCCAAGCCGACATCAAGGTTATTAGACAAGATCGGCTTTAAATAGGGGTTCCCCGTGGCGCTGATTCCATTAATCGCCTCTGAGAGGGACGTGTACGCGTTGCTCTCATCGTTGTCTTGAACAGCGCGACCGTTACCGTATGAATGCGGGTCAGGTCGAGACATACCGCGGAACGCACCCATGCGGAAAACCAAGTCATCGTTCACGTCAGCAACGACTGTGATGCTCGGTAGCCACTCTTGATAACTACTCACTTGCGTGTCGGTTTCGAAACCAGAGACACTCGCGTCACCCTCGGTAACAACGAAGCCGACGCCATCAATCTCCTCGACGGTAATAGGACCACGATAACCAACCGACGTAATTTCAGTATCGACGTACCGCACGCCGAAGTTACCTCTGATCGGCGTGTCGCCCCACATTGAGTCAAACTCCGCCTGAATATAGAGAGAGGTCGTGTCTTCTTCGACGTCGGTTGCTCCAGATGTAATTCCGTTTTGGAATTGAATCGCAGACTGACCACCGTAATTCACTAACCATGCGTCTACGGCACAATCAAAATCGAAAGTGGCGTATTCACTAACGGCGGAACCGCTACTTGCGTTACCGATGATATTTCCACTTGCAACGTTTGAGAGGAAACCAGACTCCGGAAACTGACTGTTCGCGCAAGCCAATACATTGCTGAGAATCCCGTCGGTGACGTCGTTATTTGCACCGCCGTTCGGCGAGACTAAGTCCTCATCCTCAAATAAGCTCTGTCCCGGTGCGTTGCGTAAGCCGCCCAACTCGGTGTATGCCATTGTAGAGAGGCGAGTTCCCGCTTTGATTGTATGGATAGCCCCCATATCAGCATCCCAAGTAAGGTCTGCGCGGAAGGCATCGAGCGTATTCTCGCGCGCAATCTGTCGAGCGCGAACATGAGCTCGATCTCGAGCATTAAAATAACTAGGATCAGTCACCTCAAAGCCATTACCGCCATCGTTTAGGATCGTTGCCAGTGCGACACCGCCACCCACTTGCGTATCTAACTGAACCGTGAAGTCGTCGCGATTTCCACCGACAAGATTGTTATCCGAAGCACCGAGGCGAAGCTCAATATCTGTCTCGGTACGCTTGGTTTCGGACTCCGCGTAATCAAGATTAAGCGTTAAGCGATCCGTCACAAGAAAGTCCACGTTAAGTCCGAAGCCCTCGTATTCTTCGAGTCGCTGGAAATCCGTCGTGTATGAATGGATTGTTGTCTCAGAAACCGACGACGTCACAATACCCGTGTAGGGGTTTGAGGTAAGCGCGGAAATGTCTTCCTGCGTACTGCCCCATTGTAAATCGCGCCGCATCTCACGCTGGTCACGTTCCGAGTACTGAAAATCGAACATGATATCGAGCCGATCATTGGGCTGGAATTGAACACTACCAAAGACGGCCTCGCGCTCATCGTCAGTCGTATTCTGGCGATAACGATGATCGCGCGGAATGTAGGCGAACGGAATATCGCTCGGGGAATTATAATTAGGGTTAGAGTCAATCAATCCCTGTATTCGATCATTCTGAACACTCAGTGAATTATCATGGCACCGGCCCGAGGTATCGAGCGGCAAGGCATTTGAATCAAACGAGGTGAGCTCACAGGCCTCGAGCCGCCCCTGCCCCGACGTCGTTTGATACTCCTGCTCTGGGTTTGACTCATCTCGGACTTGAATACCCAAAGACACACCCAACATGGCATCGCCAGACAACTCAAACTGGTCAATATAGCCAACCGTGGCGCGTGAGCCGAACTCCTGACCGTCAATGATATTCGCCTCATCAGGGCTGTGTGCAGCCTTTACATCAACCTGTAAAAACCGCTTACCGAACTCTAAAGGTCTCTTCGTATCGAGGTGTATTTGCCCGCTAACGGCGCCCTCGATGTATTCCGCAGACTGTGACTTGTGAATCGCAATCTTGTTGAACATCTCAGACGGGAAGATGCTGAAATTGACAGCACGGTTGCCACCGCCGTTGGTGGCCTCTCGCCCGTTAACAACAGTTGTACCCAAAAATGGTCCCAAACCGCGTACGGATAATTCAGTGGCAACACCGTTTTCTTGGTGAGACGTCGCACCTGTAATTGTCTCCAAAGCATCGCCCACTGAAAGTGCGGGAATGTCTCCTATCTGATCAGATGACAGGCCATCCACAATTTGTACCGATGAACGCTTGAGATCAATCGTGCTTTTGACAACCTCTCGAATGCCGGTAACGACGACTTCTTCAATAGCGCCAGTTGCCGATTCATCAGACGCGTCTTCTTGCTGCGCCCAGCTCATCTGAACAAACCCCACAGCACAGCAGGTAGCGATAAATAAGCGGGAGAAAACAGAGCGCGGAGCACCCATTGAAAAGGTATTAACTCGTGTCTTTAACATATCGGGTCTCACGTTATTGATGCGACTTTGAACCATCTTATAAAGTGCTATTTGTTCGAACATGCTATTCCTCCACTCCAACCGTCGCCTCTGACGTACTTGAGTCGTATGGCGAGGCGGCGTTATCGGTATCTAACGAGTCACCCTCGAGGTACGACTCAAAGTCATCTTCAAAGACAGACGTCGACCCGTCGATATCGGAGTAGATGGCAACGTTGTCGACGCTGAAGATGCCCGTAGCCTCTCTAACACCGCCGTTATCGCCAAATCTGAATGAGACGTGCGTCACGCCGCCAAATGGCGAGTTATCCGGTGTTATAGGAGCAAGCGCTACACCGTCTACTTCGATAACAACCTCAGGCGCGACAGCGGTGTCGCCACCTGGGTAGGCCCACGTGACAACTAAGTTCATCCATGTATCCAATGCATGGGGCAACGAAGACGTATCAGTAGCGCTGGGATAACGAACTTGGTAGCTGTCATCCTTGATTCGGAAATCAAGAATCGAGCCACTGTTGTTGGTATCGGAGTTAAACAATGTGATAAACGCGTCACCGTTACCCAGATCGTCATCGAGCCGCTTCACGGCAACCTCGAGTCGACCTGACGCTAGAGGATCACCCTCCAATTTGTATCGAAGCTCGCCAGTATCGCCAGCGTCAGTATCGATAACTTCGGCGATTTTGTTACCGGAGGTACCCGGCCCACCGGTCTCCGCCTCAGGCTCCTTTCCTACAGTCGCCTCAGACGTACTTGAGTTGTAGGGCGATGCGGCGTTATCCGTATCGAGCGAATCGCCCTCTAAGTAAGACTCGAAGTCGTCACCAAAGACACGCTGCATACCGTCAGTGTCGCTGTAGATACCAAGATCATCGACACTAAAGACACCCGTTGCGTCCATGACAAGACTATTGTCTCCAAGCCGGAAGGCGACATGCGTTAGTCCACCCGTCGCAGAGTTTTCGGGCGTAAACGCAGGCAGGGTGACACCGTCAATCGAAATGATGACTTCGGGCAGCAACGCAGTGTCGCCGCCAGGGTACTCCCAGGTAACAACGACATTCATAAACTCATCGAGCCTATGGGGCAATGCAGAAACATCGACACCGCTCGGACTGCGGACTGCAAACGAGTCATCCTTCACTCGGAAATCGAGAATCGCACCGCTATTGTTCGTTGCAGAGTTAAACAAGGTAATAAAGGCATCACCGTCGCCTAAATCATCGTCGAGGCGTCTAACAGCCGCTTCGATGCGACCGGCAGCGAGTGGCGCATCTGCCTCAGCAAGCTTATACCGCAGCTCACCCGTATCGCCCGAATCCGTATCTCTTATCTCCGCGAGCTTATTGCCCGGTGTGCCAGGACCACCCAAACTATCTGTCGACTCGACTGTCGCCTCGGAGGTGCTGGAATTATAGGGGGACGCCCCGTTATCGGTGTCGAGCGAGTCGCCCTCGACATAGGACTCAAAGTCGTCGGAGAAAACCTCGTTAAAGCCTGTGGTATCGGAATAAATCGCGAAGTCGTCAACGCTCACTTTACCCGTTGCTTCTCGAACACCACTGTTATCGCCGAAGCGAATGGACACATGCGTCACACCACCGACAGAGTTATTCTCAGGCGTAAACGCCGGCAAACCCACTCCATCCACCGAGACGGTTACCAATGGATTAACCGACGTTGAACCATCGGGATACTCCCAAGTAATCCGTAAGTCCATGAACTCATCGAGCCGGTGCGGCAACGAGGATGTGTCGATAGAACTGGGACTTCTGACCGCGAAGCTATCATCCTTGATTCGGAAGTCGAGAATAGCGCCGTCGTTATTAATTGCAGAGTTGAACAACGTGATGAACGCGTCCCCATTACCCAATTCATCGTCGAGACGCTTTATTTTCATCTCAACACGGCCCGCTGCGAGAGGCTCACCCTCTAGTTTGTATCGAAGCTCACCGGTGTCTCCCGCATCGGTATCGACAATGACAGCAACCTGTGTGGTGCCTGTATTAATCTCGCCACCCACCCCATTAATTGTAATAACAAGGTCGGCAGTCGATCCGTCAGCGGACATCACCGTAATGGTGTCCGTCACTCGATCCCCCTGAACCAGTGCAGCAATGGCTGCATCAGTGGTATCAAGCGTGTACTCCCACGCACCTGACGGCATAATCGTAATGCTGCCGTAGGTCGTGGCGGCATTGGTCTCTTCGACAAGCACCGCTTCACCCGGATCAGCATCGATTACGGTAATCGTGCCCGAGATCGGCTCAGCACTGTCACTGTTCACAGCTCCCACAAGGTTAAAGAAGGCCGCCGGTGTCGATGCGGTTTCTTCGCTTCGGTCAAAAACAGTGACACTTGCATCGACCGAACCGGCATAGATCGCTGATCCAGCGAAGACGGCACCTGCGTCATAGCTCTCAAAGTCGTCAGAGAACGCAAGCTCAGTGCCTGATGTGTCTGAGTAGATTTCCACATTATCAATGAGGTAAGACCCAAATGGGATAACAGTGCCGTTGTCACCGAAACGCCACTGGACGTGCTGAACGCCCTCAGCAAACCACTGACTCAGGTCAGTAAAGTCGCCATCGACAACTGCTGCTGTTGAAAACGCGCCGCCACCAAGCGGCTCGCCGTTAATCAAAATAGTCACCTGCTGTTCTTGGGACATATCCCAGATCATCTCAATGTCGTACCACTCATTAGGCGTAAAGGGTGCCTCTATGGTGTCGCCGGGGTAGGACGAAGAGTCTGTATTACGCACCAGGAATCGAGGCGCCCTAATACTCCCGTCTTCATTTTCGGCGGACCCTTGAATACGCAGGTCAACGAGCGATTCTGAGTTACTGCCCGACAGTCCATACAAGGTGACATAAGCATCTTTCTGATTGCCGTCATCAGCTAAGGCTTCGGTCTTGAGGAATGAGAACTTAAGCCTACCTTGGAGTTGATGCGGATCGAGATCCAGCCTGAGTTCGCCAGTATCGCCATTGATCGTGTTAGTTATTTCGGCAACTTGCGTCAGTGCAGTCACTCGAATCACTAGCGCGGTGGGCGTCCCATCGGCTGACTCAAGCGGTATCACGTCGCTTATAGATTCACCGACTTCCAATCCAGCCACGTCACCGTTGGCCGTATCAAGAGAGTAGGTCCAATCGCCATTTTCAGCGACGCTGAAAGTGCCGTAGCTGGTGGTAACGTCGGTTTGCGCAACGACACGGTCCTCACCGAAGTTGACGTCATTAACGACCACAGTACCGGTGAGCGGCGAGGTCTCGTCATTGGCGATTGATGCCGCTAACCCCTCAAAGGTTGCCGGCTCTGGAACGTTATTAATAGCGTCCACTACCCGAGTCAAAGCATTAGCGTTTAGATTTCCACCAACAGGCGACAAGGTAAGGTCAATTGCGGCTTGGTTGACCGCATCAATAGTCGCCTGCGACAGAATACCGTCGATCAGATCGGCGCCGAAACCCGCTATCACCTCTCCAGCAGTTAGTGCGACATCGTTGGCGTCCAACTGAGAAATAAGTGCAAGTGCCGTTGCATAGTTACCGGCCTCGTCGTCTGCAAGCGCGACGGAGGCAACGTCAGTCGGCGTTACTTCAGTGATGTCTCCAGAAATACCAAAATTCACGCCCACAGCCGAATTGAAAGTAGTCAGCGCCTGGTTTAGATCACCGGCCTGCACAGCAAGAGCAGCCGCGATCTCGGTGAGCGGGGAAACAGTAAACACCGCATCGCCTTTGACATCGACAACCGCGCGACTTACCGGCGCACCCAAGACTGATCCCGATGCCTCATCGACGTAGGTCCCGCCGGAACACGTCAATAAGGCAGCACCATCAATGGGCACAAGGCCATCGAACGAAACTGAGCCGTTGACTGAAGTCCCTGTCGCAAGCGAACTGCCGGCAAAACCATCCGTGCCAACCGCTGCGATTTCACAGGCCGCGCCATCTACTCGGGCATGGACATACATCGCACCCAACGAGAAAGCCGCTTGTATGGATACAGCGGAGGATTCCACAGTTTCGCGCAGGCCAGCTGAGTCAGTGTATCTGACAACCACAGTCACCATCTCACCGCCCTCGGCAGTGGTGAGGGTATACGCCATCGCTGTAGCACCACCAATTGCGGCGCCATCTGAGTACCACTGATAGCTCTCGGTTCCTGACTCTACGCCATCGGGGTCTGCCGCTGATGCGGACAGCGCTTGTCCAACAACAGCCTCACCCGAAATACTGACAGAGCCATTTGAGCTCGCTACGGGATCAACACTACCTCGATCACTGCCACAACCAACGATAAAGGCTGACAGCAGCGTTACTAAAAGGACCTTACGACTCATACTCTGGACTCCTTTCTCAAATCCAGAACCAACACTGTTATGGGCTGGCTCAGCTCGTCTACTAAACGACGTGGGCGCCATGCATTACCTACATCGCGCTTAGTTCTGGGACCCGTGACACTGCAAAACGCGCTAGAGCAGCGCCAGGAAACAAATCCCTCTCTATTTTGGTCATACCAATTTGGCGTATTTCAAAAATTCGGTAAGACGAAATTATTTTATTGGTTAGGCAGTTAAACCCAAATCTGACAAAAAATGCAAGCTGACGGATAAAACTTTTAGGGCTGATCAAAATGATAGTGCCAACCACATAAAAACTAGCGGGGGCAAAAAAACAACTCACTCATATTGGCAGAACAAGGTTATTACCAAAATGAAGTACGTCTGTTAGGATCTAGTACCGCTCATCAACTAGGCGTCTGATATGCCGCAGGACAACCGTTTATACCGAGGCGTGGCCGAGCAAATGCTGATCATGATCCGATCCGGGACCTACCCACCCGGCGGACGACTGCCGCCCGAAAGAGAGTTAGCCGAAAGGTTTTCAGTCAGCCGCCCTACAGTGCGCGAGGCCATTATCGCGCTTGAGGCTCGGGGATTTGTTCAGATAAAGAGTGGATCAGGCATTTACGTCTTGCCCCAGAGTCAGGACGGTGAGAGGCCAAACCCGGGCGCCTTGCGCGAAGGCAGTGCTTTTGAACTGACCGAGGCTCGCGCCATCCTGGAAGGCGAAGCTGCCGCGTTGGCAGCGCGCATGATTACGCCACAACAACTGACTGCACTTAAGCAAGCACTCACTGAATTAGAGGCTGAATATCAAAATGGAGAGCTACAGTCAGAGCAAGCGGATGAGGATTTCCACCAGATCATTGCCGACGCAACACACAACCCACTTATTGTTGAGATGGTAGAGGATCTTTGGCGCATGCGAAATAATACACCCAGCATTCGTCACGCCTACCAAGAAAATTGCAAAGCCGACTGCGTCGCGCGTTACAAAGAGCACGAAGCAATTTTTGTGGCGATTCAGGCGGGAGATGCCGCGGCGGCCCGACAGGCCATGCACAACCACTTCGAGACCATACTTTCAACACTCATAAGCGCTCAAGAGGCCGCGGAATTTAAGGCACTAAAAAGCAAGACCCAAGCAAGCCGAGAGCGATTCTCGCTGCAGCAGATGAAGGCCCGAATTTAACAGCGGTCGGGACAGGTGGTGTGGCGATTGGCCGGATTTAGGCAACAGCAAGAACTACCGAGGTAATTTCAAATTTAATGCGCCTGAGCATCTGAGTGGGTGTCTGTTGCGGGTGATGTGAAACTCGACAAGCAGAGCTAACTCATTGGGGCGAGCAGAGCTGTGTCGTTTAGATCTAGTGTCGCCCCACGAAGTCGAGCTGCCGCCACGCTTCAAAAACCGCAACAGCAACCGCGTTGGAGAGGTTTAAACTTCGACTCCCAGGCAGCATGGGCAGACGCACGATGTTGCTTTGCTCAAACAACGCCAGGATGTCATCCGAAAGACCCTTGGTTTCAGACCCGAACACCAGTGAGTCACCGTGTTCATAGGTCACTTCCGAATGGACAGTCTCACCACAGGTCTCTATGGCGATTAGCCGTCGACCAGCATGGGCGCTTGCATAGGCAGGCAGGCTGCCCCAGGTGCACACACTGGCGAACTCATGGTAGTCAAGCCCCGCACGCCTCAGCCGTTTGTCATCCATCTCAAAGCCTAGGGGTTCGATCATGTGAAGCGCTGCACCGGTATTCGCACAAAGCCGAATAATATTGCCCGTATTAGGCGGAATCTCGGGCTGACAAAGCACGATATGCAGTGATGACTGACTCATAGGACAACCTATTAGGGACACCCGTCACACCATACCGAGCTGAGGCCCAGAGCGTAAGTCAGCGAGGACGACTTACCATTTTCAATTACTCTCTAAACAGAACCCCAACGACCACCAGCGCTCTGAACAACCGTACATCAGCCGGCCTCTCTGCCCATGCTGCATATCAAGAATACGAAGATAGAGCTCAGACGGCACAAGCCCAAGTGTGGTGTCACTTTGTAAATCCTCAAGCGGTCGTGGGTAGGACGCCCAATCTTTAGGAGCCCGCCAACCCGGCGGCGGAATTAAAACCGAACGCGTCCCACTTACGGGGTGAAGCGCACGCCACTCGCTGATTGCCTTACTCATGGAGACCACAATGTCAGGATACTCTGCGGCCAAGTTGTTGTACTCGTTCGGATCGTCCGCAATTTTAAATAGATAGTTCGTTACGGTGGTCGAAAGCTGGTCCTGCTCCATTTCTTGAACGAGCTTCCAGGTGTTGTCAAACGCTGTCAGTTTGAAGCTGCCGTAGATTGGGATCTCAGAGGCGAACATAATCATGTCTTCACGCGTATGCGTCGTCCCCTCACTGATCGAGGGCCATAGGCTGCTGCCGTCAAATTCGAACGTATTTAGCGGGTCCACACCTGCTGCGTCAGCGAGCGTCGGAAAGACATCCATCACCGTCATCACCTGGTCGAATATTTGACCGCCTTGTAATTTCTCCGGCCAGCGCATGAGCGACACCACCCGAATTCCGCCTTCAAACGTCTCACCCTTACCGCCGCGCAACGGCGCATTGTCCGCACCGCCGTAAGAATAGGCCGCGCCCCCGTTGTCACTGAAAAACAAGACAATGGTGTTATCGCTCAACCCTTCCTCATCGAGCGTGTTAAGGACTTGACCAATCGCTTGATCCATTCCGTCGACGACGGCGGCATACATCGGCCGCGCACTTTCACGCATTAACATTTTTGAAATTCGTCGCGTTGAGTCTGTTTGATTCGATCGTGCCGGGGGTAAATCTGTGTCGATGTCTTTGTACTTTTCTTGCAGTTCAGCCGGCGCATCAAGTGGTGTGTGCGGGGCAATAAACGGCATGTAAATGAAAAATGGCTTTTGCGTGTCGCGCTCGCGGATGTAACGCGAGACCTCATCGGCCAAGAGATACGTTTCATAACCTTCGTCGTCGGCAGTCACACCATTGACTTGAAAATCTTTGCCCCCGACATTGGCGAACGGCGGGTAAAACCCAACCTCGGTATGAAGGTGTCCGTAAAAGTGCTCGAAACCCCGCTCATTGGGGTGATAGGTCATTTGCGCGTGACCCAGGTGCCACTTACCCACCATGGCTGTTTGGTAGCCCGCGGCACCAAAAGACTCGGGCATAAAATGCTCCGCTGGGTTCACTCCAATATTATCCCACGGCATGATCACGCCGTAGGCCACGCCCAGACGCATGGGATCTCGTCCTGTCATTAGCGCCGCCCGTGTGGGGGAGCAAATGGGCGTGGTGTAAAACCGGTTCAGCTGGACACCTTGCTCAGCCAGCCTGTCCAATGACGGCGTGTCGATATTGCCCCCGTGGTATCCCACATCGGCCCACCCAAGATCGTCGGCCACAATCACAACAACATTGGGACGCTCAGCGGCAGTCACCTGTGCACTGGCCAAAATGGATACGGCGATGACCGCCAGAATTGTGCGGGCGAAATGTGTTTTTAAAAGCATGTAATTCTCTTCTTATTGTTCGCAATACAGGGCATCGCTGCCATCGGTGTCGCGTTTGATCGTCCAAAATTTAACCCACCGCCACAAGCTCCAAAAGCGGCAAGAGACCAGACTATTTATCGGGTGTTGTTTTCGGTGTCAGGCGAACCCTTCCCCAGGGTGTGCCGTAATGAATCCGTCCGTCCTCGTCAATGGCCGTACCCGAGTACATAACGTTATAGCGCTGACCGCCAATGAGGTAATGAAAGTCGGCAGCACCGGTATCCCAGTTCAAGGCCTCTAGCGTGAATTGATTGTCGCGAGCGCCGACGAAATAGACGAGATTCGATCCCATACCCACAATGGGGACGCTGCTTGGTGAGCTGGCGTCCGCGTTCACCCACGCGTATTCCAGTTGTTGTGCATCAGGATTCCACTGAAACTTTTGCAGACCGTAAGGCTGGTGGTCAGGATTGCTGCCGAGATACCCGACAAGCAGTCCTCTGGCTCGCTCCGGTAAATACCACGGGACATTGCGCGGCGTATTATTAACAACCATCGCACCGTAACCCGACACCACAACAGACTGCTCAGACTGAATCTCCGTCAATGACTTATCGCCCAAATTCACCGGCAGCTGCCCCGCAATTCGGCGACTCGGCGCGCCTGAAACGCCCTGCCAGTCTTCAGGAATATCGTTTCGCCAAAAGAGCACCATGTTCATCTGCGGCTCGCCGTCTGTAATCACGACAAACTGGTCCTCGGTACCAAACCCCATAAGTGACGGCGTTGCGCCCGTGCCATGCCCCCAGCCGTTCAGGTATTCGGACGTCCATGCACCATCAGCAACATCCGCACTCAAACCCTCGCCGGTCCAAACAACCTTGTGCATGTGCTGCTGAGATGCGATGTAAATACCGCCGTGTTCATCAATGGCAAAGGCATTGCGTATCCAACCGTAGCCGGTCGGTTTTGTGGCTTTAGTTTCGGCACCCTCACTGTGTTTAACCCGAATTGAGTGGTACTCCGAGAAGTCGCGCTTCATCGCCACAATGTAACCATGCTCAGTTGCCGCAATGAGCCATCCGTCATAGGTCATGCTGAGTCCCATGACCGGACCCGTAATGTGCTCTGGGAACTTAAATACCCCCTTTTTAACAATCCTCGATTGAGAATCTTCGGGATCTTCGTCCGTATAAGCGGTAATAACGCCGGTTTTACTGCCAATGTAGTACGTGTGATCGCGATCTAAGACCGTATACAAGTTAGCGAGGTCTCTGAGCTTACTGGCCTCTCTAAACGCATGGAGAACGGCTAAAAACCCGTCGTTAGTCGCTTCGAATTTTGCAATCGATACGTCAGCACGCGTCTCGGTGTAATACTCGGTCCCGGGAAAGGGGTATTCGTCAATGAGCGTGTAGGTGTCGTAGTCAACTTTGACGATGCGATCAATCCCATTGCCCCAAAACACCCGCCGACCGTCTTCATACTCACCCGAGACAACCTGACCAAAGTGAGCAGGGCCAGTGTGTAAGTATTGAATTTCATCATCTGCTAACGCGCGTGAGGGACCCTCTGGACCTGAGAGCAAGACCGCATCCTGTTGAGCGGGATCGTTGTGGGCCATCGCATTGTGGCTGTCGGCCAAATAGGGATTAGCGGCCGGTAAATTGGCCGCACCGGCAGCCTCGACCAACCCCAAAAAAAGTATCACTCTGAATACGCTAAGGACCACTTCCATCAACCCCAAAGATTCATCGCACGTCCTGAATGTCGCGCAGAAGACAACGTCTGTAAAACGCAGATGAGCTAAATCAGCCCCTAAGACCGCATTAGAACAAGTACGGGGTTTTACAATCGACGAAAGATCGGAGGGTTTTACATTTGAGGGTTCTCTGGAAACGCAGGAATATCAGGGGCGAGCTCAACCCAATTTTGCTTTTTACTCGACCAGCAGTGAAACATCGCGACAAAGTCGTCGCTGTCGTCAAGCGTCCCTGCTTTGATGAAGGCCATACCCGGCTGGCCGGGCACCTCAGAGTAAATAGGCGAACCGCATTGCCCACAAAAGTAGCGATTAACGGTATTGCCGGTGTCCGTGTCACTGTCCTGATACAACGCCAACTCCCCGACAAAGTCGACGTCGGATTTTTGAAATGCTGCAAGTGTCGAAAAAGCAGTGCCTGCCTGCTTTTGGCAATTTTTGCAGTGACAAACGCCACTCATTAAGGGCGCGGTCATGGCTTCATAACGCACTTGCCCGCACAAACATCCACCGGTTTTAGACATCGTATCGCTCCTTTGTGTGTCTAGAGGGGTAACTCACTGCTCACAATGCGCAAAAGGCAGTTCTTGCGCAAGCCGATCAATGCGTCGCCGTCGATCGACGCGCACCGCAAAAAGAAAAAATGGCAAATCCAGTAAGGACGCCTAATCTGTTGGGTAAGGCCATTTCAGACGCCTTAACCCGCAAATTAGAGGTAAAAAAAATGAAGCAATTGACGAAAGTTTTAGTGTGCGCATCGATGATCTTGAGCGCGACTTCGGCCTACGCAGAGCGGCTAGAGGTCTTTCGATGGCAGGCACTTGATACAACGGCCCAGCAATTAGCCGGGACCCTGATGGAAGCGGCAAAGTTGCACGAGAAAAGTGGGGCGAGTGTCGGTATTTTTCAGATGGATGTCGGCGGCGCTGGAAACACCACGTTTGACTACGTTCTACGCTGGGACAGCAGCGCTGACTGGGCCAAGACAAAGGCGTATAACGCCGGCGAAGAGTTTGCCGCATTCTTTGCCAAAGCCGGTGCTAATCCGTCGGGAAAGCTCATGATGTCTCTGGAAGGACTCAACTGGGATACATCAGTCACTGCACAGAGCTTTGCCGAGGATGGTCCCTTCCGTGTCTTTATCTGGAAGCCCACGCCGGGAAAGATGGCCGATGTCTACAACACCTTCATGAAGGCTAAAGCCATTCACGAAGGACTCGGTGTGAAAATAAACATCTACAACGAAGGCATCGGTGGCACAGGCAACATTCACTACGTGATGAGCGCGAAGGACTGGGCCTCTATGGCTTCATCGGGCGATGCGATTGCCGCGAGCCAGGAATTTCGGGCACTTCAAGCCTCAGCGGCTGGGCAAGTCACACCCGTTGCTTCGATCCAAGGTTTCCCCATTTACTACTCAAAATAAGTCAATGCCTTGCACCAAAAGTAAGCCCGCATCAGCGGGCTTTTTTTTTACGTCAGCAATCAGAAAAGACCCACAATCTGTCCGTCCACCACATCGATATTCTGACTGGCCGGCACCTTGGGCAATCCCGGCATGGTCATGACGTCACCGCAGACAGCGACAACAAAGCCGGCACCGACCGACAGCCGAATCTCACGAATATCCATCGCGTGTCCAGAGGGCGCGCCCTTCAAGGCGGGGTCTGTGGAAAACGAGTACGGTGTCTTAGCAATACAGACCGGTAAATGGCCGTAGCCTCCGTCCGTCAGCTCGCGAAGACGATCACGTACTTTGCTGCTTGCTGTGATTTCAGATGCGCCATAGATCGTCGTTGCAACTGTCTCAATCTTCTCCCACAAACTGGCCGAATCCTCGTAAACAAACGAGTGATGCGGCGCGTTTGCCGGCGTTGCGTCCGACTCACAGAGCTGGGCAACCATGTGCGCAAGTTCAGTTGCACCCGCGCCGCCGTCGGCCCAATGGCTTGATAGCGCGACCTGAACACCTCGAACACGACAGTGCTCTGTGACAAGATCAATTTCGGCTTGGGTGTCAGCGATGAATTGATTGATCGATACAACCACAGGCACACCGTAGTGGTCACGGATATTAGCAATATGGCGGTCTAGGTTCGCAAGCCCTGACTCCAATGCAACCAGATTTTCCTCAGAGAGGCTTTCACGCGCCACACCGCCGTGAAACTTCAATGCCCGAACAGTGGCCACGAGCACGGCGGCCGAGGGACGTATGCCCGCCGAGCGGCACTTAATATCGATAAACTTCTCAGCGCCCAGGTCGGCGCCAAAGCCCGCCTCAGTGACCACATAGTCCGCCAGTCGAAGTCCCGCTGTGGTCGCAATAACGCTGTTACACCCGTGGGCAATATTGGCAAAGGGCCCGCCGTGCACGAACGCAGGGGTACCCTCAAGCGTTTGCACCAGGTTGGGGGCCAGTGCGTCTTTCAAGACCGCGGTAAGCGCCCCCTCAGCTTTTAAGTCCGCTGCGGTCACCGGCTGCCGATCGCGTGTGTAAGCAACCACAATGCGACCCAGGCGCGTTTTAAGGTCGTCAAGGTCGGTGGCCAAACAAAATATCGCCATAATCTCGGAGGCCACCACAATGTCAAAACCGTCTTCGCGCGGGTAGCCGTTCCCAGGACCACCCAACGACACGGTAATCTGTCTCAGCGCGCGATCGTTCATATCCAACACGCGCTTCCAGGTAATGCGACGGACGTCGATATCGAGCGTGTTGCCGTGGTGCACGTGATTGTCAATCAGCGCGGCGAGCAGATTGTTAGCGACACCGATTGCATGCAAGTCACCGTTAAAATGAAGGTTTATGTCCTCCATGGGGATGACCTGCGCATGGCCGCCGCCGGCTGCGCCCCCCTTCATGCCAAAAACCGGACCCAACGAAGGCTCGCGGAGACAAATGACCGCGTCCTTCCCAATCTGCTTGAGCGCATCACCTAAGCCCACCGTGGTCGTGGTCTTTCCTTCGCCGGCAGGTGTTGGGCTAATCGCGGTCACTAAAATAATGCGCGAGCTGTCTCGAATCGGTTGACTCAACAACCAGTCGAGACTGACCTTGCCTTTGATCCGTCCATAAGGCTCAAGGGCCTCTTCTGGAATGCTGAGCTGGTCCGCAATGTGGGAGATGGGACGGGGGGTTGCAGCCTGTGCAATATCAATATCTGATGCCATGGGAAACGTCTCTACTAAAGCTTTTTATTGGGGTTATTTATAGAGTGGTCTATGCCGCTCACGCTAGACCCAGTTCCGCGCACGAGCAAGTGGTTAAAACCGAAAATTAAAGTGAAAAGTTGGCGTGATTTGCTCGCAGGAAAATCGGCTGACGCACTTGCTACGAAAACGCGCAAATGGTCTTCGTCGAATCTCGAGATCTCAGGATACGAGGTATTACATCAGCACGTCAGAGACGAGGCATCTGAGTGCTAAACAGCCACACCTCGATGCGCCGAAAACCGATCGAGGGAGAGCCAACCTGCAGCGACACTTCCTCACGCGTCATTCGCGCGCAATTCGCGCACCGAAATCAGTTCTTACCCTTGGAATCAGCGCGTCGTTGGACAGCCTAAAGGGTGTAAAAAACGCTCGCACCCGGCCCCAGTGGTAGATCAAGGACAACCCAAAAAATGGTCATCGCCAAACCCGAAAGTAAAAGACCAATCGAGTAAGGCAACATCGTTGCCGCAAGGCTTCCCAAACCAAAATTGCTCTGCCAACGCTGGCAGAAAATCAAAATGAGCGGAAAGTAGACCATGAGCGGCGTGATAATGTTGGTCGCGCCATCACCCACACGATAAGCCGCAGTGGCCATCTCGGGTGAGATCCCCAGCAACATGAGCATGGGCACCATGACCGGCGCGATTAAAGCCCACTTTGCGCTCGCCGAGCCAATGAATAAATTGAGCAACGATGACACCAAGATAATAGAGGTCAGCAGGGCCCAGGCGGGCATATTGGTGGAACCTAAAAAGTCAGCGCCGTGGACCGCCAAAATAAGCCCGAGATTTGACCACGAAAACATCGCAACGAAGTGCGCCGCAACGAACGCAAGCACCAGGTAATAGGCAAGATCTTCCATTGCACCCGTCATCATTTTTACTAGGTCTCGGTGATTCTCAACGGTTCCTGCACCCTTTCCATAAGCCCAACCCGACAGCAAAAACAGTACGAAAAATGCAGCCACCAAACTCTTATAGAACGGAGCCATTTGCGCCTCAGCCGAGGCGCTCTCGTCGATCAACGGTGTTCCAGGACCGATCGTGAAAAACGTCCAGAGACCGATCACAAACAACACCGCCCACCCTGCGTTGCGAAGGCCCTTGCGCTCGGCAGCCGTCAGTTCACGAGCACCGTCATCACCGGCACCCGTTGCTGCCGCCAACTCAGGATTAAACACCCCTAAACGCGGCTCAATAATACGGTCCGTAACAGCCCAGATAACGGGAAGAAAAACAAACGTCATGCCCACAATGAAAAACCAGTTGCCGGCAATATTGGCAGTGAAGTCCCCAAAGACTGTCTCGACGCTGGCCTCGGTTATTCCGAACAAGAGTGCGTCTAATTGTCCGGGTGAAAAGTTGGCTGAAAAGCCTCCGGAGACACCCGCAAAGGCGGCGGCAATCCCGGCAATGGGGTGCCGTCCGGCCGCATGAAAAATAATCCCCGCCAGTGGAATAAGCACGACGTAGGCCGCATCGGCGGCAAGATTGCCCAGCATTCCCACCAGCACAACTGTGGGCGTCAGTAGCGCCTTGGGTATGTCACGAACACCGGCACGCATTGCTGTTCCAAAAAGACCTGCACGCTCAGCCACCCCAGCCCCCAGCATCACCACTAAAACGTATCCCAGCGGGTGAAAGTGGGTGAACGTCTTCGGCATATCGACCCAAAGCTTGGCCAAGTTATCGCCTGATAACAGACTGGTCGCTGCAATGATCCGGTTAACACCGGTCTCCGGGTCCACCTGAGTCGGGTGGGACGCGGAGACACCGGTCAGGCTGGCAAGGATGGAAATCGCCACCAAACCGACGATGAGCCAGAAAAAGAGGACGACTGGGTCCGGGAGCTTATTACCGCTTCGCTCAACCCACCCTAAAAATCCACCCACGCTCTGTTGCGTGTCATTTGTCGACGTATTCATGGTGTGCTCCCCAGTCGCTGAGTCGGGTGACTCAACTCGCTACGTGTTATTTGAAGTCCATGCGCAGTGTACCTGCGTCGCTTTTCATTACCAGCCGCGCCATCCGCACACCAAGGTAAGTCGCCTTTTATTGATGGCTCTTATTGACGGCTCTTATTGACGGCTCTTATTGATAATTCTTATTAATAGCCCTCTGCCAGCGTCGTAACGTATCCCGCTTCTGTTTTTATTGGACGCTCGGGGCCATGCGTTTTACCTTAACCAAACAGGTCAAGACTGAATACATCCGACTGGGGCAGGCGCTCATCCTATGAAAATAATAATTAAGCTCGTGGTTCGCGTTTTGATCATCGCTGTCGTTGTTGCAGCACTTTATGCGGCGAACCTTTTCTTAAAGCCCATCAGCAAGATGAAGGCGTCGTTTGCCCAGTCATCCGCTGCCACGCCCATCAACATGGACGGAGAAGACTTCCGCGACTTAAACCGCAACGGCTCTCTTGATCCCTATGAGGACTACCGCATCGCTACGGCAGATCGGGTAGAGGATCTCCTGAGTCAAATGACCCTCGACGAAAAAGTCGGTCAAATGTTCCACCCGCCCGTGCTGATTGAACCCGACCCCCTGTTCCGAGTCTTTCTTGAAGCGATGAATGCGGGTACGGCCATCGAGGAACTCATCACACACAAATCACTGACCCACTTTAATTTCTATGGCGGTGCCAGCCCTGCAAACATTGCCAAGCGACTCAACGAATTGCAGCAAATTGCGGAAAGGACGCGTCTCGGTATTCCGCTCTCTATCAGTAGCGACCCGGTTCACGAAGTCCCGAGGGGCGGCGGGATCGCCTCGTTCACCTTGGACGGCGTTTCAAAATGGCCATCTCAACTGGGGTTCGCAGCGGGTCGAGATGCCAGCATGCTGGAGACTTTTGGGGACATTGCGGCCGCTGAATACCGCGCCATGGGTTTCACCACAGCGCTTCACCCCATGAGCGATATGGCGACTGAACCCCGCTGGGCGAGAAACTTTGGCACCTTTGGCTCAAATGCAGAACTGTCAGCTGAAATGACCGTGGCCTACATGAAGGGCTTTCAGGGAGATCGCCTGAGCAATCAAAGCGTCATGACCATGGTCAAACACTTCCCAGGTGGCGGGCCTCAGTTAGATGGTCTAGACCCACACCTCAAATCGGGCGAGAGTCAGGTCTATCCGGGTAACAACTTTGACTATCACCTCGCTCCCTTTATCGCCGCTATTGAGAACGACATGCGGGTCGTTATGCCCTATTACGGCATTCCCACCGGACAAACCGATGAGGACGTCGCTATGGCATTCAACCGCTATATTTTGACCGACCTCCTGCGCGATCAACTCGGCTTTGAGGGTGTTGTCTGTACCGACTGGGGCGTCATTACGGGTCGCATATGGGGTGTTGAGCCACTGACCGTGGAAGAACGTTATTTAAAATCAATCGAGGCTGGCGTCGATCAGTACGGTGGGGAGAGCGAGCCTGAATACATCGTGGATTTAGTGAATCAAGGCGTTATCAGCGAAGCACGCATCGATGAGTCAGTGCGCAGGATCTTGAAAAACAAGTTCGACCTTGGGCTTTTCGAGGAGCCGTTCGTCGATGAAACCGCAGTCAAAGAAGCAGTCAACCTGCCACAGCACGTCGCGCTCGGCATGACAGCGCAGCGAAACGCTGTGGTCTTGCTCGACAACGGGAGTAGCGCACTACCGTTAGCCGCTGAGACGCGGATCTTCGTCGATGGCCTAGAACCCAGTGTCGCAGCCCAATACGGAACGGTCGTCGATACACCCGAGCAGGCCGACGTGGTACTGCTATTCCTCAACACCGTCTTTAATGGCAACCAACCGGCCGGTACCGACAGCACCTTCGATCAGATGATGGCCACACGCTTTCCCGATACCAATCTTGCGTTTAGCGATGAAATTCTCGCCAAGGCCGCGTCCTATAGCGATGTCAGTCAGCTGGTGACCTTGGTTGACCTCAACCGGCCCGCGGTCCTGACCGAGCTTAAGGGCATGAGTGGCGCGCTGGTAGGAACCTTTGGAGTATCCGATGAAGCCATGCTGGATGTTGTCTTCGGCAGACACAATCCGGTGGGCAAGCTACCGTTTGAACTGCCGTCGTCGATGGCTGAAGTAGCAGCCCAGCTGGAAGATGTGCCTGATGATACGGCCAATCCACTCTTCCCTTTTGGTTGGGGGCTGAGCTACTCAGGCATAGGTACGCAGTAGGCGGACACACCCAGTGAGACACTTCAAAGCGACGCCGGCCTTGTCGAGGCTGGGGATGCTAGCCGGCGTCCTCAACAGCGGTAATATTGTCATCACCGTCACGGTCGACGAACTTGCTGTATGGGTCAACTCCGACAAAAGCCGGCTTCTCGGCAGTCACTAAACTGACCATCTGCTCGCCCGACAACAGCGGCTCCAAGCGCATGGCAATCACGTCAACAGGCTCAAGAACCTCATAACCCGGGCGTTTCGCAAACGCCCCAATATCAACCAGATTATCAAAGACGGCATCAGTTTCCTCGCCTTCTCCGTCCGCATATAACTTTGCTGCAGTAACCGTGAAGGTGGTTTCGTACTGACCATTGTCAAGTGCTGCTACTCGTGCGTCGAAAGCGGCAAAGTCATACAGCGTGATGTTCTCGAGGAGGTCTGCAACCAGACGAACCTCTGCATCATCTCTTGCCAATGATTTGAAGCCCGCGACCAGATCGGTGGAACTCGCATAGGGCTGGCTCTTGAATTTGAATCGCTCGAGAAGCGCCGCGAGCATGCCATTCACACGGTCCTCGCCGAGTCGATCTTGAAGCAAATACAGGACCACAGCCCCTTTACGATAATGAATATATCCTTGGTTCTCGACGCGATTAAGCGGCAGCTCCTCGATTGCTTCGCCACCGCGAGAAGACAAGTACGCGTCCAGCTCATATTTGAGGAAACGACGAATTTGCTCTTCGCCGTAAATCTCCTTCATGACCATCAGAGCGGAATACTGGGCCATGGTTTCCACCATCATAGTGCCACCCTGCATATAAGCACTAATAAGCTGGTGCGCCCAATACTGATGAGCGTATTCGTGAGCTGTCACGTAACTCACATAGTCGATGTCATCCTCATCGGCGGTATTAGCGATAAAGCCAATGCGCTCGGAGTAAGGCACGGTGCCTGCAAATGCCTGAGCAAACGTCGCATAACCGGGAAACTCGATCACTCGCGCATAATCGAACTGGTAGGGTCCAAAGTTCTCTTGGAAATAGTCGAGTGAGACCGCCATCGCATCGAGCATGCGCTCTGCATTAAACCCATGCGCTGGATGATGATAAATCGCCATATCGATGCCGGTATGCTTGCGCTTGGTCACCGCGTACTCTGCCGACTGAATTGAGAAAAAACCAAGAATGGGGGTGGAAGATTTAAAGTGAGTAACTCTGCGATCACCCTCGATTACTTCAGATACAAGCTTGCCCGGGGCAATAGCTGTTTGATCAGCTCGAGTTGTAACTGTGATATCGGACATCACCCAATCTACATTACCAACGTAGTTCCGGTCGCGGGCAGACTCGTCCTCCAGCTTTGGCATACGTAACTCGGTCGGTAGGTCGTACTTACGGCGCGTTGACCGATCCTGAAGCAAGGCCGACCGATCAAATCCAAGCTGAGGTGCGAATTCGGCGTTGTTCAAGAAAGTACCGTTTTTTACCAATCGGGTATCTTCGCCTCGAGTTGAGAAACCGTTATGAATTCGCTCGGCTGCAAACCGCATTTCCAGCGTTTCGCCGGGCGCCATCGCGGGCTCAAGCGCATAAATTTGATAGCCGTAGTCTTCCTGCTCATCGAGCGTCAGAGTGCCTCCGGGAATATCCAGCTCGGTCAGGTCTGAATACCCATCCTGAAAAAGCACATGCAGTTCCTCGACCGGAGCACCTGTGTCGTTTATCAGCGTATAGCTGCCCTTGAACAGGGCTCGACCTGCATGTGGATAAAGATCCACATCTAGCTGAACATGCGTGGTTGACGGCTGTTTAACGTTTTCATACTGCAGAAACTGCTTTTCGTAATCAGCTAATTGCTCTTCTTGTTCATCACTGATGACGTACTCATTGAGGACGTTCATTTGGTAGAACATCCAGCCACCCGTTGTGGTGGATACACCCAACCCGATGAGTGCGATCAACGCGGGCGCGCCCACCAAGCGGGCCGGTACGCGAGCAAGCTGCGCTCTTAGCGATACTGCCACCCCTCGGCGCCATAAAAGATAAGCGATCACCGATAAAATGGCGCAGATGCCACCCCAATAGAGCCTTAACCACCAGCTTTTCTCCCCGCCAACATCGGCACCGTTGAGGTCCGAGACCATGACGAAACCCACATCGCCAAAGTTGTACAGCGGGTGCTCGAATCCAAGTGAGACGAGGGTAATTGAGGCGACAAGGTAGACCACCATAAGACCCCAGCCCATATATTTACTGGTACTCAGAGCCTGGAAAAATACAGCTAAAATCGCTGTCATTAACATATCTACTGAGTAAGGCAGAATGAACCAGGCCACATATTTATCAAGCTCTATAGCGGTGTAGCCTCGGAACAGCTGAACCAATATTGCTGCGAGCGCTGCTATGCACAAGGTTGCAATGAGAACAGCTGCAACGGCCAATACTTTAGGGACGAAGTAAGCCCAGTTGGGCAGTGAGGTTGCGTCTATGATTTCGTGCATCCCGCGATCGCGGTCACGCCAAACCAACTCACCTGCAAAGTAAATGGCAATGATGATGGGGATAATGCCGAAGGAGCCAAAGAGTGGCATAAGCAGCGCAAAAGTCATTGGCACCGCCGGGGTGCCATAGAGCTGGTTGGCAAACCACAAAGCACCGCCCGAGTTGAGTAGTCCTATCAGAATCAATACAAAGAAAGCAGGGCTGGTGAAAATCAAGTTTACCTCCAGCCGAGTTCGCGATAGCAGACGCGGCCAAGCCGCTGCCTTTTGATTTGGCGCGGGCAAGACGTCCACCAGACAAGGTTGCTCCGCCGCCTCTCTGGCAGCGCGCCGCTGCTCCTTTTTCAGTGTTCGTGCGGAGACGCCGTTCTCGGCAAAGCTGTACCGCCAATAAGCAATACCCAATGCAATCCCACTCAGACAAAGCGCTATTAATCGGTTCCAAAAGAGAGCGCCCTCAAACGGCGGCACTTGGTTGTTACTCTCCGCCGCACTCCAATAGCGGGTAGCGTCTGAAAATGCGCCCAGTCCGAACGGCTCTATGGTTGCTACGGTGTCGCGTAACCCGGGCTGATCACCCGCTAGCCCGGTAAGTGTGAAATACAACACTAAAAAAACGAGCACTCCAACGTAGCTCAGCATCATTGACCGAGAGACGCAGGCCACCGCAAAGAAAATAGCCGACGTAACAAGTATGTTGGGCAGGGCAAAAACGACAAAGATGCTGAGGTAATGACTCAATACTGTAGGGCCCAGTGTCTCCTGATCCAGCCATGGCATCTGAGCACCAATGAGAATAGCGAGTGGCACAGCTGCAAAACCCACTGCAGCCGCGGTGTACGCACCTGCGTAACGACCCAGCAAGTAGGCGAACTTAGTCACGCGGGTAGAGCGCACCATCGGACCAAAGCCACTTTCATCATCTCTGACAACGACGTTCGCTACAAAGGCCGTGCTTGCGAACATATAAAAGACCGTCATGATTAGCACTGTCTGCGCAATGGCAATTGGACTGTTGACGTGGATATTGCCACCCGAACCGATTTGGATGTTGTCAATGGTCACCGAGCCGAAGGTCAGCAGGAAAAAGACTAGGGACGTAACGATAAAAACTGGGTTTCTGAGCTGGTAACGCAGCTCAAACCAAAAGATCGATGTAAACATGGAGGACTTCCCCTTAGGCTGCAGCAGACTCACTGCGTGTGCGCGCAAGCGTCGTAAAATAAACGTCCTCAAGCCCACCAGACACGGATTTAAAGCCCTCACCAGGATCTGAATCTGACAAAATATGGATAACGCTTTGTCCTGACATCAATCGGCTAGAAATAATCTGGTACTGCGACTCGTAGATTCCATAATCGGCGCGCGGTACCGTCTTCTCCCAAATCATGCCCGCCGTCGATGCGATGAGGTCAGCGGGAGCGCCTTTGAGCTGCACCGTGCCACCGACCAGCACGGCCATGTTTGGGCAGAGATCAGCAACATCTTCAACGATGTGTGTTGAGAGAATAACCACCACGTTTTCACCGACCTCCGCGAGCAAATTTAAGAAGCGGTTGCGCTCCTCAGGATCTAGCCCGGCCGTAGGCTCATCGGTAATAATGAGATCCGGATTACCTATGAGCGCCTGCGCTATGCCAAAACGCTGCCTCATTCCACCCGAGAAGCCGGCAATCGCCTGCTTACGATTCTTCCAAAGATTGACCTGGTTTAGCAGCGTCTCTACTGTTTCTTTACGCTCCGACTTCCCCGCAATCCCCTTCAGAACCGCCATATGCTCAAGCATGTCGTAAGCAGTAACACGCGGGTAAACACCAAAATCCTGAGGTAAATAACCCAATCGGGCGCGAATGTCTTCCGGGTTGGCAACCACATCGATACCGTCGAAACTGATAGAGCCGGACGACGGCGTTTGCAAGGTAGCGATCGACCGCATCAGCGTCGACTTACCTGCTCCGTTCGGTCCAAGCAATCCATACATACCCCGTGGGATTTCCAGAGAGACCCCATCGAGGGCACGCGTGTTATTAGGATAGACGTGCGTGACACCAGTTAGGCTGAGCATGTGTTGGCCTTTTTGAATAATGTGACTGTGCAAGTTTACTCTGGTGGCACCGACCCACTCAATGCAAATACTTGGCGATGAGGCGACAGTGTGCCGCCATCGCTACATAAACCACCGACACATAAAAAACTGCGGCTACAGAACGGGATCTACGTTTAGCTGCGGATCTCCATGGCAAGATCGTCCTCGGCAACTGTATCTCCCTCAGAAATAGACACGGCTGCGACCGTCCCTGAGTGAGGTGCTTCATAGGGCACTTCCATTTTCATTACTTCGAGAATGAACAACGTCTGTCCCTCCACCACCACATCGCCTTCAGCTACCAATAACTTCCAAACAGAGCCTGCTGTTTCTAATTCGATTCGTGTCATAGACATCTCCATCTTGTTCGTTAGGGCCTAATCGCGAAGGCCGATGGCCCCAGTAAATCGGGTAACAGCGGCTGCACGCGCGCCAACCATTTGCAGAGTTCAGGCCGCGTCTCACGCGGATCAATCAGGTCGTGCACCGACAGCGCCTCGGCACGTGGGAACGGAGACTGTTTAGCCGCCAGCATCTCCTCTAACTCGCGTCGCTTGGCGTCAGGGTCGGGCGCCGCCTCGATCTCGCGTCGAAAGGCCACCGCAACACCCCCCTCAACAGGCAAAGGACCACTTTCGGCTGAAGGCCATGCCAGCACATACGCCTCTGGCCCGTAGTGCGCCGCCTGCGCCACCCCGAACGACCGGCGAACCATAACGGCCGCCCACGGCACCGTGGTCATCGCTGCTGTGAGCACGGCTGAGGTCCCATGTCTTATGGTCGCCTCCTTCTCTGCTTGACTCCCAATCATAAACCCCGGCTCATCGACCAGAGTGATGATGGGCAGCGTAAACGCCTCACAAAGCTCCATGAATCGACGCGCTTTGTGTGCACCGTCGGCGGTCATGGAGCCTGCGAGAAACTTGCAGTCGTTACCCCAAACGCCCACAGTTTGACCGTTAAGTCGGGCTAAACCCGTAATCTGCGAGCGGCCATAGCCCTTTCCCATCTCAAAAAAGCTGTCTTTATCAAATACTGCTTTGACGACAGCGCGCATTTCAAAAGCGACGCGACGATCCCGAGGTACGACGTCAAGCAGCGACGCATCACACCGATTGATCGGGTCATCGCATGCCAGAACGGGCGCTAGCTGATTAATGTTGTCGGGCATGTAAGACAGGAAACGTTTTATCTCATCAATGCACGCCACTTCGTCCTCAGCACCGTTATCGACAGTGCCGTTCTTGGTGTGCACTTTCCAACCACCTAACTCGTCCTTGGTCTTTTTTTCACCCATGGCCCGCTCAACAACGGCTGGGCCTGCTGTGATGATTTGTGCGGTGCTTTTCGACATCACCGAAAAGTGCGATGCCACTAAGCGACCGGCAGGTAAACCGGCTACGGCACCCATTGCGGCTGTGGCGACCGGCACCGTAGCCATCGCTTGCGCCACGGAGCGAAAACGCGAAGGCGCGTTCACCGGTCCTGGAAGACTTGCACCTTTGCCACCCGTCCCCCCAACACTACCACCGGCGCCCTCATGGAGGCGGACCAACGGTATCTTGTATTGAACGGCCAGGTCCTCGGCGTAAACGCTCTTTCTCAGTCCCGCAGCCGATGGCGAGCCACCGCGCATCGTAAAATCTTCGCCGCCAACAATAATCCGCCGACCCGCGACTTTCCCAAACCCCAAAATAAAATTAGCGGGATCGTAACTGACGAGATCGCCTGCTTCGTTGTGAACAGGTGTGCCCGCGACAGGGCCAAGCTCTTCGAACGAACCGGCATCCAAAAGGTGATCGACACGCTCTCGCAGGGTCAATCGGTTTTGACTGTGTTGCTTGGCAACCGCCGCTTCACCACCCTGACCCAGAGCCAATGCTCGGCGGCGTTCTATCTCGTCAACTTCAGGTTTCCAGCTCATTGTTTGTCCTTATCAGACACATTCCACGACAGCTTATCCCAAGACCTCATGTCACAGACACCCGGTACTCCAACGGTGTCTTTAATCATTGCATGCACGAACTCAACAGAGGTGACCGCCCCCCTTATTACTGACAAGTTCAAGCGGACACTGGGCTCACAGGACAACTGTCACAGCAAGACTATTTGATTTCGAGGCCCTTCATATCGCCTGCCTTTCGCCACTTCGCCATGAGATTAAAAAACTCGATAGGGCCGCCGCCATAAAAAGTATTCTGGGACTCAAACTCAACATGACCTTCGTTGTTGTAGTAACCCGGTGTGCATGATTTTTGGAACTCTTCGGTTTGTCGCGCTACCCGCTTAATGGTGTTAATCCAAAGCGCCTCGGCCTTCTCGGACGCATCCACGCGACTCGCCCCACGCTTTTGCAGCTCACTTAAAATGTAGGCGGTTTGCATTGCGTTTTCATCAAGTGCAAAGGTATATGTGGCGGTAAAACCGGACTGCTGAGGACCAAAGAAAAAGGCATTGGGAAAGCCTCGGGCGTGCAGTCCATGAAACGTTGCCATACCGTCCGCCCACTTCTGAGAAATAGTCAGACCATCGACACCCGTAATAGAGTAACCCGCCCGTTGGGAATAATCGGTCCCGACTTCAAAGCCCGTTGCAAATACCACACAGTCGACCTCGTACTCGATTCCGTTAACCGTCAGACCGGTCTCAGTAAAAGCGTCAACACCGCCCCCCTCTGTGTCCACCAAAGTCACGTTAGGTCTATTAAACGATTGCAAATATTCATCGTGAAAACACGGGCGTTTACAAAATTGACGGTAATAGGGCTTGAGTGACTCAGCAGTCTCTGCGTTCTCGACAAGACTGTCGGCTCGCGCTCGAACTTTTTCCATTTTGGCAAAATCGGCCATCTCCATTTTTTCTTGAAGACCCATGTGCACCATGGCTTTGTCCGTGAGGTACTGCTTGAGTCCGCGCTCCTTGCGGGCGCCAGTAACGAGCCAGGTCATGGCCCAAAGCGCCAAACGCCCTTTTGAAGGCTGAAAGTGCCGTAATTCACCGAAAATATCGCGAAACGCTTCGGTCCAGCCGTCACGGACTAAGTCGTTTTTGACGGGCATACCAGCAAGAATCGACTCGAAGTTGGTGCGACGTTTTTGGTGCCAACCGGGAGACTGTGCTTGTACCCATGTCGGATCCAACTCGGTGTTGTTACGAACATCGATTGATGAGGGTGTGCGCTGGAACACGTAGAGCGCTTTGGCACCTGCGGCGAGGTGCGGTACGCACTGTACGGCCGTCGCCCCTGTACCAATAACCGCCACGCGCTTGTCTGCAAGCTTATCAAGACCGCCAAAAGTATCGCCGCCGGTGTAATCGTAATCCCAGCGACTGGTATGAAACGTATGTCCTTTGTAACGATCTATTCCCGCAATCCCCGGCAACTTGGGTCGGTTCAGCGGTCCGTTTGAGTGGATGACATAGCGCGCCTTTATGACGTCGTCTCGGTTAGTCCGAGCCGTCCACAGCCCCTCTGTCTCATCCCAGTCAGTACTTAAAATCTGCGTCTGCATTAGGGCGATGTCGTGGAGTTGGTACTGATCAGCAATGACCTGACAGTACTCCAATGTTTCGCTGGCATTGGTGTACTTCTGTTTAGGGATAAAACCGGTCTCTTCAAGTAACGGCAAATATACCAACGACTCAATATCACAGGATGCACCGGGATAGCGGTTCCAGTACCAGGTACCGCCAAAGCCCCCCCCTTTTTCGACAATCATTAAGTCGTTAATACCCTGATCGCGAAGCCGTGCGGCAGCCAACATACCACCAAAGCCCCCGCCAATAATAAGCACCTCAACGGTGCACTCCACAGCACTGCGCGCAAAGCCGGGATCAACGTACGGGTCATCAACATAGCGAGAGAAATCTCCGGTTACGCCGGTGTACTGATCATTTCCATCTGAGCGAATCCGCTTGTCTCGCTCCTCTCGGTACTTTTCGCGTAACGCGTCGGGATCGAAGCTCAGTTCATTGAACGCTGTGGCCGGCATGAAATCCCCCTTTGGGTCTTGTCGCTTTAAATTGGCACTAACCCTGTCAAATGTAGCAGAGTCTGACAAAAACAGGCGGACTGATAGTGTTGCTCCGGCCGTTAGTTTCTGCTTTAACTGAGCGTCTAATAATTAGAGTCATCATCATGAATAACATAGCGCAAGGCCAGCACAGCGAACCCACGGCGGAAGAGCAGTGGCGACAATTTGGGGAACTCACCTGTCAGAAAGACTATGTGGACAGTCTCCGAGGTCGAAATCTCGACGTGTATTTACTCGGTGAACGTATCGATGAACCGGTCGATCACCCCATTGTTCGGCCATCAATTAACGCCATGGCCGCGTCGTATCAACTCGCTGAGGATGAACCCGATCTGGCAACCGCGTGGTCGTCGATTACCGAACGCAGAATCAATCGATTCCTGCACATTCCAGAATCGCCTCAAGACCTTGTGCAAAAGAACAAAATGCAAAGGCGCATGGGGCAACTCACGGGCACCTGTTTCCAACGTTGTGCCGGCCTCGACACGCTGAGTGTCCTCTTTTCCATTACCTTTGATATCGATAAAAAACACGGCACCGCCTACCACGAGCGTTATCTTGCCTTTCTTAAGAAGGCGCAGGTGCGCAACCTAATTGTCGGCGCCGGAATGACGGACCCCAAAGGCGATCGAAGCAAGCGTCCCAGCGACCAGGCTGACCCCGATCTGTTCATGCACGTGACACGCCGCACAGACAAAGGGCTATACGTTAAGGGCGCCAAAGCGCATATGACCGGTGGCCTCAATTCACACTGGATATGTGTCATGCCCACTATGAATATGCTCGAGTCGGACAAAGACTACGCGGTCATTGGCATGATTCCAGCAACCGCACCGGGCCTTACCTACATTTACGGGCGGCAGTCCTGTGACACCCGTGCGCTTGAAGTGGGTGACATTGACAAGGGCAATGCGCAATACGGTGGTCAAGAAACACTCGTGATCTTCGACGATGTGTTCATTCCTTGGGCCCACGTTCTCATGGACGGTGAGTACGAATTTGCTCAAGAACTGGTGTCGCGTTTCACCGCCTACCACCGCGCCAGTTACGTCTGTAAAACAGGGCTTGGTGACGTCATGATCGGCGCCGCATCCAGTGTTGCTGAAATGAATGGGGCCGAAACCGCAAGCCACGTGCGCGACAAACTCGTCGAGATGACACACCTTAATGAGACGATTTACTCCTCGGGTATCGCCTCGTCTTACGAAGCCAAGCAGCACGAGAGCGGGGCGTTTATTAACGATCCGATTCTTGCCAATATCTGCAAGCACAACGTGACCCGTTTCCCCTATGAGATCTCGCGCCTTGCACAAGACTTAGCGGGCGGACTCATGGTGACACTGCCGTCACAGGCCGACTTCGAGCACGAGACTATTGGTCCCAAGCTCGACAAGTACCTGCAGGGCAAGTCTTCAGTCAGTACTGAAGATCGAACGCGAATGCTGCGACTCATCGAAAACATGACCTTAGGCCGCAATGCCGTCGGGTATCTGACCGAGTCAATGCACGGCGCCGGCTCACCGCAAGCGCAGCGCATTCAACTGCTGCGCGAAACCGACTTTGGAAAAAAACAGTCGCTCGCCCGACGTCTCGCAGGCATTATCGCTACCGATCACGACACGCAGTAACACAAAATCTAATAGCACGGGACGTCCACTGCGACGCGTCCCTGCCCACTCAGGTCGTTATGCCCCGAATACATGCAACGCTCAGCTCGCCGTACTTTCTCGGTGCAGCCGCCATTTTTTTTGCCTCCTGCATGAATGCCATGATCAAAGGTCTGTCGGTCTATGAGAGCGTTATTGTCATTACCGCTTGGCGCTATGCACTGGGTGCTCTTTTAGTCTCAACATTGTGGCTACTCTTTCGACCCCCACTACCCGGCTGGAGATCAGTGCCTTTTCATCTGTTCCGAGGCTTTTTCCAGATCTGTGCGGCCAGTTTGTTTTTTTGGTCAGTCACTCAAATTCCTCTGGCCACCGCAGCAGCGCTGGGACTCACGGGTACATTAATGATCGGTCCACTGGCGTGGCTACTGATGCGAGAGCCGTTAAAACGCGACGTTATTATCGGCACGGTGGCAGGGTTCGCGGGCGCCATGTTCATTGTGAACAGCGAGACGCAATTATTTTCAGGCACAACAGAGGGACCTGTACTGGGTTATCTTGCGCCGATACTCGCCTCGCTGTGCCACTCTATTTCCGTGGTGCTACTGCGGTTTCGATCGCAGAGTGAAGACCCCATCGTTGTCGCTTTCTTTGCCAACACATTGCCGGCGCTTTACGTCATTCCCGTCTTCTTTTTAGTCGACAGCCAGCCCACGACCGCGCTTTTCAGTGGCTACGTGGTGTCCGCGTTCTTTGGCGTCAGCTTTTGGTCACTAACAACACTTGCCTACGCACGGGCCCCTGCCGCGAGGTTGGCGCCGATTACCTACAGTCAGCTCATTTGGGCAGCAGTGATCGGCTTCTTTATCTTTGGCGAATTTCCCGGAGCCTCGACTTGGTCAGGTGCCGCCATCATCGTTGCGGCCTGCTTGTACGTCATGCGTTCGGGCAACAAGACGGCCTGACACGCACAGGCATCGTCATTGCTCCAAAGGATTAAACAGAGCGCGGTACACCAGCAGCTTCCAAGGAAGAGGTCATCGATTTGATCGCACACCGCTGAGCGCCCACGCGCGAAAGCGCAGGTGCATTCGAGCGGCAGACTCACATACACTGAACGCGCAGTGGTGCAATTTTTAATAAGTGAGGCCTTAATGAGCAACAGCTCAAAAAACGACACCTTTGATGCAGGCCGCGTCGGTCGGCTCGCGACATTAATCGCGGTGGGCGGGTTCCTCTTTGGCTTTGACGCCTCGGTTATTTCCGGTGTGGTGGGTTACATCAGTACCGACTTTTCGCTCACTGACTTAGAGATCGGGCTGGTGGTTGGTGCACCGACAATAGGCGGCCTTATTGGGGGTGTTTTATCAGGCTTCATTGCCGATGCCATAGGCCGAAAACGGGTCCTCCTGGGCCTTGGGGTACTTTATTTGGTTTCCGCAGTCATCAGCGCCTTGGCACCCAGCTACCCAACCTTGGTTTTCGCACGTGCCATGGGTGGGCTTGCGTTCGCCTCACTCAGTATCGCCCCGATGTACATTGCAGAAATTGCACCCGAACAAAGACGTGGGTTTTACGTGTCGTTTAATCAGTTTGCGATCGTTCTTGGGTTTAGTGCCGCCTACTTTGCCAATTACGCATTGGTGTCAGCGAGCCAGCTCGAGAGTCACTGGATTCAAGTGCTGGCCATAGACACACTCACCTGGCGCTGGATGCTAGGACTTGAGATCGTGCCCGCACTGGCATGGTTGGTGGCCTTGACACAAGTCCCCGAGACACCGCGCTGGCTTGCGTTAAACAACAGAGAAGCCGAGGCACAGCAGTTACTGGCCACCCTGCAAGAGGCATCGGTTGCCGAGGTAACCTTTGAGGCGATAAAACGCTCTGGTGATGAAACAATGGGGCAGTTGAAGAAGCTCAAAGAGCTGGTATCGCCCTCGTTGCGCGTCCCCTTCTTTATTGCCATATCCGTTGGCATCGTCCAGCAGATAACGGGCATCAATGCCGTATTTTTCTATGCGCCGACCATTTTTGAGCAAAGCGGTGTGGGCACTAATGCGGCCTTTGCGCAGGCGACTGTCGTTGGCTTGACCAATGTGCTCTTTACCGTTGTCGCCATGGTGCTCATCGATCGGTTAGGGCGAAAACCACTTCTGATTGCGGGCCTTGCTGGGATCATTGTCAGTATGTCACTCGTCAGTTACGGCTTTGGACAAGCGACCTACACACTCACAGAAACCTCTGTCAGCGCGCTCGAGATCGACGCAAAGAGCAAAGACAATCTGAGGGCACTCTCGGGTACCGTCTTTCAGAGTGACGTTGCCTTCAAGGAGGCCGTTGCCGCACAGATCGATCCACAAGTGGCTCGAAACCAGGAGTCCGCCATTATTGCCTCAGCGATTTCGGTGAACGCGGTCCTCGTGCTCGCTGGTATCTTAGGCTTCGTGGCGTCCTTTGCCATCTCACTGGGTCCTGTCATGTGGGTCTTATTTTCCGAGGTATTTCCTAATCGAATCAGAGGCATTGCCATTGGTGTCGCCACCATCTTTAACAGCGGTGCCAGCTTCCTTGTGCAGTTTTTGTTTCCGTGGCAACTCAACACCTTCGGTACGTCTACAACCTTTGCCCTGTTCGCGTTCGTAGGCCTGCTTGGCCTGGGTCTTATTTGGCGTCTTCCCGAAACAAAAGGTGAAACCTTAGAACGTCTTGAAACGAAGCTCGCGTGAGTCAGGACATCAACCACCACCCGGTACAGAACCCAGTACTCAGGGGCTTCAATCCTGACCCATCACTCGTCAAGGTCGAGGACGTCTACTACATGGCGACCTCCACCTTTGAGTGGTTTCCGGGGATTCAGGTGCATCGATCCAACGACCTCATGGAGTGGGCGCTCGTCGCGCGACCACTCGATGAAAAGCGCCTGCTCGATATCGTCGGTGTCCCTGATTCCTGTGGTGTTTGGGCACCTTGTCTGAGCTTTTCCAGTGGGCTCTTTTACCTGGCCTACACCGTCGTAAAACGCTTTGACGGTCATTTTAAAGACACCCACAACTACGTGACCACGTCGCCCCGCATCACCGGCCCCTGGAGTGATCCCGTACACATTAACTCCTCCGGTTTCGACCCCTCTATTTTTCATGACACAGACGGTCGAAGCTGGTGGCTGAATATGATCTGGGATCATCGACCCGATCGTACGCCTTTCCACGGCATCGTGCTTCAGGAGCTCGACAGGTCTGACCTGCAACTAAAAGGGGAGCCGACACTGATTTCACGCGGAAGTGACATCGGTCTCGTTGAGGGCCCACACCTCTATCGGCTGGGCGATTACTACTACCTTATTGTCGCTGAGGGCGGCACCGGATACGGCCATGCAATTTCTGTAGCGCGCAGTCGATCGATTGATGGGCCCTATGTGTTCGATCCTCAGGGTCCCGTTATGACGTCGCGCGCCCACACCCAGTGGCCACTGCAGCGCAGTGGCCACGGTTCACTGGTTCACCTGGGCGACGACGATTACGCCATGTCCTTTTTGTGCAGTCGCCGAACAAACGCACTCCAACACAGTCCCATGGGACGCGAGTCAGGCTTGGCAAACGTGGTGATCACCGACGACCAATGGATTAGACAACCCAATGGTGAAACACGCCCGCCGCTGTGTTTTCCAAATGCTAATGAGCAAACTGCTGCACCCGCTCGGGCACGCGCGTTCCGCGACGCCTTTGACACTCAAACACTGTCCAACAATTACCAGTGGCTCCGCGACAGCGAGTCAAGCAGTTGGTGTTCGTTGACGGCAAGACCCGGGTTTCTGCGAATAACGGGTCGTGAATCACCCGGCAGTGTATTCAAACAATCGCTGATCGCGACCCGAATGACCGACTGGAACTGTGCCGTAGAGACTTGCCTTGAATTTACGCCGCGCCATTTTCAGTCGCTCGCTGGGCTCATGATTTACTACAACTCCACAAAATTTCATTACGTACATGTCACCCATGACCCGGCCGCAGGACGGGTACTCAGCGTGGTCAGCTGCCTTGCGGATGAGCACTTACTCAATGACTACCCGCTGGGCGCTGAATGCATTTCACTCATTACCGAGACGACCTTTTTGCGCTGTGAAATTAAAGCGTCATACGCCGAGGTCTTTTACAAGGAAACCAACGAGGCGCAGTGGATAAAACTGCCGATACGCTTGGATATGACCTGTTTAACGGATCAAGCGGGGCGAGTGTCGGGCGAACAATTTACCGGAACCTTTGTGGGACTGGCCGCACACGACCTGTCGGGACAGGCAGCCACTGCCGATTTTGCCTATTTCGCCTACACAGAAGAGCAGTGATGCCCCTCACTCCCAGCGGTGGCACAACGCCGGCTCCGCCTATGGGCAGCCAACGGCGCCTTCGCCTGCTCAGCGCTCTGTATCACCCGCAAGCGTTGCCAAATTAGCTTCATGCTTTGCCCTGTCAACCGAGTAGAGGGACAGGCAGGCAATCATCAACATCCAGAGCGTGAAAATAACGGGGACGTACAGCCAACCAAAATCAGCTAAGACTGTGTCGGGCACATCCGACGGCGCCACTCCCACAGGAAACTGACTCACCGTCAGGAGGACACCGGCAACCGCTGCACCAATGCCCTGTGTCACCTTGCGGACAAACGTTACCGACGCAAAAAATACGCCCTCATTGCGACGCTTTGTTTTGATCTCTGCCTCTTCTACGAGGTCTGCGATCATTGCTGTAGAGAGGGTTTGGTAACTGATGATCAGTGCGACATCGACCACTGTGATCATTAAGATCAGCGGAAACAGCATCGGATCAGAGTTGTCCGGCATGAGTCCCATTAAGCGCAGAAGAATAGGCGCCGGTGAGACGGTAAATGCCAGCAAACCCACAGTAATAGCACCACGCTTCTTACCGAGTAGTCGCGAAATAGCGGGTGAGATCATGAACGCTAACACAGCGGAAAGCACAACGCTGAGCGAGATCAGACCGATCTGTTCGGTGGAAAAGCCCCAAAAAAACGTTGAAAAGTAGTAGCTCAGCGTTGCGGCAACGCCTGTGGCAATAGCGCCAAATAGGGCGGCCAGAAATAGCGCGAGGAACGACTTGCTCGCCAGCGTCTCAAACACCTCCTGGTAAATGCGTCTGAGGCTGAATGCGCGAGGGGGCGGCGGCTGTTTCAGCTCAGGAATCATCTTATGCGTTCCCAGTGCAGACGCCATAATGGCGAGAAAAATGACGGTAGCAGCGATAGTACCCACCTGGCCGTGACCCTCAACATTGAACATGCCGTTACTGATTGAGGCCGTGGGCACCAAAACAAAAATCGTTGCGAACGCGCCCATCAAAGTGCCGCCTGTCCAACCAAAGAAGTAGCGATAGCTCAGCATGCTGGTTCGTTCATCATAGTCGTCGGTCATTTCAGCAACGAGTGACGAACTTGGAATCTCGTAGACTGTGATCAAGGTCCGCACTAAAACCGCGATGGTGACGATATAAGGAAAAAGTGCGTCGCCTTCCAGACCGGCGGGTGGGTTCCAAACAAAGTAGTATGCGAGGGCCGCAGGAGCGGCGGCGGCGTACATAAACGGGTGGCGCCGACCCCACCGAGATCGCGTATTGTCAGACAGGTAACCAATGAGCGGATCGCTGAGCGCATCGACCATCAGCGCAATCATGATCGCGAGGCTGACGAGATAGGCGCTGACACCCATGACCTGACTGTAAAAGATTAGAAAGAAATAATCGAAGCCGTTATTTTTGACGCCAAACGCCACGGACCCGATGCCGTAAGCTATTTTTCGTCCGACACTGACTCCGTTACTTTTTGACATCCACAATTCCTGAGACGCTGTTATTCTTTTGTGCTAACAGTGAGAGTAACGCCTACCTGTACATCAGAGAAGCGAGAAATTGAGCTCTCTGAGCCCGTACCGCTATTATCCGAAAACTGATGAAATAGGTCCGACCATGAAATCTTTATTCCTCGTTCTTGCACTCCTTTGCGCCCAGACACTTCAGGCTGCGAGCCTGTCCCTGGATGACGTGCTCGCTGAGATACCGACCCTGGATACGGCGCTGCCGACACCCGAGCAAATTACGGGGGTCAAGGTCGGCGAAAGGCACTGGTATCACTACGAGATAGTGAACTACCTTGAGGCGCTCGCAGAGGCGTCACCCCGAATGGTGGCCTTGGGCGAGCACGCTCGGACTTACGGGGGTCGACCCTTAGTCAGCTACGCGATATCGACGCCGGAGAACCTTGCTCGCCTGGCCCAGATAAAAGCCGCACGTGCATCGATTATCGACCCAGACACGAAGGTATCGCTTAAAGACCAACCCGCCGTGCTCCACATGATGTACAGCATCCACGGCAACGAGCCCAGCGGCGCCAACGCCACACCACTGGTCGCCTACTATCTTAATGCCGCTCAAGACGAAGCGCTGCTGGCACAACTTAATGACGTGGTTATTATTTTTAACCCCATGCTGAACCCCGACGGTTTAGACCGATTCGCTTACTGGACCAATGGCCACCGAGGGTTAAACCCCAGTCTCGACGGGCGCGATCGCGAGCATGCCGAGGCCGTCCCAAACGGCCGAACAAACTACTACTGGTTTGACTTAAACCGTGACTGGCTGCCCCACCAGCACCCAGAGAGCCGAGGAAGACTTGCGCTCTTCCACGAGTGGAAACCCAACGTGCAACTCGACTTCCACGAGCAAGGAAGTAACAGCAACTACTTCTTTATGCCGGGCAAGCCCGAGCGAACCAACCCATTAACGCCTTCGATCAACCAGATACTCACCGCTAAAATTGGGCAGTACCACGCGGAGGCCTTTGACGCTGAGGGCGTTCGTTTTTTTACTGAGGAAGGCTATGACGACTTCTTCATGGGCAAGGGATCAACCTACCCTGATTTATTTGGGACCGTGGGTATTTTGTTTGAGCAACCCTCGTCTCGGGGTGCGGTTCAAGAGACCGTGAACGGTAGGCTGACCTTTGAAGTGAGCATTTCAAATCAGTTCCGAACGTCGCTGTCGTCGCTCAAGGCAACATCCGCTCTTAAAGATGAGCTATTAAGTTACCAGCGAAACTTTTACACGGATCAAGAGAAACAAGGCGGGCACTACCTCGCCAGCGCAACGGGTGATCCGACTCGACTCGCGGAATTTGTGCGAGTACTCAAGGGGCACCAGATCACCGTTGAAGCGCTCGCCTCTGACATGACAGTGGACGGTCACACCTACCGTGCGGGCGAGACGGTTGCAATTCCACTTGACCAACCTCAGTCGACCTACCTCGAGACACTGTGGCGAGCGCAGTTAGAATTTGAAGAGAACGTATTCTATGACGTCTCGACCTGGACACTGCCCTGGGCGTTTAACCTCACACACACGCGGTCTGCCGTGCGACGTGCAGCGACTGAGCCCTGGGCTGAGCGCGACTTGGATCAAACGACTGATTTGGCACCGTCTGCAGTCGGTTATTTAATCGACTGGCGTGATTCAGCAAGCCCCGCCCTTCTCTACGACTTACTTGAGATCGGCGCCAACGTTCGGGTTGCCGAAGCGACATTCACCGCACTCACCGCGAAAGAAGGCGCGGTGAACTTTGCACACGGTACGCTGTTCGTTGCGCCTGAGCTTCAGGAGCGTCTTTCTGATGCAGTCATCAATCGCTTAAGGCGCGCCAAGGCCGAGGGCATCGCTGTCTACGCAGCCACCAGCAGCTACACGCCCGAGGGCATCGACTTGGGAAGTCGCGCTTTCACTGTCCTCTCGCTGCCCAAGGTACTGTTGGTGACAGGACCCGACACCTCAGCGTACAACATCGGTGAAATATGGCACTTGTTAGACACACGCGTTGGCATGCCGGTCACCATGGTGGACAGCCATCGGTTAAGTCGAGTGAGCCTTGGTGACTACAGCCATGTGATTATGGCGTCACCACTTCGCGCATCGAGTATGACGCCAAAACTCAAAACGTTTGTAGAAAACGGTGGCGTACTTTGGGCGCAAGGGGCACCCACCGTTGCCTGGGCCGCAGATCAGGGTCTGACCAACGTCACTTGGCGAACAACAAGCGCGCAAACAGCTAAAAACGCAGCGCAAGATGCGGCCAAGGACGGCGCCAACGCAAAGACGCAGGAGCCGTCCCTTCCAAAACGAAAGCCCTTCGGTACTGCCTCTGACGAATACGCCTTCACCCTCGTCCGGGGTGCTATTTTACAGGGCGAATTGGACGTGACCCACCCGCTCGGTTTCGGCTACGCGTCGTCGCAGTTACCGGTGTTTAGAACGTCGAATCGCTTCATGAACCACTCTGCCAACCCCTACTCGACCCCACTTGCATACACCACGGCACCGCTGCTCTCAGGTTACATGTCGAGCGAGAACCAAGACGTCGTTGCAAATTCGGCAGGGCTGGTTGTGGATCAACGCGGTGAGGGTGCAGTTGTACTCTCTCTGGACAGTCCAACGTTCAGGGCATTTTGGTGGGGTACGCAACGGCTTCTGGTCAACGGTATTTTCTTTGGGGATTTGTTAGAAGAGCCTCGCTAAGCGAGGCTTGGGCGAACCGGCTATCGGCTACCGACAACGTCAGTTGTGCAAAAGTAACCTAGGGTTTTTGAGGCTAATTCGGTAACCTCCCCGCCTGAAAAATGTCGGTAATTTCCTACCGACATTGCGGTAGAGAGGTCCACGTTGAGCACAAAAATCAAGGTCGAAAATCCACTGGTTGTTTTGCACGGCGACGAGATGGCTCAGGTCGCATTTACCGAAATTCTGGCGCGGTTTGTCACGCTGCCGCTCGATATTCAACTGGTTGAAATCGACCTCTCAGCAACAAAGCGATTTTCCAGTAACGGCGCAGTGATTCATGAGGCTATTTCAGCACTCAAAGCGCACGGCGTCGGCATTAAAAATGCAGGCATGACCGTCAATCGTGCGCAACTTGATGAGCTGCTGAGCCAACACCCCAACGTCGTGGAATCGACACTCGACCCACTCGCCACTAAATCGCCCAATGGAGCGATTCGTAAGGGAATTAGCGGCAATATCACACGAGAAGACATTGAGTTTCGTAATATACAAAGTGTGCGCCCCAATTGGATTGACCGCGATATTGAAGTGGACACCATGGAAACCGGTGGTCTGGACTTCAGCTACAGCGAGCTGTCCAACGCAACTGGCGTGGCTAAAGTCATGTTCGTGGGTTCAAGCGGTGAACCCGTAGAACTTCACCGTCGCTCGCTCAACAAAGGCGACCCCTGGATGCTCGCTACCAATTGCCTTGAAGAAGTGAAAGCGTGGGCTCACCGTTTCTTTCAGCGCGCAATTGAAGAGAAGCGCGACATCTACTTAGGACTCAAAGACACCGTGGTCTCTGGGTACGATGGGGTTATGCGCACGGCTATTGAGGAGATCTATACGCAAGAGTATCAAGCGCGCGTCGCTGAAGCGGG
>ERZ891134.36-NODE-36-length-118862-cov-11.594317_pt1 | contig 118862 bp, 113 predicted proteins | sample MGYA00520888_ERZ891134 | MGnify/ENA primary metagenome ERZ891134 (study PRJEB32303, sample SAMEA104408692) | aquatic metagenome | biome: Brackish water; feature: Coastal; material: water | place: Baltic Sea | collected 2014-10-23 | depth 10 m ... | reverse complement strand
TACATCACCCACCCGGTAGCGGTCGCGTCGATCCTGGCGGACCTGGGAATGCCGGCCTCGACACTGTCGGCTGCACTTCTGCACGACACCGTTGAAGACTGTGGGTACTCGCTCGATGCCCTGCGGGAAGACTTCGGGGACGAGATTGCCCTGTTGGTGGACGGCGTAACCAAGCTCGACAAGGTCACTTACGGAGAGGCCTCCGCCGCGGAAACCGTGCGGAAGATGGTCGTGGCCATGGCCCGCGATATTCGCGTGCTGGTCATCAAGCTCACCGACCGACTCCACAACATGCGCACCCTCCGGTGGCTCCCCGAGGAAAAGCAGCAAAAGAAGGCTAGGGAAACTCTCGAGATCTACGCGCCGCTGGCGCATCGGCTCGGCATGAACGCCATCAAGTGGGAACTTGAGGACCTTTCCTTTGCCACGCTATATCCGAAAATGTACGAAGAAATTGTGCGCCTAGTTGGGGAGCGGGCTCCCTCACGCGACAAGTACCTTGCGGAAGTAGTCAGCGATATTGAAGCCCAACTGAAAACGAGCCGCATCAAGGCCTCAGTCACCGGCCGCCCCAAGCACTACTACTCAGTATATCAGAAGATGATCGTGCGTGGTCGCGACTTTAACGACATCTACGACCTGGTGGGTGTTCGCATCCTCGTCGACAGTATTCGCGAGTGCTACGCGGTATTGGGAACGATCCACGCGCAGTGGAGCCCGGTGCCCGGACGTTTCAAGGACTTCATCGCGATGCCGAAATTCAATATGTATCAGTCGCTGCACACGACCGTTATCGGACCGGAAGGCAAAGTCGTCGAAGTGCAGATCCGCACCCAAGACATGGACCAATCGGCCGAGCTGGGTGTCGCTGCGCACTGGATGTACAAGCAGGGCGAGTCGGACAAGGCCGGACCTGACGAGTTCGCGTGGCTACGCCAACTGCTGGATTGGCAGCGCGAAACCGCCGACCCCGGTGAGTTCATGGACTCACTCCGTTACGACCTCGGAACAGCCGAGGTGTACGTCTTCACACCGAAGGGTGATGTGACGGCGCTCCCGGCGGGTGCGACACCGGTCGATTTTGCCTACTCGGTCCACACCGAGGTCGGGCACCGGTGCGTCGGTGCGCGAGTCAACGGAAAGCTCGTTCCCCTGGAGTCGGAACTATCCAGCGGCGACGTCGTGGAGATTTTCACCTCCAAGGCTGAGGGCGCCGGGCCCAGTCGCGACTGGCTGGGTTTCGTGGCGTCCGCGCGAGCCAAGACCAAGATCAAGGCCTGGTTCTCCAAGGAGCGCCGCGAGGAAGCGATCGACAACGGTAAGGATCAGCTTGCGCGAGCGATGCGCAAGAAGGGCTTCCCGCTACAACGATTGATGACCAATCAAGCTCTGTCGACGATCGCCGTCGATCTCAACCAAGCCGATGTTGCCGCGCTGTACGCATCGGTGGGCGAAGGCAAAATCGCGGCCTCGACCATCGTCCAGCGGCTCATCGAGGCGGCGGGCGGTGTCGACGGGGCTGACGATGACGCCGCCGAAGCAGTCACCCCCACTCCAGGGCGTCGGGAGAGCGCCTCGCGAGATGTCGGAGTCATCGTCAAAGGGGTCGACGACCTCTGGGTCAAGCTTGCGCGCTGCTGCACCCCGGTGCCGGGCGATGCAATCATGGGGTTCGTCACGCGAGCGTCGGGTGTTTCTGTGCATCGCGAAAGCTGCGTCAACGTTCCGAATCTGCGACAAAGCCCCGAGCGTGAGGTGGACGTGGAGTGGGCGCCCACGCCATCTAGCGTCTTCCTAGTGAACATCCAGGTCGAGGCGCTCGATCGCTCGCGCTTGCTGGCTGACATCACGCGCGCTCTGTCGGATACGCACGTGAACATCCTGAGTGCGTCGGTCACCACAACTCGAGACAGGATCGCTACCTCGAGGTTCACCTTCGAGATGGCCGACCCCAAGCATCTGGGGTCTGTTCTGAAGACGGTCCGCACGGTCGAGGGTGTCTACGACGCTTACCGCGTCTAGGACGGGCACTGGCAAAGGTGTCGCTGGCACCTAATCGACCAGGACGTGTTGGGCTAAGTCGGTGTTGCTAGCGGGCGATCCGTTGGGCTGCCTCGAGCAGCGCCCGGGTGCTCTCGATGGACTGCTCCAGCTTGCGCACTGCTCGCTCATCGCCAGCGGCGCGAGCTTGCTCGAGATCGGCCTCTTGCTTGGCAAGCGCATCGGTGAAAGCGTTCGCGGTGGACTCTGCGCGGGCTCGCTTATCGGGATCATCGCGGTCCCACGCGTTCGACTCCGCCTTGCGCACCGCATCCTCGACTTTCTTGAGTCGCGATTCCAATCGCGAACGCTCGCTGCGCGGTAGGTCACCGGCTTTGTCCCATTGCTCTTGGATGGAGCGAAGTTGACGCTTGATCGATGGGACGCCTGTCGATCCGTCAAGCGGAAGCAGGGCTTCGGCCTTGACAACTAGTGCTTCTTTCACTTCAACGTTCGGTGCAAGTTTGGCGTCCTTCGCGGCGTCGGCGGCCTTCATCGCGGAATAGAACGAATCCTGTGCGGCTTTAAACTTCTTCCATAGTTTGTCCTCGTCAGACCGCGATCCCCTCGGCGCTCGCTTCCACTGATCCATCAACGATCGGAAGGCGCGCGTGGTCGGCCCCCAATCTGTCGAGTCAGCCAGGGCCTCGGCCTTGGTGATCAGTTCACGCTTCGCTGCCATGGCCTCCTTGCGTTGTGAGTCGAGTTGCGCGAAATGCGCACGGCGCCGCTTATCGAAGCCTGCCCGAGCGGAGCTGAAGCGCTTCCACAGTTCCTGTTCGAGGGAGCGATCAGAACGGGGGAGCACCTTCCACTCCTCGACCATCGCGGAGTAGCGCTCGGATGTCGACTTCCAGGAGGAGGAGTCCGACAGCGCCTCGGCTTCGGTCACCAGCGCCTCGCGCGCCGCCTTGGTCTCCTCGCGTACTCGCTCGCGGTGCGCTGCCTGCCGTACCAGCGCCGACTCCAGTTCGGTTTCCGCCGCGTCGACCTTGGCGGACAGGGCCGCCACGTCTCCGACGAATGAACGTTCCTCCAGGCCTTGGCGGACGCGAGCGATAGCCGCTCGCGATTGATCGGGCTTAGCGCGGCCGTCGGCGAGCCGCGTCGTGACGAGATCGATCTCCACGACCAGGTCGTCGTATTTGCGGGCGAAGAACGCCAGCCCTTCATCGGGGGTACCAGCGGCGTACTGTCCGACGGCCACATCGCCGTCCGGTGCCAGTAGGTAGATCGTCCCGTCGGCCTCGGCCCGCCCGAAGGCCATGCTCGGGCTCGGAGCATCCGCAACTGCGGCCGTCGGAGCATCGGAGGTTGGCCGTGTCGGTCCCGTAGGGCGACGCAGGGCGGCCGGGGTAGGAACCGGCGATTGCGCGCCCGTCGTGCCCTCGTCGTCAGTCGTCACGTCCACGAATCCCTCTAGATCCCTCTCGCAATGCCCTCGCCTAGTCCACTCGACGGCTCTACCGTCACCGACAGTCTGTCACCGAAGAGGGAAACTGCTGCTAGGCCGTACCAACTGTTGCCGATTCGATAACAATCGGTTGGGCGGGAAGGCCGTCCCCACCACCGTCGGCCACGCCTGCCTCAGCAATAGCGCGCACGATGTCCAGGCCGTCGGTGACCTGCCCCCAGATGGTGTAGCCCGAGGGGAGGGTGGTGTCCTCGTAGACAAGGAAGAACTGCGAGCCACCGGTGCCCGGTCCAGCGTTGGCCATGGCAACCGTGCCTGCCGGATAGTTCGCCTCACCCTCTGCCGGGAGGTTTTCGTCGGGAATTTGATAGCCCGGCCCACCCGTGCCGTTGCCCGCCGGATCCCCGCACTGAAGTACGAAGATGCCGGCCGTGGTCAGCCGGTGACATGCGGTCCCGTCGAAGAACCCCTCGTTGGCGAGGAAGGTCATCGAGGCGACCGTCGCAGGCGCGTCGTCAGCGGCCAGGTTGATGGAGATATTTCCGCAGTTGGTGGCCAGGGTCAGGGTGCCGCTGGCTGCTGTCGCGGCGTCGGGCGCGGCATCGAAGGTGAGGTCGTCGACACGTGTCGGTGCTGGCTCGGCGCAGATATCGACGACGGCAGCCCCTGATTCGATCTCCTCGATCAACTCCTCGGCCACCTCGTCGATCTCGGACGCGGTGGACTCGGGTGCGCTCCCTCGATCGATGAGGGTGAAGATCGCCCATCCGCCACCGGCGATGACCAAGGCACCAACAACGACGATCGCCACGAGGCGTTGGCGAACCCGGGCCTTGTCTTCGCGATCGACGCGTCGGGCTTGCTGCCGCTCGAACTTCGCGCGCGCGAGTTGGCGTTGCCGTCGGTTAGAGGAGGTCATGTCCGTCCCGGAAATCGATGTCGGTGAGTACTCTTTCGATCTTCGGCATCCGAGTGTAGAGGTGAAGACAAAGGGCGCCACGAGGCTAGGCTGTCCTTGCTGGTCTGGGCCCCCCAGCCGGAGGGATGTCCCAGAACACCCGCACCCAGCGCGACGTTGCACATCTCGCCCAGGAGGAGCCTTGTTCATCACCGGCTTCCCGGCTGGATCGTGGGCCACCAACTGTTATGTCGTGGCTACCGGTGCGGGCGAGCCGTGCGTGGTCATCGATCCTGGCCAGGAGTCGATCGACCGCGTGCACGAGATCATCGGCGAACACCGCCTCGCTCCCGCTGCCGTCCTGCTCACGCATGGACACATGGACCACATTTGGAGTGTTGCGCCGCTGGCCCGTGAGTTCGAGATTCCAGCGCTGATCCACACGGACGATCGTTATCGGCTCGCCGACCCCGCCGGCAGCAGCATGGCGGCGGCTCGTGAGCAGCTCCTGGCGATGACGAAGAACTCCCTGGAGCTGACCGAACCAGACGATGTCCAACTGCTACCACCGGGGCGAGATGCCGAGATCGAACTTGTGGGCATCCGTTTTGCCGTGCGACATGCCCCGGGGCACACCGAGGGGTCGGCGGTGTTCCAGGCCGAGCGCGGCGACGACGTCGATGTGCTCTTCTCCGGTGACGTGCTCTTTCAAGGGTCGATCGGTCGGACCGATCTCCCCGGCGGGAGTCCCGACCAGATGAACGAGAGCCTGCGCGACGTCATCTGGCCCATGGCCGACGAGATCGTCGTGCTGCCCGGACATGGACCCCGTACGACGATCGGGGCCGAGCGCGCGTCGAACCCGTTCCTGCAAGCCGTCGGTTCCGGGCGCGACGCGCAAGCCCGGAACCGGGGGTGGTGAGCGTGGTCGAATTTCAAGCACCCAAAGGAGTCCCGGAGTATTTCCCGCCGCGTTCGTCGGCGTTTCTCGCGGTACGGGAGGCCTTGGCGCATTCTGCTCGATGCGCCGGCTATGGATACATCGAGTTGCCGGTGTTTGAAGACACGTCGCTGTTTGTTCGGGGTGTGGGTGAAAGCACCGACGTGGTCAGCAAGGAGATGTACACCTTTCTCGATCGCGGAGGACGTTCCTTGTCACTGCGGCCGGAGGGGACGGCGGGAGTCATGCGGTCGATCGTCGAGAACCGACTCGACAAGGGCGCATTACCGGTCAAACTCTGGTACGCCGGACCGTTCTTTCGCGCCGAGCGACCCCAGCATGGGCGCTACCGGCAACTGCAGCAGGTGGGCCTGGAGGCTGTGGGGAGCGATGATCCTGCGTTGGACGCGGAAGTCATCGCCGTCGCGGACGAGGGGTACCGACGCCTTGGCCTGCGCGCGTATCGTCTCGACCTCACGAGCCTTGGGTGCGCTGAGTGTCGTCCGGCGTACCGAGAGCAACTGATGGCCTTCCTCGAGCGGTGCGATCTAGACGCCGCGACGCGCGAGCGTGCGGCGAGCAACCCGCTGCGGGTCCTGGACGACAAGCGGGAGTCCATCCAGGCGCAGTTGGCCGACGCGCCGGTGATGGTGGATGCGTTGTGCGATGCATGCAGCACGCACTACGACACGGTCCGGGAGTTTCTGCGTGATGCTTCAGTGGAGTGGTCCGAGGCTCCGCGCCTGGTGCGTGGACTCGATTACTACACCCGAACGACGTTCGAGTTCACCCACGAGATGCTCGGCGCCCAGTCGGGAATCGGCGGGGGCGGTCGATACGACGGCTTGATGGAATCCCTCGGTGGCGCGCCGCTGTCGGGGATCGGGTTCGGCCTCGGCACCGATCGCACACTGCTGGCGTGCGAGGCGGAGGGCCTCGATGTAGCCGCCGACGGACTCGTCGACGTATTCGTTGTACCAATCGGGCCTGCTGCCCGTCGTGTGGCCGTCGGCATCGCGGCGCAATTGCGCGGTGCCGGGATACGGGTCGACATGGCCTACGGTGATCGCGGGCTCAAGGGTTCGATGAAAGCCGCCGATCGGTCGGGGGCGCCGCTGGTTGTCATCGTCGGAAACGATGAGGTGCAATTGGCGAACGCTCAGGTTAAGAACATGGCCGACGGTTCCCAAGAGACCGTCACCTTGGAGTCATTGGTAGCCGACGTGGGAGCACGTTTGTCACAGAAGGGCACGTTGTGATCAGAACCGACTACGCCGGCGATATCCGCGAGACCGACGCTGGTCGCATCGTCACCCTTGCCGGATGGATCGCGTCCCGGCGTGACCATGGCGGGGTCGCGTTCTTGGACCTGCGTGACGCCTCCGGTCGGGCCCAGGTCGTGGTGCGTGAGTCCGCGGTCGCGCACCCGCTTCGCGATGAGTTCTGCATCCAGGTGACCGGTGAGGTGGCCATCCGGCCCGAGGGAAACGAGAATCCGGAACTGCCGACGGGTGCGGTTGAAGTCATCTCTGACGACCTGGTCGTCTTGTCGACGAGCGCCCCACTGCCGTTCCCCATCGATGATCGGGTCACCATCAGCGATGAAGTCAGGCTGAAGCATCGTTACCTCGATCTACGTCGGACCAAGCCGGGTGACGCGATTCGTATGCGTTCGCGCGTTAATCAGGTAGCCCGCACGGCGCTCCTGGATCGCGGCTTCGTGGAGGTCGAAACCCCGACCCTCACCCGATCCACCCCCGAGGGAGCGCGAGATTTCCTCGTGCCCGTGCGCCTGCAGCCCGGCCACTGGTACGCGCTCCCGCAATCTCCCCAATTGTTCAAGCAGCTGCTGATGGTCGGCGGCATCGAGCGGTATTTCCAGATCGCTCGGTGTTACCGCGATGAAGATTTTCGCGCCGATCGCCAACCGGAATTCACCCAACTCGACATCGAGATGAGTTTCGTCGAACAGCAGGACGTCATCGATGTCGGGGAGGCCGTCATTCGCGGCCTGTGGTCCGAGGTGGACGGATACGACATCGCGGAGATACCCCGCATGACGTACGCCGATGCCATGAGTCGATTCGGAACCGACAAACCGGATCTGCGTTTCGGTCTCGAACTCGTCGAACTGACCGAGTATTTCGCCCAAACCCCGTTCCGTGTCTTCCAGGCCGACTACGTCGGCTGCGTCGTCATGCCGGGCGGGGCCGACCAGCCCCGTCGTCAATTCGACGCCTGGCAGGAATGGGCCAAGCAGCGCGGCGCTAAGGGTCTGGCCTACGTCACCGTCGGCGACGACGGCACCCTCGGCGGGCCGGTGGCCAAAAACTTGAGTGAGGGGGAGCGAGACGGTCTCGTTGCCGCTGCCGGGGCGTCGCCCGGGGATGCCATCTTTTTCGCGGCCGGGCGCGCCAGCGAGGCTCGAGCGTTGCTGGGAGCTGCGCGAGTTGAGATCGCAGATCGGTTGTCCTTGATCGATACCAGCCAGTGGTCCTTCGTCTGGGTCGTCGACGCTCCCATGTTCGAGCAGGTGCAAGCAGACGATGGAACGTGGGTGTGGACGGCGGTGCACCACCCGTTCACATCGCCGAACGCCGAGTGGATCGAGACGTTCGATTCGCGCCCAGGCGAGGCCCTCGCCTGGGCCTATGACCTGGTCTGCAACGGCAACGAAATCGGTGGCGGGAGTATCCGTATTCACAAGCCCGATGTGCAGCGGCGCGTGTTCGACGTGCTCGGCCTTGAGGATGAAGAAGCCCGAGAGAAGTTCGGCTTCCTCCTCGACGCATTTGCCTACGGACCGCCACCCCACGGCGGCATCGCCTTCGGCTGGGATCGCATTTGCATGCTGCTGGCCGATGCCGACTCACTCCGCGACGTCATCGCATTCCCCAAGACCGGTGGCGGGCACGATCCGCTCACCGGAGCACCGACGCCGATCACGGCCGAACAGCGATTCGAAGCCGGTATCGATGTGGACCCCGAGTTGATGTCCGGCAAGAACAATGAAACGGCTGGACAGAACGAGGCCGCCGGCGGGGATGAAGTAGAGGCGTCACCAGCCGGTGACGCGTAGGCGGCCAGGGCCATGACGCTGTTCGATGATCGGGATCGTGCCGATCGACCGAACGCACCACTCGCCGTCCGCATGCGACCGCGCACCGTCGATGAAGTGGTCGGGCAGGAATCGGCACTGGCGGAGGGGTCGCCACTGCGTTCACTGGTGACCGGGGGAGTGCGCGGAGCTGTGTCCGTCGTGCTGTGGGGGCCGCCGGGAACGGGAAAGACCACCCTCGCGACATTGGTCTCGCGCGAGTCCGGACGGGTGTTTACCGAGCTGTCCGCGGTAACGGCGGGTGTCAAAGATGTGCGGGCGGTTATCGACGACGCTCGAGAGCGTTTGCGATTGCACGACGTCGGAACGGTCCTCTTCGTCGACGAGGTGCACCGATTTAGCAAGAGCCAACAAGACGCCTTGTTGCCCGCCGTGGAGAACGGATGGGTCACGCTCATCGCCGCGACCACCGAGAACCCCAGTTTCTCGGTCATCGCGCCCTTGCTGTCCCGAAGCATCGTGGTGACCTTGCAACCGTTGACCGATGAGGGTCTCGAGATGGTGATTCGACGGGCGATCTCGCACGAACGAGGCTTAGCCGACGAAGTGGCGGTCACCGACGAGGCGATCGCGTACCTGGTCCGTATTAGTGCCGGTGATGCCCGGCGCGGTCTCACCGCGCTGGATGCGGCACGTGCCGCGGCCGTCGGCGCCGACGCGAGCATCGACCTGGTTGCAGTGGAAGCCGCCGTCCAACATGCGGCCGTCCGGTACGACAAGGACGGCGATCAGCACTATGACGTTGTCAGCGCCTTCATCAAGAGCGTGCGCGGTAGCGATCCCGATGCTGCCCTGCACTACCTCGCCCGCATGCTCGAAGCCGGCGAGGATCCACGCTTCATCGCACGCCGGCTGATGATTCTGGCGAGCGAGGACGTCGGATTGGCCGACCCGACCGTGCTGGTGACAACAACGGCCGCCGCACAGTCTGTGGCGATGATCGGAATGCCCGAAGCCCGAATAGTCCTCGCCCACGCGACGGTTCACGCGGCGCTCGCGCCCAAGTCCAACGCGGTCTTCCGGGGTATCGAGTCGGCGATAGCCGACGTGAAGAACGCGAATATCGGCTCGGTCCCGGCGAACCTGCGGGACGCTCACTACCCGCAAGCGGCCTCGCTGGGACACGGCAACGACTACGTCTATCCCCACGATGTCCCCGGAGGCGTCGCCGAGGCGCAGTACCTGCCGTCGGAGTTGCGTGGAGCTAGGTACTACGAACCGACCGACCATGGAGCCGAAGCCAAGTGGGGCGAGATCGCCCGGCGCCTTCACCAGCGTCGGGAGGGTGGATCAGTCGACGCATAGGCTGTGACTTGTGCGACGACTTGTATGGACCGCCATCGGTGCAGCCGGGGGAATCTGGGCGTACCGCAAGGGCAGCGAGTGGCTCGACCAGGCTCGCGAGCAAGGCGTGGCGGTCACGATCCAGCAGGCGGCGCTGAATACGACCCAGGCCGCGCATCGACTCTCTGCCGTGGTTGCTGAACGCGGACAACAGACAGGACGCGGGCAGCAAGCAGATCCAGGACAACCGACACCACGAGTGGACGGCGGCCATCCCGGAGGTCGGAACTGATGGAGTCCGCGGAGATCCGGACGCGATTTCTGAACTTCTTCGCCGACAACGGTCACGAGATCGTGCCCTCGGCCTCGCTACTGCTGGACGACCCGACGCTGCTGTTCGTCAACGCCGGCATGGTGCCTTTCAAGCCATACTTCCTCGGCGAAGCGCCTCCGCCGTATCCCCGCGCGACCAGCGTGCAGAAGGTGGTGCGCACCTTGGACATCGAAGAGGTGGGCAAGACCACGCGTCACGCGTCGTTCTTCCAAATGGCTGGCAACTTCTCCTTCGGTGACTACTTCAAGGAAGGGGCGATTCCCTTCGCGTGGGAGTTGCTGACCAAGCCGGTCGCCGACGGTGGCTATGGATTCGATGAGTCTCGACTATGGGTCACGGTGTATCTCGACGACGACGAGGCCATCGATATTTGGCACCGGGATGTGGGTCTTCCGTTAGACCGCATTCAGCGACGGGGGCAGGTGGACAACTACTGGTCTATGGGGGTTCCTGGGCCGTGCGGACCCTGTTCAGAGATCTACTACGACCGAGGGCCCGACTACGGCATCGAGGGAGGCCCTATTGCCGACGAGAACCGCTACCTCGAAGTGTGGAACCTGGTCTTCATGCAATTCGAGCGAGGTGCAGGTCCGGCAAAAGAGGACTACCCGATTTTGAACGAGCTTCCGAACAAGAACATCGACACCGGGATGGGGCTCGAACGAATGGCCGCCCTGCTGCAGGGCGTCAACAACATCTACGAGATCGACACAACGCGAAGCATCCTGGACACTGCGAGCGAGTTGACGGGAGCCTGGTACGGAAAATCCGAACGCGACGATGTCGCGCTTCGGGTCGTCGCCGACCACGCTCGAACCTGCACTTTCCTGATCAGTGACGGCGTAGTGCCGGGCAACGAGGGTCGGGGGTACGTGCTCCGACGTTTGATGCGACGGGTGATTCGCAACATGCGCATCCTAGGAGCCGGAGAGCCGACGATGTCGCAACTGATCGATGCGACGGTCCACGCCATGGCGCCTCAGTACCCGGAGTTGAACGACGAGGCCGAGCGGATCCGCAGCGTTGCCAGCGGGGAGGAATCCACGTTCGAGACGACGTTGCGCACCGGAACCGTCCTGTTCGAAACAGTGGTCGCCGAGACCAAGCAGTCCGGGTCCGCAGTGTTGCCTGGCGAGCAGGCGTTCTCCCTTCATGACACCTACGGCTTCCCGATTGATCTCACCCTCGAGATGGCCTCCGAGCAAGGCCTGGAGGTAGATGAAGAGGGCTTCCGCACCCTCATGGCGCAACAGCGGGAGCGAGCGAAAGCCGATGCAACCGCTCGCAAGAGCGGTTTCGCCGCGACCACCGCGTACCGGGACGTCCTCGAACGCGACGGATCGACGTCGTTCGTCGGGTACGACGAGGTCACAACCGAATCGGTCGTCGTGGGCATCGTGACCGACGGCGAGACCGCACCCGTCGTGGCAGCAGGGCAACACGCGGAAGTCATCGTGGACCGGACGCCTTTCTACGCCGAGGCCGGTGGGCAACTCGGGGACCACGGTTTGATCACCACGGCCGACGGATCGCTCTTCGAGGTGTACGACGTTCAGTCGCCGGTTCCCGGACTATTCGTTCACCGTGGGGAAGTACGCCAGGGACAGATCACGCAGGGTGACGCCGTCCTCGCTCAGGTCGACGTGCACCGCCGCAAAGCAATCTCGCGGGCGCACACCGCCACCCACATGATTCACCGAGCATTCCGAGAGCAGCTGGGTGAGACCGCCACCCAAATGGGATCGGAGAACGCTCCCGGAAGGTTGCGGTTCGACTTTCCCAGTCCCGAACCGGTTTCGGGGTCGGTCCTGCGGGACGTCGAGGCGCGTGTCAACGAGTTGCTGATCGAAGACCTCGAGGTTCAGGCACAACTGATGACGCAGGATCAAGCACGGGCGATGGGCGCGATGGCGTTGTTCGGTGAGAAGTACGGATCTGAGGTCCGCGTTATCTCCGTCGGCGACTGGGCTCACGAACTCTGCGGGGGGACCCACGCGCAGCGCTCGGGTCAACTGGGAGTTGTGTCGTTCCTGTCCGAAGGATCCATTGGAGCCGGGATCCGACGGGTGGAGGCGCTTGTCGGCGTGGACGCATACCAGCATCTCGCCGCTGAACATCTGCTCGTGCAGCAGTTGTCGGACCTGGTTAGGGCGCCACGTGACGAGGTGATTTCTCGCGTGGAGCGCACGATCGCTTCGTTGAAGGATGTCGAACGTGAGCTGGCGCGGTTCAAGTCCGCCGACCTGCTGTCCAACGCCGAATCGCTGATGGGTGAGGGTGTCGACGTCTTAGGGATTCGACTGTGGACCTTCAAGGCGCCCGACGGCGTGGCAGGCAAGGAGTTACGCGAACTGGCCCAGCACGCGAAATCTCGGGCGCCGGCGGATCTTGCCGGCGTGTACGTCGGAGCGGCTGTCGCCGACGGAACCACGGCGCTCGTGGTCGCCTGCACCCCGGCGGCGATCGCGGCGGGAATCCGCGCGGGCGACGTGATGACCACGGTGACCGAGCGCATGGGTGGCCGCGGTGGCGGCAAAAACGATATGGCACAGGGCGGGGGAGGAGACCCAACCCAGATCGAGGCCGCCTTCGCCGACGTCGGCGTCGCGATCGGTCGCGCACGGGGGTAGGAGGTCGACCACACCAATGCGACGCGGACGCCGAATAGCCCTCGATCCGGGATCCGTCCGGATCGGTGTCGCCGTGTGTGACCCCGACGGAATCTTGGCCAGCCCGCAAGAACCCGTCTCCGCCGACGACGGTCCGGCCCTGAGGGAACTCATCGCTGAGGTGGAGCCGATCGAGATCGTGATCGGGCTGCCACGGGGCCTCGACGGCAACGAGGGGGCAGCGGCCCATGCAGCAAGAAGCTTCGCTTCCGATATTGCATCAGCAGTGGATTTCCCCGTCCGTTTAGTCGATGAACGGCTTTCGACCGTGCAAGCCCAGCGTGGCTTCCACGATCAAGGCCTCTCGATACGACAGAGTCGAGACATGATCGACAGCGCCGCCGCGTCCGTCGTTCTCCAGCATGCTCTCGATGCCGAGAAGTCGACCGGACAACCTCCCGGCGAGGTTCTCCCATGACGCAGGTCGACGAGTTTTTCAGCGAAGCGGACCAGCTGCCGCCATCGCGAAACGCATCGAGTTGGGCGCGGCGAATCACCGGAATCGCCGTGCTGCTCGCGGTTGCCGCGCTCGCGTGGGGAACGTGGTCCTTCATTTCCGGCGTCACCAGCGGGCCAACGGCCCAGGATGACTACGCCGGCGACGGCACCGGGCAGGTCGAAATCATCGTCGCGCGGGGAGACACCTTGACCGCGATTGGCCAAATCCTGCAGGAGGCGGGCGTCGTGCTGTCCGTCCAGGCCTTCGTTGATGCAGCTGAAGCGAACGAAGACGCCGCATTCATTGGCCCCGGGAAGTACACCCTGCGACGCCAGATGAGTGGATCCAGCGCGGTGATTTTGATGCTCGACCCGGCGTCTCGAGCAGACAGTCGATTGGTGCTTCCCGAAGGTCTTCGACTACCCCAGACCGTCGACATCGCTGCAGAGTCGTCTTCACTGCCGCGCTCGGAGTTCGATCAGGTCCTGGACAACCCGGGAGTGCTGCCCCTTCCGTCGTGGGCAGAGCAGCGGCCCGAAGGCTTCATGTTCCCCGCCACGTACAACCTCGCCGGCGACGAAACCGCAGAACAGATCTTGTCGAGTCTGGTGGAGAGGTTCGATGAGTCGGCGCAATCGCTCGATCTCGTGGCACGCGCGGAGGAAATTGAACGAACCCCGTATGAGGTGCTCATCGTCGCCTCACTGGTGCAGGCCGAGGTGCTTCCAGGGGACATGCGTAAAGCCGCTGCAGTCGTGTACAACCGCCTAGATGACGGTATGCCGTTGCAATTCGACTCGACGGTCTCCTATGCCCTCGGCATTACCGAACTCCAACTCTCGGCTGACCAGCTGGAAACGGAATCGGAATACAACACGTACCAAAACACCGGTCTCCCGCCGACTCCCATCAACTCACCGGGTGAGGCCGCGTTGGAGGCGGCGCTCGATCCGGCCAAGGCCAAGTGGCTGTACTTCGTCACGGTCAACCCCGACACCCGGGAAACGAAGTTCGCCCGCGACTACGACCGATTCCTGAAACTCAAGTCTCAGTTGCAGGAGTACCTCGCGGAGAACGGTTAATGCGCCGCGCCGCCGTTCTGGGCTCGCCGATATCTCACACTCGCTCTCCGGATCTGCATCGCGCGGCCTACGCCGAACTGGGCCTGGATTGGACGTACGACGCGATCGAGTGCAACGACCGTGACTTCGCTGCGTTCTTCGCCGGCCTTGACGAGCAATGGCAGGGGCTGAGCTTGACGATGCCGTTGAAGGAAGTCGTTCTTGATGTCGTTGAGGATGTGGATGATCGAGCGCGCCAGGTGCATTCCGCAAACACCGTTTGGCGAACAGCCGGCTCGTCATCGTGGCGGGCCACCAACACCGACATCCCCGGAATCTGTTCCGCGCTTGGCGATGTCGGTGTCGACCGTCTCGAGCGGGTTCGGATTCTGGGAGCAGGTGCGACTGCGCGCAGCGCCGTGGCGGCGGTGGCCGAGATGGGGGCGGTGAGCATCGTCGTTCATGCCCGCCGACCAGAGGCTGCCGACGAGGTGGTCCGCCTGGCTCGCGACCTAGGTTGTTCCAGCCGCGGCGCAGATTTGGACGTGCAGTGGGGTGAGGACGATCTGCTCATCAGCACCCTGCCGGCCGACGCGGGAGCCCCGTGGGCCGCGGCCCTGGACGCCGACCGGATCGGCCACACCGCGCTCTTGGACGCCAGCTACCACCCGTGGCCGACCCCGCTGGCTCAGGCGTGGGCTCGCCACGCCCCCGTAGCACCCGTGGCCAGCGGGCGAGACATGCTCTTGTGGCAAGCGGTGGACCAAGTCCGCTTGATGACCGGTGCCGTGACCGATGCGAATCTGGCCCGGGTCGCTCAGGTGATGCGCAGCGCGCTATCCACAGATGGAAGTAGTCCCTAGCGCTCGGACACGTCGAGTTTCTACCGTCGCATCGTGGAGGGGACTCTCGGCGAGAAAGCCACGACGATTGTCCTGTGGTTGTGGTTCATCGGGTGGGCCTTCGAGCTCGCCCGGATCGATATTCGAGAGCATCGATTGCCCAACCGGATGGTTGCCGTGTGTTTCGCTGGGTGCGTCATTGCGTCCCTCATGCATGCCATCGTGGTCGCAGACTTCACCGCACTAGTGACGCCTGCCATCGCCAGCCTTGCCGCGGCGACGTGTTTCGTCATCGGGCACGTGAGCGGCGGCATCGGGATGGGGGATGTCAAGTTCGCTCTCGTGACTGGCTGGATGCTGGGAACAATTGGCTGGAGCGCAGTCTGGTGGGGGCACGTCGTCGCTTTCGTCATCGCGGGTGTCGTAGTGGCCGGTGGGTGGCTCCTGGGCGGGTGGCGGCGAGACCGTCCCATCGCGTTCGGACCCTTCATGGGCCTCGGCGTCATCGTTGCCGGTGCTGCCGCACTCGGATCAGTCGGCTGACTTCGCGCCGGACGGAGGTGCGGGAGAGGGTGATGCCGTTACCTGACAGACTTCGACCATGATCCGATGGCTTACGGCGGGTGAATCACACGGGCAGGCCCTCACGGGGATCGTGGAGGGAATCCCGGCCCATGTTGAGGTGTCCAGTAGCGACATCGAGCATGACCTCGCCCGGCGTCGACTGGGTGCGGGCCGTGGCGCACGCATGAAATTCGAGGCCGACGCCGTGCGAATCCTCGGCGGCGTGCGGCATGGAAGGACCCTGGGTGCCCCCATCGCCATCGAGGTCGGGAACTCGGAGTGGCCGAAGTGGGACAAGATCATGTCGGCCGATCCGGTACCCGCGGAAGAAATCGCCGACCTGGCGCGCAATGCACCCCTCACGCGACCACGGCCGGGGCATGCAGACCTGGTGGGAATGCAGAAGTACGGCTTCGACGACGCCCGCCCCGTCTTAGAACGTGCCAGTGCCCGAGAAACAGCCGCCCGAGTTGCTCTCGGCGCGGTGGCCCGAGCCATGCTGCGCCAGGTAGCCGATGTGCAGGTCATCAGCCACGTTGTGCGCATCGGAACCGTGGAGGCGCCAGCATCGAGTGTTCCGGGACCGGCAGATGGCGACACCATCGACGCCGATCCGGTTCGCTGCCTCGATGAAGCGGCATCAGCTGCGATGCAAGAGGAGATCGCCCAAGCCCATAAGGACGGCGACACTTTGGGTGGCGTCGTGGAAGTGGTGGTGCACGGACTGCCCCCGGGCCTGGGATCACATGTCCACTGGGACCGTCGCATAGATGCGCGGCTGGCTGCGGCGCTGATGGGAATTCAGGCAATCAAGGGTGTTGAGGTCGGTGATGGCTTCACCTTGGCGGCCACTCGCGGATCCAAGGCTCAAGACGAAATCGTTAACGACGGTGGCCTGACCCGCACATCAGGACGTTCTGGTGGCACCGAAGGGGGCATGACGACGGGGGAGGTGCTGCGGGTGCGCGCCGCGATGAAGCCCATCTCGACCATTCCCCGAGCCCTGGCGACCGTCGATGTATCCACCGGAGAAGCCTCGCAGGCGATCAACCAACGATCCGACGTGTGCGCCGTGCCCGCCGCCGGCGTGGTCGCTGAGGCCATGGTGTTGCTCACCCTGGCTGATGCCTTCGCGGAGAAGTTCGGCGGGGATAGCGCCGATGAAATGGCGCGCAACCTTCAGGCCTATCTGGACAACCTGGCGATCCGCTGATGGCACCCCGAGCGATCATCATTGGAGCACCCGGGGCAGGCAAGACAAGCGTGGGGCGGCGAGTAGCCGACCGTTTGGGCGTGCCATTCCACGACAGCGATGCCGCGATCCAGAAGCGGGCCGGTAAGCCTGTGTCCGACATCTTTCTCTCGGACGGCGAGGCCGAGTTTCGGCGCCTCGAACGTGAGGTGATCGCCGAGTCCCTTCGGGATGCCGACGGTGTCCTGTCCGTGGGTGGCGGCGCTGTCCTCGACCCAGAAACGCGTGAGGCCTTTTCACGCCACACTGTTGTCTGGCTCGAAGTGGACCTCGCCAGCGCCACGAAGAGAGTAGGCATGAACAGCGCACGTCCACTCCTGATGGGAAACGTGCGCGGGACCATGGCGACGATGCTCAACGAGCGCACACCCCTTTATCAAGAGGTCGCGACCGTCACCGTCGACACCAGTGGACGACCGTTGAAAGAAGTCGTCAATGACGTGGTCGAGGAGCTCAAGCGCGTCGGGACACCGTCGTGACGGCTTCGTGCACGATTCCCGTGACCGCGGAGCACGAGTACTCGGTCATTATCGGTCGTGGGCTCCTTGGTGAATTGCCGCAGTTGTGTGCCGGAGCACAGCGGGTCGCCATCATCCACTCTGCTGCCCTGGCAACGTCCGCGGAGGCTATCCGCGACGACCTTCAAGATGGCGGCTTCGAGTGTTTCCTGATTGAAGTGCCGGATGGCGAGGACGCCAAGACCGCCCCGGTGGCCTCCTTTGTGTGGGAGACGCTTGGTACCTGTGGCTTCACTCGATCCGACGTCATCGTTGGTTTAGGTGGCGGTGCGACGACGGACCTGGCGGGATTCGTTGCAGCGACCTGGCTGCGTGGCGTGAAGGTGATTCAGATTCCCACAACGGTGCTCGCCATGGTGGACGCCGCCGTCGGCGGTAAGACGGGTATCAACTCCGATGCTGGCAAGAACCTGATCGGATCGTTCCACAGCCCGCACGGAGTGTTGTGCGACATGAACGCTCTCGGATCTCTCCCCCCGAACGATCTTCTGTCTGGATTTGCCGAAATCGTCAAGGTCGGTTTCACCCACGACGCCTCCATCCTGACGGACATCGAGGAACGCGGAGAGGCCTGTGTGGACCCGGTAGGAGACCTCCTGGCAGACCTTGTCCGACGTGCGGTTCAGGTTAAGGCCGACGTCGTTGCGGTGGACTTCAAGGAGACCGGCGCAGGAGGCGGAGTCGGACGGGCGGCCTTGAACTACGGGCACACCTTCGGGCACGCGATCGAGCGGGTCGAGAGTTATCGCTGGCGTCACGGTGCCGCCATCAGCGTCGGCATGGTCTACGTGGCCGAGCTCGCCAGACTCGGGGGAAAGCTCACCGAAGCAGATGTCCAGCGCCATAGAGATCTGCTCCAACAACTCGGTCTTCCTACGAGGTACCCCGGGGATCGTTGGGATCAATTGTTATCCGCCATGCAGGTCGACAAGAAAGCCCGCGGCAGTGTTCTTCGCTTCGTCATCTTGAACGGTTTGCAGAATCCGGTGTTCTGGGAAGGGCCCGACCCAGCGCTCCTGCACGCCGCATATGGCGCTGTGACCGCGTAGGCTTGTTGTCATGTCCGATGGTCAGCATCGCGTGTGGGTGCTCAACGGCCCGAACCTGAATCGTTTGGGAACGCGCGAGCCGGACATCTATGGCGATACGAACTACGAGAGCGTCGTCGAGGGAATCGAGCACGAGGCATCTAACCTGGGTTTCACTGCGGTTGTCCGACAAACCAACGATGAAGCCGAATTGATCGCTTGGTTGCACGATGCAGCAGACCAATCGGTTCCGGTGATCATTAATCCGGCGGCCTTCACCCACTACTCCTATGCGGTGCGCGACGCCTGCGCCCTACTGACGGCACCCTTGATCGAAGTGCACCTGAGCAACCCACTCGCCCGGGAGGAATTTCGGCACACCTCGGTCGTCGGCGGTGTTGCCAACGGAACGATCTCCGGTTTCGGGCTGGACTCATACCGGCTGGCGCTTCGCGCACTCGCCGGTCTGCAGTCCTCATCGTGACGGTTCACCACAAGCGACGCTCTCGACTACGGGACGCGTTGTCGGCGGATTCTGGGGGCGTCTTCGTTACCCGGGACCTGGCGTCCGTTCGCTACTTGACCGGCTTCTCCGGAAGCAACGCCACCGTGGTCATCGGCACCGATGAGGTGCATCTGGTTACCGATGGCCGGTACCGCGAGCAGGTAGCTCACGAAAGTCCGGATGTAGTCGCCATCATTGATCGCGACGTTGTTGGTGCGATGCGTGGCCTGTGCACGGGCTGCGAAATCGACCTCGATGACAGAACGCCGGTCGGGATCGCGCAGCAATTGACCGAGGCCGGCCTGACAGTGCGCGCCGTTGCCGACCCGGTCGCGCCGTTGCGGATGGTCAAGGACGCACAGGAGCTAGACGCGCTGTCGCGCGCCGGTCACATCACCGCCCGGGCCCTCGAGCAGGTTGCCGACACCATCACTGTTGGTGACCGCGAGGCGGACGTTGCTCGTCGGCTCGAGGCTGCTTTTGCCGAATGGGGGGCGGAGGATCGAGCGTTTGCCACCATCGTCGCTGGTGGGGAGAATTCCGCGCTGCCGCATCACCGCGCCGGTGACCGCCAGCTCGCCATGGGAGATCTTCTTGTGATCGACTGCGGCGCGAAGGTCGAGGGCTATCACGCAGACATGACGCGCACATTTGTCGTCGGGGCTGCGCCGGACGAGTGGCAACACGAGATCCACTCGCTGGTGCTCCGAGCGCAGGAAGCCGCGCGCGACGCACTTGCGCCGGAGGTGATCGCGGGCGACATTGACGCAGCCGCGCGAGAGCTCATCACCCAGGCGGGCTTTGGTGAAGCGTTCGCGCACGGGACCGGCCATGGCGTTGGTTTGGACATCCATGAGCAACCGATGCTGTCTGCTCGCAGCTCAGCAGTGCTGCCTGAGCACGCGGTTGTCACGGTGGAACCGGGGATCTACCTGCCCGGCAGGGGAGGAGTGCGCATCGAGGACACTGTCGTGGTCGCTCATGCGCCGCAGGTCTTGACTGATCTGGAGCGCGGACTGACTAGAGTCGGCTAACTGCAGGGGCGTCCGACTGTGGTGGCAGCGCGAGAATGTTCGAACGCGAGATGGACGAGCGCGGGAATGTAGATACGTGAGAGTGGAGAGCGTGGCGTGGCGACGACAAATGATCTGAAGAACGGGTTGGTCTTGAACCTTGATGGCCAACTGTGGTCCATAGTGGAGTTCCAACACGTCAAGCCCGGTAAGGGCGGAGCTTTCGTTCGCACGAAGCTCAAGAACGTCATGTCCGGCAAGGTGGTGGACAAGACGTTCAATGCCGGAGTGAAGGTAGAGACAGCCACGGTGGACCGTCGCGACATGCAGTACCTGTACCGCGACGGAGATGACTTCGTCTTCATGGACAGCTCCACCTACGAGCAGTTACCCGTCCCCTCCGCCGTCGTTGGCGAGGCCGAGAAGTACCTACTGGAGAACAACAGTGCCAACGTTTCGGTACACGACGGTAGTCCGATCATCGTGGAGTTGCCGGCGTCGGTCGAGTTGATGCTCACGTACACCGAGCCGGGAGTCCAAGGCGATCGCTCCACCGGTGGCACCAAGCCTGCGACACTCGAGACGGGCGCAGAGATTCAAGTACCGCTGTTCATCGAATCTGATACCAAGGTCAAGGTGGATACCCGCGATGGTTCGTACCTCGGCCGCGTGAACGACTAAGTGGCGGCACGCGGCAAGGCCCGTAAGCGGGCCTTGGACATCCTGTTCGAGGCCGATGCTCGCTCGGTCCCCGTCGGAACCGTGCTTGCCGAGCAGGTGCGCCGCCGTGAGGCTGCGGGCGAGGATCCGCTCAATGAATACACGGTCACGGTCGTGGAGGGCGTACGCGCACACCAGGCGGCGATCGATGCAACTCTCGTCGCGTCGGCCCACGGTTGGACATTGGAGCGGATGCCCCTTGTGGATCGGGCCATCCTGCAAGTGGCCGTGTTCGAGATCTCGTTCGCAGACGATGTGCCCAACGCGGTAGCTATCTCGGAGGCTGTTCGCCTGGCCACGGATCTGTCGACGGATGAATCACCACAGTTCGTCAACGGAGTTCTGGCTGCTGTCGCGTCCTCGTCCCGTCAGTCGAAGTAAACGTGCCCCGGGTGGGATTCGAACCCACACTGGACGGTGTTTGAGACCGCTTCCTCTACCGGTTGGGATACCGGGGCGACGGCCACACAGTAGTGCCGCGCATTGTGCGTTGCGCCGAAGACCCGCGAGGTGCGCCGGGCAGAGATCATCTCCCGCTGGGTGCGTAGTGTGGCACCGTGAGCGACGTGGCCACCCGGGTGATTGTTGCGGAGGATGAGGCCGTCATCCGGATGGACTTGGTGGAGATGCTGAAGGAGCTCGGTTACGACGTCGTCGCCGAAGCCTTCAATGGAGAGCGCGCAGTTGAACTGGTTCGAGAGCACCGACCGGATCTTGCATTTTTGGATATTGCGATGCCGGTGCGTGACGGGCTGTCGGCAGCCGAGGAAATCTCGCGGGACAACCTGTGCGCGGTCGTCATGGTGACCGCCTTCAGTCAGCGAGACGTCGCGATGAAGGCTGCGGAAGCTGGAGCGGTCGGATACGTGGTGAAGCCCTTCACGATGGCGGATCTCGAACCGAGCATCGCCTTGGCGCTGGCTCGATGGCGCCAGATCCAAGATTTGCAGGGGCAGGTGGAGGCATTGGGGGACCGAGCGAAGGTTCGGGAGGAAGTCGAGCGCGCCAAGGCGGTCCTCCAGGAGCGATTCGGTTTGTCTGAACCAGAAGCCTTCTCGTGGCTGCGCAAGGCGGCGATGGATCGCCGTGTCACCTTGTCGGAGGCCGCGACAGCGCTTCTTTCGGGCCAGGTCACGCCCTAAGCGCCACCACGAGGCCTGACGGGAGGCCTCGTACACCTGCTCAACGACGCTGGTGGGGACGCGCTTGGGGGTCGCGCTTGGGGGTATTGGCACGATTCAGGAGGGGAGGGGAATCCCTCTCTAGGTCACATTCCGGTCACGAATGGGCTAAGGACGGGGCCTCGGTTACCACTCCGAAACACCCCACGCCTACTGTTATCCCACTACGACGGCGATCGCCGTTGTTTCGTATGTCCAAGGAGAACTGCATGAAGCGCACTATGGCCCTCAAGGCCGTCGCTGTGCTCGGCGCTGCCTCCCTCGCACTCGCTGCTTGCAGCAGCGGTGACGACGAGGCTGCTCCGGCAGAGACGACTGCTGAAGAGACTGCAGCCGAGGAACCCACGGAGGAAGAGGCTCCTGAAGAGGAGGCTGCCGAGGAGACCGCGGCTGAGGAAGTAGAAGAAGAAGCCACTTGCCAGACCGACACCCTGATCGTTGGATCGATGTTGCCGGCTACCGGTGACCTTGCGTTCCTCGGGCCGCCCGAGTTCGCTGGTGTTGAGAAGGCCATCGCGGAGGTCGACGCTGGAGGCGGAGTCCTCGGTAACCCGATCACCTACATCGAGGGTGACTCTGGCGACACCACCACGGATATCGCCAGCCAGACCGTCGACTCGCACCTGTCCCAGGGCGTTCAGGCGATCATCGGCGCGGCATCCTCGGGTGTTTCGCTGACCGTCATCGACAAGATCACCTCCAACGGTGTGGTCCACTTCTCGCCGGCCAACACGGCGCCTGCTCTGACCACGTACCCGGACAACGGCCTGTACTTCCGTGTTGCGCCGTCTGACGTCCTCCAGGGTGCGGTCATCGCAGCTGACGCGATCAACAACGGCGTGGAGTCCATGGCCGTTGTTGCCCGTCAGGATCCGTACGGTGAAGGCCTGAAGGACGCTGTGGTCAAGGACTTCAGCGATGCTGGTGGAACCATCACCGCTGATCTGCTGTACGACCCCGCTGCTCCGTCCTTCGAGGCTGAGGTAGCCGAGATTGTGGCGAGCGGACCGCAGGCAGTTACCGTGATCGGCTTCGAAGAGTCGGTCAAGCTCCTGCAGGAGATGATCAAGCAGGGCGCTGGCCCGCAGGACATCCAGATCTACCTGGTGGATGGCAACATCTCGACCACCGCGTACGAGGATTTCCCGGCTGGCACCATGAACGGAACTCGGGCGACCGTGCCTTCGGGCGAGGCCGACCTGACTGCGTTCAACGAGAGCCTGCTTGAGGTCGATCCCGACCTCACGGACTTCGCCTACGGCGCACAGTCCTACGACGCCGCCATGCTCATCGCCCTGGCCGCTGAGGCTGCAGGATGCGCCGACGGCGCGTCCATCGCAACCGCGCTGCCTGAGGTCGCCGGTAACGGTGGCGAGGCGTGTGACAACTGGGCGGACTGCAAGGCACTGCTCGACGCCGGTACTGATATCGACTTCCAGGGTGTAACTGGCCCGGTCGACTTCAACGAGTACGGCGATCTCGCGCAGGGCACCATTGAGGTGAACGAGTACACCTCGAACACTGAGTTCGAGTCACTGGGCAAGATCACCGCTGACGTGCCGCTGCCGTAGCAGCAAGTCACCACGTGTGTGGGCCCCGTCTCCTCCGGGAGGCGGGGCCCACCGCTTTCTAGGCGAACCTGCTCCCCGGAACCGCGAAATTGCTACCTGACAGGGCGATACCGCGCTCTGATCACGTGCCCCAGAGGCCTCGCTCCAGGTCCACAGGTCGTTTCGAGGCACTCGTTGGGGGGTGTCCCCGCAACGACGCTGCACACTTGCCCCCGGCCATCGGTGGACAACCCGTCAGTGCTCTTGTCGCGGAAGGGCCTGCTCAGACCTTGGTGGTGGGAGTTCGGGCGGATGCGGTGGCCCTAGGTCCGCTTAACGTCTGCTCCGAGCGCTCCGCTGTGTGTGGAATGTCGTGTTCGGGCAGCGCTTGCTGGCGGTCAGGCTTGGGCAAGCGTGCCGAGGTACAGCTCGATGACCTTCGGGTCGTTGGCGAGATTCTTGCCGCTACCGGTATACGCGTTCTTGCCCTGGTCGAGGACGTAACCCCGATCGACGATCTGCAAACATCGGCGTGCGTTCTGCTCCACGATGATGATCGTGACGCCTGTCTTGTTGATCTCGCGCACCCGGACGAAGACCTCATCCTGCAAGGCGGGGGATAGGCCGGCGCTGGGTTCATCGAGCAACAGCACGCTCGGCTCCATCATGAGCGCGCGTCCCATGGCAACCATTTGACGCTCGCCGCCTGAGAGTGACCCTGCGCGTTGCTTCCGCCGCTCGCCCAACGTGGGAAATAGGTCCACCACCGTGTCGAACCGCGCCGAGAAACTCTTGGGGTCTTGGAAGGCGCCCATCTCCATGTTTTCCTCAATGGTGAGCGAGGGGAACACGTTGTTGGTTTGCGGCACGAAGCCCACGCCTCGTCGCACGAGCTGATCGGCCCTGAGATTCGTGATGTCCTCGTCACGCAGCAGCACAGCGCCGGTGTTGATGTGGACGAGGCCGAAGATCGCCTTCAGAAGGGTTGACTTGCCCGCTCCATTGGGTCCGATGATGCCGACGAGTTCCCCGTCCTTGGCGTACAGATCGGAGCTGTTAAGGATGTTGACCCCGGGGAAGTAGCCGGCGTACAGGCCGTCGGCCCGCACCAGCGCCCCGACCGCCTCTGACTTGTGCACCTGTTCCATCGTCGCCGCGTGGGGTGTGGCGAGTTGTTCGGCATTCGTATCCAGTTCGCTCTCGAAGACGTGCGCGTTATCTGGGTCGTCGGGCCCGGCGAGGTCGGCTGGCTCGGTGTAGTTCATGCGCTGTCTCCGTCCGAGGATTCGGTGAGTGATTCCCCAGTCTCGGTCAACTGGGCCTCGTGGTGGGCTCCCAGGTAAGCGTCGATCACCGCCTGATCCTTCATCACGGCATCCGGAGGACCCTCGGCGATGACCTCACCCTGGGACATGACGATGACCCAGTCACTGATGTCGTGCACCATGTCCATGTCGTGCTCAACGAAGAGCACGGTGGTGCCCTCTTCTCGCATGGTCTTGATGTGGCCAAGGAGGCTCTGCTTCAAGGCCGGGTTCACGCCCGCCATTGGCTCGTCAAGCATGATGAGTTCTGGATCCGCCATGAGAGCGCGAGCCATCTCGAGCAGTTTGCGCTGGCCACCGGAGAGCGACCCGGCGAAATCGCCGATCTTCTCGTGCAGGTTGAACCGTTCGAGCAGCCCCATAGCCTTCTCGCCAACTGACTTTTCCTGGGAATTCCACAGGAAGGGAAATATGGCCGCGAAGAAGCGCTCACCCGTCTGGTGCTTGGCGCCGAGTCGCATATTGTCGATCACGGTCATGCGGCTGAGGGCCTTGGTCAGCTGGAAGGTGCGCACCATGCCGATTCGAGCGAGCTTGTACGGTGCCGTCCCGTCCACCTGGCGGTCGTTGAATGTCCAGGTGCCCTCGTTGGCATTGTCGAATCCGGTGATCAGGTTGAAGAACGTCGTCTTCCCCGCACCGTTGGGCCCGATGAGGGCGGTGATCGCCCCACGCTGAATCTCGACGTGTTCCACATTCACCGCTGTGAGGCCGCCAAAGGACCGGCGAACGTGGTCGGCGACCATGATCGGGTCGGGCTTGGGTACGCCGGGGCGGGGTTCCACGGTGGCCAGCGCTGCCTGGGCGGACGCAGCTCTGGAGCCAGAGACTGCTTGGTCATTTGGCATCGAGCGCCAACTCCCTTCTGTCTCCGAAGATGCCTTGAGGCCGGAAGACCATCAAGGCGATCAGTCCCGAGCCCATGAGAACGAAGCGAATATTGCCGACGTCGGTTGGCTGCAGGAAGTCGATCCAGCCTGCCTGGATGGCCTGTCCGAGGAACTCGCCCGTGCCGGCCAGGATCATCCAGAACAAGATGGCGCCGACGATGGGGCCGAACACCCGCGCCGCCCCACCGAGCAGCAGAATCGTGTAAGCGAAGAAGGTGAACTCCGGTCGGAATGTGTCCGGCTGCACCGACTGTTTGGCGACGGCCCAGACGATGCCGCCGAAGGCTCCGATCACGCCTCCGAGCATCAGAGCCTGCAGTTTGTAGGCGAACACGTTCTTGCCAAGAGAGACCACGGCGGCTTCGTCCTCGCGGATGCCACGGACGATCCGGCCCCACGGCGAACGCACTAGGAGCCACACCAGGAGCGTGAACAAGGCCACCAGGATCCAGCCGACGATGACCACCCACAGGTCCTGCCGCGTCCAACTCAACACAGGCAAACTCTGGAAATCAGCCGGCAGGGGGTTGGTGTCGTGGAAGTCCTGGCCAAGCTTTCCGTTGAGGCCCTGCGCGCCCCCAAGAACATCCTTGAAGGCGATCGAGCGCACGGTGAGACGGACCAACTCACTGAAGGCGATGGTCACGATGGCGAGGTAATCGGCCCTTAAGCGTAGGGTCGGAATACCCAGAATCAGCGCGATCACGAGGGCGACGATCACGCCCACCACGATGGCCAGCCACAGGCTCAGGTCGAAGGTAAGAACGATTACGCCAACCGCATACGAGCCCGCGGCGACGAACGCCACCTGACCGAAGTTCAGTAGCCCGGTGTACCCGAACTGGACGTTGAGGCCGATTGCTGCGAGGCAGTAGATGATGGCCTGAATACCGATGGCCTGCGTGAGGGTCTGGGTGAGGACAAAACTCCAATCCATGTCAGCCCACTCTCTCGCGTCTGCCGAGGATGCCCTGCGGGCGAATCATCAGGATCACGATCATGACAAACAGGGCGCCGACGGTCTTCATCTCTGTTGGAATCACCAGACTGGTGAGCTGGATGAAAACCCCGACGACGAGGGCACCGATGATCGCGCCGTAGACGGTGCCCAGACCGCCGAGGATGACCGACGCAAAGATGATCAGGAGGACTCGCTGCCCCATGTTCCAGATGTTGTCCTGGGTCAAGCCGAGGTAGATGCCGCTGAAGGCGGCCAGCCCAGCGGCGAGTGTCCACACGACCGCGATCACTTTCTCCACATCGATGCCCGTTGCCGATGCCAGGGCGGGGTTGTCCGAGACCGCGCGGGTGGCCTTACCGATCCGTGAGCGTTGCACCCAGATGACCGTGAGGATCAGCGCGATGGTCGCGAGCCCCGCGAGGATGAGTGCCTTGGGGGTAGTGCTGACCGGGCCGATCTCGATGCCCGCTTGGCCGGCATACTGGTTGAAGTTTCGCGGCGCGCCACCGAAGAACAGGGCCACGCCATATCGGATCACGATGGCCAGACCGATGGTGATAATCATCATGGCGATCAGTCCGGTCTTGCGACGGCGCAGGGGACGCCACAGGACTTTGTTCTGGCCCCAGCCGAAGAGCACCGCCGCGATGACGATGGCGATCGGGGCGGCGATGATGATGTGCAGACCCGCCTCGTTCAGGATCAGTGCCGTAAATGCACCGAGGGTCAGCAGGTCGCCATGGGAGAAGTTGGTGAGGCCCGTGGTGCCGAAAACGAGGTTCAGTCCGAGCGCCCCGAGAGCAATCATGATGCCGAATAAGACGCCGTCGAAAAGCAGTTGCAGGACTTGATCACCGGAGACGTCCAGGAAGCCACCGTCGTTCCCGCCACCGCCTTCACCCTCGACGAGTTTGGTGATGATCTTCTTTTCCCCACCGAGGACCAGGAGGGATCGGCTTGCATCCTCAGGAGTCTCCAGTGCAATGCCGTCAGGCAGCGTCGTCACGTCGATTTCGATGGCGTAGGTGCCGCCTCCTGGTAGCGGAATCGCAAAGTCGCCGTTCGCGTCGGATGTTGCCGTATCGCTGAACCCGGCATCGTCGCTCACCGTGATGGATACGTCCGGGATGCTCGACCCGTCCGGGGCGGTGAAGTTCCCGACGAGCGTGGCATCCACGGCGTGGGCCGCTGACGCGCCGAGAATGGTCACACCCAGGAGGGACAGAACCGCCAGCACCAGCGCCGAGACTGCGGCGCGGACTGCGATCAGCACGAAGCCAACCTCCCGAGGTCGCCTGACGGCGTTGCTCGCCGATCAGAGAATCCGCGCCACACTAGCGGCCCAACCGGCGATTTGGGACCCGGTCGCCCCAATTGCCATATTTCGTTACTACTTCGCTACCGGCCGTACGAGGCAGGTCAAGCGAGCGGTGCAGACAGGACGGTCGGCATCGTCGACGATCCGGATTTCCATGCAAATGACGGTGCGCCCGGCCGAGAGGACCAGGGACTCACCGCGCACGTGACCGGACGTCACTGATCGGTGGTGGGTGCAATTCAGGTCGATCCCGACCACCACGCTTTCGGGTGCGACGAGCAGGGTGCCGTGGATCGAGCCGAGTGACTCGGCGAGCACGGCACTGGCCCCTCCATGAAGGAGCCCCAAGGGTTGGGTGTTGCCTTCGACGGGCATTGTCGCGACAACGCGCTCGCGATCCGCCGAGATGAACTCAATGCCCAGCTTCTCGCCGAGTGCCCCCACGCCCCATTGAGTCAATGTGTCGAGAACATCATCGTGCACCGCGTCATCTCCCATACCGACAGCGTAGGTCCCGCGGCGCCATCGCGTAGTTGCAACAGGGATGGGCGAACGTCCGGAGTAAGCGTCCGGAGCAAGCCGTCAGAAAAGCCTAGGATCGGAGTATGGCTGATCCTGAACGCTTATTAGTGCTCGACGGACATTCGTTGGCCTACCGAGCGTTCTACGCCTTGCCGGTGGAGAACTTCAGTACGAGCACAGGTCAACCGACTAACGCTGTGTACGGGTTCACGTCCATGTTGGTCAATCTGCTGCGTGATGAGAAGCCGAGTCACGTCGCGGTGGCCTTCGACGTCTCACGCCGCAGTTTTCGAACCGAGAAGTTCCCGGACTACAAAGCCACGCGGTCGGCGTCACCGGAAGGATTCAAGGGCCAGATCGAACTGATCAAAGAGGTGGTGCGCGCTTTCGGGGTGAATTGGCTCGAATTAGAGGGGTTCGAGGCCGACGACATCATCGCCACGCTGGCTACCCAGGCAGCCGCCCGCGGCCTGACCGTCGGCATCGTGAGCGGTGACCGTGACACCTTCCAGTTGGTCGACGAACGGACCACTGTGCTCTACCCACGCAAGGGAGTATCAGATCTCGCTCGGATGACACCCGAAGCCATCGTCGAGAAGTACGGATTGAATCCCGGGCAGTACGCCGACTTCGCGGCCCTACGCGGCGACCCGAGCGACAATCTTCCCGGCATTCCCGGCGTAGGGGAGAAGACCGCAGTCAAGTGGCTGAACGCCTACAGCGACCTTGCGGGGTTGATCGATCATGTGGACGAGGTGAGCGGGAAGGTTGGTGACGCTTTGCGCGGTGCCGTGCCGCAGGTGCTCGTCAACCGTGAACTCACTGAGTTGGTCCGAGACGTACCCGTGGCGGTTGATCTCGACTCCCTGCAATGGCGCGAGTGGTCCAGGACTTCTGTCGGCGAGTTGTTCGACAGTTTGCAGTTCGCGGCGTTGCGGTCACGGGTCGAGTCCCTTCCACACGGCACGGGGGGTGACGATTCGTACGACAACCGTGGCCATGACGAGCCACCCGCCATGGACATTGAGATACGCGAGGCGGGCGCCGTGCCGCAGGTGCTGGCGGACGTCACCGTTGGTGCCATGGCGTTTCGTGGAACCTGGGCAGCGGGGCGCGGCGTGATCGACGCGGTTGCCGTCTGCGACGGCACGTCGGTGGTCGTGATGCCCCTCGGCGGTGACGAGGATCGGGACGCGCTCCACGCGTGGCTGATGGATTCGTCCGTCGACAAGCGCATTCACGATGTGAAAGGGCCCGACCTTGCCCTGCTGACACACACCGGCGGTGACGCGGTGATCGAGGGGGTATCGGTGGATACGGCGCTGGCGGCCTACCTCGACAGCCCCGGGGCTCGTTCCTACGCGCTCGAGGACGTCGCGACACGGCTTCTCGGTCGCACGTTGGACGACCAACACGATTCCGGGCAGTTGGCCTTTGATGGCGGAGGTGAGGAGGAACTCCACGGACTCGGGACCCAAGCTCGGGCAGTACATGACATCGCGGAGGTCGTTCAGGAACGCTTGAAAGACGAGAACATCTACTCGCTGCTCGCTGAGATGGAGATTCCTCTGGCTGGGCTCTTGGCGCGCATGGAGTACGCAGGCATCGCTGTGGATCGCGCCGGATTGCAAGGCCTGTCCGAGGAGTTTGGCGCCACCATGCGGGAGGCGGAGAACGCGGCCCACCAAATCGTTGGCCGCACCTTCAATCTGGGATCACCTAAGCAGTTGCAGGAGGTCTTATTCGTCGATCGTGGGTTGCCGAAGACCAAGAAGATTAAAACGGGGTACACCACCGACGCTGAGGCACTGCAGAACCTGTTCGCCACAACCCAGGACCCTGTCCTGGAGCAGTTGCTGGCGTGGCGGGATGTGTCGAAGTTGCGCCAGACGGTGGAGGGGCTGCTGCCCTTGGTCGATGATCACGGACGAACCCACACCACGTTCCGCCAGACGGCCGCAGCCACCGGTCGGCTTTCGTCGTCCGACCCCAATCTGCAGAACATCCCCATCCGAACAGAAGCCGGACGCAGAATCCGCGGTTGCTTCATCGTGGGTGACGGGTTCGAGTCATTGATGACGGCGGACTACAGCCAGATCGAGATGCGCATCATGGCGGACGCGTCGGGCGATGACGGTCTGATCGAGGCGTTCCTAGACGGCGAAGATCTCCATAATTTCGTCGCGGCCAGAGTGTTCGGGGTTGATGAATCCGACGTCGATCCTGAGATGCGGCGCCGCATCAAGGCGATGAGTTACGGCCTGGCCTACGGACTGTCCGCATTCGGGCTAGCGCAGCAATTGCGGATATCGCCGAACGAGGCGCAGGATCTGATGGACGAGTACTTCACTCGATTCGGTGGCGTGCGCGATTACCTCGCCGGGGTCGTGGACGAGGCTCGCAAACGCGGCTACACCGAGACGATGTTCGGGCGCCGGCGGTACCTGCCAGATCTCAATCATGACAATCGTCAACGTCGGGAAATGGCAGAGCGGATGGCTCTCAATGCCCCCATACAGGGGACCGCTGCGGACATCGTCAAGGTGGCGATGCTGAACGTTGACCGGGCCTTGACCGAGCGCAGCCTCGGCTCCCGCATGTTGCTGCAGGTGCACGACGAACTGGTCATTGAGGTGGCTCCGGGCGAAGCACAGGAGGTCGAGGAACTCGTCCGCTCGCAGATGGGCGCGGCCGCGCAGTTGCGGGTACCACTGGATGTGTCGGTGGGGCGGGGATCGAACTGGCAGGCCGCGGGCCATTAGAGCCCGACCAAGGGCCGGATGGGGGCCCGCCACCGCGTGGGTGGCGGATACGTGCGGCTGCGGGGGCTGTCGAGCACCCCTGACCCCCTGCCGTAGCCTTGGGGGGCCCAGCGACCGCTGGATCCTTCGATGTAACGGATCTCCCCTTCTATGAATGCTCCTACGACCTCCACGTCCACTCCTATTCAAGTAGCCGTGAATGACATCGGCTCCGCAGACGATTTTCTGGCCGCGATCGACGCGACCATCAAATACTTCGACGACGGTGACATCGTCGAAGGCACCATCGTCAAGGTCGACCGAGACGAAGTACTTCTCGATATCGGCTACAAGACCGAGGGTGTGATCCCCTCCCGTGAGCTCTCCATCAAGCACGACGTCGATCCGAACGAGGTCGTCGGGGTGGGGGACTCGGTGGAGGCTCTCGTCCTGCAAAAGGAGGACAAAGAAGGCCGGCTGATCCTGTCCAAGAAGAGGGCGCAGTACGAGCGCGCCTGGGGCACGATCGAGAAGGTCAAGGAAGAAGACGGCGTCGTCGAAGGCCAGGTCATCGAGGTGGTCAAGGGTGGACTCATCCTCGATATCGGGCTGCGCGGATTCCTCCCCGCTTCCCTCGTCGAGATGCGCCGAGTGAGGGATTTGCTGCCGTACGTCGGCAAGACCCTCGAAGCCAAGATCATCGAGTTGGACAAAAACCGGAACAACGTGGTGCTGTCCCGGCGGGCGTGGCTCGAGCAGACGCAGTCGGAGGTTCGACAGACCTTCCTGACGCAACTGCAAAAAGGACAGATCCGGTCCGGCGTGGTGTCGAGCATCGTGAACTTCGGAGCTTTCGTCGACCTTGGCGGCGTCGATGGTCTTGTCCACGTCTCAGAGTTGTCGTGGAAGCACATCGATCATCCGTCCGAGGTGGTCGAGGTAGGCACCGAGGTGACCGTTGAGGTTCTCGACGTCGATATGGATCGAGAGCGGGTCTCGCTGTCGCTCAAGGCGACCCAAGAGGACCCGTGGCAGCACTTCGCGCGGACCCATCAGTTGAACCAGGTGGTGCCCGGCAAGGTGACGAAGCTGGTTCCCTTCGGCGCATTTATTCGCGTCGACGAGGGAATCGAGGGTCTGGTGCACATCTCCGAACTCGCCGAGCGGCACATCGAACTGCCCGAGCAAATTGTTCAGGTGGGGGACGAGCTCTTCGTCAAGGTCATTGATATTGACCTCGAGCGTCGACGGATTTCGCTGTCCTTGAAGCAGGCGAACGATTCGGCAGACACCCAGGCCTCAGAAGAGTTTGACCCGTATCTGTACGGCATGGCTCCGGCGTTCGACGAGGCCGGGAAGTACATCGGGCCCGAGGGCTTCGATCCAGAGACCGGTGAATGGAAGACCGATTTCGAGGAGCAGCGGGCGGCTTGGGAGCAGGAGTACGCCGACGCGCACGCACGATGGGAAGCGCATCGCAAGCAGATGAGCGAAGCCCAAGAGGCCGATCAAGCCGCCGCCGTGGAAAGTGGGGACGCGACCTCCTACTCGTCCGAGGGTGAGGACACCGACGGCTCGCTTGCGTCCGACGAGGCCCTGCAGGCGCTGCGCGACAAGCTCACGAACGACTAGCGAGAAACCGGCCAGGTGCGTGTCGGTCTCACCGGGGGAATCGGCTCCGGGAAATCCACGGTGGTCGACGTGCTCGCCGACATGGGCGCCGCGGTCGTCGATGCGGACGAGATTGCTCGCCGCGTGGTCGCACCCGGTTCTTCAGTGCTCGGGCGTTTAGCGGAGAAGTTCGGTTCGGACATCCTGCTCGAGGATGGTTCGTTGGACAGGGCGCTTCTTGCCCAGCGTGCCTTCGCCGATGAACGGGGAACTCGACGTTTGAACGAGATCACGCACCCGGCCATTCGTGAGCAGGCCGAACGCGATATCTCTCGCGCGGAGGAAACTTCACAGATCGTCGTGTATGAAATGCCGCTGCTCGTGGAGAGTGGACAGGTGTCTGTCGTTGATGTGGTCGTCGTCGTGGACGTGCCCGAGTCGATGCAAATCGACAGAGCTGTGCAGCGAGGTATGGACGAGGCGGATGTGCGCCAGCGAATGTTGCGTCAAGTGTCCCGAGAGCAGCGGCTGGAAGCCGCGGACGCCGTGATCGACAACAGCGGCTCATACGAGGCGACGCGCGCACAAGTTGACGCGTTATGGGCGGAGTGGGAAGGGCGACCCGCATGACCAGGCCCGTGACAGATCTCCAGCGAACGGTCGCGCCGTTCGAGGTTGTCTCGGACTACGTGCCCGCGGGGGACCAGCCGCAGGCCATCAAGGAGATTGCCCGACGCATCGATGGTGGTGACAGCGACGTAGTGCTGCTCGGCGCAACCGGAACAGGTAAGTCGGCAACAACAGCATGGCTGGTGGAGCGGTTGCAACGGCCGACATTGGTGATGGCACCCAACAAGACGTTGGCTGCGCAGTTGGCGACAGAGTTCCGAGAGCTACTGCCCAATAACGCCGTCGAGTACTTCGTGTCGTACTACGACTACTACCAACCTGAGGCCTATGTGCCGCAGACCGATACCTTCATTGAAAAGGACTCCTCCATCAATGAGGAGGTAGAACGATTGCGCCACTCCGCGACGAATTCATTGTTGACGCGCCGGGATGTGCTCGTTGTCGCATCGGTTTCGGCCATCTACGGATTGGGCACTCCGCAGGAGTACGTCGATCGGATGGTGCGGCTACGCGTAGGCGAGGAGCGCGAGAGAGATGTTCTTTTGCGAATGCTGGTCGACATCCAGTACACCCGTAACGACATCGCCTTCGAGCGGGGGACCTTTCGGGTTCGCGGGGACACTGTTGAGATTTTTCCGATGTATGAAGAACATCCGGTTCGCATCGAGATGTTCGGAGATGACATCGAGCGATTGATGACGCTGCACCCGGTCACGGGAGAAATCCTGACCGAAGACCAAGAGATGCACATCTTCCCTGCGACCCATTACGTGGCCGGGCCAGAACGCATGGAGCGCGCCATCGGCGACATCGAGGCGGAGTTGCAGGAGCGACTCGCAGAGCTAGAGGCCCAGGGCAAGCAACTCGAGGCTCAGCGGCTACGAATGAGGACCAGTTATGACGTCGAGATGATGCGACAGGTGGGCACCTGCTCCGGTATCGAGAACTACTCGCGCCACATCGACGGTCGGCCGCCCGGCTCCGCACCGCATTGCCTGCTCGACTATTTCCCGGAGGACTTCCTGCTGGTGATCGACGAATCCCACGTCACGGTGCCGCAGATCGGTGCGATGTACGAAGGGGACACCGCGCGAAAGCGAACACTCGTTGAGCACGGCTTCCGCCTCCCCTCGGCGCTGGACAACCGGCCTTTGACGTGGGCGGAATTCGTGGAGCGCATCAAGCAAACGGTGTATCTCTCAGCAACCCCGGGCGCGTACGAACTGGGTCGTGTCGAAGGAGATGTGGTTGAACAGGTAATCCGACCGACAGGATTGGTTGATCCCGAAATTCTGGTGAAGCCGACCGAGGGGCAGATTGATGACCTGATGCACGAGGTGCGCGTGCGTGCCGACCGGGGCGAGCGCGCCCTCGTGACCACGCTTACCAAGCGAATGGCCGAAGATCTGACCGATTACCTGGGAGAACACGGCATCCGAGTGCAGTATCTGCATTCAGAAGTCGACACGTTGCGACGAGTTGAACTCCTGCGTGAACTACGCGCCGGTGTCTTTGATGTGCTTGTCGGCATCAACCTGCTTCGTGAGGGCCTGGACCTGCCCGAGGTCTCGCTGGTCGCGATCTTGGACGCGGACAAGGAAGGCTTCCTGAGGTCCGAAACGTCACTCATTCAGACCATCGGCCGCGCTGCCCGAAATGTGTCCGGTGAGGTGCACATGTACGCAGATGCCGTCACACCATCGATGCGCCAGGCGATCGACGAGACGAACCGTCGTCGAGCCAAGCAAGTCAGGTACAACACCGAGCACGGAATCGATCCGCAGCCCCTTCGAAAGCGGATAGCCGACATCACGGACCTTCTCGTGCGAGAAGAGGCTGACACTGAGGCATTAATCGGCAGTCCATCGGGTGGGACCCCCATGCCGGCCCGTCGAACCGCGTCCATGGCCGAAAGCGAGTTGGTCTCACTCGTCGAGCAACTCACCGCCCAGATGCATCAGGCCGCAGCAGATTTGCAATTCGAACTAGCGGCGCGGCTACGAGACGAAGTGTCTGATTTGAAGACAGAGCTACGCGGGATGCGGGAAGCCACGGGCTAGGCTCACGCCAACCAAACGCACTCTCTGACGGAAGAAGAGTCTCGAACATGGACACGTCGCTGCTCGTGTGGTCGGTCACGATCGGCGCCATCGTTCTCCTGATCTTGATCGACTTCTTCACGGTCACCCGCAAGCCTCATGAAGTGATGTTCCGCGAGGGCATGCTGTGGAGCATCTTCTATATCGGGGTCGCGATCGCTTTCGGGATCATTGTGTGGAATTGGGCCGGAGCGGACTTCGGCACGCAATACTTCACTGCCTACCTGGTTGAAAAGTCCTTGAGCGTGGACAACTTGTTCGTCTTCATCATCATCCTCACCCAGTTCCGAACACCGGCCAACTTGCATCAACGTGTGCTCCTCGTGGGAGTGGTCCTTGCGCTCGTGATGCGCGCCATCTTCATTGCCATCGGCGCGGCGGCGATCTCCCTATTCGCCTTCACATTCGTGCTTTTCGGCGCGTTGCTCCTGTGGACAGGGTTTCAGCTCATGCGTCACCGCAATGAGGATCCGGACCCGATGGACAACATCATCATTCGCAACGTTCGTAAGCGTTACCGGTTCGCCGATGACTACGACGGGACCAAGCTCTTCACCATCATCGATGGCATCAAGGTCGCCACTCCGTTGTTGCTGGTGATGGTCGCGATCGGCGGCACCGACCTTCTTTTCGCACTCGACTCAATCCCAGCGACCTTCGGAGTGACGCAGGAGCCGTATCTGGTGTTCGCGGCCAATGCCTTTGCCCTGCTCGGGTTACGTGCCTTGTACTTCGTGCTCAAAGGTCTGCTCGAAAAACTCGTCTATCTGTCGACCGGCCTAGCGGTCATTTTGATGTTCATCGGTGTGAAACTCGTCCTTACCTACTTCCACGAGGTATTCCCGGAAACAGTGCCAAAAATCGAGACGTCGTGGTCATTGGCTTTCATCGGGGTGGTGCTTGTTGTCGTGACGATCGCTTCCTGGATCAAGACGCGTCGGGATCCGGACGCTATTGCCCATGCGGGTCGCCTGACGGCTACTCCGGAAGAGAAGGCCGGTGAGCAGGCGTAGCGGGACTTGCAGGGGGAGCGGAATCCGTCGGGGACGGCTGCGTTGTGCCGCTGACACCCGCGTCGAGTAGGGCTTGCCGTAGTGCGGCAATTTCGGTGCGCAGTGCTTCGAGATCTTTTTTGACCTCCGACTGTCCCTCCTGGGCCCGTCCGCCGATGCGGGTGACCACCGCCGAGGCAACGGACGCTCCCACCAGGCCTAGAAGCGAGATGCCCACGACCATGAGCCCGACGGCGACAATTCGGCCGTTCGCGGTGACCGGCACGTAATCGCCGTAACCCACGGTGGCCATGGTTACAAGTGACCACCACACAGCATCGCCAAAGGATTTGATATCTGCGCCCTGGGCCCCGCGTTCAGCGTTGAGCACAGCGAGCGAGCTGAGATACGTCAAGAATGCCACCGCGAAGACCACAGCCGTCGCGGTCCGCCCGAAGCGCAACCGGCTGCCCCGGCTGATGAGCCACTGACCGGCGGTGAGCACCCGCAGGACGCGCAGCACTCGGAAGGCAGGAACCGCAACCGCGATGACATCGAGCGGATGGTGAACCAGGTACGCGATGTGCTTGGGGGCCAGGACGGTGCGAAGGGTGAGATCGGCAATGAAGACCACCCAAATGACGTTCATTGCGGTGTCGAGTCGGTCTAGCCCCTGAGAGGTGAGGCCCTCGTCGAGAACATAGAACGAATACAGGACGAGATAGCCAACGGCTAAGAGCACCATGGCGAGGGCGGTGCGGTGCTCGTACGCGTCCAGCCGGCCCTGTGCTCGAACTTGTCGAGGGTTTCCTGGATCTGGCTTGTTATCGGTGATGTGCGCCCAGACCCGATCCATGCGCGAGGCGTCCAACGGTGCAGTAGTTGAGGCCGCCGCCGATTCTTTGGGTTGCGCCGATGCCACCAGGGCAGCCTACGAGGTGTCTGTCTGTGTGCGTGACGTGCGACGAACAGATGGCGGTTGTCTGCGATGTCGGGTGGGATCCCCGATCACCAGCCCCGTTCTCGCCACTCATCCAATGAGGGTCGCTCGCGGCCCAGCGTTGTGTCGTCACCGTGGCCGGGGTAGATCCAGGTGTCGTCGTCAAAACGGTCAAAGATCTTTTCGACCACTCCGCGGTACAGGGTGTCAAAATCTTCCGGCGACCAGGTGCGACCCACGCCACCGGGGAATAGGCAGTCACCGGTGAACAGATGGGTGTGTCCGTGTGGATCATCGAAAGTGATGACCAGCGACCCGGGGGTGTGGCCGACCAGGTGGATCACTCCCAGGGTGACGTCGCCCACGGTGATGGAGTCCTCGTCGCGCAGTCGATGTCGCGTGGGCACATCGATCGCGTCGGCGTCCGCATCATGGGCGTAGGTTGGCGCATGCGTCGCGCGGGCCACGTCGGCTAATGCGCCCCAATGATCGTGATGGCGATGCGTGGTCACGACGCCGCTGAGTCTGTCGCCTCCCACGAGATCGAGGATCCGATTCGGGTCGTCTGCGGCATCGATCAGGAGTTGCTCGCCAGTAGCGGTGCAGCGCAGCAGATAGACGTTGTTGTCCATGGGGCCAACCGCTAGCTTGCGGATGACCACCGTCGACAGTTCGCGGTTGAGTGCGGGAGCGCCTACGCTTGTCGAGCCGAAGTACACGTTCGGCACCTTAGCGACAGGCGCGAACAGAGATGATGCCGAGAGAGGGGCCCTGGTGATTGGCGAGAGCCTCATCGTCCGTGGCGCACGGGAACACAATCTGAAGGACGTATCTCTCGACCTTCCTCGCGATGCGCTGATCGTCTTCACGGGGCTGTCCGGATCCGGCAAGTCCTCGTTGGCGTTCGACACCATCTTTGCCGAGGGGCAACGTCGCTACGTGGAAAGTCTTTCGGCGTATGCGCGTCAGTTTCTCGGACAGATGGACAAGCCGGATGTCGATTTCATCGAAGGGCTCTCACCGGCGGTATCGATCGATCAGAAGTCAACCTCTCGCAATCCGCGCTCGACGGTGGGAACGATCACGGAGGTCTACGACTACCTGCGCCTGCTCTACGCGCGGATAGGAAGACCGCACTGCCCCGAGTGCAGGGATCCGATCAGCCGACAGACACCGCAGCAGATCGTCGACCAGGTTCTTGACCTGCCAGCAAAGACCCGATTCCAGGTGTTGGCACCTCTGGTTCGCGACCGCAAGGGGGAATACGGCGAGCTTTTTCAACAGTTGCAAACACAGGGGTACTCCAGGGCCCGGGTCGACGGAGTCGTGTACGGACTAGACGAAGTCCCCAAGCTCAAAAAGCAGGAGCGCCACAGCGTCGAGGTCGTTGTGGACCGATTGACCGTGAACAAGGAATCCAGACGTCGGCTTACCGACAGCGTGGAGACGGCCCTTGGCCTAGGGCACGGTTACGTGGTCCTGGACTTTGTCGATCGTAAGGAAAGTGATGCCGACAGGGAGCGGATTTACTCCGAGCACCTGGCCTGCCCGAAGGACGGCTTGTCTTTCGAGGAACTCGAGCCGAGGTCCTTCTCGTTCAACTCTCCTTTTGGGGCGTGCCCTGAATGTTCGGGACTTGGAACTACCCGAGAGGTGGACATCGAACTGGTCGTCCCGGATGTGGATCGGTCGCTGAGCGACGGGGCAATCGCGCCGTGGTCCCGCGGCACGGTCTCGGGGTACTTCTCCCGACTACTCGAGGCCATCGCCGATGAACTCGGTGTCGAAATCGAAACGCCCTGGAAGAAGATTCCGGCGCGGGCAAAGAAATCGATACTCGAGGGCTACGCCGAGCCCATTCACGTGCAGTACCGCAATCGCTACGGACGGCGCCGTTCGTACTACACCGAATACGAGGGGGTCGTTCCGTATGTGAAGCGCAGGCACGCGGAAGCCGAAACCGACGCGTCCAGGGAGCGGTTCGAGGGGTACATGCGGGAAGTCCCCTGCAGTGCCTGTGCTGGGAGCCGACTTAAGCCACTCACGCTCGCAGTCACGATCGAAGGCAAGTCGATCGCCGACATCGCCTCGCTACCGATCGGTGAGGCCGTTGAGGTGTTGAGCAGGCTTGCCCTCAGCGATCGAGAAAGCGTCATCGCGTCGCGTGTGTTGAAGGAAGTCAACGAGCGCCTGCAATTCTTGGTGGACGTCGGTCTGCACTACCTGTCTATGGATCGTGCTGCCGGCACTCTGGCGGGGGGTGAGGCGCAGCGGATCCGCTTAGCGACTCAGATCGGATCAGGCCTCGTGGGTGTCCTGTACGTCCTTGATGAGCCGAGCATCGGGCTGCATCAGCGCGACAACCACCGTCTGATCGAGACGCTCGTTCGCCTACGAGACCTGGGCAACACCCTGATCGTGGTCGAGCACGATGAAGACACGATTCGCGCAGCCGACTGGGTTGTCGACATTGGACCTGGAGCCGGGGAGCACGGTGGGCAGATCGTCGTCAGTGGAACAGTGCAAGAACTCGTCACGAATGCGGAATCTGTCACTGGTCAGTACCTGTCGGGGAGTCGAGGTATCGGCGTGCCGGCGCTGCGGCGACCGCAGGAGCGTGGATGGATCACCATTAAGGGAGCACGTGAACACAATCTGCAGAATGTGTCTGCGCGATTCCCCCTAGGCAATTTCGTGTGCGTGACCGGGGTGAGCGGATCAGGCAAGTCGACCCTGGTCAACGACATTCTGTACAACGTCCTGGCTCGAGACTTGAACGGCGCCCGGCTCGTGCCTGGAAAGCACAAGAGCATCTCCGGTACCGATCAGATCGACAAGGTTGTGCACGTCGATCAAAGTCCCATCGGGCGTACGCCACGGAGTAACCCGGCGACGTATACGGGCGTTTTCGATCACATTCGCAAGCTTTTTGCCGCGACCGCAGAGGCCAAGGTACGGGGCTATCAGCCGGGCAGGTTCTCTTTCAATGTGAAGGGCGGACGCTGCGAGGCATGTAGTGGTGACGGCACGATACGGATCGAAATGAACTTCCTTCCCGATGTCTATGTTCCCTGCGAGGTTTGCCACGGTGATCGGTACAACCGAGAGACGTTGGAGGTCCATTACAAGGGCAAGACCATCGCCGAGGTGCTGGATCTTCCGATAGAAGACGCCCTGTCCTTTTTCGAGGCGGTGCCGGCTATCGCTCGACATCTGTCCACGTTGGTCGACGTCGGGCTTGGATACGTTCGCATGGGTCAGTCTGCGCCGACACTGTCCGGGGGAGAGGCGCAGCGTGTGAAGCTCGCGAGCGAACTGCAAAAGCGCTCAACGGGTCGCACCGTCTACGTTCTCGATGAGCCCACCACCGGCTTGCACTTCGAAGACATCCGCAAACTGCTCGGCGTACTTCAATCTTTGGTGGACAAGGGCAATACGGTCATCGTCATCGAGCACAACCTGGATGTCATCAAGTCCGCCGACTGGATCGTGGATCTCGGGCCGGAGGGGGGATCCGGCGGAGGAACGGTTGTCGCGAAGGGAACACCGGAGTCGATCGCGGCTGTAGACGCCAGCCATACAGGGCGCTTTCTGCAGCCCCTGCTGTGAACGTGCCTTCACCGAATCGGTCACGTACCATACCGGCATGGCACCTGTTCTTCGACGACGTGACGTTATTGCCGGGGGCGGACTCGTAGCTGTCGGCGGCATCCTGGTGGCGTGCGGCGGTGGTGAAAGCGCTTCGGGGGACACGGCGGCTTCCGCGGAGGCGGCACCATCCCCATCAGCAAAGGAGGACTCTTCGACGCCCGAGGCTGCACCGAGTTCGGCCGAGGAGACAGGAGTCGAGGACGTTGAAGGGGCTGAAGAGGCCGCTGCGCAAGAGGCAGTCGATGGTCTCGCGTCCGTTGACGAGATTCCGGTCGAAGGAGGTGTGGTTATCTCCGATCCACCCGTCGTGCTCGTGCAGCCGACGTCCGGGGACGTTAAGGGGTTCAGTGCAGTGTGCCCGCACCAGGGTTGCTTGGTGTCGTCGGTGGAGTCCAACGAGATCGTGTGCCCGTGCCACGGATCGCTGTTTTCTGCCACGGACGGCAGCGTGATCGCCGGACCTGCAGCCGAAGGCCTGCCTGCGGTTCCCGTGGAGGTGCAGGGAAACTCGGTCGTCCTCGCCTAGGGCATCGACGATGGCCGATCCCAGCGAATACCGGCCGGCCTCTGGATCCATTCCGCAGGCGCCCGGCGTCTACCGTTTCCGGGACGCCCACGGGCGCGTTGTGTATGTGGGGAAGGCGCGGTCGCTGCGCTCCCGGCTGAACTCCTACTTCGCGGACTTCACCGCCCTGCATCCGCGTACGCAATCGATGCTGACAACGGCCAACAGCGTCGACTGGGTCGTGGTGGCGAATGAAGTCGAGGCGCTTGCCTTGGAGTTTACGTGGATCAAGGAGTACGACCCACGTTTCAACGTCAAGTACCGCGACGACAAGTCCTACCCGTACCTCGCTTTGACTGTCTCCGAAACGTTCCCACGCGCGGCGGTGGTCCGCGAACCTCGACGAAAAGGCACTCGTTACTTCGGTCCCTACGCCCATGCGTGGGCGATTCGAGAAACCCTTGATGAACTATCGAAGGTGTTCGGAGTGCGAACGTGTCGAGATGGCGTCTTCAAGCGGGCCGCGCAGCTGGGGCGGCCGTGCCTTCTTGGCTACATCGATAAGTGCTCCGCGCCATGCGTGGGCCGGATAGACGAGGAGCACTATCGGCAACGCGTGGACGACATGAGCCGTTTCCTCGGAGGGCAAACCGACGCGTTCATCAAGGACATGCGTGCCTCGATGGAGCAGGCGTCGGAACGCCGTGACTACGAGGAAGCGGGTCGGTGGCGGGATCGGATGGGCGCGCTGATGCGAGCGATGGAGCGCAACGCTGTGGTCCTTGGAGATAGCACCGACGCCGACGTCGTTGCCCTCCACGACGACCCGCTGGAGGTAGGCGTCCAGGTCTTCCACGTCCGCGCCGGTCGATTAATTGGTGAGCGCAGTTTCATCGTCGAGAAGGCGGAGGATCTGTCCGTCGGTGGCTATGGGGAACGCGTTCTGCAGCGCTTGTATGCCGCGCGTGATGGCGTGGAGATCGACAGCGCGGTTCCACCGCGAGAGATCCTTCTGTCACATGCCCCGACCGACGCCGACGCGCTCGCGCAATGGCTGAGTTCACGCCGAGGATCCACGGTAGACATCCGGGTGCCCCAGCGTGGGGACAAGCGCGCCTTGATGGAAACGGCAACCACCAATGCGGCCGAAGCCTTGATGCGACACCGAATGCGACGCTCGAGCGATTTGACATCGCGGAGCGAGGCGATTGCGGAGCTGCAGACGTACCTAGATCTCGCCGAAGCGCCGTTGCGCATCGAATGCGTCGATGTGTCGACATTGCAGGGAACGGACACGGTCGCATCACTGGTTGTGTTCGAGGACGGTCTTCCGCGCAAACGCGATTATCGAACCTTCATCATTCGCACCGAGGGAGCAGACGATCTTGCATCGGTTCGCGAAGTTGTGGAGCGTCGCTTTGCGCGCGTGAAGCGAGTGGGGTCGGATGTCGACGACGTTGCCGATGTGCAGGGCGACAGTGATGTTGAGCGTGAGGGTGGCGGCCGGCAGCCTTTCGCGTATCCACCGGGGTTGCTGGTGATCGACGGGGGCGCCCCACAGGTCGCCGCCGCGCAACAGGCATTGACCGAGAGCGGTGTCGGTGACATCCCCGTTGTCGGGTTGGCGAAGAGACTCGAAGAGGTGTGGACGCCGGAGTCGATCGATCCCGTCATCCTCCCGCGCACCAGCGAAGCGCTTTATCTGTTGCAAAGAATTCGGGACGAGGCGCACCGGACCGCAATCGCCTTGCACCGAAAGCGCCGCACGGCACGGCAACGGCGAAGCGCACTCGATGATATTCCCGGCCTTGGCCCCAAGAAGGCCGCGGCTCTCCTCGCCCATTTCGGCTCGGTCCGTTCGATCCGCGCCGCCACGACAGATGAGCTACAGAAGGTTCCCGGAATCGGCCCTACAGTCGCCACCACGGTGCACCAGGCGCTAGCGTCGGTTTCATGACGAGGTCACCATGACGCAGGAGGCTTTCGATGTTCTCCTCGTCACGGGCATGTCCGGAGCCGGTCGATCGACCGCGGCTCGGGCTCTCGAGGACGCCGGATGGTTCGTCATCGACAACATCCCGCCCATGTTGATCGGCGCAGTTGTCGACGTCGCCGTCGAGAACCCCGATGTGCATCGAGTCGCTGTGGTGGTCGATGCACGCGGCGGATCCTTCTTCCCGCAGTTGACCGAGGCTATGGCCAGCCTTCGTCGGGACGGTGTCAACCTTCAGGTTCTCTTCCTCGAGGCTTCCGAGGAATCACTCGTTCGACGATTCGAGTCGTCGCGAAGGCCGCACCCGCTGCAGGAGGGAAACAGAATTCTGGACGGCCTCAGGCGGGAACGGCTGGTTCTCGGCGATCTGCGATCGACCGCGGATCTGGTCATCGACACCACGCAGTTGAACATGCACGAACTACGGCGCGCCATCGATGGCGCGTTCGCCGAACCGGACGAGCGTCTGCGGGTGACGATTATGTCCTTCGGCTTCAAGCACGGCATACCCGTGGACGCCGACATGGTCGCCGATGCCCGATTCCTGCCCAACCCGTTTTGGGATGAGTCGCTACGGGATCTGACCGGGCTTGACGCCGCGGTCGCCGACGCCGTCCTGGCAGGTGACGGGGCGGATGCGTTTTTGGAACATCTGGCTGCCTTGATACGAACAACGCGGGACGGCTACTTGCGGGAAGGGAAGCGATTCGTCACCGTCGCCGTGGGTTGCACGGGCGGCAAGCATCGCAGCGTGGCCCTTACCGAAACCTTATCCGCCATGTTGGAATCACCGTACGCCGTCGTCGGGGTCGAGCACCGAGATCTCGGCAAGGAGTAGGGCATGGGTGAGGCGGACACCACCCACTCTGGCCAGCCCTTGGTAGCGGCCCTCGGCGGGGGACACGGATTAGCGGTGAGTCTGCGGGCGCTCCAGCAGTTGACCGATCGCGTGACGGCGATCGTGGGAGTCGCCGACGACGGAGGCTCTAGTGGCCGGTTGCGCCAGGAGCGAGGGATTCTGCCCCCCGGAGACCTTCGGATGGCGCTCGCCGCCCTGTGTGACGACGACGCCCAGACACGGTCGTGGGTGGATGTCCTGCAGTTTCGATTCTCCGACGGCGGCGAGCTATCCGGGCATGCTCTCGGAAACCTGCTGCTGTCCGGGTTGTGGGAGAAGACGTCCGATCCAGTCGCGGGACTCGATGAGCTCGTCCGCCTGCTGGGTTGTAGTGGTCGGGTTCTGCCCTGCTGCGTTGACCCACTGGAGATTGTGGCGGCCATTCGAGGTCACGACGGGCAGCGTCTGGCGGAGGTCAGCGAGGTTCGTGGGCAAGTGGAGGTCGCGACGACTCGGGGGCGGGTGCTGCGGGTGTGGGTGGAGCCGCCCCAGGCCAAGGCGTGCCCACAGGCCGTCGCGGCAATCGAGGCGGCAGACGTCATTACGCTGGGGCCGGGCTCGTGGTTCACCTCCGTGATGCCGCACCTGGTGGTACCGGAGATTGGCGATGCCGTCGCGGACTCGTCGGCCACTCGAGTGCTCGTGTTAAATCTCGTGGAGCAAGAGGGAGAGACCGGTGGATTCACTCCGGAGGAGCACTTGGAGGCGCTAAAGCGTCATGCTCCGCAGGTGACGTTTGATCATGTGATCGCCGATTCGACCCATATTCGTGGGGGCCCAGGCAGAGACAACTTGGTGTCCGCCTGTGCATCGTGGGGGAGTGAGGTCACGTTCGCCGATGTCTCGGCAACCGCAGATCGGCACGACCCGGGGAAGTTGGCGCGTGTTTTCGATACGGTTCTCTCTCGATGACGGGAGGAAGCGCGACGATGGCAATGACGGCGGCGGTCAAGGATGAGCTCAGCCGCGTCGAAGTGACCAAGACGTGCTGCCGGAAAGCAGAAGTGTCATCGCTGCTGCGCTTTGGTGGGGCCCTGCACATCGTTAGTGGCGCGATTGTCGTCGAAGTCGAAGTCGACGCCGGCGCAACGGCTCGACGGCTCCGCAAGGACATCTTCGATATCTACGGTCACGACAGCGAAGTGTCGATGGTTCAGGCCAGCGGCATCCGCAAGGGAACTCGATATGTAGTCCGGGTATCGCAGGGTGGTGAGGCGCTGGCGAAGCAGACCGGGATTGTGGATGGCAGTGGGCGTCCGGTACGCGGCCTGCCACCGGCCATCGTCGCCGGTGGGCTCTGCGACTGCGAAGCAGCCTGGCGGGGCGCCTTTCTCACGCATGGCTCCCTCACCGAACCGGGCAGGTCGAGTTCCCTGGAAGTCACCGCACCTGGACCCGAAGCCGCGCTTGCGCTGGTGGGCGCGGCTCGCCGACTTGGGATCGGTGCGAAGTCCCGTGAGGTTCGCGGAGTGGACCGCGTCGTGATTCGCGACGGCGACGCCATCGGGGCGCTGCTAACCCGGATGGGTGCCCATGAATCGGTGCTCGCGTGGGAGGAACGCCGGATGCGTCGGGAGGTGCGCGCAACGGCGAACCGTCTGGCCAATTTCGACGACGCCAACCTGCGACGGTCGGCTCGAGCAGCGGTCGCTGCGAGCGCCCGGGTAGGGCGGGCGTTGGAAATCCTCGGGGACGATGTCCCCGACCATCTCGTCGTGGCTGGTCGATTACGGATGGATAACCAGCAAGCCAGCCTGGAGGAACTCGGCGCGCTCGCGGACCCGCCGATGACCAAAGACGCCATCGCGGGCCGAATCCGTCGGTTGCTGGCCCTGGCGGACAAGCGCGCCGCCGAGCTTGGAATCTCCGATACCGAAGCCGCCTTGGCCGACGCAGATCTTGCAGACGACTAGCCCGCCGAAGGGTTCAAATTGCGATTCGCCCCGAGCGGTCCCGGCGTCACATAAACGTAACCTGCGTCACTAAGATGTAAGCGTTATCTGGCCCTGGGATGCATATGAGGGATCGCCGATGGTGGACATCGGGCCTCGTGGAGCAGACCAGCCGGCACAACCATCACGGCAATACGAGGAGACTGTGTGACCATCAAGGTCGGTATCAATGGATTCGGTCGAATAGGCCGCAACTTTTTCCGCGCTCTACTCAGCAGCGGTGCGGACGTCGAGATTGTGGGCATCAACGACCTCACGGACACAACCACACTTGCGCATCTACTGAAATACGACTCAGTTCTCGGCCGCATCGATGTGCCGGTGGAAGCAGCAGAGAACGCGATCGTGGTGGACGGCACATCGATCCCTGTTTTCGCTGAGCGAGATCCGGCGAATCTGCCGTGGGCGTCGGTCGGTGCCGCCGTTGTCGTGGAGTCCACGGGAATTTTCACGTCTGCCGACGACGCCCGCAAGCACGTCGATGCGGGAGCGTCGAAGGTAATCATCTCCGCACCCGCCAAGGGCGAGGACATCACCATCGTCATGGGGGTCAACGACGGGGACTACAACCCCGCCAAGGATGTGATCATTTCCAACGCCTCCTGCACCACCAACTGTTTGGCTCCGATGGCCAAGGCCATCGATGATGCATTTGGCATCGAGCGCGGCCTCATGACGACCATTCATGCCTACACCAACGATCAGCGAATCCTGGATTTCCCGCACAGTGATCTGCGCCGGGCTCGGGCTGCCGCGATAAACATGATTCCGACCAGCACCGGAGCCGCGAAGGCGATCGCCCTGGTCCTCCCGCACTTGAAGGGCAAGCTTGACGGGTATGCCATGCGCGTTCCGGTTCCGACCGGCTCGGCTACCGACCTGACCGTCGAGCTGAAGACAGCAGCCTCCAAGGAGGAGATCAACGCTGTAGTCAAGCAAGCAGCGGACGGACCGATGAAGGGGATTCTCCAATACACTGAGGATCCGATCGTGTCGACGGACATCGTGACCGATCCGGCATCGTGCATCTTCGATGCGGGGATGACGAACACCAACGGCAACATGGCCAAGGTGCTCGGCTGGTACGACAACGAGTGGGGTTACAGCAACCGCCTGGTCGATCTCGTCGGGTTGGTCGGCGCCACACCGTGAGCATGCCGAGCCTGGATGATCTCCAGGTCGCCGGCCATGTCGTCATCGTTCGGGTGGACTTCAACGTCCCCCTGGCCGACGATGGCGCTGGCGGCCGAGTCATCACCGACACGGGCCGCATCCACGCGGCATTGCCTACCATCGATTACCTGCGGGAACACCGAGCACGCATCCTGCTGCTCGCCCACCTCGGGCGGCCCAAAGGTGTCGTGACCCCGGAAGCGAGCCTGGAACCGGTAGCGCAGGAACTGTCTCGTGTGTTGTCCATCGACGTCCCCCTGGCGGCCGATCTGGCTCAGGCGCGAGACGAACTCAACCGAGCATCGGACGGCGATGTGGTCGTCTTGGAGAACATCCGATTCGATGCTCGTGAAACGAGTAAGGACCCAGCCGAGCGAGCCGCGCTCGCCCGTGAGTTGGCCGACCTCGGGGACTTCTTCGTCTCCGATGGTTTCGGTGTCGTGCACCGAGAGCAGGCCTCGGTAACCGAGCTCGCTGCGTTCCTGCCGCACGCGGCTGGTCGGCTGGTGGAGCGCGAGTCGGCAGTCTTCTCGCAGTTGCTGGCTCAACCTCACCGGCCGTACGTGGTCATCCTGGGCGGGTCAAAGGTCAGCGACAAGCTCGGAGTCATCGGCAATCTGATTCCCCACGTCGATCGACTCCTGATCGGCGGCGGAATGGCCTTCACATTCTTGGCGGCCCAAGGGTTCTCGGTGGGCGATTCTCTTCTGGAAGCCGATCAACTAGCGACGGTTGAGGCGTACCTGGAACAGGCCAGTCGGCGTGGCATCGAGGTGGTTCTTCCCGTCGATGTAGTGGTCGCCGATCGTTTCGCTGCGGATGCGAACATCAAGGTGGTGGCGGCGGACGAGATCCCGAACGGCTGGATGGGTGTGGATATCGGCCCGAAAACCGTGGAGGAGTTTGCTCGGTACATCGCCGCTGCAGGCACAATCGTGTGGAACGGGCCGATGGGTGTGTTCGAGATGGAGCCATTCGCGGCGGGGACCAGGGCGGTCGCAGACGCCATGGCGCAAGCCCCTGGGATGACGGTTGTCGGCGGTGGTGACTCGGCGGCAGCAATTCGGATCCTGGGAGTCGACGAGAAGCGCTTCGATCACATCAGCACCGGTGGGGGAGCGAGCTTGGAGTTCCTCGAAGGCAAAGAGTTACCCGGGTTGGCGGTATTGGCAGCGGCCAGCACAGACATGGATGAGACCAAGGAGAACGAATGACCGAGCGCAAGCCCTTGATGGCTGGCAACTGGAAGATGAACATCAACCACTTCGAGGCGATCGCCCTCGTTCAGAAGCTGGCCTTCGGGTTGAACGAGAAGGACCTCGAGGCCGTTGAGGTCGCGGTTCTTCCGCCATTCACCGATGTTCGCAGCGTGCAGACCCTCATCGAAGGAGACCACTACGACATCGCGTACGGCGGTCAGGATCTGTCCGTTCATGCATCCGGTGCGTTCACCGGTGAAGTCTCCGGATCCATGCTGGCGAAACTGGGATGCACCTTCGTTGTCGTGGGGCACAGCGAGCGGCGAGAAAACCACCGCGAGGATGATGCGCTCGTCAACGCGAAGGCCAAGGCGGCACTGGCGAACGATCTGGTGCCCATCGTGTGCGTCGGTGAGGGTCTGGCCGTTCGTCAATCGGGCGGACATGTCGACTTCGTGCTGGACCAGATTCGAGGGTCGCTCGATGGTCTCAGCGCGGACCAGGTCGGTGGGCTCGTCATTGCCTACGAGCCGGTCTGGGCGATCGGCACCGGTGAGGTCGCGACCGGCGACGACGCCCAAGAAGTGTGCGCGGCGATCAGGAGAGACATCGAGCAGCGCCTGGGAGCCTCATGCGCGGAGTCCGTCCGCATTTTGTACGGCGGATCGGTGAAAGCGGCGAATGCGGCGGGAATCATGAGCCAGCCGGACGTCGATGGATGCTTGGTCGGCGGAGCAAGCCTCGACCCGGACGAATTCATCGGCATAGTCCGGTACCGGCTACACCCCGAGATGTTGGCCTAAACCTCGCAGGTATCGTTTTCCCCGATGATCACCGTTCTCACCATCGTTCTCGCAGTGCTCCTGGCAATCACCAGTTCGCTGCTCGTCGTCCTGATCCTGCTGCACCGCGGCAAGGGCGGGGGACTGTCCGACCTCTTTGGTGGCGGCGTAACCTCGTCGGTCGGAGGCTCGTCGGTGGCGGAGAAGAATCTCGACCGGCTCACGGTGGGCATCGGGCTCGTGTGGGCTGCGAGCATCGTGGCCGTCGGCTTAATCATCAGCACCTAGTTCGTCGAGGCAATCACACGTCATTTCAGCAAGCGGCGTCGAACACCAGGAGGAAATTCATGGCCGGAGGCAGTGCGATTCGAGGCAGCCGTGTCGGGGCAGGCCCGATGGGTGAAGCCGAGCGCGGAGAAGCAGCCCCGCGCATCTACGTGTCTTTCTGGTGCGCGAACGGGCACGAGTCGCGTCCGAGCTTCGCCACCGATGCCGAAGTTCCGGAGGAATGGGACTGCGCTCGCTGCGGTCTGCCCGCCGGATCGGATAAGGAGAATCCTCCGGCGCCACCGAAGAACGAGCCGTACAAGACCCATTTGGCTTACGTAAAGGAGCGACGCTCAGACAAAGATGGAGCGGCGATCTTGCAAGAAGCGCTGGATCGACTGCACGGAAAGTAGACACAGCCCCCACCGCTGCCGGGGCTACGCCTGTAGCGCGCGCTCCACTGTAGTTCGTAGTGATTCCCACGACGAGACGAATGCCGCCTCACCGGCGGCCTCCAGTTCTGTGCATATTTCCTGAAAGTCGATTCCCACCGCGGCGAGATCTTCCAGAACCGATTGGGCGGCCTCCTGGCCACCGGAGACCGTGTCGCCACCGAACCGGCCTTTGGTCACCACTGCTTCGAGCGTCGACTCAGGAACCGTATTGACGCACCCGGGCGCTGCGAGTTGCATGACGTACCGGGTTGGGTCGTAGTCGGGGTGCTTGACGCCGGTACTGGCCCACAGCGGGCGTTGCGGGCGGGCTCCCGCGGCCGCGAGTCGACGCCAGTCATCGGACGCGGTGTGAATCTCGTACGCGTGCCACGCGAGGTGGGCGTTGGCGATGGCAGCGCGTCCCCGGAGTCCGTCGGCGAGCGCCGAAGTGCTCTCCGATAGCTGAGCGTCGACGGCGGTGTCCACGCGGCTGACAAAGAACGACGCGACGGACTCAATGCCGGACACGTCCACGCCAGAATCGTGCGCGCGCCCTATCCCGGCGGTGTGCGCAGCCATCACCTCGCGGTACCGGTCGATCGAAAAGATCAGCGTGACGTTCACGCTGATACCTTCGGCGAGAGTCCGAGTGATGGCGGGCAGCCCGGCAGTGGTGGCGGGAATCTTGATCATGGCGTTGGGGCGATCCACCAGCGTCCAGAGCTCGCGCGCTTGGTTAACGGTGGCCTCTGTGTCATGCGCCAGCCGCGGGTCGACTTCGATGGATACCCGCCCGTCGAGACCACCAGTGCTCGCGTAGACGGGCGCAAGGATGTCGCACGCGGCGCGAACGTCGTCGGTGGTGAGTGTGCGGATCGCGGAGTCCACGTCGACGCCCGTCACTCGGAGATCCTGCAACTGCGCCGCGTAATCATTCCCGCCGCCGGCGATTGCTTTCTGGAAAATCGTCGGGTTGGTCGTGACGCCGGATATTGCCCGCTCTTGCACGAGGCGTTGCAGGTCGCCGTCCAAACGGGCACGACTCAGGTCGTCCAACCACAGGCTGACTCCCGCCGCCGTGAGCTCCGTGAGAACCGAGGGGGTCATGCGTTCAGCGCAGCCAGAACTCGTCGAGTGGCGTCGGCAACGGCATCCGCTGTCACACCGAATTCGGAGAACAACCGGGATGCGTCACCACTGGCACCGAAGTGATCCAAGCCGACGATGGCGCCGTTGTCGCCGACGTACCGATGCCAGCCGATGGTCGATCCGGCCTCGACGGCGACTCGGGCAGGGACATCGGGGCGAATCACCGCGTCCCGATACGACCGTTCTTGTTGGTCAAACCATTCCAGGCACGGCAAGCTCGCCACGTTCACCTCGATGCCCTCACCGGCTAGGTGCTCTGCGGCCTGGACGGCAAGGTGCACCTCCGATCCGGTGGCCATGATCGTTGCGCGAGGTTCGGGCGCGTGCCGGACCAGGTAGCCACCGGCGTGCACGCCATCGAGAACCGATGTCGGTTCGGTGTCGAGAACCGGGAGGCCCTGCCTGCTGAGGACGATTCCGATCGGTTCCCGACGGCGGAGAATGGCGAGCCAAGCGGCGGACGTCTCGCGTGCGTCCGCAGGCCTACACACGGCGAATCCGGGTATGGCGCGAAGGGACCACAAGTGCTCGATCGGTTGGTGAGTCGGCCCATCCTCACCCAGGCCGATGGAATCATGCGTCCACACGAAGGTGCTCGGTGCCTGCATCAACGCGGCAAGTCGTACGGCGCCGCGCATGTAATCGCTGAAAACTAGAAAAGTCCCGCAGAAGGGCCGCGTGAGGCCATCCACCGCAATTCCGTTGACGATGGCTCCCATGGCATGCTCGCGAATGCCAAAGTGAATGACCCGACCGAACGGCGAAGACGTTGCGGTTTCCTCCGGCAGAAAACTCTTGGCGCCCGCGATCGAGGTGTTGTTCGACTCAGCCAGGTCCGCCGAGCCTCCCCACAGCTCGGGCATAACAGTCGCTAGCGCACTGATGGTGTCCCCAGATGCTTTCCTGGTCGCGATCGCAGCGCCGGATTCGAAAGACGGCAGGACGGATTCCAGGTCGTCGGGCAAGTCGTGGGCGGTGAGGCGGTCCAGCAGTGCGGCTCGTGAGGGTTGCGAGGTTCTCCATGCATCAATGGCCGCGGCCCACGTGGCTCGATGAGCTGCCCCACGGATCGCTCTTTCGGAACGGATTCGCTCGAGAAGCGCCTGATCGAAGACGAAAGCCTGACCCGGATCCAGGCCCAACTGACTCTTCGTGGCGCCCACTTCATCATCACCCAGCGCGGACCCGTGCGACTTAGACGTGCCACGCGCGTGCGGAGCAGGCCACGCGATGGTCGTGCGCACGCGAATGAAGCTCGGAGCCGTGGTGCAGGCTGACGACGCTCGAAGCGCTGCGTCGATGGCCGCGATGTCGACATCACCGTTGTCGAGCATGTCGACTTCGTGCACGTCCCAGCCGTAGGACCGGTAACGGCCAACGACGTCCTCGTCGAACGCGAGGGCCGTGTCGCCCTCGATGGAGATGCGGTTGTCGTCCCACAGGACACAGAGGTTGGCTAACTGCTGGCGACCGGCCAAGGAACTCGCTTCCGCGGAGATGCCTTCTTCCAGGTCACCGTCGGAGGCCATCACCCAGACCCGGTAGTCGAAAGGACTGTTAGGTGAGTCCGGGTCGAAAAGACCCCGCTCGAAACGGGCCGCCATCGCCATTCCCACGGCCGTGGCCACGCCCTGGCCCAGCGGCCCCGTAGTCGTCTCGACGCCCGGGGTGTGCCCGAACTCCGGGTGCCCGGGGGTTAGTGATCCCCAGCGCCGGAAGGAGCGTAGATCGTCCATGTCCACGCCGATTCCCGAGAGGAACAGTTGGCCGTAGAGCGTCAAACTCGAGTGCCCGGCGCTCAGGACGAATCGATCGCGTCCCGGCCAGGAGGGATCAGATGGGTCGTGTCGGACGTAGTCTCGAAAAAGCAGGTAGGCGATCGGCGCAAGCGACATCGCTGTTCCCGGGTGACCGTTGCCGACGGACTGCACCGCATCCATAGCCAGAGCGCGAAGGTAGGTAACCGCCTGGCGGTCGTCGGAATCCCAGGCGAATGGGGTCGAATGTTCGTGGGCCGGTTCGCTCGAAGACATGACGCAACCCTACGGGAGGGCTAGGGCAGCAGATGACTTGTACGCTGTCACTACTAGTGAGTCCTGGCGGTGATCCGGCAGTGCTCGATGTGGTCGCCGCACACTAGGTCACGACGAACTGGCTTACGAATCGTTCAGAGGGGAGCTGTGCATGGCCACCACGATCGCCGCTCGTCGCCGCGTTGGTGAGAGAGTGCGAGCGCACGTTGCTCTGACGAAACCGCGGATCATCGAACTTCTCCTAGTCACAGCCGTGCCAACGATGTTTCTGGCGGCTCAGGGTTTGCCCACCGTGCGAGCAACAATCGCGGTCTTGGTTGGCGGAGCCCTCGCCGCCGGAGCCGCGAACACTTTCAACTGCGTCTACGACCGAGACATCGACGCAGTTATGCACCGCACCACCAGCCGCCCGGCAGCCACGGGCCAAGTCTCCGTGCGAGCAGGCTTCATCCAGGGATTGATTCTGTCGGCGCTGAGCGTCACGGTGCTCACGGTCTTGGCGAATGCCCTGTCCGGGCTCCTCGCGCTGCTAGCGATCGTCGGCTATGCCGTCGGCTACACGATGATTCTGAAGCGTCGAACGGACCAGAACATCGTGTGGGGCGGTGCCGCTGGCTGCATGCCGGTCTTGATCGCGTGGAGCGCGATTACCGGATCCCTCACGTGGACTCCAGTGGTGCTGTTCGCGGTGATCTTCTTCTGGACCCCACCGCACTACTGGCCGTTGGCCATCAAGTACCGGCAGGACTACCAGGCGGCGCGCATCCCGATGCTGCCCGCTGTGCGGGGGCCGCTGAGTGTCGCCCGACACATCGTCGCCTACACCTGGCTCATGGTCGCTGCGACCATGGCCTTGATCGTCGTCGCGCCGATGGGCTGGATCTACTCCGTCGGCGCCGTGGTCCTTGGCTTGACGTTTGCCGTCCAGGCGTATCGGCTCTGGGCGGGGATTCGATCCGATCGCCGGGATCCGAACCTGGCCGACGACGATTACTCAGACGGGACTCTGAAGCGGGCCATGCAGTTGTTCCACGCTTCGATTTCCTACCTGGCGGTGATCTTTTTGCTGGTCGGACTGGACCCGTTCGTCGTGTAGGCAGGGGTTCTTCGCTGGTTCGCCTATTCAGGTGTTCGAGGGACAGAGCTGACGAGATCATCGACACGAGCATCGATGTTGCCGCGAGTCCGCAGCGTTGGCGGAAGAAACCAGACCGCGATCCACACGGCGATGGCGCCGAGAACGTGAATAACGACCAGTAGCTCGGGAAGACCTGCGAAGTACTGCGTGTACCCGACCAGGCCCTGGACCAGAGCGATACCCAGAACAAGACAGGTGCGCCGCAGGAGCGCGGAAGGCGCCCGGCTGACCGAGGCGGCCGCGAGAAGGCCGACAGCCAACCCCAGAAACAAAAAGACAGTGTCGGCGTGCAGCCAGGCGACGGTGCGTGGATCGAACAAGAACCGCGCCTCCACCTCCGCGTCACCGGAATGGGGTCCACTGCCCGTGGTGATGACCCCCAGAAAGACGACGACGGCGGTCGCCGCCACTAAGCCCCAGGTAAGGAGTCGGACGGCCGAATGGACGGTGCGCACCACGGGCGTGTCGCCCACCTCGCCGGACCGCACCACGAGCAGGACGCAGACCGCGACGAGAGCCATTGACACTAGAAAGTGCGCGGCGACGGTGGCCGGGTTCAAACCCGTGAGAACGGTTATTCCCCCGAGCACCGCCTGCACGACGGTGCCGGCGAGGGGAACGCAGGCCAAGACAGTGAGGGCGGTGCGTCGTTCCAAACCGCTGGTGCGCCGGCGATGTCGGTCAACTAGCGCTGCCACGATGGCCGCTATCGCGGCCGCCGCTAACACGAACGTCAGGAGGCGGTTACCGAACTCCACGTACTTGTGCCAGGACTCAGACTGCCGATTCGTGGGTACGTAAGAACCGTCGACGCACTCGGGCCACGTCGGGCATCCAAGACCGCTGCCGGTGATGCGCACGATGGCGCCGGTCAGGATGATTCCCGACTGCGCGACAAGATTTGCGATGTAGACCCCGCGGACCCAGCGCGGTGCCTTGCCCGGATGGCGAGTGCGCCCCCCGTCGGCCGGACCCGGGTTCTGAGCAGGGCTGGGTGAGGAGTCAAGCGTCGTGGTCACCTAGAGAGCGTAATCACGAGAAGCCCAGGACACGACTCGGCGGATCTCCGCCGACGACCCCGGTGTTGCGGGCCAGGCGAATTACGACACAATGTTGTTATGAAATTCCCCACCGAGGCGGCGGAACGCCTCGCCCGGAGCCTGGCCGAAAACGGCCCGAGCACAGCCGCGGCCCTCGCCGAGGAGTTGGGAACATCTGCGACAGCGGTCCGACGGCCCCTCGCAGCTTTGCAGAACGCGGATCTGGTCGAGTCATCGGACAGAGCCCCGTACGGCCCGGATCCGGGACCGCGACGCGGGCGCCCGAGCCGGGTCTTCTCGCTCACGGCTGCGGGTAGGGCTGCCTGTGAGCAGGCGTACGACGCCCTGGCGTTGGAGGCTCTACGGTTCTTAGCCGAGCGGGATGGACGCACAGCGGTCGCAGAGTTCGCTGCCGACCGTGCTGATCGTCTCCTGGCCGGAGTGGGATCGTCCACAACGGTCGTCGCGACTGTTCACGAGGTTGCTGAACGGCTGACCGAGCAGGGTTTCGCGGCGTCCGTTGAACCACTTGCTCGCGACGGCGCGCAGTTATGTCAGCACCACTGTCCCGTTGTCGATGCGGCGGGAGAGTTTTCTGAACTCTGCGATGCCGAAACACATGCTCTCGGGCGCCTGCTGGGTCGTCACGTCACCCGTTTGGCGACCCTCGCGCAAGGAGACGGAGTGTGCACGACGCTCATCCCGGCGCGGTCCGCAGATTCCCAAGATTCCGTTTCGCATGCCGATAACGAGGCCTCCAACAATTCACAGACCGACGCACCAGCAATGCACCGACAAAGGGAGAGGGTGGCGCCATGAGCACCACGGCCGACGAGCAAGCGGCAACGATCGCCGAGCTCAGCAACTACGAGTACGGCTGGAGGGATACCGATTCCGCCGGCCAGGGCGCGCGACGTGGGCTCAATGAGGATGTGGTGCGTGACATTTCGGCGCTGAAGGGCGAGCCGGAGTGGATGTTGGATCTCCGCTTGAAGGGACTGCGTCTGTTCGGCAAGAAGCCGATGCCTGCGTGGGGGTCTGACCTCACCGGCATCGATTTCGACAACATCAAGTACTTTGTTCGGTCGACGGAGAAGCAGGCCGCTAGCTGGGAAGATCTTCCTGAGGACATTAAGAACACCTACGACAGGCTCGGCATTCCCGAGGCCGAGAAGCAGAGGCTGGTCGCCGGTGTCGCGGCGCAGTACGAGTCCGAGGTCGTCTACCACCAGATTCGCGAGGATCTTGAGGAGCAGGGAGTCCTCTTCCTCGACACCGATAGCGGTTTGCGCGAGTACGAGGACATGTACCGCAAATACTTCGGGTCTGTGATTCCAGTGGGCGACAACAAGTTCGCGGCGCTCAATACAGCCGTCTGGTCCGGTGGTTCGTTCATCTACGTTCCCAAGGGCGTGCACGTCGATATTCCCTTGCAGGCCTATTTCCGCATCAACACCGAGAACATGGGCCAGTTCGAGCGGACGCTGATCATCGTGGACGAGGACGCCTACGTTCACTACGTCGAGGGGTGCACCGCGCCCATCTACTCATCCGACTCCTTGCACTCCGCGGTTGTCGAGATCGTTGTGAAGAAGGGCGCCCGCTGCCGCTACACCACGATCCAGAACTGGTCGACCAACGTGTACAACCTTGTTACGAAGCGCGCGATCGCCCACGAGGGCGCCACGATGGAATGGGTTGATGGCAACCTCGGGTCGAAGGTGACCATGAAGTACCCAGCGGTGTGGATGACGGGTCCGCACGCACGAGGTGAGACGTTGTCGATTGCCTTTGCGGGGGAGAAGCAACATCAAGACGCCGGGGCCAAAATGGTGCACGCCGCGCCACACACGTCGTCGTCGATCATCTCGAAGTCGGTCGCACGTGGAGGTGGTCGCACTTCATACCGCGGCCTGGTGCAGGTGCACGAGGGCGCACACCACTCCAAGAGCACGGTGAAGTGCGACGCGCTACTCGTGGACGACATTTCCCGGTCCGACACCTATCCCTACGTCGACGTTCGGGAAGACGATGTCTCTATGGGGCATGAGGCCACCGTGTCGAAGGTCAGTGAGGATCAGCTGTTCTATCTGATGTCGCGAGGTCTCGACGAGGACGAGGCGATGGCGATGATCGTTCGAGGCTTCGTGGAGCCCATCGCTCGCGAGTTGCCCATGGAGTACGCACTGGAGCTCAACCGGCTGATCGAATTGCAGATGGAAGGGGCTGTTGGTTGAGCACCGTTCAGGCACCCCCTTCAGACCTCGCGCCCCGCATACTGTCGAACGATCCTGGAGATCACGAGACGCCACACGGGCGCGAGGAGGAGTGGCGGTTCACGCCGGTTGCCAAACTCAGTGATTTTTTCGAGTCCGGGCAACGCGGATTGGTGACGGCCGTCGAATCTGAATTCGTCACGATGACCCCGGCGGAAAGGAACTCGTCGACGGTCGAGAAGGCCGCCCACTGGGTGGCGTCAGATCTGCCGTCGGCCCTCGTGCGGACCCACGCCCCCTCGGTCGTGTCGGTGGCGATTCCGGCCGAAAGAAAGGTCGACGAAATCGTCGTGGTGGATCTGGCCGGAAGTGAAGGGTTGAGCTACGGACGGATCGAAATTTGCGCCGGAGCCTTCTCCAAAGCCACGATCGTACTGAGGCTCGACATGACCACCGACGTGAGTGGAATTGTAGTTACCGACGTTGCAGACCAAGCAGATCTCACCGTGCTAGCGCTATACGACGGTCCGCGGACCAGTCGTCATGTCTGGCAATGGGCGACGACGGTGGGGCGGGACGCGTCCTTCCTCGGGCTGGCGATCGCGCTCGGTGGTTCGATCATCCGACTCCGGCAAAACGTTCGCTACGCCGGCCCCGGAGGCTCAGCCGAGCTGCTCGGGGCGTTCCTCGCGTCGGACGAGCAATTTCAAGAGTTTCGTATCTTTGTTGACCATAGCGAGCCGCACTGCGTCAGCAACGTCGTTTTCAAGGGCGCACTCTCGGGCGCGAATGCCCACACCGTGTGGATCGGCGATGTCGTTGTTCGGCGCGAGGCGGTAGGGATTGAGACATACGAACTCAATCGGAATCTGCTCCTCAATGACGGTCCGCGCGCCGATTCGGTGCCGAACCTGGAGTTGGAAACAGGTGACGTTGTCAGCGCTGGACACGCGAGCGCCACGGGGCGGTTCGATGACGAGCAGTTGTTCTACCTGCAGTCGCGAGGCATCAGCGAAGAGCTTGCCCGGCAACTGGTGGTCCGGGGCTTCTTCGTTGAAGTTCTTGACAAAGTCAAGGATGCCGATCTGCGCCGGGACGTGATCCGGAGGATCGAAGAGCGCATCGGTATGGATGCGATCGAGCAGCAGTTGACGGGGGTGGACGCATGAGTACGGGCAATATGGTGGACGTTGCTCGAGCGGGAGACCTCGCCCCAAACAGGGCCCTGAAGATCGAGGTTGAGGGTCTAGACATTGCCTTGGTCCGGTGTGACGAAGGAGTCTTCGCTATCGGCAATCAATGCTCGCACGCAGATGTTGACCTCTCCGAAGGCGAGGTCGAGGGATGCGCTATCGAGTGTTGGTTGCACGGATCGCAATTTGATCTGCGGACCGGTGAGCCACTGTCTTTGCCGGCCCTGCAACCGGTTCCCACCTACCGCGTAGACGTTGTTGGTGACGGTGACGATGCGCGCGTTTGGATAGATCCAACCCCCCAACTGCACAGTTCGAGCGAGTAGTGAGAAACGAGACCTAAGGACAAGACATGAGCACACTTCAGATCACGGACCTGCACGCGAGCGTCATCACGGATGCAGGGGAGACCGCCATCCTCAAGGGTGTCGACCTGACGGTGGAGTCCGGACGCACTCAGGCGGTGATGGGCCCCAATGGTTCAGGAAAGTCGACGCTGGCCTACGTCATCGCTGGCCATCCCAAGTACACCGTGACGCAAGGATCCATCGTCCTCGACGGTGAAGACGTATTGGACATGAGCGTGGACGAGCGAGCCCGCGCGGGCCTGTTCCTCGCGATGCAGTACCCCGTCGAGGTGCCGGGTGTGTCCGTATCCAACTTCCTTCGCACATCTGCCACGTCCATTCGAGGCGAGGCGCCAAAGCTTCGTACCTGGATTGCCGAGATGAAGGAGGCGATGGCCGGCTTGCAGATGGATAGCGCCTTCGCGGAGCGCAACGTCAACGAAGGCTTTTCCGGCGGTGAGAAGAAGCGGCACGAGATCTTGCAAATGTCGCTGTTGAAGCCCAAGATCGCAATTCTCGACGAGACCGACTCCGGCCTCGATGTCGATGCGCTGCGCGTCGTGTCAGAGGGTGTCAACCAATTCCGTGAGGATTCCGGCGCGGGGGTTCTCTTGATCACCCACTACACCCGGATTCTCCGTTACATCACACCCGATGTCGTCAACGTGTTCGCCGGTGGTCGGATCGTGGAGACGGGTGGCCCTGAACTTGCCGAGGTGCTGGAGGCCGACGGTTACGAACGCTTTGCGGATCTTTCGACGGCCTGATGATGTCAACCGCGTTGGACGTTTCCCGACTCCGCAAGGACTTTCCCATTCTGGAAAGGACTGTGCGTGGGGGTCGTGCGTTGGTGTATCTCGATAGTGCCGCTACCAGCCAGAAGCCCTATGCGGTACTCGATGCAGAGCGGGCCTTCTACGAGACGTCCAACGCGGCGGTTCACCGGGGAGCCCACCAACTGGCAGAAGAAGCAACCGATGCGTACGAAAGTGCCCGAGCAGCAATCGCCGGTTTCGTCGGTGCGCGCGCGGAGGACATCGTGTTCACCAAAAACGCGACGGAAAGCCTCAACCTCGCCGCGTACGCCTTCAGCAACGCTACGGCGAAGGCTGCGCAAGGGGGGGTGGTCGATCCGCGTCTGGTGCTCACACCGGAGAGCTCGGTCGTGGTTACCGAGATGGAGCACCACGCGAATCTCATTCCGTGGCAGGAACTCTGCGCGAAGACAGGGGCGCAACTGCGCTGGATCGGCCTGACCGAGGACGGTCGTTTGGACATGGATCAGTTGTCCGTCATCGACCACACCACGGCGGCCGTCTCCATCGTGCATCAATCGAACATCCTGGGAACCATCAACCCGGTCCGCTCGATCATGGACCGGGCGCGAGAAGTGGGAGCCCTGGGGATCGTGGACGCCTGTCAATCCATTCCTCATATGCGCGTGAATGTGGAGGACCTTGGCGCCGACCTGTTGACCTGGAGTGGTCACAAGATGCTCGGACCGACTGGGATCGGGTTGCTGTGGGGACGTAGCGACGTCCTGAACAGTCTTCCCCCGTTCCTGACGGGGGGATCGATGATCGAATCCGTCACCATGGAGGGCAGCACCTTCGCTCCGGCTCCTCAGCGCTTCGAGGCCGGTGTGCCGATGGTTGCGCAGGCTGTCGGCCTGGAAGCGGCGGTGCGCTATCTCGACGGCGTGGGCATCGAGGCGATCGAACAACACGAACACGAGCTGACCGCCCACGCGTTGGCGACGCTGAACCAGATGCCGGGCGTTCGCGTGATCGGGCCGGAATCCACCGTCGATCGTGGCAGCGCCATTTCGTTCGTGGTCGACGGATTGCATCCCCACGATGTCGGCCAGGTGCTGGACGATCGAGGCGTGGCGGTGCGAGTGGGTCACCACTGTGCGTGGCCGACGTGTCGGAGATACGGGGTTCCGGCGACGACTCGGCTGTCGACGTACCTTTACAACGACCTCGACGACATTGACGCGGCCGCCGCCGGTGTGCGCGCTGCCCAAGAGTTCTTCGGAGTGGTATGAGCGACAACGTCGAAGCCTTGTATCAGGAGATCATCCTCGACCACTACAAGCATCCGCGTGGCGCGGGCTTGCTCGACCACGCGTCGGGGGAGAGCTTCCAGGTCAATCCGACCTGCGGCGACGAGGTGACCGTTGGTGTTCGGTTAGACGACGACGATCATCTGCACGTCGGGTACGAAGGTCAGGGTTGCTCCATCTCGCAGGCGAGTGCAAGCGTGATGACCGAGCTGCTCGAGGACGCGACCCTCGATCGAGTGGCGGACGCGGAGCGTGCCTTTCACGAGTTGATGCACTCCAAAGGTGCGGGAGAGCCGAACGAGGACGCACTTGGAGACGGCATTGCATTCGCGGGTGTCTCGAAATACCCGGCGAGGATAAAGTGCGCTCTCCTACCTTGGGTCGCGCTGCAGGATGCGCGCCTCAAGGCTGGAATTGAGATTGTCAAGCCCACGACGCCGGACGCCTGACCGAAGGAGCATGATGGACGCCATGATTGCGCAAGAAGATGACGTCTTCGAGGCGATGAAGGACGTTGTGGATCCTGAGCTCGGCATCAATGTCGTCGATCTCGGGCTGGTGTACGGGGTAAGCGTCGAAGAGGGGAACATCGCGACCATCGATATGACCCTGACATCGGCGGCCTGCCCATTGACGGACGTCATCGAGGACCAAACGCGGGCGGCCTTGCTGGAGGTAGTCGACGACTTCCGGATCAATTGGGTGTGGATGCCGCCATGGGGTCCGGACAAGATCACCGATGATGGCCGGGAAATGCTGAGGAGTCTCGGTTTCAACGTGTAGATCGCACCGAGCGGCGTCCCAGCAGTGATCGCGGCTTCGGATATTGAATTACGGGCCGGCCCCGAATTGCTACTGACGGTTGACCAGCTGCGTGTGGGGCCCGGGGATCGCATCGGCCTCGTCGGGCGCAACGGTGCAGGCAAGACAACCCTCATGAAAGCGTTGTCGGGTGACCGCGCACCGACGTCGGGCGACGTTCGATCCTCCGGAACGGTCGGCTACCTGCCGCAAGATCCCCGGGCCGCCAATACCGATGAATTGGCACGTGATCGAATCCTGGACGCCCGTGGCTTGACCGACATTGCGGCCCGTCTTCGCCGAGTGACCGAGGCGATGGCGGACGTACCCGAAGGAACAGACGCCTGGGACAAGGCGGCTGGGCGATACGAGCGGGCCGAGGCGGAGTTTTTGGCGCTTGGAGGGTACGCCGCCGAATCGGAAGCGGCAACGATCGCCGCATCTGTGGGCCTTCCCTCCCGCATTTTGGACGCGACACTCGGAACCCTTTCCGGCGGCCAGCGTCGACGTGTGGAATTGGCACGAATTTTGTTCAGCGGTGCAGACGTTCTCTTGCTTGATGAGCCCACCAACCATCTCGACGCTGACTCGATTCGATGGTTGCGTGAATTCCTGCGGTCCTATGCGGGTGGGTTCATCGTGATAAGCCATGACGCGGAATTGTTGGCGGACACCGTCAACAAGATTTGGCACCTCGATGCGCAGCGGCAGGAAATCGACCAGTACGGCATGGGGTGGGCCAAGTACCTCGAGGCTCGAGAGGTGGACGAGAGGCGGCGCCGTCGCGAACGGCGAAATGCCGAGCAGCAGGCGACGGTTTTGCGCGATCAAGCCGAGCGCATGCGAGCTAAGGCGACCAAAGCGCGCGCAGCTCAGAGCATGTTCCGTCGCGCGGACAAGCTGCTCGCCGAAACCGAGGGAGATCGCAAACAAGATCGTGTGGCCTCACTGCGGTTCCCCGACCCGGCGCCGTGCGGGAAGGTGCCCCTGACCGGAGAGGGTCTCTCACGCTCCTATGGAAGCCTTGAGGTCTTCACCGATGTCGATTTGGCTATCGACAAGGGCTCGCGGGTCATGATCTTGGGTTTGAACGGTGCAGGGAAGACGACCTTGCTGCGGATCCTCGCGGGAGTGGATGCACCGGACACCGGGTCGGTGGACACCGGCCACGGGGCTGTTATCGGTTACTACGCCCAGGAGCACGAAACGCTGGATCCCACCGCCACGGTGGAGCAAACACTCGCCCACGCGGCCCCAGACCTCGATGACTCCCGTCGCCGGACGATCCTCGGGTCTTTCCTGTTCTCGGGGGAGAGTGTCCGCAAACCCACCGGTGTCCTGTCCGGGGGTGAAAAGACGCGACTATCACTGGCATGCCTGGTGGTGTCGGGCGCCAACGTGCTGCTGCTGGACGAGCCGACGAATAACCTTGACCCCGCATCACGGTTGGAAGTTCTCCACGCGATACGGCGGTACGGGGGAGCGGTAGTCCTGGTGAGCCATGATCCGGGCGCTGTGCAGGCACTTGAACCCGAGCGAGTAGTGCTCTTGCCGGACGGTGACGAAGACCTGTGGAGCGACGAGTACATCGATTTGGTCGAATTGGCCTGAAGGAGGACCCCATGGATGCGAGTTCGGAGCAATCCACCCACATCGCAGTCACCGTTGACGGTGATTGCGCGACAGTGAGCCTGACACGACCACAAGTGCGCAACGCACAGACTCCCGAGATGTGGAATCAACTTGCCGATATCGGTAGATCGATGCCCGATGATGTTCGGTTCGTAATTCTGCGGGGCGAGGGGGATGATTTTTCCTCCGGACTGGATCGGAACGCATTGGCCGGACCGATGATCGAGCAGCTCCGCGACGACCCCAGTCCCTTCATCTCTGCTGCGCAGGCCGGCTTCGCGGTGTGGAGCAACATTCCGCAGGTAGTGATCGCCCAAGTTCAGGGCAACGCCATCGGTGCTGGATTCCAGCTAGCGCTCGCCAGCGACGTCATCGTTGCGGCGCCCAACTCTCGCTTTGCCATGCGAGAAACCTCTCTTGGGCTCATACCCGATCTTGGCGGTACTGGGGCGCTGGTCGACGCACTCGGGTATCGACGAACCTTCGCCCTGTGCGCAACCGGTGACTTCCTCAGCGCCGACGAGGCCCAACGATGGGGAGTGGTACACCGCGTCGCCGACGACGCATCCGCGGCCGTAGCGGTTCTCATCGAGCAGTTGCGGGGGTTGGACATCGGAGCGCTGCGAGACCTGAAAGCGGTATTGCGGACTGTCGCCCGTGATCAACAGTCATGGGAGGCCGAACGCGATGTGCAGCTACGTCGACTTGCAGCACTATTCGGTCCGTCATCCACGTGAGCATGAGTACCGTCTGGCAGACGTACCAGTCGATGACACGGGATCGATCGGTCACCGGACAAAAAGTCGCGCGAGGAACTATCAGACGCATCCTGGGGTATGCGCGTCCGTATCGGCCGCTCATTGTTCTGTTTCTTGGCACCTTGGTCGTTACATCGTTACTGAGCGTGGCGCAGCCGCTCCTTTTCAGGAGAATCGTCGACGACGGCATCAGCGTGGGCAACGCGTCACTGGTGACGTGGACCGCACTTGCTATTGCGGGCCTCGCGATTGCGGACGCGGCATTCGGGATCGTGAGTCGCTGGTACTCGGCACGCATTGGGGAGGGATTGATTTTCGACCTCCGTAGCCAGGTGTACGACCACGTGCAGCATCAGTCGATTGCCTTCTTTACTCGGGCGCAGACCGGCGCGTTGATCTCACGACTCAACAGTGACGTGATCGGCGCGCAACAGGCCTTCACGTCGACGCTTGGCGGAGTTCTCGGGAATTTGATTTCCGTCAGTGTTGTCCTGGTCGCGATGTTTGCGCTGTCTTGGCAGATCACGCTCGCCTCTTTGATCCTCGTGCCAGTGTTTTTGCTCCCCGCCCGATACATGGGCAGACGCCTTCAGACGTTGACGCGAGAGCAAATGGGCCTGAACGCGGAAATGAGCTCGCAGATGACCGAGCGCTTCAACGTCTCGGGAGCCCTGCTTGTCAAGCTGTTCGGTCGGCCGGAGGATGAAGCGTCGCTGTTTGCCGGTCGCGCACGCCGCGTTCGGGACATCGGAATCCGCATTGCTATGGCAAACCGCTGGTTCTTCACCGCACTGACGCTGGTCGCAGCACTCGCCACCGCTGTCACCTACGGCCTCGGCGGCAACTTGGTAATCCAGGGAGCCATCACCTTGGGGACTCTGCTGGCTCTCGTGGCCCTGCTCGCGCAGTTGTATGGACCACTCACCGCTCTGAGTAATGTGCGAGTGGACATCATGACGGCGCTGGTGTCCTTCGAGCGAGTGTTCGAGGTTCTGGATCTAGATCCGTTGGTGCGAGAGCCGGCTGAGCCTCGGGCATTGCCGTCCGGGGCCCTCGGCGTCGAGTTCGATTCGGTCAGCTTCACATACCCGACTGCTGCGGAAGTTTCTCTTGCCTCCCTGGAATCGGTGGCACGCGAGGAATCTGTGGACTCCAGCGAGCCGGTATTGCGCGACGTCTCCTTCACCGCGGCGGCCGGCTCGTTGACGGCCCTGGTGGGCCCCTCGGGCGCCGGAAAGAGCACCATGACAGCGTTGGTAACCCGCCTGTACGACCCAAACGAGGGAGCGGTGCGGCTCGGCGGTGTGGACGTACGGGAAATTGCTCGTACCGACTTGCGATCGGCGATCGGAGTTGTGAGCCAGGACGCCCACCTGTTTCACGACACAATCGGCGCAAATTTGCGCTACGCAGATCCGAATGCGGCGGCAGATGACTTGATGCAGGCGTGCGAGGACGCGCAGATCATCAATTTGATCGAGCAGCTGCCAGATGGACTTGACACCGTCGTGGGCGATAGGGGATACCGGTTGTCCGGTGGCGAGAAGCAACGTTTGGCGCTCGCTCGCCTCTTCCTCAAGGCTCCCCGGGTGGTTGTTCTGGACGAGGCGACCGCCCACCTCGACAGCGAAAACGAGCGGCTGGTGCAGCGCGCATTGGATTCGGCACTCGACGGACGAACGAGCCTTGTGATCGCTCACCGCTTGTCAACCATCAAACGGGCGGACCAAATTTTGGTCGTCGACGCGGGGCGCATCATCCAGCAAGGTACCCATGGCGAACTGCTCGCTGCTGGTGGCATGTACGAAACGCTGTACCGCACGCAATTCAGCGACGGCTAGTCGAGTTCTTTAGCCTCGCGTCGCAGGAAGTAGAACCAGCCCCCGATAGCCACAGCTGCGAACAGCAGCCATTGCACCGCGTAGGAGACGTTTTGCAATTCATCGGGCCGAGTGACCGGCACGATGGTGACGGAATCTTCGGGTTCTGAGTTGAGTGCTTGCACATACCAATCAGCGTTGCCCGGCATAGGCAGCTGAGCCGATTCGACGTCGGTGACCTGATCGCCGGGAAGGCCGCCGCGGTCGGTTAGTTCTTCTCCGCGGGGTAGTGGACGCACGAGACCGTCGACGGTGATTTGACCCGGTGGTGACGAAACATCGGGAGATATGTCGGAGCGCGGACCCGCGGGCACCCACCCGCGGAGCACCCAAATATCGCCGGATTCGGTCTGCAGCAGTTCCAGCACCCAATACCCGTTGCGGCCTTCCAACGGGCGTTGACGAACAAGTCGCAAGGAGCCGGCTGCGTATTCGCCGGTGAGGGTGACAGCGGTAAATTCCGGAAGCGGTTCGTCTGCCGGAGGTACAACGGGCTCTTGCTCCGCCAGGGTTTGTGCCTGCTGGGCGACGCGCTTTTCTTCGGCACGCTGCCATTGCCATCGACTCAGAAGTCCGAAACCGATGATGGCTACCAGAACGACGACCGTGAAGCCCTGCCATCGGCGCATACGGAGAGCGGCGAGCATTACTCCACTTTAGAAGTGTGCGGCCACTCGTGTGGATCGTGATCACCGGTATTGCCACGATCGTTGCCGGGAAAGCCGTCCCCAGCGTGGTCGTCGGGAACGATGACCACCCCCTCGAGAGCGGTACCGGACGCGGGAAGGGCGGCGACCGGTTGTGGGCGCACATCGGTGGGTGCTTTCCCCTCTCGGGAACCACCGCTGTTGGCGATCACCACGGCCAGGTAGGGGAGCACGACGGCGCCGGCGATCAATACCCACCGAGGCCAGCCGGGAATGAATATGGCGCCGATCACACAGATAGTGCGGATACCCATGGAGATGAGGTACTTGCGTGTCCTCCGCGCCTGTTCGCTGCTCAGTGAGTGCTGGGCGCTTGTGATGCTGTGGGTGGGGTCGGACACCCCAATAAGGTAAACCCGAATGTGGTGGGCCGCGCGTCGAGGTGAGTGGATTCGAGAGTCAGGAGCAAGCGATGTCAGAGCGTGTCTACGGAATCAGCGAAGTGGTGGGAACCTCGGCGGACTCCATCGAAACAGCTGTCCGAAATGCTGTGCAACGGGCTGGATCCGAGCATCGCCACGTTGACTGGTTTGAGGTGGAACAGGTGCGCGGATACGTCCGCAACAACGACGTGGATCACTTTCAGGTGACGGTCAAAGTCGGTTACCGTCTGGAAGATGCCTGATCAGCCGCGCTCCGACATCACGTCATCGGAGCGGAGGTCTTTTGACCGTTTGGTCAATTTCACGGACGCCGTCGTGGCGATCGGCATCACTTTGCAGCTGCTGCCGATCATTGATGTTGCCGGACCGAAGTCGGGTGAGTCAGTGTGGGATGTGGTGGCTGCCAACAGCGGTCAGCTCTTCGCGTTCGTCTTGTCGTTCGTGGTCGTCATTTTCATGTGGGCAGCGCACAATCGGGTTTTCAACACTATGCGGTGCTACGACGGAACGATCTTCCGCCTCAACGTCGCCTGGTTGCTTCTCATCGTCTTCCTGCCATGGCCGACGGCCATGTACGGAGAAGCGGCGAACGATGCTGTGGCCGGACGCGGAGGCCTGGGCCTGTTGTATTGGTGGACCTTGGCCGCAATCAGCGGGTTAGGTGTCTGGATGGCGATCCATGCGAGACGACACGTGGACCTGCTCGCAGTTGATGAACGTGACCGGGAAGACGACCGCGACACCCGAGGCCTAGTGCGGGGCTACGTCCTCTTCGGTTCCTTCGTCATCGTTGGCCTCGTCAGCATCTTTCAGCCGTCGTGGGCACCGCTTGTGTTTCTTGGTGCCTTTCCTGCGGTAGCCGTCGCCAACCGACTGGTGTCGCGCCGCAACGATAAGCCCATGGGCACCAAGCAGGAGGCCGGAACGTGAGCACGGGTGTAACCGTCGTAACGGGTGGCAATCGGGGAATTGGTGCGGCCATCGCGCGCCGATTAGTCGATGCCGGCCATCGGGTGGTCGTCGCAAGCCGCTCCGGAACCGGTCCGGACGAGTGTGCCCTGACCGGCGCAGTGTCGATGGACGTCTCGAGCGCCGTGTCCATCGCCGATGGACTGTCCCAGATCGAGGAAACGTACGGACCCATCGGTGTACTCATCGCGAATGCGGGCATCACCAAGGACAACCTCCTTATGCGCATGAGCGATGAAGAGGTTGACTCCGTCGTGCAGACCAACTTGTCCGGCTCGATCCGACTGTGCCGGGGTGTTGCCCGGGGAATGATCCGGGCGAAGACTGGCCGAATCGTGTTGATCTCATCCGTCGTCGGGCTCCTCGGCAGTGCTGGGCAGGTGAACTACGCGGCGTCCAAGGCAGGTTTGGTGGGAGTGGCGCGTTCATTGGCCCGGGAATTGGGCTCGAGAGGCATCACGGTGAATGTCGTCGCGCCCGGATTCGTCGAAACGGATATGACCGCAGAGCTCGAGGAAAGTCGACGTGATGAGATCCTCGGTGCCATTCCGCTGGGACGATACGCTTCCGCGGACGAAGTAGCCGCTGTCGTGGAGTTCCTCGTCGGTCCAGATGCCGGATACATCACTGGGTCGGTGATTCCGGTCGATGGCGGTCTCGGGATGGGCCACTAGGAGGCTGCGATGGGGTTGCTGACCGGAAAGACGGTGGTCGTCACCGGCGTTCTGACTGATCAGTCGATCGCCTTCCACATCGCCAGGCTGGCGCAAGATGAGGGTGCGGGCGTCATTCTCACGAGTTTCGGCCGGACGATGTCTCTGACGAAGCGGTCGGCATCGCGACTACCGACGGAGCCTGCCATCGTCGAGTTGGATGTGACCAACGATGACGACCTCGCCCAGTTCGCAGCCCGGCTGGGGGAGCACTGCGAGACGGTTGACGGACTTGTGCACTCGATCGGTTTCGCACCGGAGTCGGCCCTCGGGGGAAACTTTCTGCATACCCCGTGGCCGGACGTGGCAACCGCCATGCAGGTCAGTGCTTATTCGTTGGCGTCCCTGACGATGGCAACAAAGCCGCGCATGGGATCCGAAGCGAGCGTGGTGGGCTTGGATTTTGATGCCTCCGTCGCGTGGCCCACCTATGACTGGATGGGGGTTGCCAAGGCTGCGCTGGAATCCACCGCTCGGTATCTCGCCCGTGATCTGGGCCCTGAGGGCATCCGGGTGAACCTGGTCGCCGCGGGACCGATCCGCACCATGGCTGCGAAGAGCATTCCGGGCTTCGACGAGTTCGAGAAGGTGTGGCTGGAGCGCGCACCGCTGGGATGGGACTTGACCGATCCGGCTCCGGCTGCCCGCGCGTGCGTGGCTTTGTTGTCCCCGTGGTTTGCCGCGACGACCGGCGAGATCGTGCACGTCGACGGAGGAGTGCATTCGCAAGGGGCCTAGAGCCGAAGCCGGCTGCCCACGGAAACGATTACGCTTTCTCACCGCCCAAGTCAGTCGTTGCTCGTGCCGTGATTCCATCGACGGAGTCGGCGCGTTCGATCTCGTCGCGGGTGATTCCCATCAGGAACAAGACAGAGTCCAAGTACGGGGTCGTTACCGAGGTATCGGCCACGGCCCGGGCGGCGGGCTTGGCGTTGAAGGCGATTCCCAAGCCGGCTGCCTCGAGCATGTCGACGTCATTGGCTCCATCGCCGATGGCAATGGTTCTATGTCGGGGGATTCCAAAGCGGGCCGCGAGTTCCTCGAGCACCTTGCGTTTGCCGGGCCGATCGACGACATCTCCGACCACCCGTCCTGTCAAACGCCCGTCTTCCACTTCCAGAGTGTTCGCACGAATCTCGGTGACACCGAGTTCGTTGGCGAGAGGTGACACGACCTGCCCGAAGCCTCCGGAGACGAATGCGATGCGGTAGCCAAGACGATTCAAGGTTCGACAGAAGGTCCGCGCTCCCGGTGTGAGGCGAATTTGCGCCTTGACCGTATCCAAAACCGACTCCGGCAATCCTTCGAGGAGAGCCACACGTTGATAAAGCGACTCGGTGAAGTCGATCTCGCCTGCCATCGCCTGTGCAGTGACGGCAGCCACCTCGTCGTGTCGGCCCGATTGCGCCGCGAGAAGGTCAATTACTTCGTCTTGAATGACCGTGGAGTCGACATCGAGAACAACCAGATACTGGCCACGGGCCTGGAGATTGCGCTCCTGGACGGCAACATCAACCGACAGGGTAGATGCCAACTCCGCGAGGGGCCGGCGGATGAAATCTGGCTCCGCGCCCCGTCCCTCGAAAGTGACCGCCGTGACCGGATACCTGGCAATGCGGCGGATGCGGTCGATATTCCCCCCGTTGTCGGCGATGACGTCTGTGATCCGCGCAATCGCCTCGGGCACCAACTGTGCGGACATCATCGTGACCTGGAAGTGCGGGACGCCAAGATTGTGGGTCGAGGTGGCCGCACCTTCTTCGATCGAGATCGCGTAATCCATCGCTAAGCGGTGGGCTAGCTCTTCAATAGCGGGTCGCAACTTCTCCAGATGAGCTCGTGCTCCATCAACCGACGCCGCGATAGTCAAGCGATCACGCATCACGATCTGATCGACGTCCGTGACCTCGACGGGCTGGGCACTGCATGCTGTGAACAGATCCCGTGTGATTCCGGGACGATCGCGCCCACTGAGGGTGACGAGCATCGTCGTGTGATGGTCCGTGTGGGTGTTCATCGGAACACAACGGTACCGAGGCCGAGAACCGTCTCGCGGGTACGACCTCGAGACACGACCTAGGGTGTTGGCGTGCAGGTGATCTCTATGGCCGATGTTGGCGTCCGGCGTGGTCAGTCCTGGCTGCTGCACAACGTGAATTGGACCGTCGACGATGTGGATCGCTGGGTGGTGGTGGGCCCCAATGGAGCGGGGAAGACAACCGCTTTGTCAATCGCCGCGACTCGGATGTTCCCGACCATGGGCACGGTCTCCATCCTCGGCGAGCGTATGGGCCAGGTGGACATCGCCGATCTGCGGCCGAGGGTTGGTTTCGCCAGTAGTTCACTGCTGCGCGACATTCCGATGCACGAGAAGGCTGCCGATGTGGTGATGACGTCGGCGTACGGAGTAACCGGACGGTGGCGAGAGGCGTACGAAGCCCAGGATCGGGCCCGCGCCCATAGCCTGCTGAACGACTGGGGGGCGTCGTCATTTGCCGAGCGTCCGTTCGCGTCGCTGTCCGAGGGAGAACGCAAGCGGGTACTGATTGCGCGCGCCCTCATGAGCGATCCGGAGCTGCTGCTACTTGACGAGCCCGGGGCCGGCCTTGACCTAGCAGGGCGTGAGGAGTTGGTCGGCATGCTGGCTACGTTCGCGCACAAGCCGGATTCGCCCACCCTGGTGCTGGTGACCCATCACTTGGAAGAAATTCCACCGGGGATCACGCATGCGCTGCTGCTGGGACAGGGTCAAATGGTGGCCGCCGGCCCGCTAGACCAGACTCTGACAAATCAACTCCTGAGTCGCACCTTCGGCATGAATTTCGACGTGCGGCGGATTGGCGAAAGGTGGAGCGCGGTGACGAGCCAGTCATGAGTGGGGAGTACGACACCACACGCTGGTTGTTCGCCGATCAACTGGGACCGCATTTCGATGACGGCGGGCCCCTGCTGCTCATTGAGGCGCGCTCAGTGTTCGAGCGCCGGACCTACCACCGGCAAAAGGCCCATCTGATCCTGAGCGCCTTGCACCATCGCGCGGAGGAAGAACCTGAGCGCGTATCGCTCATCCAATCCGCGACATACGCCGAGGGCGTCCAGATCTACCGAGATTCGGGTCACGCCAATCTCGATGCTGTCGCCGGTACGTCACGTCCGGCGAGGCGACTGGTCGAATCGCTCGGGATGTCCGCAATCCATCCGGAGCGGGGATGGTTCACCTCGCCCGGGGAATTTCAGGCCTGGGTCAACGGTCGCGGGGATAAGCGACTGTTGATGGAGGACTGGTACCGGGGGGTTCGGGCCAGGCACGACGTCCTCATGACCGACGGAAAGCCGGAGGGCGGAAAGTGGAACTTCGACCACGACAATCGCCTCCCACCACCCAAGGGTGAAACCCACCTCCCGCTCCCACCACCCTGGCAACCCGAGGAAGACGACATCGATGCGCGCGTGCGGCAGCAACTTGACGAGTGGGAGGCCGACGGAGTCCGCTTCCTCGGAAACGACGGACAGCGCCGTTTCGCGGTCACCAGAAGCGAAGCCGTCACCGCCTTGACAGATTTCCTGGACAACCGGCTCGCGCTCTTCGGGCCCTACGAAGACGCCGTCCTATGGCGGGATCCCTTCATGGCTCACTCACTGCTGTCGGTGCCAATGAACCTAGGGCTGCTGCATCCCGCAGAGGTGGTTGCGCAGGCGCAGGAGCGCTGGCGGGCGGATCAAGGGACCCTGGCCAGTGTCGAAGGATTGATCCGACAGATCATCGGATGGCGGGAATACGTCTGGCATTTGTATTGGCATCTGGGTGAGGATTATGAATTCCGCAACGAGCTGAATAACGACGTGGAGCCACCGACCTGGTTTCTGGAGGCATCCGTCGAGGAGGTGGATGCTGCGTGTTTGCACCACTCGCTTGAGTACGTACGGGATCTGGGTTACTCCCACCACATTGTTCGTTTGATGGTGTTGAGCAATTGGGCTCTTCAGCGCGGGTACTCGCCGCAGGTGATGAACGATTGGTTCCGCCGGGCATTTGTCGACGGATATCCATGGGTGATGACGGCCAATGTCATCGGAATGGGTCTGTATGCCGACGGCGGAGAAATGGCAACCAAACCGTATGTGTCCGGCGGGGCGTATTTGAAGCGGATGACCGACTTCTGCGGTGATTGCGTGTACGACCCGAAACTCCGGGTGGGAGAGAAGGCGTGCCCCTTCACAGCTGGCTACTGGGCGTTCCTAGATGGCAAGCGCGACTTGTTGGAAGGAAATCACCGATTGGCCACCGCGTTTCGAACCCTCGACAAGCTTGCCGATCGCGGTGCATTGGTGGAGCAGGAACGTCTGCGCGGACAGTCGCCTCCGTGATCGATACCTGGACAGCCGTTCTTGTCTTGGTTGCGGCCGGTGGAGTCGCCGGTGCGATCAATGCTGTGGTGGGCTCCGGAACGCTCATCACTTTCAGCACGTTGCTGGCGGTAGGCGTTCCACCTGTTGCGGCAAACGGGACGAACACCACAGGCCTATTTCCCGGCAGTTTCGCCTCGGCATACGCATATCGGCGAGAACTGCGCGATCGCCTCACCGCCCTTCGATTCCCAGTTATCGCCACCACGATCGGAGCGGCACTCGGCGCCCTGCTGGTGGTGGCTCTTCCCGAGGAAGTCTTCGCATCCATCGTTCCGTGGCTGATCGCTACCGCGACGGTGATGGTTGCCTTGCAGCCCTTGCGCGCACGGTTACGCGCCACGCGACAAGGAGCATCGGCCCCCGCGCCGGCTACACAACCGCGGCGTTTGTGGCCGTGGACGGGAGCCGTGGGGGTGTACGGAGGATATTTCGGTGCGGCTCAGGGAATCGTGTTGATGGCGATTCTCACGTGGATATACGACACCCGTGTTCAGTACAGCAACGCCGCGAAGAATCTCCTCGCGTCCGTCGCCAACGTGGTGGCGGCGGTGGTGTTTGCCTTCTCTGGCTACGTGGTGTGGCCTGCCGCCCTGGTTCTCATGGTCAGTTCCACCGCCGGGGGATACCTCGGTGGCCGCTGGGCGAGGCGCCTGCCGGAGGTCGTGCTTCGTGGGATGGTCGTCGCGGTCGGGGTCGTCGCGACCACCGTTCTGGTTCTCGGGTAGCGGAGTCGAGCCGAGAGTGCAGTCCATACTCGACCTCGAAAGGTGGCCGGGCAGACAGGCAAACTGGTAGGCATGAGGGCAGGCTGGGAGGTGCGATGACGACATCCGATAGCGGGCACACGCCTGAGATCCGCGAACAAGACGACGCGCCTGGATCGAGCGAGCCGTGGAATGTGTGGACGGTGCCCAACCTCGTTAGTTTCCTCCGGTTGCTCGGTATCCCACTGTTCCTGTGGCTGGTGCTGGTCGAAGAGGCCGACGTCGCTGCCTTCGTCGTGCTCGTCTTGGCGGGAGCGTCCGACTGGATAGATGGCTATCTGGCTCGACGGCTGGATCAGCGCAGTCGATTCGGCGTACTTCTGGACCCGGCTGTCGACCGGCTTTACATTCTCGCGACGCTGGTAGGGCTGGCGCTCCGCGATGTCATCGGCTGGTGGCTGGTGGTGATCCTTGTGTCTCGCGATCTGTTCTTGCTGGTGTTACTGCCCATGTTGCGGGGTTCGGGTCGCATCGCCTTACCGGTTACCTACGTGGGAAAGACGGGCACCTTCGCCTTGTTCTGGGGCTTCCCGGTGCTGCTTCTCGGCTCGTTGCCGGGTGTGTTGGGCACCACCTTGTCCGTGTGTGGGTGGGCCTTCGCTCTGTGGGGAACCTTCCTGTATTGGTGGGCGGGCATCCGCTACGCCCGGGAAATGATCACCTCCGGGCGCAGTAGATAAGCGCGTAAGATCTACCAGAGCGATTTTCACGGTTACATTCACAGCGTTATTCAGATCGTCGACATTGATAGGGGAGGGCCTGATGATTCCTGAGGACGCGCACTACACGGCGGAGCACGAATGGGTCCGCGCCGGGGAGGGGGGCAGCGTGACGGTGGGCATCACCCACTACGCCCAGGAAGCCCTGGGAGACATCGTGTTCGTCTCGTTGCCGAGTGTGGGTGACGGTGTCGAGGCTGGTCAATCCTGCGGTGAGGTGGAGTCGACCAAGAGTGTCAGCGAACTGTACGCCCCGATCACCGGCCAGGTGGTCGACGTCAACGCCAGTGTCGACGACGTCCCCGAGACCATCAACTCCGATCCCTACGGTGATGGCTGGCTGTTCAGGATCGACTGCGGTGACGAGTCGGAGCGAAACAGGCAGCTTGAGGGGCTGATGTCGGCGCGTGAATACAAGGGTTTGACCAGCGGGGCCTAGGCTAGAAGAAGCAGGGGAGTACACGGCGGCCGCGAAGGGAGCCACGATGAACTGTCTTTCGTGCGGCAAGGCCGTGGACGCGGAAGATCGGTTCTGCGCGGCGTGCGGAACCCCGGTCGATGCACAGATGGACGGTGACATCGGGGCGACGGGGGCGATATCCGCCGTCTCTGGCCTGGGGGGCCCGGCCACCGGTACTGGACCGGCTGCGGCCCTCGGGACGGGCATTCATCGGGAATTGCCGTCGGAATCCGCGCTGTTAATCGTGCACCGCGGACCGGCAGAGGGCAGTGAATTTCTTCTCCCCGCAGATGCCGACATCGTTGGAGTTGGTCGCTCCCCGGAATCGGACGTGTTCTTGGACGACGTGACCGTCAGCCGTCGTCATGCCGAGTTTCGACGCGGGTCCGAGGGTTGGAGTGTTCGCGACGTGGGCAGCCTCAACGGCACATACGTCAACAGGGTCCGCGTAGACGATCAAAGTCTCAAGGGTGGAGACGAAGTGCAGATCGGGAAGTTTCGGTTCGTTTTCTTGGTAGGCGTAGAGCCCGGAACATGAGTGCCCCCGAGGCGGCGGAGTCGTCCAATAAGAGCACGCTGAGCATTGGCGAGGTCCACAGTCTGCTCAAGCGTGACTTTCCGGACGTCACCATCAGCAAGATTCGGTTTCTTGAAACCGAGGGTTTGGTCATCCCTACGCGAACGGCCAGCGGCTATCGGCGCTTCGGCGATGATGATGTGCGACGGCTTCGAGACGTGCTCACACTCCAGCGTGACCAATACCTCCCGTTGAAGGTGATACGCGAGCAGCTTGATGAAAGTGCTGAGAGCACGGTGATCGCGGGTAGTGGCATGCGCCCGGAGGACTTTAGGCCGGGGGCGGGTCGATTGCGGCTGACGCGTGCCGAACTGGCCGAGATGACCCAACTCGAAGAATCCTACGTAGCCGAACTCGAGGAGCTTGGCCTGGTGTGGGTTAGTCCGGCGGGCCATTACGACGAGGATGCGGCGACGATCTGCCAACTTGCCGCGCGCCTGGCAGGGTTCGGTTTCGAGGGCCGACATATGCGCAGTTTTCGAGTGGTCGCAGATCGAGAATCTGGACTGATCGAGCAAATGGCTACACCGTTTGGTCGGACCACCGGTAAAGAGGGGGATTCGAAAGTTCGATCCCAGGAGGCAATCCGAGAGATCGCCGCCTTATTCGTGCAATTGCACGCGTCGCTACTCCGTGCCGAACTCACCCGGGCCGGCAAGGCGTAAGTCGCCTGCGTGTGACGCACTCGTTGCCCGTCTGTTTATCGCGAGCTGGCGGACTTTCTGGATCCGGATTTAGGCGGTCCCCAGTGGCGTCGGTTTCACTCAGAGCGTGACCGTTGAAGTATCGCCGCCGGTGGAGCGCAGTTACGCTGGCAGCATGATCGGCCTTGAGGTCGTCGGCGTCCGCATGGAAATGCCGTCGAACACCCCCATTGTCCTGCTGCGAGAGACCGACGGTGAGCGATACCTGCCCATTTGGGTTGGTGCCGTTGAGGCCACGGCGATCGCCTATGCCCAGCAGGGAGTGGTGCCACCGCGCCCCTTGACCCACGACCTAATGCTCGACCTGCTCAAGGCCGTGGACGCGCCATTGCAGGAGGTGCGAATTACCGATCTGAGTGATGGTGTCTTCTATTCGATCATCGTGTTCTCGTCCGGACTCGAGGTGTCGGCACGTCCCTCGGACGCCATCGCTCTGGCCCTGCGTGCCGACGTTCCCATCGTGGGGACCGATGAGGTGGTCCAGGAGGCGGGAATCGAGATTCCCGACGAGGACGAGCCGGTAGAAGAAGACCAGGTGGAGAAGTTCCGCGCTTTCCTGGACGAGGTCTCGCCTGAGGATTTCGGGAACGCTTCCTGAGCCTTCAGTTCACGTTGAGACTTACGTCCGCGGCGGCGGGGCGTGTCGCATTGTTCGACCGTTGCGGGCTCCCTAGATTCTGATCCATTGCTTCTCCCGATACGCCGATCCACATCTGTGGGTTCGGTCCCGCAGTAGGGTGAAGCGGAACGAGGAGGAAGACGTGACCGGTAGGCAGATGCCCGCAGAGACAGGGGAGAGCGCCTCGAACCAGGGCGCACTGTTTGATGACGCGGAACTGCGACCCTTGCCGGCCGATGCCGGGTATCGCGGCCCGGTGGCGTGCGCCGCAGCCGGCATCACGTACCGGCAGTTGGATTATTGGGCGCGCACGGGCTTAGTGGCCCCCACGGTCAGGGGAGCGGCCGGGTCCGGCACCCAACGTCTGTATGGCTTTCGCGACATTTTGATCCTTCGTATCGTTAAGCGACTCATTGATACCGGTGTCTCGTTGCAAAATATTCGTGTCGCGGTGGACCATCTCGCCGCTCGACAAGGGGAGGACCTCGCGCACATCACCCTGATGAGCGACGGCGCGAGCATTTACGAGTGCCGAAGCGCTGACGAGGTCGTTGACCTGGTCCGCGGGGGCCAGGGAGTGTTCGGAATCGCCGTGGGCAGTGTGTGGCGGGAGGTTGAGGGAACCTTGGCGACCCTCCCGGCAGAGGTCCATGGCGGACAGGACATCGCCCCGGCGGGCGTCACGGACGAATTGGCGCAACGCCGCGCCCAACGCGCCGCCGGCTGAACGGGCGTCAGCTATGCTGACATAGCCAAACATCCCGTGCGGGAGAGAGTCGCTGCACAGCCACTGCAGAGGCCGCCGAAGGAGCAAGCGCCCCGTCAAACTCTCAGGCACAGGTACCGCACGGGTAGGCACCTCTGGAAAAGGGACATGTCCCTACCGACGGTGCAAGCCGCAAGCAGATGCGGTGAAGCTCTCAGGTCGCGCTGTGCGTGGTCAACAGAGGGGGAGCAGTAGCAATGCTGTTCACCCTCGACCTTGGAGAGTTTCATGGATTTCGGAGCCCGCCACATAGGACCAGATCACGCGGACCGCTCGGTCATGCTGACATCCCTCGGATATTCCGATCTCGAGACATTCATTAAGGCCGTCGTACCAGCCGGGATCGCGGACACCGGGCCCATGGGTGTTCCCTCCGCCGTCGGTGAAAGTCAGGCACTAGACGAACTGCAATCCCGCATGTCCGCCATGGAACTTCCCACGTCGATGATCGGCCTGGGCTACCACGGCACGGTGATTCCCGAAGCGATCAAGCGTGGAATTCTTCTGAACACCGGGTGGTACACCGCCTATACGCCGTATCAGCCGGAGATCTCGCAAGGCCGATTGGAGGCTCTGCTGAACTTCCAAACCCTCGTAGAGGATCTCACCGGTCTGGCGGTGGCGGGGGCGTCGCTGCTGGACGAGGCGACAGCGGTAGCCGAAGCGGTAGCCATCGCTGTGAAACACGGACCCCGAGGCGTCCGACGCGTGGCCATCGATGTGGGACTGCACCCGCAGGTTCGCGCTGTCGTTCACACGCGGGCGGAACCGGTGGAAATCGAGATTGTCGAGTTTGACCCCGACCAGGGTCTGGTCGACGGTGAACTGTCCGGCGTCGTACTGGCCTATCCGGCTTCTACCGGGCGGATACTCGACCCGCGCGCAGTGCTGTCGGCAGCGAAGGCTCGGGGAGCACTCGTCGTCATGGACGCGGATCCGTTGGCTCTGACGCTCCTGCGCTCACCCGGGGCGCTCGGTGCAGATATAGCCGTCGGATCGATGCAGCGATACGGCGTTCCGATGGCCTTCGGCGGTCCGCACGCCGGATATATCGCGGTCCGGTCGGGTCTTGAACGTTCCCTGCCGGGTCGTTTGGTGGGGGTCAGCGTGGACGCCGACGGGCGGCCGGCGTATCGCCTGGCCCTACAAACACGCGAGCAGCACATCCGGCGTGAGAAGGCCACCAGCAATATCTGCACTGCGCAGGTCCTGCTTGCGGTGCTGGCCAGCATGTACGCGGTCTACCACGGTCCCGATGGGTTGCGCGGTATCGCGCGGCGAGTGAACCACCTGGCCGAGAGGATCCGAGCCGGGGCTCGTGACGGAGGCTTGTCTGCGCACGAAGGATTGATCTTCGACACGGTCGCGCTGCAGGTCCCGGGCGCGGCGCAAAAATTCGCCGACCAGGCGCGGACCGCTGGCATTAACGTACGAGTCGTCGACGCAGACACTGTGAGCGTGACCGTCGACGAAACAACAACAAAGGATCAGGCCCAAGCACTCGCCGCGGAGTGGGGGTTCGATCTCGCCGATGTGACGGACGGCGACCGCCTGGGCGAGCTGGGCCGCGAGGAAGAACTTCTCCCGTATCCGGTCTTCCATCGCCACCGTTCGGAGACGGCGCTGATGCGCTACATGCGTTCGCTGGCCGATAAGGATCTTGCTCTCGACCGGACGATGATCCCGTTGGGGTCGTGCACGATGAAGCTCAATGCCGCAGCGGAGATGGCGCCGATCACCTGGCCGGAATTCGCCAATGCGCACCCGTTCGCGCCGGCCGAGCAGGTGCGCCCGTATGTGGAGATGATCACCGAGCTCGAAGGATGGCTCGCTGGGATCACGGGATACGACGCGGTCTCCGTGCAGCCGAACGCTGGATCGCAGGGGGAGTTCGCGGGCCTCATGGCCATTCGGGCGTATCACCAAGCCAATGGTGACGCGCAGCGGACCGTGTGCTTGATTCCGAGCAGCGCCCACGGCACCAATGCAGCGAGCGCCGTGATGGCGGGTATGCATGTTGTTGTCGTGGCGTGCGACGAGTCCGGAGATGTAGACCTGACCGATCTGGAGTCGAAGATCAACGAGCATCGGGAGAATCTGGCCGCGCTGATGATCACGTATCCATCGACCCACGGCGTATTCGAAGAAGCGGTGGGGGAGATCTGTTCGCGAGTGCACAAGGCCGGTGGGCAGGTGTACATCGACGGCGCCAACCTGAACGCGTTGGTGGGCTTGGCGAAGCCGGGTGCGTTCGGTGCGGACGTTTCGCACCTCAACCTGCACAAGACGTTTGCGATCCCGCACGGTGGTGGGGGACCCGGGGTCGGGCCGATAGGGGTTCGCGCCCACCTGGCGCCTTTCCTTCCCGGCCATCCACTGCGACCGGACGCAGGTCCGAGTGGACGCGGATATGCGGACGGGGGAATGGGGCCGGTCAGTGGTGCGCCCTGGGGAAGCGCCGGCATTCTGCCGATCCCGTGGATGTACATCCGCATGATGGGCGACGAAGGGCTGCGGGAAGCGACCAGCGTCGCGATCTTGTCAGCCAACTACATCGCGCACCGACTCGAGGAGCATTACCCGATCCTGTACACGGCCCCGAACGGAACTGTTGCCCACGAGTGCATCGTGGACATTCGACCGGTGACCGCCGAGAGTGGTGTGAGCGTGGACGACATCGCGAAGCGTTTGATGGACTACGGCTTCCACGCTCCCACCATGTCCTTCCCGGTGGCAGGCACCCTGATGATTGAGCCGACGGAAAGCGAGAACGCCGAGGAGATCGACCGGTTCTGTGACGCGATGATCGCCATCAAGAGCGAAATCGACGCCATCCGAGCAGGGGAATGGCCGTCGGATGACAATCCCTTGGTCCACGCTCCCCACACGGCCGATTGCCTGATCGGCGAATGGCAACACGCCTACCCGGCTCGGATCGCAGCGTTCCCGGTTAGCGGCATGGATGCCGGTAAATACTGGCCGCCGGTGCGACGTATCGACGGTGCTTACGGGGACCGCAATCTTGTGTGCGCGTGCCCGCGCCCAGAGGAACTCACGCAGGCATAGCGCAGGGGATCGAATCGGGGATCCATGCCTAGAGCCGCTGTCCCAGAATGATAGTTTGAATGGACATAATGTGCATTATCGGTGGAATTCATGGGGGAAGCCGGCCTGCGGCGACAGTTTTCCCTGAACCCACGGTGTCCACCCAAGACACCTGGCTGGTGGTGTTCCGCGCGTAGAGCACACGACGCAGGGTTCTAGGCTGTGCGACGTGTCCAAAGTTCTCGCACAACTTCCGGTCGGCGAACGGGTAGGAATCGCGTTCTCCGGCGGTCTCGACACATCGGTCGCTGTGGCCTGGATGAGGGAAAAGGGAGCCATCCCGTACACCTACACCGCTGACATTGGCCAGTACGACGAGCCGGACATCGCGTCTGTCCCGAGCCGAGCCGGGCGATACGGCGCCGAGGCTGCGCGACTTGTCGACTGCACCGGGCCGCTCGTCGAGGAAGGATTGGCGGCGATCGCCTGTGGGGCTTTCCACATCCGTTCCGGAGGCAGGCAGTACTTCAACACCACACCGCTGGGCCGGGCCGTGACCGGCACCATGTTGGTCCGGGCGATGGCCGACGACGACGTCTCCATCTGGGGCGACGGTTCCACCTACAAGGGCAACGACATTGAGCGTTTCTATCGTTACGGGCTGATGGCGAATCCTGCGCTGCGGATCTACAAGCCCTGGCTGGACGAGACCTTCGTTGAGGAACTCGGAGGCCGCGCCGAAATGAGCTCCTGGCTGTCCGCACGGAACCTCCCGTACCGAGACTCTGCCGAGAAGGCGTACTCCACCGATGCGAATATCTGGGGTGCCACGCACGAGGCCAAGACACTCGAGCATCTCGACGTGTCCTTGGAGACTGTCGAACCCATCATGGGTGTTCGCTTTTGGGACCCGTCGGTGACTATCGAAACCGCAGACGTATCGGTGACGTTCGAGCAGGGCCGACCAGTGGCTATCGGTCAACGCACCTTCGACTCCCCCGTCGACCTCGTCCGGGAAGCGAACTCGATCGGTGGCCGACACGGACTTGGCATGGCGGACCAGATCGAGAATCGGATCATCGAGGCGAAGAGTCGCGGGATCTACGAGGCTCCGGGAATGGCTCTGTTGTTTATTGCGTACGAAAGATTGGTGAGCGCCATTCACAACGAGGACACCATCGCGAATTACCACCTCGAGGGTCGTCGGCTCGGGCGTTTGTTGTACGAAGGGCGCTGGCTAGATCCTCAAGCATTGATGCTGCGCGAATCGCTGCAGAAGTGGGTGGCGAGCGCAATCACCGGAACCGTGACGCTTCGGCTTCGCAGGGGTGACGATTACACGATCATCGACACCAGCGGTCCGATGTTCAGTTACCACCCGGACCGCTTGAGTATGGAACGCACCCAGGAGGCTGCGTTCGGCCCGGACGACCGAATTGGTCAACTCACCATGCGCAACCTGGATATCTCCGATTCGCGAGCGAAACTTGAAATGTATGCCGGAGCCGGGACCCTTCGCCAGGCGCAACTGCATCTCATGGGTGACCTGACTCCCGGCATTGCACAGCAAATCGCCGATCGAGGCGCCACAGCTGAGGACGTTGCAACCGAGCGCGAACGGGACGAGGCGATCGACCGTGCCGCGTTCGATGCCGGTGCGGACTGAACAGTGCGTGCGATAATTGAGTTATGACCACTACTCCCCCGGAGCCAAACGGCGATGAGTTTTCTGATGTTCCCGACTTCATTCCCGAGGATGAATTTCTGACGACGGCCCCGAAGGAGGGCACGGCAGATGAACGTGCCGCCCATGCAGCGCGAATCGCCCAGGGCAACGACAAGTTGCGGCAAGCCGGGGAAATCTCAGACGGGTCCGGCAAGCCCGTTTATCGACGCTCCGGCAAGGTGGTTCCGTGGATCGGGATCGGAACAGCGATAGCCGTACTCGTGGTGGTCGTCGTCCTGCTGGCGCGGTAATCGTCGTTACCTGCCCCGGTGATTCGCGTGCCAGGCGGCACGTCTTTGAAGCGTGTGGCCGTCAGGCAGACCGTGGTAGTTCTTCTTCGCCCCGAGACGCCCGTAAAAGGGCTAAGCGCTCTTCGAGAAGTTCTTCGAGATCCTCGCGGGTACGTCGCTCCATCAACATGTCCCAGTGCGTCCGGGCCGACTTGACCTGTTTGGGAGGTTCGGGGGCGATCTCTTCGGCAATGGATGTAGCTCCACACCTGCAGGTCCACTCGCGCTGGATCTCGTCGGCTTCGACGAAGTATGGAACGTTCGATACGTGACCCTCAGGACATGTGTACCGGACAACCCTGCGCTGCGCTGGTTGCACGCGATCGTCGCGCTCCAGGCTGAGGGCCCCCAACCGGGTCCCCTTCATTGACGTCTCGCCCATCGCCGCCTCCCCTAGTCCAGTCCGTTTGGTGGGTCGACGTTTGGACGCCTGGAGCGCTCTCAGGGTTCCCGCGGTTCACGAAGGAAAAGTTCCCCCCGGTGGTTGGGGTTCGTCCTCAGCGTCATCTGGGTTGCCGGAGCTGTCCGGAAAATCGGAAATGCGCGGAAAATCCGAAACATCTGGATCTTCGGTGCCAATGACAGTCCCCTGAATGACGGTGCCGGAGGAGGGGAACCCGGGCATTCGATCAACCCACGCGAGGGAGTCGAAGCCGCGGGTCATCCGGCGGATCACCCACCGACGGATGGGCGGGAGTAAAAGGACAAGCCCCACGAGATCTGATCCATACCCGGGGACCAGGAAACAAAGCCCCGCGAGGAACAGCCCGGCGGTGGACCCGACGCGTTCCAGCGCGTGCTCGGGTTCGGTCTCTTCCAGCGCGAACCGAGCGCCTGCGCTTGCATTGCGCATGATCGCGATTCCGACGGGAACACCGAGGACGATCCCGATGAGGGCCCACCCCCAACCGATGACGCTGGCGAGCAACCACAGCAGCAAGAATTCGATGAGTGGGTAACCGAAGACGATTAGGCGAGTTGTGAAACGCACGCGGCCTACACCCCGCCTGCGCCACGTAGCGCCCTGCGAAGTCCGCTCATTCGGGACTGCACTCCCCATTCGGTGACCCGCCATAGCGCTTCGACGACGATGGCTCTGCTCATCTTGCTTGTTCCGGCCACGCGTTCCACGAACGTGATGGGAACCTCCTTCACGACGAAGTCGCGTTGAATCGTCCGCCACGCGAGGTCCACCTGGAAGCAGTAGCCCTGCGACGCGACACTGGACAGGTCGATTCCGCGCAGCGTGCGCGCTCGAAAAGCGCGATATCCACCCGTCGCGTCGTGCACAGGAATACCCAGCATCAATCGTGCGTAGGTGTTTCCGCCCTTGGACAGAACCTCTCGGCCCTTCGACCAATTCTGCGTTCCACCACCGGCTATCCAGCGAGATCCAAGCACCAGGTCGGCATCGACCAGCGCGTCCAAAAGACGGTGCAGCTGCTCAGGTTGATGCGAACCGTCGGCATCCATTTCGACGAGAACATCGAATTCGTGTTCGAGTCCCCACGTGAAGCCGGCGATGTAGGCCGCTCCGAGTCCGGCTTTGGACGCTCGATGCATGACGTGTATCTGATCGTCCGCGGCGGCCAGCGAGTCAGCGAGCGCTCCGGTCCCATCCGGCGAATTATCGTCGGCGATCAGTATGTGTGCGGAGGGGACGCTCGCTCGTATACGCGTCGTAATCTGCGGCAAGGACTCTCGCTCGTTGTAGGTAGGGACAACGACGAGAACACTCCCGAGATCATCCGACGCATTGGGCAACTCGGGCACTCACCCAGCGTAACGGCTGCACCGGACGCGCAGGGATCACCGGACCGCGCTATTGATCGGTGGAACTCGCCACCAACGCGGCACGGCGCCGACGTACATAGAAACCGAGCCCCACGCCAATAAGCATGGCCACACCAGCGATGACCTCTGGCGCCGCCCCCAACAGTGACGCGGGCGTTCGACTGGTGCTCAGCGGCACCTCGGACACCAGGTACCCGGTCTCACCTTCGCCGAGTTGCTGATCCACGGTGCCATCGGGTGCAATGAAGCCACTGATGCCCGTAGTCGACGCAACCACCACGGCTCTACCGGCATTGAGCGCCCGCAGCCGCTCGATATCCCATTGTTGCGCCGGCTGTCCGGTTCCCTGGTACGTGGCATTGTTTGTTTGCACAGTAATTACTTCTGCGCCGCCGGCAATTACGGAGGTAAAGACATCGTCGTAGGCGACCTCGAAGCAGATAGCGTCACCGACCACCACTCCCCCGATGTTCAGAATCCCCGGCTCGGTTCCACGCACAAAGTCGCGCGGCACACGGTCGAAGCGTCCGATCAAGGCCGTCAGCTGATCGCGGAACGGAAGAAACTCCCCGAAAGGAACCGGGTGCATCTTCACGTAGCGTTCGCCCGGTCCGGTCACGGGATCCCACACGATGCCGGCGTTCTCGACCTTCGTCGGATCCTCGGTGGCGAGGACCACACCCACAAGCACCGGCGCGTCGATCGCCCGAACTGCCGCGTCGATAAGCGCTGCGGCCGAGGGATCGCGAAAGGGATCAATATCGGAGGCGTTCTCGGGCCAAACGACAAAGTCCGGTGGCGGCTCGGCTCCCGCATCCACTGCAGCCGCTAGCGCCAAGGTTTCATCCACATGGTTCTGCAGAACTGCCCGACGCACCGATAACGCGTCCATGCCCGTTCCGGGGGTCCCTCCCTGTACGACGGCCACCGTCGCCGTTGATTCCTGCCCGCCCACGGTCAGCGGACGCGGGATCACGAGGATCGCGACGATGACCGCCGCCGCGGCGAGCGCAACAGGGAGAAACCCCCGCCGCCGTATTCCCTCGACTGTGAGTACCGCGAGCGCGACGACGAGAAAGGTCAGGCCAGCCATTCCCGCGATTGAAGCGAGCGCACTCACCGGTGAATTGCCTTGCGAGAACGCGATCTCTCCCCACGGAAAGCCACCCAAAGGGACGCGGCCTCTGAGTGCTTCCATGACCACCCAGGCCGACGGCACCCATAGCACCGAACCGCGTAGCCGACTCAGCGGTGCCACCAGAGCACCGAGGGCGGCGTTCCACAGAGCGCAGTACGCGGCTAGCAGGATCCACGCGTCCATGCCGATGACCGTCATCCACGACAGCAGAACGAGGAAGAAAGTGAGCCCATAGATGAATCCGGTCAGCGCCCCGCGGCGGCAACGTGTACGCCATTGCACCGCCAACACGCCAATCACCCCTACGAAGGCCAGCGGCCACGCGCCGATCGGAGCGAACGCTAAGGCGGTAACCACGCCGGACACCGCAGCGATCGCGACAGCGGCGAGTACGCCTATTCGGGATCGCGAATCTGGATCAACCACTGTCCGCCTCGACGATGTCGTCACCGAAGACAACCCGACCGTGGACCCACGTTGCCAGGCACTCCGGTAGATCTCCCGTCAAAACCGGGAGCCCGGGAGTTCCGGATCGGGGGTCGGTCGACCAACCCGCGACCCTGGTATCTGGAACATGAACGTCGCGTTCTGCGACCCGCCACGCGGCGAGGTGTGCTGGCGCCCCGACGGAAATCACACCGGCCCGGGAATCGCCGATGGCACGCCATCCTCCTCTGGTCGCCGCCGCGAACGCGGCGCGTGCCGTCATGCGTTCGTCGGGCACCGTGTGGTTGGTGGCTGCTCGCACGATTGACCAGGGATCGATGGGCGTGACGGGGCTGTCAGAGTTCAGAACTAGGTGTCCTCCAGCGGCCACGATCGTCGCGAAGCGATTCATGGAGCCGGCGCGCTCGTGGCCCAACCGCGTGGCGTACATGCCGTCGGGCACACCCCACAGTGCATCGAATATCGGCTGCATACTCACACACGCCCCGAGGTTGATGACCGTCGCGATGTCGGCATCGGACAGCATTTCGGCATGCTCGAGTCGGTGGCGGCGCGCTCGCAGCATCTGTTCGCCGACAATGTCGGCGGCTCGACGGAAGCCAGCGGCTACTGCCGCGCAGGCGGCGTCGCCGATGACGTGGAAACCGGCTTGGAATCCTGCCCGGGTGGCCTCGACCAGGTGGTCGGCGATGTCGTCCTCAGACAGATACAAGACACCGCGTGTGTCGGCTGCATCGCAGTACGGCCGATCTAAAGCCGCCGAGTGCGAGCCGAGCGAACCATCGACAAAAAGGTCTCCGCCGACGCCACTGGCACCGAGTTCTCGGGCTTGTTCAATACCGCCCTCGGATGCGAGTTGGCCCCAGTAACCCTCGACCTTGGGGCCAGCTTTGTCGACCGCTAGCTCAAGAAGGGTCCGCAGATCCTCTGCGCCCCCGATCGTGGGCCCACCCATCTCGTGGAGAGCCACGACTCCCCTCGATGCCGCCAAAGACAGCGTTGCCAGCTGTGCCTCTCGGCGGTCCCGCGTTGATATTTGCTCGAACGCGAGCTCGCGAATGAGGTGGTGCGCGCTCTGCGAGACGGCTCCTTCGGAAGAGAAACCCGCTACCCCATCGACACCCCGGCATCGATCGACAAGCGAGGTGGACACCAGTGCCGAGTGGACATCGATGCGAGACATATACACGTGCTGGCCTGGTGCGGCTTGGTCGATCTGGCTCCGGCTCGGTAAGCGGGGATCCGACCACATCGTTTCATCCCACCCGTGCCCGTATATGAACCCCGTCGTCGATTCCATCGCCCGCCTCTGGACCGCGTCGAGGACATCCTGGGCACTACGGGTATCCGATAAATCGAGTCCCACGAGCCGCAGACCCGTGCTGGTCGCATGCACGTGAGAGTCCACGAAGCCGGGTGCCACAAAAGCACCCTCAAGATCCACCACCCGATGAGCGAGGTCCGTGTGAACACGGGCCCCCGCATCATCACCCACCCAGGTGATCACTCCATCGTCGATCATCAGCGCGGTCGCGAACGGGTCCGAAGACGAGTAGACCTCGGCGTTCACTAGCAGTGTGCGCGTGGATGCGCTCACGCAGGAATCCGCATCAGATCGCGACTCAAAGTGTTCAGGTTGCGTCGCCCGTCCTCGGTGCACACCACGATGTCCTCGATCCGGGCACCGAAGCGTCCGGGCACGTAGAAGCCCGGTTCAATACTGAAGGCCATGCCGGGCTTGAGAAGGTCGGTATTACCTTCGACCAGGTACGGCTCTTCGTGACTCTCGAGCCCGATCCCATGACCGATCCGGTGAATGAAGTAGTCGTCGAGGGGTCGCCCGTCCAGGTGATGGTGGTGCATCAGGCCTCGGGCATGAGCGTCGATCGACTCGCAGGTCCGCTGGCCGTTGACGAATGCGACGCTTGACTCTTGTGCGTGGCGCAGCACCTCGAATGCTGCGCTGTAATCGGCACTTGCCTCACCGATGACATAGGTTCGCGTGCAGTCACTTCGATAGCCGCCCGGCATAGTCCCACCGATGTCGATCACGATCGGATCGCCGACACCAATGACGCGCTCGGAGACCGAATGATGCGGGTTAGCGCCATTGGGGCCACTGGCCACGATGACGAAGTCCACGCCTGTGTGCCCGGCGTCGATGATCGCGGCACTGATGCGGTGAGCCACCGCGCTTTCGGTCATCCCTGGTCGGACAATCGACGGGATGAGACGGTGTACCGATTCAATTGCCGCGGCCGCTTCCTGCAGGAGTTCGATCTCGCTCGATGTCTTCTGCTGCCGCAGATCGTTGAGAATCGATCCCGCGAGCACCTGGGGCCGGTCGTTGATGACCTGTCGCAGTCGCAATACCCGCTGTGCCCACATGTGGTCGTCCACGGCGATCGCTCCGGACGCGCCGTCATAGACCAGGTCCGCCACGATAAGGAAGGGATCTTGGGTCTCCGTCCACGTGATGACATCTCCGCCGGATCGAGCAAAGGTGGATTCGCGGGCCTCGCCAGCTTCTAGAGCCGGTGCTACCAACACGGGTGAGCCGTCCTGCGGGATGACGAGTGCGGTGAGGCGCTCGAGTGGCTTCGCGTCGTAGCCGGCGATGTACTGCAAATCTGCTCCCGGTGTGACGACCATGGCCGCCACGTCATCGTCGTGCATGGCTACTTGCAGGCGCGAGAGCAGTTCGAGTTCCACGGGACAACCGTAAGGCGTGCCAGACTTCCGCCGTGCCCACCTCGAATGTCGACGTCATGATCCTCGACACAGCGTCGTTGTACTACCGATCGTTCTACGCCCTGCCCACGTCCATGACAGCGCCCGATGGGCACCCGCACAACGCGATTCGTGGCGTGCTGCAGACCATTGAACGACTGCGGGGCATCTATCAGCCACGAACGCTCCTATGCGCCTGGGACACCGATTGGCGCCCCGAATGGCGGGTCAACCTCATCCCGAGCTACAAAACACACCGCGTCGAGGAAGAGTCTGCTGCGGGGGATGAAGAAGCCGAACCCGATGAACTCGGCCCACAAATTGGCGCCATCCGCGAGATTCTGGAGGCTTGGGGTGTACCGGTCGTGGGCGTTCGGGAGTTTGAAGCCGACGATGTCGCCGGGACGCTTGCTCGAGCAGCGAGTGACGGGGGTTATTCCACGGTGGTCGTCACCGGTGATCGTGACTTCGTGCAACTCGTCGGCGATGAGGTCCGTGTTGTCATGACCGTGAAGGGTGGGATGGATTCATGGCCGCTGTTGGATGCCGATGCCGTGGTCGAGCGTTTCGGTGTCACCCCGTCGCAGTATCTCGACGTCGCAATCTTGAAAGGTGACCCATCCGATGGGCTGCCCGGTGTGCCGGGCATTGGGGAGAAGACCGCGGTCGCGCTGATTAGCGCTTTTGGCACCCTGGAGAAGGTGCGACAGGCCAGCGCATCTGAACGTGTCGAACGACCACTCACTCCGCGACTCGCACGGCTCGTCGTGGAGAACATGAAATACCTGGACGCCGCCGAACGTGTCGCGGCCATCAGGCGCGACGTTCCCATCCCCCACCTCCACAACATCGTGAGTCAACCAATCCCCACCGCAGCGAGCCACCCGCAGACGTGGGAGAGCCTGCTTGCCGAATGGGGGGTGCAGCGTTTCGCTCAGGGAGCGGTGGGCTGAAAAGACACCACTCCCCTGTCCAAGGCGTCGGCTGCCTCACGGGCAGCGGCCGTCACCTGCGAATCGCTCGCGGCCTGGGAGATCTGCTCCAACACATCGATGACCTGACGGGTCCAACGAACGAAATCCCCGGCACTGACGTCGTTGCTCGTCAGCACCGTGAGCAGGCTCGCTCCGCGTGCCCAGCGATACACAGCCCAGACCAAGCCCGCGTCGGGTTCGGGTTCGGGATTGAGTCGGTGAGCCCGCTCTATCTCGCTCAGACGCGCCCAGACGCGGTGCACGCCCGTCAGGGCGGTCTCTACAGCCCCGCCGGGCACCGCCGGCCCCACGTCGCCCTCCGAACGGCGAGCCTCGTACACGATCGCCGCGACCACGGAGGCCAGTTCGTGCGGCTCCAATCCGCTCCACACGCTGGCACGCAGGCACTCCGCAATGAGCAAATCCGATTCCGAATACAGCACGCCCAGCATGCGCCCCTGGTCGGTGACGCGGAGGTTGTCCGTGGTTCCCGCCAGGTAGCCAAGTTCAATCAGCGTCTCGCACACGCGGTCGAACTGACGGGCGATGCTGTGTGTTCGCGCGGCAATACGGCCATCCAATTCGGCAATCTGTCGCTCCGCGCGGTAGTACCGCTCCGCCCAGCGGGCATGGGCTTCGCGTTCTTCACATCCGTGGCAGGCGTGCGCGCGCAACCGCGAACGCATGTCGGAGATTTCGTCGCCAGAGTCCACCCCGGAGTCTGCACTTGGGTTTCGGCTCGTGCTCGCGTTCGCGGCCGAGCTACTGTGCGCCGACTCAGCAACGGCGACGGCCCGCTGAGCCAAGGCGCGCTTCATGCCGGAGTCCTTGGCGGAAAAGTGGCGAGGAATCTTGACGCGTCCCAACACCTCGAGCGAGCCAGGTACTTCGACCGTGGAGATCCGTCGGATCTGTCGCTCGGCGGTCAACACTTGCGGCCGGGGATCCGCCGGTCGATCAGCCGCCGCAAGCACCACCGCGGGCCCCGCACGCTTACCGCGCGGAATGCGAATAACGTCACCGGGCCGCAGTGCCATCAGAGACTCCTCGGCATTCGTCTTCCGCGCCATCTGAGATCGACGTCCGGCCCTCTTGTCCGCCCGGGACAGTTCTTCACGCATGCGGGCATATTCGGTGAAATCGCCTAGGTGGCAGGACATTGCTTCTCGGTAGCCGACCTGTGCTTCACGCAGACGTGTGGCTTCGGCGCTGAGCCCCACGACGGATTGATCCGCCTGAAATTGTGCGAAGCTTGTTTGCAGAAGATCACGGGAACGCTGACGCCCGATAGTGCCGACCAGGTTCACCGCCATGTTGTAAGAAGCCCGAAACGATGACTTCAGCGGATACGTGCGGGTGGATGCCAATCCAGCCAGGACCTCCGGATCCAGATCATCGGACCACAGGACGACAGCGTGCCCTTCCACATCGATGCCACGACGGCCGGCCCGTCCGGTCAGTTGGGTGTACTCCCCCGCACTCAAATCCGCGTGCACCTCGCCGTTCCACTTGACGAGCCTCTCCAACACAACACTCTTGGCAGGCATGTTGATACCGAGCGCGAGAGTTTCAGTGGCAAACACGACCTTGATCAGACCTTGTTGGAACAGATCCTCGACGACTTCCTTGAATGCCGGGAGCATGCCGGCGTGGTGGGCCGCGATCCCCCTCTCCAGGGCCTCGGCCCAGTCGACGTAGTCCAGTGCCGCGAGATCCTCGTCTGAGATTCCCATCGTTCGTTCGGCGATGGTTGATCGAATGCTTTGTCGCTCGTCGGCGGTTGTCAGCCGGATCGTCGATCGCAAACACTGCTGCACCGCGTCGTCGCACCCGGCACGGCTAAACAAAAAGTAGATGCACGGGAGGAGGCCATCATTGCCGAGCTTTTCCACGACATCGCTACGCCAGGGCGTGAGTTTGGCTCGCCGATGACGCTGGTGCCGACCTCGTGAACCTCGTCTTGATCCACCATGGTTGGGCGAACCGGATCGAACTCCGCGCTCAAGGGCAATGAGTTCGGGGTTGACGTGGTGCCCATCCGAGAAGAGGTCGTAAAGGTGGTGGCCCGCCATGACGTGTTGCCACAGCGGAACTGGCCGGTGCTCTTCGACGATGACTTCCGTGTCGCCACGCACCGTGGACAACCATGCACCGAACTCTTCTGCGTTCGACACCGTCGCGCTCAGCGCGGCGACGACAACTTCTGACGGCAAGTGGATGATGATTTCTTCCCACACGGCGCCCCGGAATCGATCCGCGAGGTAGTGGACCTCGTCCATCACCACGTGGCTGAGGTTGTCCAGCGTCGTGGAGCCGGCGTACAGCATGTTGCGAAGGACCTCAGTTGTCATGACGACGACGGGCGCCTCGCCATTGATGGATGTGTCGCCGGTCAAGAGCCCCACGGTCTCCCGCCCGTATCGTTCCACCAACTCGGCGTACTTCTGGTTCGAGAGGGCCTTGATGGGGGTCGTATAGAAGCACTTGGTCCCCGACTGCACGGCACAGTGGATCGCAAATTCGCCCACAACGGTTTTGCCGGATCCGGTCGGTGCGGCAACGAGGACCCCCCGGCCCTCTTCTAGCGCGCGACATCCCGCCAGTTGGAATTCATCCAGTGCGAAGTCGTACAGGCGAGCAAACTGCTCGGACTGGGGCGTTGCCAAACGTTGCCGAGAAGCCGCATAGCGATCAGCGGGCGAAACACCAGACACAGCGGCCACCTTAGGCGTGGTAGACGTCCAACACCTCCAGGGCGCGGTGGCTGAGGGCGACCGTTGCGGGCAGGGGTCCGATTCGTTCGCCGTCGGCGTACACAATCGAGTCCGGCGCATCTATCCGAAGCCGTTCGGCTGTCCAGGAAGTCACCGACGGATGGTCGATATGGCGACCGGAGTACACGCGGGGCAAAACCGAGACGAACGTTCTCTTGGGAGCGTTCGTTACCAAGGTCACGTCCAGCAGTCCGTCGGCCATATCCGCCGCCGGACACACCAACATGCCCGATCCGTAGGCGGGCCCGTTGCCGATGGCTAGCACCATGCCCGCCATGCTGCAATCATCACCATCGCTATCGATGGAGTACCAACGGGGGCGAAAAGTCGGCAATTCCCGGGCGACGCCCAGCAGGTATCGAGCCTTTCCCACTCGCGACGGCATGGCATTGGCGCGCTCGTTGACATCCGAGTCAAACCCGCACGAGAGAACCCCAAGGAAATAATGAGGTTCACCGTCCCCGCACTGCACCGAGCCCACGTCAACCGCGCGATATCGCTCATCGGCAACCGCGTCGGCGAAAACCTCGCTCGGCGACACGAGAGTCTCGGGCTGGCCCTGTGCGTCTGCGTCGGTCGAATCCGTTCCCGCGTTCGTCAGGTGCAGGCCGCGATCAATGTCGTTTCCGGTGCCCACGGGCCAGATGGCAAGGCGAGGCGAAGCCACATCGGCCCGCATCACGCCTTGAAGGCAATCGTGCACGGTGCCATCCCCACCGCAGGCAATGACAAGGCCGCGGGAAGCTGTCTCCATGGCGGTCCGCACGGTGTCGTCCCGATTCGAAGCGACGTGCACGTGCACAGACATACCCGCATCGGCGCACGCTCGAGCCAAAGTGCTCGCGTGGTCAACCGCACGCCCCCCACCTGCGGTGGGGTTCACGATGATCTTGATCACGGATTCTCAGCAATGGGTGAGGCTTCATCGTCGTCCCATTCACGGTAGTCCGGTTCACCGACACCTCGTCGGGCTCGACGCCGGTCATTGAGAAGAGCAATTCCGACGGCGATCACAACCAGCATGAGGATGGGTCCAGCCAACAACACGAGGTTGATGGGATCGCCCGTCGGCGTGGCGATGGCCGCGAAAATGAAGACCACGAAGATGATCCACCGCCACCACGACATGAGGCGCTTGCCCGTCAGGATTCCTGCGAAATTCAACGTGACGATGAACAGTGGTGTCAGAAAGCCAACTCCGAAGACGATCACCGTTCGGATGAAAAATCGGAGATATCGATCGACGGACACGATGTTCTCTACATTTTCTGGCGTGAATCCCAGAAGAATTTCGAGCCCGAACGGAAGCACGAAATACGCGAGGGCAGTGCCGGCGAGGAACAATGGAAAAGCAACCGCAACAAAGGCGATCCCCCATCGCTTCTCGTGCTTGTGCAACCCGGGCGTGACAAATCGCCAGAACTGATAGAGCCACACCGGTGATGCCAGAACTATTCCCGCGATAGCCGCGACCTGCAGCTGCAGGATGAAGGGGTCTGTGACCCCGGTCAGGGCCAGGGTCACATCGCGGCCCTCTGCTTGCGCCTGCTCGACAGCGCCCTCGAACGGCTGACTTAGTAGTTCGAAAATCGTCGGATAAGCGATCCAGCCGACCACCATGCCGATAACGACGGCGATTCCCGACTTAACCAGACGGGAGCGCAACTCACGTAGATGTTCGGTGAGCGGCATTGCCGCCTTTTGTTCATTACCCTGCTCTTGTACTGCCACAGGGGCGCTTAGCCGTTGTTGGTTTCCGTGGAACGCTCACCAGAATCGTGTTCGATGGGTTCGGAGTTGGCTGGGGGTGCGTCGCGCGAGGTCGACTCAATTGCGCTCGGTGGCGCAGGTGGCTGGGCAGAGTTGCTGCCCGAGGCATCAGCCGAGGATTCCTCGTCCTCGTCCCCATCGACGAGCCCCTTGGTCTCAGCCTTGAAAATGCGTAGCGACCGTCCCAGGCCACGAGCCGCGTCCGGAAGGCGCTTGGCGCCGAACAGCAACAGCACCAGGGCGACGATGATGAGCAGTTCCTGCCATCGCAAGTTAGGCATTGTCCAGGCTCCTTCGATTGCGCGCGGGTGGGAGCGTGCCCCCCCATATTAGCCGGGATGCAGCCGGGAATGGGCAGCCTGTCGAACTAGACTCCGGACCTCGACCGGTTCGACAACGGACACCATGCCCGCGTGTCCCATCACCCACCGCGCGAGCCAATTATCCGAGGCGTAGCGGATTTCCGCAAAGACGCCATCCTCCGGGTCCTCACCCGCACCTTCAACAGATGTCTCGGGTGCCTGCACCACGGGTTCAGAGTCCAAAATCCAAAACGCTTCGGGGGCTATGTGAATCAACGCTGTACTCATGTTCTCCGGGTCGCGTCGAAGTGCCGGAGGGTCCTCACCTGCCGGGGCGCTCGGCGGCGCATCGTCGAGAGCCGGCGAGCAGGAGACGATTCTGTCTGTTCGAAAGGTTCTCACGTCGTCTGCAAGAAAACACCAAGCATGCACGTACACGAATCCATCGACAGAAAAACTGCTGCGCGGTTGGATGCGACGCATCTCAATGACGTCCGCGTGTCCAGATGCGTACTCAATTTCCACCACTGACCCGCGGGATATTGCGTCATCCAACGTTGCGATCAGAGACGATTGATCGGCCATCGTGATGCCGAGCGTGAGTGTGGTTTCTCCAAGGGCCTCCAATTTGACCATCGCCGAGAGAATGGATTGTTGCGCGTGGGCACCCGGAAGGTTATTTAGAACCCTCAGGCCCAGATGCAGGGCGGCGACCTCTTCACCCGTGAGACGCAAAGGCCTTTCCAACGTGATGGGATTGAGGACGTGGATGCGGTCGTCGTCCCAGAACTGTATGTCCACGAGCTGATCCGGTCCGTATCCGGGAATCCCGCACACGATCAACTGCCACAGATCGTTGGAGAGCTGTTCCTCGGAGATCTGAAAGTGCGAGGCAGCCTCAGCGATGGTGATCCCATCGTGCGCGCGCAGCCACGGGACAAGGGCCAAGAGCCTGGACAGTCTCTCGGGAGCGGTCTCACTCATGAGTGGTCGGCTTCCAGTTCTTCGAGTCCTCGGCGGAACGCGGAGACTACGTCCTGGGGGAACACCGGATACACGTCCGGCCCTGCGCGCCACAGCAGAGATAGCGCCCGCCTGGACGAGTCACGGATGGTGCACACCGAGCCCATGTCAGAACCGCTGGACGAAAGGTCGGGTGGCGCTGGACGAAAGGTCGGGTGGCGCCGCAACTCCGCCCCTTGCCGTGCCGGAAGCACGAAACCGATCTCTAGATCATCCTCGGAGTCCTCGGCATCTACCGCTGGCGCCGCGGGCCGCTCGGTCGTGCTGGACTCTGCGGTCACGGTGACCGATCCCTCGATGCGGGAAACCCGAAAGGTACGCGCACTTCCGCGTTCGTGATCCCACCCACTGAGATACCAGCGGCCGTCGTCGGCGTGCAACGTCCAAGGATCGACGCGTCTGCTGGATTCGGTCCCCTCGGGCTTGCGATAGGAGAATCGAACGACCTTTTGATCTCGCACAGAACGCATAAGCGGCAACAGGGCTGCATCGCTGGCGCTCACGTGGGCGAAGCTCGGGATCGCTGCGGGCTCCGATACGGCAGTGGGGACCGCTCCGGTCGACTCGAGCTTGCGCACCGCCGTGGTCGCGGTCGCACGCAAGATGGCGTCGTCCCACACCAGTGCTGCCAAATTCAAAGCCATCAGTTCATCGGCGTCGAAGGAGACGTCCCGGGTCGCGTACTCAGCGGTGTCGATCAGGTACCCCAGCACCTCACCGTGCGCATCCGCGATCGTCTCGATGGGTATGCCCATGGATCGCAATTCATCTTTGTCCCGCTCGAACATTCGCTCAAAGGCAGCCGTCGATGCCGAAGGGTCATACCCAACGACGCTCAATTGGACGGCTTGGCGCGAGACCGGTGAGCGCGCCGCTAGCAGGGCGATGACCAGGTTGAGGAGACGCTCTGTGCGCGTCACCTGCGAGCTAGCGGACATCCAGAAGATCGATCACGAAAACCAAAGTGGCGCCGGAGAGCCGGTGCCCAGATCCGGCGGGGCCGTAGGCGAGCTCCGGAGGGATCACCAATTGACGGCGTCCGCCGACTTTCATGCCCGGGATCCCCTCCTGCCACCCCGCGATGAGTCCAGACAAGGGAAAGACGATGGATTCCCCCCGATCCCAGGACGCGTCGAACTGCTCACCTGTGCTGAAGTCGACACCGACATAGTGAACCTCGACGGTGTCTCCAGCCGCCGCAGCAGAACCGCTGCCCTCCACGATGTCATCGATGACGAGTTCGTTGGGCGGTGGCCCGTCGATGAAGTCGATCTCTGGCTTCTCGTTCACTAGTTCTCCTTTACGAGGGTTCCTACGGTTGATTACCCGGCACCTACACCCAGCAATTCAACGATGAACAGCAGCGTCTCCCCGGGCTCTATGCCAGGTGGCGGCGAATCTCCATAGGCCAGGTCACTGGGAATCAGCAGCACGCGTCGCTCCCCCACTTGCATGCCCGGGATACCGTCCACCCATCCTTGAATCAACTGACCTTGAGACAGTGGGAAGGTAGCGGCTGTCCCGCGCGCCCAGGACGCATCGAACAAGGCTCCCGTGGATAAGCCAACGCCGCAATACTCGACCGTGATGAGGTCATCGAGCGCCGCCGCATCACCCGATCCGGCGCGCAACTCCGCCGTGATGAGTTCACTCACAGGCGCGGCCCCCTCAGCCACGTACACCACCGGCACGTCCTCATCGAGTACCGAAACGTCAGACGTGATGGACGCCCCCGACGCCGAATCCGCCGTCACCGGCTCGCCCGGATTACCGCAGTCGGTGACCAGATACGTCTGTGACGCGGCCGCAGGTGTGGCGGCAGGGGTGTCCGAGGAATCCGATGAGCAGGCAGTCGCGGAGATGAGCACGAGGGCCGCTGCCCCAAGAACGATTTTCACCATTGCAGGCTACGCCACTTTCACTCACATGCTCGCAAGTAGGCGTTCGACTCGCTCGTCCACATTCGCGAAGGGGTCCTTGCACAGAACCGTTCGTTGTGCCTGATCGTTCAGTTTCAGGTGGACCCAATCCACGGTGAAGTCACGCCGCCGCTCTTGGGCACGTTTCACGAAGTCGCCTCGCAACTTGGCTCGAGTTGTTTGTGGCGGCACCTCTTTCGCTTCGAATACCTCGGCGTCGTTGGTCACGCGGGCTGCCAGGCCCTTGCGTTCCAGCAGGTAGAACAACCCACGCTGTCGGCTAATGTCGTGATAAGCCAGATCGAGCTGAGCGATGCGGACGTCATCGAGCGCTAGATCATGCTTCTTCATGTATCGATCAAGTAGCCGCTGCTTAATCACCCAGTCGATCTCAGTTTCCACTGCACTGAAGTCCTGCGCCTCCACAGCCTTCAGGCCCCGCTCCCACAAGTCCATGACCCGATCGATCATGGGGTCGGCTCTTAAGCCGCGCCGATCGACGTATTGCGCCACCTTCTCGAGGTATTCGGTCTGTATCTGCAATGCAGTGACCTCTCGACCATTGTTTAAGGTGACTGTGCGCGTACCCGTTGTGTCGTGACTGATTTCTCGGATCGCCCGAATGGGGTTCTCGAATGTCAGATCCCTCATCACCGCACCTGACTCCAGCATGCGCAGCACGAGGTCGGCTGCTCCCACTTTCAACATTGCAGTGGTCTCGCTCATGTTGCTATCTCCGACGATGACGTGCAGTCGGCGATACAAGTCAGCGTCCGCGTGTGGCTCGTCGCGGGTGTTGATGATGGGCCGGGACCGCGTCGTTGCGCTGGATACCCCTTCCCAGATGTGGTCTGCGCGCTGGCTTACGCAGTACCGAGCACCTCGAGGGGTGTTGAGAACCTTCCCCGCGCCCGTAATGATCTGACGCGAAATAAGGAACGGGATGAACCCCCCCGCGAGGGCGAGAAAGTCGGTGGAACGATCGACGAGGAAGTTCTCGTGACATCCGTAGGAGTTGCCCGCCGAGTCGGTGTTGTTCTTGAACAGGTAGATGTCGCCAGCAATGCCCTCTTCGCGGAGCCGCTGCTCCGCATCCACACACAAGCCTTCCAAGATCCGTTCCCCAGCCCGATCATGCGTGATCAACTGCTGCACGCTGTCGCATTCCGCGGTCGCGTATTCGGGGTGGCTGCCCACATCCAGATACAGCCGAGACCCATTGCGCAGAAAGACATTGCTGCTTCTTCCCCACGCAACGACGCGCCGAAACAAGTAGCGCGCTACCTCGTCCGGGCTCAGTCGACGCTGACCCCGGAAGGTACAGGTGACGCCGTATTCGGTCTCAATTCCGAAAATGCGGCGATCCATACGGCCACTGTATGAGTTTCGCGCCCGAAACGCAGAGCCTTAGGCGCTCAGCAGCAGGTCGGCTAGCTCATCGCCTTCCAACCGGTGGAACAGGCGCCTGGGTCGAGTTCTGTCCAATATGGCCACCTCGAGGTCATCCGCGCTCAATGACCGGTGCTCGTCCGTCCCGTGTTGTCCCAGTGCAGTGACCGCCTGCTGCAAGGACGTCCCCAGATCCTGGTTCGGTTGCCACACGGCGGACATCGCACCCTCGATCGCCTCAGCCGACCCCCCCATCGCGACGAATCCGCGTTCGTCTGCCACCGAGCCGTCGAAGGTGAGGCGGTACATCTGGTCTGCGGACTCATCCGCACCGACCTCCGCGACGACGATCTCGACCTCATACGGCTTTGCCGTCTCGGTGAAGATGGATCCGAGGGTTTGTGCATAGGCATTCGCCAGGGAACGACCAGTCACGTCGCTCCGGTCGTAGGAGTAACCCCGTAGGTCAGCCAGACGAATGCCGGCCACGCGCAGGTTTTCGAACTCGTTGTACTTGCCGACCGCCGCGAAACCGATTCGGTCATAGATTTCGCTGATCTTGTGCAAGGCCTTTGACGGGTTCTCGGCAACGAAAACGACGCCTTGCGTGCACTGAACGACGACGACGCTGCGTCCTCTGGCGATTCCCTTCCGTGCAAAGTCCGCCTTGTCCTTCATGATCTGCTCTGGCGCAACGTAGAACGGGACACTCATGATGGATCCCCCGTCACGCTTGCGTGAGGTCCATCCGGACGACCGAGTCGCTCCGCCATCATCCGCTCCACATCCTGCGCCAGCCGGCTCTCGTCTATGTGCTGGACTCCCAACGCGGTGACAACGGAGACCATCGGGAAAATACGTCGTGCAAGGTCGGGCCCACTGGTCGCACTGTCATCGTCTGCGGCGTCGTACAGGGCTTCCAACGCCACGCGGACCGCAGTATCGGTTTCGGCATCCGGGCGAAACAACTTCTTCAGCGAACCACGGGCGAAGGAAGATCCCGAACCGACGCCGTGAAAGTCGTGCTCCTCATACCGCCCACCCGTGACGTCGTACGAGAAGATTCGCCCGCGTTCCTGGATCGCATCGAATCCGGCCAAAAGCGGGACCACCGCAAGGCCCTGCATGGCCATACCCAGATTCGCGCGTAGCAGTGACGACAGGCGGTTGGCCTTGCCTTCGAGCGACAGCGGGGTGCCTTCGATCTTTTCGTAATGCTCGAGTTCGACCTGGAAAAGGTGTACGAGTTCGACAGCGAGACCAGCGGTGCCTGCAATACCGACAAGAGAGAAGGCGTCAGTTTCGAAGACCTTCTGTACATCACGCTGGGCGATGATGTTGCCCATCGTCGCTCGGCGATCGCCGGCCATGACAACTCCGTCGCGGCAGACGAGCGCAACGATCGTTGTTCCGTGGGGTGCGTCGAGACCGTTCGACACACCGGTAGCAGCAGACCCCGCCGTTCGGCCGACAGTCGACGCATTGCCCGAGGCGTTCAAGAACTCCGTGAAGGACGCGGTTCCAACCAAGCCGAACGCAGACGGGGAGTCGTGGCTCACTGCCCGCCCTTTTGCACAAACGACTTCACAAAGTCCTCGGCGTTGGATTCGAGCACACCATCGATCTCGTCGAGGATGGCATCGACGTCACCGTCGAGGGCGCTATCGGTTTCCTTCGCGGCCGGCGCTTGAGCCTCCTCGTCGTGTTGATCACGGCGATTCGCCTTCCGATATTCAGCATTCTCTTGACCTGGCATGGCACCAGGCTACCGGTCTAGTCCTCCGTTAGCGCATCGATCAAAGACGCAGCGTCCGGACTGGCGTCGAGGATGTGCGACACGTGAGCGTACGTGCCTCGCGTGGGCTCGAGTGTGGGGACGCGTAGGAGGGCTTCGCGCTGCGGTATGTCAAACACCACGGAGTCCCAGGAGGCTGCGGCAATGGACTCCGGATAGCGACGCACGCACTCGCCCCGAAAATATGCGCGTGTGTCCTGGGGCGGCTGCTGGCGGGCGCGATCAACCTCTTCGTCATCGAACATCCGGGTCAGGCGCCCCCGCTGCTCCAATCGAGCCGCGAGGCCCTTGTCACTGCGGATATCCGCGTACTGCAGATCGACCAGATGCAGTCGAGGATCATCCCAGGCAAGCCCATCACGCCGGACGTACCCTTCGAGCAGGCTCAACTTCGCCACCCAGTCGATCGTGCTGGCAACACTCATCCGATCGCTCTGCAGGCGGTCGAGGTGGTCGCCCCACATGGTCAAGACTTCTTTTGTCTGTTCGTCAAAATCCGCATCGGTGCGTGATTGGCAGTAATTCCACGCGTGTTCCAAAAAGGCCCGCTGCATATCGATGGCTGTCCACTGGCGGCCCCGCGACACAGCGATGACATGCGTCAGCGTGGTGTCGTGAGAAACCTGGTGCATCTCTCGAACCGGATCCACCGGCATGGCATCGAAGGTGTCCAGGTAGCCGTCCTCGATCATGGAGAGAACGATCGCCGTGGTTCCCATCTTGAGAAACGTCGCCGTGTCACTCATGTTGGCGTCCCCAACAATCACGTGCAGCCGTCGGTACTTCTCTGGATCGGCATGCGGCTCATCCCGAGTGTTGATGATCGGTCGCTTGAGCGTGGTCTCGAGGCCGACCTCCACTTCGAAGAAGTCCGCACGCTGACTCAATTGAAAAGCACTCGTTTGGCCCTCTTGACCGATGCCCAGTCGCCCGGCGCCGGTGAACACCTGTCGAGAAATGAAGAAGGGCGTCAAATGACGCACGATGTCGGCGAACGCAGTGGTCCTTCGCATCAGATAGTTCTCGTGGCAGCCGTAGGACGCGCCCTTGTTGTCGGTGTTGTTCTTATAGAGCAGGATCCGCTCGCCACCGGGCGCGGCGACAGCGGCCTCGGCGGCGGCGTTCATGACGTTGACACCGGCGCGATCCCACAACACCGCGTCGCGGGGATTGGAAACCTCAGGTGTCGAGTACTCCGGATGGGCATGATCCACGTATAGCCGAGCTCCGTTCGGCAAGATCACGTTCGCCAGGCCTAGGTCCTCGTCGGTCAACTGGGTGGCATCAGCCTCACTCCGTGACATGTCGAAACCACGCGCATCCCGCAGGGGCGATTCCTCGTCGTAGTCCCATCGTGCCTTCGACCTAGCGCCATGAGAAACCAGGTACGCGTAAGCATTGACAATCTGAGAGGACGTCACCATGGCGTTGAGCGTCGGGTGGCCGGGAACGCTGATGCCATACTCGGTTTCCAAGCCCATGATCCGATGGACGCTCACAGATGAACCTCCGGGTGATTCCTCGCCACTGCGTGTCGCGTGGCGCTACAGGTACTGACCGGTATTGGCAACGTTGTCGATAGAGCGTCCCGGACTTCCACCCTGCTTGCCTTGAATCAGGGTGCGGATGAAGACGATCCGCTCTCCCTTCTTACCGGAGATGCGCGCCCAGTCATCGGGGTTCGTTGTATTGGGCAGGTCTTCGTTTTCTCGGAACTCATCTACGCAGGCGTCCAGCAGGTGCTGCACGCGAATGCCCTTCTCACCAGTATCGAGGAACTCCTTGATGGCCGACTTTTTGGCACGCGACACGATGTTCTCCAGCATCGCACCGGAATTGAAGTCCTTGAAGTACAGAACCTCCTTATCGCCACCTTCGTAGGTCACTTCGAGAAAACGATTCTCGTCGGACTCCGCATACATTCTCTCGATGGCCCGATCAATCATTGACGAGCAGGCAAGGTCCGAATCCCCCGAATGCTCGGCGACGTCGTCGGCGTGTATCGGGAGGCCCGGGACCAGGTACTTGCTCAAGATCTCCCGCGCCGCTTCGGCATCCGGCCGTTCAATCTTGATCTTCACGTCAAGCCGACCCGGGCGCAGAATCGCAGGATCAATCATGTCCTCACGGTTCGATGCGCCGATGACAATGACGTTCTCGAGACTCTCGACGCCGTCGATCTCACTGAGTAACTGAGGCACGATGGTGTTTTCGACATCGCTGCTCACACCACTACCGCGTGTCCGGAACAGCGAATCCATCTCGTCAAAGAACACGATCACCGGCATACCCTCGGAGGCCTTATCGCGGGCTCGCTGGAAGACGAGTCGGATATGCCGCTCGGTCTCACCGACGTACTTGTTGAGTAGTTCCGGTCCCTTGATGTTGAGGAAGAAGCTCTTCGCCTCCCTGACGCCTGTCTTCTCGGCGACTTTCTTGGCCAGCGAGTTCGCGACCGCCTTGGCAATGAGCGTCTTGCCGCATCCTGGGGGGCCGTAGAGCAAGATTCCTTTCGGTGCCCTCAGTTCGTGCTCTTTGAAGAGCTCAGCGTGCACGTAGGGCAGTTCAACAGCGTCCCGAATCGACTCGATCTGACTGAACAATCCGCCAATCTGGTCGTATCCGATGTCCGGAACCTCTTCGAGGACCAGTTCCTCGACCTCTGCGCGGGGCACCTGCTCGATCACGTAGCCGCTGCGGACGTCACACAACAGGGCGTCTCCGGCGCGAAGCCCAACTCCGGCCATCGAGCGCGCGAGACGAACGACTCTTTCCTCATCGGCGTTTGCCACTACGACGCACCGGTCATCTCCGAGCATCTCCTTGAAGGTGACGATCTCGCCGACGACCTCGTAGTCCCGTTTGCCGACGACGTTCATCGATTCGTTGAGCACGACCTCCTGGCCCGCAACCAACGCGTCAACGCCCACGCCCGGGCTTACGGCAACCCGCATTTTGCGTCCCGATGCCATGATGTCAACGGAGCCGTCCTCGTGTTTCTCCACGAACGTCGCATATCCACTTGGGGGCTCACCCAATCGGTCCACTTCCGTTTTGAGCGCCACGATCTGTTCGCGCGCCTCCCGCAGCGTTGTGATGAGGCGCTCGTTGTGATCCTTTTGGGCAGCGAGTTCGCCCCGCACCTCACCCAGGATTGTCTCGACGGCGAGCAAACGACTCTCGGGGCTGGGCTCGGTCATCGAAACCTCCATCTGTCGGCTCCCTGCGGGATTGACTTCCGACTCTAACCCGGTTCGCCCTCTTCTACCTGATCTGCGCCCGGACCCTGGTAATCCTCTCCGTAGGCCCCCGGGGCAGGTCGCCGACGGCGCGGGGATGACTTCTCCCCCGGCGCCATATGCCGAGCGGCCACCAAAAACCCGGTGTGCCCCGACATCCGGTGATCGGGGCGGACCGCAAGTCCGTCGAGGTGCCACGTCCGAACAATGCTCTCCTCGGCTCGCGGCTCGGTCCATCGCTGTGACAGTCGCACCGTCTCGACCAGGCGGGACAACTGCGTGGTGGTGGCGACGTAGCTGACCAGAGAGCCTCCTGGCCGCAGCACTCGATCGGCAACATCCAGGCAATCCCACGGGGCGAGCATGTCCAAAATGACGGTGTCCTGGCTTCCCGTCGGGATGTCACCGTCTGTTACCTCGACAAGGTCCCGTTCCATCAGCGTCCATGATCGCGGAACACCGCCGAACCACCGGGTTACGTTCTCGCGTGCCACTTCTGCAAAATCCGAGCGTCGCTCGACACTGGTCACCGCGCCCGTAGCACCCGCAGCCTTGAGTAGGTAGCAGGTCAAAGCACCCGACCCAACTCCGGCTTCGAGTACGCGGGATCCGGAACCGATGTCGCCGAGCGCCACAATCCGGGCAGCGTCCTTTGGGTAGATGACCGCTGCCTGGCGCGGCATGCCGAGCACGTAGTCGTCGAGTTGGGGGCGCTGCACGAGGTAGTCAATCCCGCGCGTCGATGTGGTGATCGATCCCTCGGCCAGCCCCATCAAGGAATCGTGCGGAATCTGCCCACGGTGGGTGTGCACGATGGCACCCGGGACCGTCGTAATGGTGACCTTGACCCCCCGAGTATCGGTCAACTGCACGAGCTCTCCCGCACCGATGGGCCCTCGCGCCCGCGTCGAGACATCCACCGGATCACGTGGAGCTGGTGGATGTGGGGGTCGTTTGCGCGGCACGTGAGGACAGTAGCGACCGCCCCCGGACTCTCTGCCGGATGCTCGACGTCTGATGACAGATCTTTTGTGCCAGCTCGCGAACTCAGCACGTCTGCGAGCCGCCTGGGCGAACCGTACGCTTGATCGCGTGTTCCCCACGTCGCTGTCCCCGTCCCGGGCTAATGATTTCATGGCGTGTCCCCTGCTGTATCGGCTTCGCGTCATCGACAAACTCCCGGAACAACCGTCGGCCGCCGCGTTACGCGGGACGCTCGTGCACGCAGCTTTGGAAGAGTTGTTCACTGTGCCGGCAGCGCAGAGAACAACCGACACGGCAAGCACGCTGATTGCGCAGCACTGGGATCGCATGTGCGTGGAGGCACCCGAGGATGCGCAGATCCTTGCCGACGGTCTCGCTCTGAATGAGCCGACCAAGGTTGCGAACGCGGTTTTCGCTCCGATCCAGCGCCTACTGGATGCGTATTTCACCCTCGAGGATCCTCGCCGCGTGGAGCCACACGCCCTCGAGATGGGCGTCTCCACAGAACTCCCGTCGGGTTTGGCGTTGCGTGGATACATCGATCGGGTCGACGTCTCCCCCACGGGGCTCGTGCGTCTGGTGGATTACAAGACGGGTCGCAGCCCTGGAGCAGGATTCGAGGCGAAGGCCTTGTTTCAGATGCGCTTCTACGCCCTGCTGTGGTGGCGGACAGCTGGCCAGGTCCCAGCGCGTCTTGACTTGTTGTATTTCGGCGACGGGCAGCGCATCAGTTACGAACCTGCTGAGGACGAGTTGGTCGCAACCGAACGCAAGATCATGGCGCTCAGCGACGCCATCTCTCGGGCAGCCACCCAGGGTTTCCCCGCCACTCCGTCGGCGTTGTGTGGATGGTGCTCGTTCCAGGACTCTTGTCCAGAATTTGGCGGGCAAACGCCACCCATGCCGGCCCTACCGGCGTAGCGCACGCTGATCACTGCCACACCACGCCGCTACAACGCGCCACTACAGGCGCCGATGACGCCGAGCATCGAGCCACAACTCCTGTGGCTGCCTGTTCTCCAGCGTGTCCACGACTAGGGCGTTTGCGTCATCGATGCACGCGCCTTGAGGAACCGCAACCACCACACACCCCGCGGTGAGCGCCGACTGCACACCGATCGGTGAATCCTCCACGGCCAGGCAGTCCTGCGGGGATACGCCGATTGCGTGGGCTGCGGCTTCATAAGGCTCCGGATGCGGCTTACCAGCGGTCACGCTGTCCCCCGTCACTACGACGTCGAAGGGTGCTCCGCCGACGTCAGCGCGAATGCGCTCGAGGGACGCATCAACCAAGATCCGCCATGCAGCGGTAACCAGACCCGTGGGAATCTCTGATCGCCGGCAGGCACGGAGGAAATTCACCGCCCCGGGTTGCCAGCGTGGTGGCTGTGAGCGCATCCTCATCTCCACCGCCGACAACAGTTGTTGTCCGACCTCCTCGGCCCGAGCGGGGGCGCCGATGCGATCGGCCATATAGCCCGAGACTCGCTCCAGCGGACCCCCGAGACAGTACGTGTGATCAGGTGTCGTCCACGAGCTTCCCCAAGAGGACATGACCTCGTTCTGTGCTTCCCACCAGACTGGCTCGCTATCGACCAACGTCCCATCGAGATCCACCAAGACCGCGGCCGGTGCGTTCGAGCGTTCCCTCATGATGTTGGCAGCCTAGAAGCCACGGTCCAGGGGTGGTACTTCGTGCCGATAGCGTTCGCAGGGTGCGAGTGACCTTGTCCGACGGCGCTGTGGCCGTCTACACAGACCATGACGACGGAACAACCTCGGGCCTACCGGTTGTTCTCCTGCACGGCTTGACCCAACAGCAGCAGTACTGGGGTCCCGTCCTCGACCGGCTACCGGGCAGGCGCGTTATCGCCGTGGATCAGCGTGGCCACGGAGAGGCTTCCGGACCACAGGTCACCCCGCACTCCGACTTCAGCATTCCTCGTCTCGCTCAAGACGTCATCGAGGTTCTCGACCAGGCGGGTGTGTCACAAGCAGTCGTCGTGGGACATTCCTGGGGAGCGTCGGTTGCCCTACACACGGCAGCTGCGTTTCCAAACCGTGTGCGTGCGGCCCTACTGATTGACGGTGGCCTCTTCGGGCCTCGTCATCTCGTGGCGTCGGGCAGGTCGGCACAGGACGTTCGAGAGGCTCTTCGTCCTCCTGCTTTGGGTATCCCCGAGCCCGCTTTGTGGGAGGCCATCGCTGCCGGCGATCTCTCGGCATATTGGAGCGAAGACATCCGACGGGCCTTGGCTCCGACGTTTCGGATCGACGAGTTGGGGCGCGCGTTCACTCGCCTTGGAATGGAACGGCATATGGCCGTGCTCGATGGCCTGTTCGACTACGACCCGGTCCCCGACATCACGGCGACGACTCGACCCACGTGGGTAGTCCTCTGTGAACCGGGTGCTCCTGACCCGTCGGACGGCTCGAGTTCAACAGATGCAGCGGGATCTGTGGCCGACGCCTGGCTGGACGCCCGTCGCGAAGCGATCGAACTGCTCGGACCTGCGTTCTATCTTCAACGTTGGAGCGGGGCCGACCACGATGTTCCGCTGCAATGGCCGGCGCTCGTGGCGGGTCTCGTGGAGACTGTGCTGGAGCACCCGGGCAACCGCGGGGAGACGGAATGATCGAGTTCGAAGGGATACCTGCCCTGAGCGACCCCGTCATGATCGCCGCCTTCGAAGGATGGAACGACGCAGGTGAATCAGCCAGCGCAACCATCACCCACCTGCGGGATGTATGGGGTGCGGAATTCGTCACCGAGTTCGATTCCGAGGACTATTACGACTATCAAGTGAATCGACCGCACATCAGCGTGGACTCTGCGGGTGTTCGTCAACTTGATTGGCCGACCACCGGCATTTATTTGGCTCGCGTTCCCCTGTTTCCACGCGATGTAGTGCTGATCCAAGGGATCGAACCGAATATGCGATGGCAGCAATTCACCAGGGAGATTCTGGGCCTGGCGGCAGAGTTGGACATCTCTATGGTCGTCACTCTTGGCGCACTGTTGTCGGACAGCCCGCACACGCGACCTGTTCCGGTCACCGGGTCGACCTCCGACCCAAACTTGATCGAAACGTACGGGCTCGATGCCAGCAATTACGAGGGCCCCACGGGCATCGTCGGGGTGTTGCACGAGGCGTGTCAGCGATTCGAGGTGCCCTCGATTTCTCTATGGGCAGCCGTACCGCATTACGTCGGTCAGCCGCCATGTCCCAAAGCGACGCTCGCCCTCGTACGCAAGATCGAGGACGTGTTGGACATCCCTGTGCCGCTCGGTGACTTGGTGGAAGAGACGAGGGCCTGGGAGGTCGGTGTCGACGAGCTTGCCGAAGACGATGACGAAGTCGCCGATTACGTCCGGCAATTGGAGCAAGCCCGGGATACGACCGACCTTCCCGAGGCCAGTGGAGAGGCGATTGCTCGAGAATTCGAGAGGTATCTCAAGCGCCGCAACGCGGACTAATATCGCGCTTTCGAGGGGTGGCCGCGGGCAGTTCTAGGACGAACCCTCATCACGGCGCGCCAGGTAGGCGGCCAGGGACTTCTGGGTGGCCGGATCAAGTTCCGAATCCTCCACTTGACGTCGGTGAATGTCGTCCACAATCCCGCTGGCCACTTTCTTACCTAGTTCCACGCCCCACTGATCGAAGGGATTGATCTGCCATACGGATGCCTGCACAAAAACGCTGTGCTCGTAGGCGGCCAGGAGCGCCCCGAGCGCAAAAGGTGTGAGGACATCCATCATGATCACGCTCACCGGCCTATTTCCCGGCATTACCTTGTGCGGAACCAACTCCTCGCTGACACCTGTCGCGGCAACTTCCCCACGTGTCAGGCCAACGGACAGGACAGATGCCTGCGCTAGTGCGTGAGCGATGAGTACGTCGTGCTGATCGACGACCCCGGCCCCCGACGCTTGATCCGACGCCGTTGGTCGCGCCGAAATGATGATGTCGCTGCACAAGTCCTCGGTGCCCTGATGCAGCAGCTGGAAGAACGAATGCTGGCTGTTGGTGCCCGGTTCCCCCCAGTAAACGGCGCCGGTGTCATACGTGACTGGTGTTCCATCGACTCTGACCGACTTGCCATTGCTTTCCATGGTTAATTGCTGCAGATACGCCGGCAGTCGGGCCAGATCACGGCTATAGGGAAGGACCGCTGATGTCGACATTTGCAGAAAATTCCGGTTCCACACGGCACATAGACCCATCAGCACCGGAGCGTTGTCAGCCAGGGGCGTCTCGCGAAAATGAATATCCATGGCTCGGGCACCGTCGAGCAGTTCTCGAAAACACGCAGGGCCAACCGCGAGCATGGTCGACAGGCCTACCGCAGACGTCAGCGAGTACCGACCACCCACCCAGTTCCAGAACCCGAAGACGTTCTGCGGTTCGATCCCGAACTCGTGGACGTGCGCCTCGGCCGTGCTCACCGCGGCGAAATGCGCGCCGATCGCGCCGTCCCCCAGCTGGTCGACAATCCAGGCGCGAGCTCGCTGGGCGTTGATCATCGTCTCCGCCGTGGTGAACGTCTTCGACGCGACTATGAACAGGGTCTGCTCGGGTTGGACTTGACTGAGCACATCGATGATGTCTGCGGGATCGACATTGGAGACGAAATGACAGGTGATGTTCGGGTCGCGGTAGGCGCGCAGTGCCTGATACGCCATCGCCGGACCCAGGTCAGAGCCACCAATGCCGATGTTGACAACGTCCGTGATTCGCTCGCCGGTGGCTCCCCGATGGGCGCCTGATCGCACGTCCTCGGCGAATGTTTCCATGCGTTCCAGCACGCCGTGCACGTCTTCTGCGACGTCGTTCCCGTCAACCGCGTACTGATCCTCCCGTCGGCCGCGCAGAGCAACGTGCAGCGCGGCCCTACCCTCGGTGCCATTCACCCTGTTACCGGCGAACATTGCATCTATCGATTGCCGGACACCGGTCTCCTCGGCAAGCTGGATCAAAGAATCGATAACGGCAGCATCTAGACGCTGCCGGCTGAAGTCGAAGGACATCGCCGCCGCGTTGATTCTTAGAAATTCCCGATCACCACGCAGGAGTGAACGAATCGACTTCTGACGCATTCGATCCGCCTCGGTCTGTAGCACCGACCATGACGGGCAATCGGTTGGATCGACCGTTACCGGCTCAGTCATGTCGCACTCCCCTGCCAGTCGTATGCCTCATCACGTAAGCCGAATGCCCAGCAGGGTGTCGACAAGGGTGGCCATCTCGCCGGGGCTCGTGGGCTCCTGCCCACCCCGCGTGAGGGCGGTTTGGACCCAGGAGTCGACCGCATCAAGGGCCGACGGCGTGCGCAAGTCGTCCGCAAGAACCTCCCGTACTCGATCGATCAGGGGATCGACAGGCGGCCCGAAAGGCAACTGGCTCGCTGCCGTCCAGCGTTGTAGCCGTTCGGCTGCGCCTTCGAGTCCGTGCGGCGTCCAGGTCCAATCCGTTCGATAGTGGTGGGCCAGTAGGGAAAGTCGTATCGCCATGGGATCGATCCCATCGCGAATCAACTGCGAGACGAAGACCAGATTGCCCCGAGACTTGCTCATCTTGTGCCCCTGCCAGGCGACCATGCCCGAATGCACGTAGTGCCGAGCGAACGGACACTCGCCGGTGAGCCTGTGTGCTTCGGACGCACCCATTTCGTGATGGGGGAACACCAGATCCGAGCCCCCACCCTGGATATCGATGGTGGGACCGAGATAGTCGAGAGCGATGGCAACACATTCGATGTGCCATCCAGGTCGGCCGTGGCCCAGTGGCGTATTCCAGGCAGGTTCTTCGGGACGTGCGTTTTGCCACACGAGGCAATCCAACGGGTGCTCCTTGCCGGGCCGGCTGGGGTCTCCCCCGCGTTCGGCGAAGACGGACACCATGTCGTCTTCCCTTAACCCTGCAATTGAGCCGAAGTGTTCGTCATTCCTGACTCGGAAGTACAGATCGTCATCGACGGCGTACACGTCTCCCGACTCCTGCAATTGCATCACCTTGCTAGCAACCGACGGGATCGACTCCACCGCACCGATGAAGTGGTCGGGGGGCAGGACATTGAGACCGGCCATGTCTTCGCGGAACAGTGCTGTCTCGCGATCGGCAATTGCCCTCCAGTTGTCACCGGTGGCTACCGCTCGCTCCAGAAGAGGGTCATCGATGTCAGTCACGTTTTGGACGTAACGGACCTGATGTCCTGCGTCTCGCCAGGCGCGATTGATCATGTCGAAAGCGACGTAGGTGTTCGCATGCCCGATGTGTGTGGCGTCGTACGGAGTAATCCCGCACACGTACATAGTTGCGGTTGGTGCTGGCGCCGTCGGACGGACGACCCCCGTCGAGGTATCGAACAGCGCGAGTGATTTTCCCTTCCCGCGCAGAGCGCGCGGCATGGGCGCCGACCATGACTCCACGTGGCGATTCTAGCGAGGCGTGCGTGCCGCGACGGTGCGCGCTCAGAAGACGGGCCACGGAATCGCCGGCCACTCGTCATTCGGGAACGGGTAGCGACCAGTTTCGATCAATGCCCGCACACGAGACCTCAGTGCCGCCAGCTCGAGTGCGTTCACGAATGCGGCGAGTTCGACAACCGAGGCCGCAGCCTCCGCGTTTGGACTGGCGCCCTCCAAGATCGCAGCCAGCTGGTCCAGCCTGGTCAGGTCGGCGTCGTGGATCAGCTCCCCCGCCCATCCCCACAGAACCGTCCGCAGTTTCGGTTCGCTCGCCAGGGACACGCCGTGATCGATAGCCCACACGCCTCCCGCGTCATCGGTGATGACATGTCCACCTTTGCGATCCCCGTTGTTGATGACAGCATCGAGTAGTGCCATGTGTCGTAAACGTTCATCCTCCGCGTGCACCAAGGCAACCGGCCGCCCGGACCCATCTTCGGCGTTCAGGACGTGGTGCCAGCCCGGCGGGATGCGATCGGTCGGCACGACGTCGACGAGGCGCTGCGTGGGATCCTCGGTTACCCACAGTTGACACATTCCCGGACCCGCTGGTCCATCCTCGCGCCAGATGGTCGGTGGGACCAAGTCATACCCCAGCATGCGGTCGAGAAGGTGTGCGGCGACCTCTCTGCCACTCAAGGTGCCGTCGGGGAAGTCCCAAAGCGGCCGTTCCCCCTGCTGCGGTTTGTACACGCACTTCAGGGAGTCGCCGAGACTGCACCTCCACGTTGTGTTGCTTGCGGAGACGAGTTGCCCATCCACTTCAAGGTCATCGTGTGCAAGACGTTCACGAATTTCGCGTGCCCAGGCGTCGTCAATAGTCTCGCCGGGAATGCCGGTGCTCACGATCGCCGTTTATATCCGTTGGCTCTCGGACACATGTGTCCCTGCGGATCAAGAGGCTGCTGACAGAAGGGGCACGCTGGACGACCACTCGACACGATGACCCGGGTCCGCTCGGCAAACGCTCGCGCATACGGAGCAGACATCCATACGCGAACGGTGTCTGGGCCCTCGGAATCATCGTCGGCCAACTCCGGTGGCTCGAAGCCTTCGACGTCCGAGACGGCATGGGCTTCGATGATGACGAGATTGTTTGCCTCGTCCCACCCCAGGGCCATCGCACCAACACGAAACTCTTCTTCAAGCGGCAGATCCAACGGCGCGTTATCCGACAGCTCCACCGGGGCCTTCTCGGGAACGACGTCTTCGGGCGCGCGTGAACCTCTGACCTCGTCGAGCAGTTGATCTATCCGGTCCGACAACGCGTCCGCCTGTTGCTTCTCGAAGGCCACGGAGACGATCTCGTCCCCGGATTTCGCCTGCAGGTAGAAAGTCCGCTCCCCCGGCATTCCCACCGTGCCGACCACGAAACGCTCGGGCAGCCGGAATTCCCATATTCGCCTAGCCACGACCGGCTCCCCCACCGACCGGCGCGTCGGTCGAGACTTCTGCGTCTTTGCTCGCCAGAAACCCCACGTCGGATCCGGTGTCATTGATCCGCACAACGAAGGGGCGCGCCTCCGTGTATCGCACGATCGACACCGAGCACGGATCGACGCTTAACCGCTGGAAGGCATCGAGGTGCATACCGAGCGCATCCGCGAGCACCGCCTTGATGACGTCACCGTGGCTGATGACCGCCAGGACGTCGGCGTCACTCGACTGCTGATTCCATTCGCGGATCGCCGCCACCGCGCGCATGCCCATGGCCATGAGGGATTCCCCGTCGGGAAAGGTGACTGCGCTTGGGTGACTTTGCACTTGCTTCCACAATGATTCCTTAGCCAGCGTTGCCAGCGATTGTCCGGTCCACGTCCCGTAGTCGCACTCGATAAACCGCTCGTCGACGACCACCTCGCTGGCGTTCTGTCCTTGCTGCGCGTGGATATGTGCAGCCGTCTCGCGGGTGCGCTCGAGAGGGGATGTCACGATGGTGGCGAAGGGCACCGTGGAGAGCCGAGTGGCCAAGGTCGTCGCCTGGCTCTGGCCTACCTCGTCCAGGGTGACGCCCGGGCTCCTGCCGGCGAGGATCCCTTGCTCATTGGCTGAGGTTCGACCATGGCGAACTAAGACGATGGTGGGCACAACATCAGCCTATGAGGCATTCACTTGTTCGGCACGCACACATCCAGTGGCCCATGTGACACCTAGATCGCGCTGATTGTTCCCGTCGCCAGCAGCGCCAGCAGAACGCCGCCCAACACGACCCGGTAGATGACGAATGGGAGGAAGGAGCGCGTAGAGACCCAACGGATCAGCCACGCGATGACGAGATATCCGATGCTCAACGCGATGATCGTGGCAAGGAGGGTCTGACCCCATTGCACGTTGACATCAGAGCCGATCTTCGTCGCCTCGTACAGACCAGATGCGAGGACCGCGGGAATAGCTAGCAAGAACGCATAGCGCGTCGCAGCAGATCGTGAATACCCCATGGCCAGGCCCACCGAGATCGTGGCACCCGAGCGTGACACCCCCGGGATCAGCGCCAGGGCCTGACCGAACCCGAACAGCAATCCGTCCTTGGCATTGAGGGCCTCGAGTGCCTTGGTTTTGGCGCCCCAGCGGTCGACGAGACCGAGCACGATGCCGAAGACGATCAATACCGTTGCCACGAGCCACAGGTTGCGGGCGGCAGTCTCGATAACGGGCGCGAAAGTGAATCCGAGGATGGCTATCGGCAGCGTTCCGATAATCACGTACCAGCCCATCCGTGCATCGATACTCCCCCGCACCTCGGGCCGCCGAAGGCTCACGAACCACGTCGACAGAATGCGCGCCAGGTCTCGACGGAAATAGATCAACACCGCGATCTCAGTGCCGATTTGGGTGACGGCGGTGAAGGCGGCTCCCGGATCGCCCCAGCCGAACAGCCGGGAGACGATGAGAACGTGGGCGGAGGACGATATCGGCAGAAACTCTGTGAGCCCCTGAACGATCCCAAGGATGACTGCTTCGAGCCACCCCATGGGCTCTTCCATCAATCAGCCAGCCCCGACGCTTCTAACGCCTTCGACATCATCCGTAGCGTACCGACGCGCTCATCAATGGTTCCCGCGAAGGAGCCGATGCTGAGCGTTGTCACACCCGCCTCGGCGTATGCGTGAAGTCGTTCACCGATTCGTTCGGGCGGTCCCAACAGAGATGTCTTATCCAAGAATTCGAACGGCACCGCCGCGGCCGCCCCGGCGTAATCCTTGTTCATGTATCTGTCCTGGACGTCGATCGCCGCTTGTTCGTATCCCATGCGGCTCATTAACTGGTTGTAGAAGTTCTTGTCTCGCGAGCCCATGCCACCGACGTACAGCGCCGCGTACGGGCGCACCAACTCCGCGCACGCTTCGACATCTGTTCCTGGAACAACGGGCACGGTGGGGACGACATCGAAGCCATCCATCGTCTTGTCGACCTTCGCTCGACCGGCCAGGATCGGCTCCATGAGTCCGGCCGCGTCCTCGGGGCTGAAAAAGATCGCGAGCCATCCGTCGGCGATTTCGCCGCACAGCTCGAGATTCTTTGGCCCGATCGCCGCCAGGTAGATCGGCAAGGATTCACGAACGGGATGAACGGTCAGCGTGAGTGACTTTCCCGGACCGTCGGGCAACGGCAACTGCCAGAACTCGCCGTCGTAGGAAACTCGCTCACGACGTAGGGCCATGCGCACGATGTCGACGTACTCTCGTGTCCGCGCGAGAGGCTTGTCGAATCGCACTCCGTGCCAACCCTCGGACACCTGCGGCCCGGACACACCGAGGCCGAGACGAAACCGTCCCCCGGACAGCGTGTCCAAGGTGGCGGCAGTCATCGCGCAGTTTGCCGGTGTTCGACCCGGAATCTGGAAGATGGCCGATCCGACGTCGATAGTCGTCGTTTGTGCGGCGATCCAACTGAGCACGGTGGCGGCATCGGATCCGTAAGCCTCGGCTGCCCAGGCCACCGCGTAGCCCAGACGGTCGGCTTCGCGAGCCACTTCAAGATTGTCTGCGTCGTTACCGGCACCCCAGTAACCCAGATTCACTCCCAATTTCATAGCGCCACCCTAGGGCCAAAACATGCTTTTGCGGCCCCTTGACCAATAGCGTGCGGCTATGCAGCAACGACCGCTCGGCAGATCCGGGCTCTGGGTGGGACGCATCGGCCTCGGCACCATGACGTGGGGCCGCCAAACGGACGAGTTTGAAGCGCGCGATCAGTTGGCTGCCTTCCTGGATGTTGGCGGCACGTTGATCGACACCGCCGACAGTTACGCCAAGGGCGTCAGCGAAGAAATGCTCGGCGTGCTCATCCAGGAATTCGAATGCCGGGCCGACATCGTGCTCGCCACCAAAGCCGTGCAACGTCCCGACACCGAACGACGCCTGGATGCAAGCAGAGGTCACCTGGTGAGCGCCCTGGATGCGTCCTTGAAGCGTTTGGACGTCGACCACGTTGATCTGTGGCAACTGCATCGCTGGGACTCCTGGACACCGATCGAAGAGACACTGTCCGCCGTCGATCACGCACTGCAATCGGGAAAGGCCCGCTACGTCGGAATCTCCAACTACAGCGGGTGGCAAACAGCTCGTGCATGCACACTGCAGGACTCACGCGGCGTAGCGCCATTTGTCACTACGCAGATGGAGTACTCCTTGCTCGAGCGGGGAATCGAGCGAGAGATCGTCCCCGCGGCCCCGTCGCTGGGGATCGGCATTTTGCCGTGGTCTCCGCTCGGCCGAGGTGTTTTGACAGGCAAGTACCGGCACTCCATCCCCATCGACTCTCGCGGCGGGAATCCAGAAACCAGCGGGTTCGTCAACGCCTACAACAACGATCGCGCCCATCGCATCGTGGACGCGGTCTGTACTGCCGCCGAAGGCCTCGATGCTGCACCGGGTGAGGTTGCGCTCGCATGGCTGCGCGATCGCCCCGGCGTTGTCGCCCCCATTGTGGGTGCGCGCACCACGCAACAGTTGATCTCCGCCCTCGGCAGTGAGGAACTCGAATTGCCGAGTGAGATTGTCACCGCCCTCGATGACATTTCCGAGCCGGATGCGGGGTATCCCGAGGGTGGTTGGGCGCAACGCCGGTAAACGCGCGCTCCTCGGCGTAGGCTCGCAGCGTGTCTCAGCGCCACAGCACCTGGGAGTTCCGCGAGGTGAGCGTCTCGCGCGATACCCCGCGGGAGGAGGCGCGGCAGATTCTCACGTCCACCGCAGAAACCGGCCGATGGGAGCTGGATCGGACACGAATATTTCGGGACGGCAGACGTCACTACCGTCTGCGCCGCCGCATCTTCCGGGTCATGCGCACCGCGTGACGGAGGTCAGCAGGCCATCAAGAATCGGTACAGGGTGCGCACGCCGAACGTGAGTCCATCGATCGGCACGCGCTCGTCAACACCGTGAAATAGCCGCCAGTAGTCAAGGTTCTCGGGCATTCGCAGCGGAGAGAAGCCGTAGCAATCAATGCCGAGGCTGGACAGAGCCTTCGCGTCTGTCCCCCCACTGATCATGTACGGAACAGCGCGCGCAGCCGGATCCTCCTGACGAAGAACGCTAGCCATGAGTTCGAACGTGGTGGTCTCGAATGAGGTCTCAACTGCGACGTCGTCATTCAGGCTCTCGATGTCGATGTGCTCGCCCACCAGTGACCGGATGGTCTCGTCGAACTCAGCTTCATATCCGGGCAGGAATCGCCCGTCTACCTGCGCCACCGCTTCGGTCGGGATCACGTTGACCTTGTAGCCCGCTTCGAGCATCGAGGGGTTCGCGGTGTTTTGCAGGGTTGCGCCAACCAACATGCCCAGCGTCCCGAGCTTGGCCAAGATCGCCTCCGTGTCGTCCTCCTGGAGTTCCAGCCCATAGGCCTGTGACAGGTCCGCGAGGAATCGATCCACCGTCTTGGTTCGACGTATTGGCCATCGGTGGCGTCCAATACGTACGATCGCTTGCGCAAGTTCGGTCACCGCGTTGTCGGTGTGGATCATCGAGCCGTGTCCGGCGCGCATGGATGCCCTGAGCCGCAGCCACTTGATCCCCTTCTCCGCCGTTTGTATCGGGTACAGCCGTAGATCGTCAGCGATGGAAAGCGAGAAACCACCGACCTCACCGATGGCCTCAGACGCTCCGGCGAAGAGGTCGGGTCGATTGTCGACGAACCACCGGGATCCGTGCACCATGCCGGCTTCCTCGTCGGGAAAGAACACCACGATGACGTCACGTCGAGGCCTCTCCCTGGTCCGCCCCCAGTGGCGCACAACGGCCATGATCATCGCGTCCATGTTTTTCATGTCAACGGCGCCTCGGCCCCAAATGAAGCCGTCGTCGACTTCCGCCGCGAAGGGTGGGCGCGTCCAGTCACTAGCTACCGCCGGGACGACATCCAAGTGTCCGTGCACCACCAAGGCTGGGGCGCTGGAATCGACGCCTGGTATTCGTAAGGCAACTCCCCGGCGTCGATCATTGCTGGTGACGATGACTTCCGGATCCCACCCCGTTTCGCGAAGTCGCTCTGCGCAGTACTCCGCGGCCTCTGCCTCGCCCACTGTCCGAGGATCTGGACCCCAATTGCTCGTATCGATGCGGATCAGATCGCGCGTAATGGCGACCGCATCGCCTTCCATTTCAGATGAGAAAGAATCACTTGGCGCCGTGGACACGCTTCCATCCTGCCGCGTCGACGGTCGCGGGCGCAGGGATATGCTGTCGGTCGCTTCATTCCTTCGTCCGGGTGGCGGAATTGGCAGACGCGCTAGCTTGAGGTGCTAGTGCCCTTTA